>SDBV01010212.1_pt1 | contig 12335 bp, 20 predicted proteins | sample 2277081 | NCBI WGS metagenome assembly SDBV01 (sample SAMN10402039, study PRJNA504765) | marine sediment metagenome | isolation source: marine sediment core GS10_PC15, 223 cmbsf | place: Arctic Ocean: Southern Knipovich Ridge | collected 2010 | reverse complement strand
CCCCGGACGGCAGGGACGAGCATGACCGAGTACCTGCAAAGGACACCCAGTAGGATCAACCTGCGGGTGCTCCTACATCTACCAATCACCAGTCTGGGTGGTGTTTTGGGGTTCAAGTTCGCCTTTGTTAGGAACCCCTGGTCGTGGGTTGCTTCCCACTATGCCACCCAGCGGCATCTGTCCAAGGCGCGGGGCTGGAAGATACCACCCCAGTACGAGACGTTTGACATTTTCATTCCACACTTTATTGAGAATGCTAAGTCTCAAAGTTGGTACATTGTGGATGGTGCTGGCGTGGTTATGGTGGACTTCCTTGGCCAATATGAGAACTTGCAGAAGGACTTTGCCACCCTGTGCAAACTGATTGGTCTGACTGGGAAGATGCCCCCGTTGGGGGTACACCATTCGGAGAGCGCCAAGCAGCTTTGGGGTCACCAGAACCGGGCACCCTTCTTTTTCAACAACGAAGACTACCGACTGATGTACAACACCCACACCCAGGACTTGATCTACAGGGCGTATGCGGAGGACATCAGAAGATTTGGATACCATTTTTGAGGGAGGGAACGATGACTGATAAACACGAAGACTTGACCCAGAAGTTTTCGACTTGGGGATCGAAACTTCTTCAGCATGCCGACTGCCTAGCTGAAATGCAGAGCCATAGGTTCATCCGCCCCATCACGGTGCAAATTTGCCCAACGGAATTTTGCGGCAGCGATTGCCCTTTCTGTTCGGTAGCTGCCCGGCCCATCAAGTCCCGCATGCCTTGGGAAAAGGTGGTGAAGGTCTTGACCGACTTCAAGATTAATACTAATGTTAGCACTACGTAGTACATCAAGACCTAAACCGCCAACATTACCATCCGCATATATTATGCCTCCAATGGTGGCTGTGCCTGACGTATTGAGATTATAAGTGTCGTCATCTGTATGTGAAGCCATATTATGAGCTCCGACAAATGTAGGCGGAATAAAAGCCGGGAATTCTACTCTACTTAATGTGTCTCCTTCAGTATAAATTGTTATATCTTTATTTGCTGCATTGGAATTTCTTCCGTATATTTTAACAATTATTCGGTCTCCAGCATCCCACACTAAATCAGTTGTGATATTTGCGTGGAGTTCTTCTTGTGTTTCTAATGCGGATAATGTATTTGAATCGTGTGATGTTCCTAATAAAGTTTCGGCGCCTAATGATGTTCTTCTATAAAATTCAAAATATAAAGTCATTCCATTTGGAAAGTTTGCAGAAGCGTGGACGTGCAGAGAATAGATACCTTGTTCTAAGTCAGTTATTGCTTCAATCTCAGCTTCATTCAATATGGAGGCAAAGGCCGCTATGAGGGTTGTTGAGCTGCCAGTTATTGTTTGGGTTAAATCTTCTTCGGGGTTTCCAGTATTATCAACTGCTAGGTCGAAGTAGGTTCCAATGTCGGACGCGTCTTCCGTTAGAAATAATTCTACATTGCCATGAATTAAACCGTCAACGTACTCTTTGTTTACTAAATCTTTTTCATCAACGGGTAATGCTCTTTTAGTACTTCTAACATGATCACCGGAATGATTGGGGATAATCATTTCGTTTCCGATGGGAGTTAGCTTGGGAGTTATCTGTCCGATAAGTCTAGATTCTTTGCTCATTTAATCCCCACTCTGCTTCTTCTTAGAACACGAGAATTAATTCCTAGAAGTCCTTGAGGCACTAGATTCATTTGTCTGCCTTCTTGTTTTGTAGTTCCTGCAATTAATCCAGAAGTTATAGGCCAGTGTCTTTTTAGTTCTTTTGAGCCTTTGGATACATAGGTCATAATGATAAGAATGGATAATAAGTATAAAAATCTATGCGACAATTACGACAGCATGGCCTACTTCATCATCAGAGGTTAAAGTAATTGAATCAGCTACGACCGCAGTCATTTGAAAACCTAATCTTGATGTGAATTCGGAATAAGAATTTTGAAGTAATGCTCCAGTTATGACGCCATTATTTGCCGCGGTTATTACATTCGGAACACTTGTTCCAGTTGTATCTTCAAATTTCCAGTGGTCAGTCATTTCTGAAGTTCCAGCAGATAATCTTATTCTTGTTGGGTCTTTGCCTTTATAATCGTCTAAGACTTCTTCGGGGGTAAGTTCTACTTTCCAGTATTTGACGTCGGAGATTCCGCCTTTGAATTCTTTGACTACTCCCGCAGCTCCGGCTGATTCTTCTCCGCCGATACTTCCATCATCAACTAGATCTAAATCTGAGAACCATGTTCCGTTATCTGTTTCATCGGTCATGGTTGTGGTGACTTGAACACCATTAACAAAAAGTTTGGGTGGGTTTTCTGCTCCTGTTAGTGCGTTTTGAACTACTGCAACGTGCATCCATTGGTGAGGGGTTACGACAACATCTGTACTGGCGTGGTCGTATTGTTCTACTGTTGCATCGAAACATTGAATCCTTAATTTTCCTGCTTTAATTGAAAGACAGACATATTCATTTGCCACGGCTGTATCGCCGCAAGACCATATAGCATAATCTCCGGTAATATCCATAGGCATAATCCACGCTGTTAATGTTCCCGCTGTATCATTGGCGGCAAATCTTGTAACTGCAAAGGCATCGATGGCTAGCTGCGCGTCGGCCACGGCAGTAAATTTAAGCGCTGTTTTCGCTGGCCGTAATCCGCCTACAATATGGTGAAAATCTCCGGTTGCCATTTTAAGCTGTTTTCATCAACCCTGCATTTTCTAGAATTACGTGTATAGCTGCTATTGCTGCAACAACAGCTGCATCATCATTAGTCCAGTTTCCCGTTCCTGGGGGATCCGCGACATGCTCACCAATAGGCTCATCTCTTTCGTGTTTAGTCATTTTCCTCAACCTTTTCTTTTTCAGCTTTTGCTTCTTCGGCAGCTTTCTTATTAGCTGCTTTGGTTTCTGCTGCTTTTTGCGCTGGAGTTTTTCCAACGGGTTCTTCTTTAACTTTAAGTTCGGGATAGTTCTTTTCTTGCTGCGCTGCCCAGTCATTTCTTCCAATCTCTAGGAAGTGTTTATGTAAAACTTTGGCGTTTGCTAATGACATTTTAAATATGATTATGCTGAGGCGTCGCTCAAAATGTGGACTGCTCTTGGGTCATTAAGATACCCTTCCGCTTCTGACCAGCAGCGAATTTTTTTCCCGATTCCTGGTTCAGTCATTACGACAGAAGTAAGGGGCATAAATGTTTTCCAAGTCATGGCAGTTTTTAAGAATGTGATAACCCAATCATTCGTAGCGTTAGGACTAACTGCGATATTTAATCCAAGTAATTCCATGACAATTCCGCTTCGTACTTTTTCAGTAGCGAAAGGTGGGATACTTGAACCTTTAACATTGATCAAGAAATTCAATAAGGATTTATGTTCTAGCGGTGACATTAAACAGGTAGCTCCTTCTGGGTCGTACCCGCTGTCTGCTAATTCCATCTTGGCATTTAATAAATCTAAAATAGGGTTGCATGTTGCTGTTGCCTGCCATCCATCTACTGAAGCAGTGGTGTTTACAGTTGACGGGTTAGGTGTCCCGGAAGTTGTCGCTTCTGTAAGGACATCATAGATTCTTCGGTCCTCTTTGAAGTGAACTGCTTTAACCAGCTCTTTGACATTTCCAGCCAGAACGTCTATATCGCTGTCTTTAATATCTTCAATAGAAATCAAAGGTGATTCTACAAAGAACTTCCTAATATGAGATTCTTGTCTCTCCCATTTCTGCTCTACGACAAAAGGCCTGGCTTTGAAGGCAGTGTTTGACATCATAGAACCAGTTACTCCTTGCGTAGTTAGAGTATCCAGGGGATTCATAGCGGTGGCCAGAGATAATCCTTTTCTGTACCATCTTAATTCTCTATTCTTTGCTTTTGAAACTTGAACATAATTTCTGAATGTAGGCAGTATTTCACCGAAACCTTTGGCTAGCTTATCAATATCAATTCCCCGTATATCTTTTTCTGCTGAACCGTCGTATACCATTTAATTAACCTTGTCTCCCTAATTCCATTAAGAAGAATTGTGTATCGGCTGCTGTTTCTAAAGCTGTACCGAAGTTAGCCCCTTTCTCGTTATCTCCGGCAGCCGTATCAGTAAAGTTATTCAAAGCGATTATTCCAACAGGCAATCCAACTGTTACTCCGCCTGCTCCAGCTTCGCATTTGAAAATTCCGTCTCTATAGACTGCGATTTGTAATTTACCATCTCCAGAAATTTTTTCCTCAGCGGCAATTCCACCAAAAGGATCTTCATTTGCTGAACTTGCGGCAACTGTAAAAGGAGTAGTTAATTTTAGAACTGTGCCTTTGGGAATTGCGGTGTCCGTAACAATCATCATAATTGGTAATTGAGTTTCAACCATCAATTCCGCAACTGTGTTAGCTCCCATAACATTTAAGAATTGCTTAAAGTATTTAAGCTTTATCCTTTTCTTTGTTCTTCTTTGATCTTCCTTCCTGCCAGGATAATTAACTCTTTTTGAATAAGTATGGTTTCTTCTGCCAGGTCCAATGCTTCTTTAGAGGTGTTTAATACCGAGGTCCACATAACTTCTTTGGGGGAACCGATTTTTAGGCCGAGGTCTTTTGGTATTTTTAGTTTCTCTCCAGATAAGGTAGGCATTTCTACTGGTTCTGTTTTCATTCCGGGGTTTCTCCGGCCATGACTTTATCGGCGTATTCTTCGGGGGTAGATTCTTTCTTAGCTGGTGGGGCTTGTCCGGCTTCGGAGTGTCCGCCGAGCATCTGTTCGGTATGGAATTTCTCTTTTCGCTCTTGTAATTCGGTTTCTTGTTTAAGCAAATCTTCTTTCCGGTTGTTCTCTTGGTGGTATCGGTCCAGGGAAGTCGGGGTTTTAGGTTCTTCTTTGGGGTCGGGTACATCGGGTACATCAGTTTCTTCTTCTTTATTCATTTTTTATCAGCTCCGTTTTTTATGTTTGCCCAGTAGGCTTCATCAACAGCGCGTTCGATTGCTTTGGCTTCTGTTCTGTCTTTTTGAATTCCTGTCCAGTAGGCTTCATCATCTTTTCTTTCTTCTTCCTTTGCTCTTTGTTTACTTTCTTCTACTCCTTGCCAGTATGCTTCTTCTGGACTTAATTCTCCAGACGCTATTCTTTCGCTTTCTCTGTCTGTAACTCTTTTCATTGCTCTTGCAGCTTCAACTTTGAAACCAATTCTTTTTACTGTAATTGGTAATTGAAAAAGAGGAAGGATGGCTATTATGCTTTCCCACATGGGAGGGTTTAATGCGTCATCGAGGACAGGTTCAATCTCCGCAGCTAAATCATTAAAACCTTTTTCCTTTGCTTTTGCGTATTGGAATCCTAAACCTTCAGAACCTTCCGCTTTTCCCCACTCTCCTAATCCCCAAAAACCGACCGTTGTTCCAACTATTCCTGCAGCGGCCGCCGGGTCTCTAAGATGGCTTACTGCTTTTCCAATATAAGCTGTGACTTTTGCCGCGGTGACAGTATTCCAGGAAGGTTTGCCGAGACTTTGAATGTATCCTGTCGCTTTCGCTAATCTTGCGGCGGATTCTTGTCTCGCTAAACCGGTTTGTATTTTTGAAAGAGCAGGCCATGCAAATCCTGGTCGTATCTTCGATACCAATCCAGTTGCCGCATTACTTACCGAAGGGATATTTAATCCTCTCGACGCTAACAATGCTGTTCCTGTTGTTCTTACTTTTGTTAATATACCTGCAAGGGGAATCCCAAACGAAAGTCCGCCCAATGTTGCCTTCTGCAATCTTTTAACTTCTTCGGGAGTTGGTTTTCCTTCAGAGGTTAATCCTTCAAAAGCGTTTTCTTCGAATTCGGGTGTTTGTTGGATCGGTTGAGTTTCAATTCCTTCTCTATCTTCTAGTGCTTGTACTTCTTCTCTAGTTCCTAATTGTTGGGTTTCTACTCCTAGTTGTCCTCTTTGTTCTGCTTGCCTTTGGTTTTCTGCTAATTGTTCAGCTGTGGCAGGAGTTGCTGGCACTGCCATCTGGGGAACTTCACCATGCTTTTTAAAAAACTCTTTTGCGAATTTTTGTTCTGCTGTGAGTTCTCCGATTCTTTTAGTTTTATCTGCATGTTGCGCTAGTATTTCTTTTGCTTTTTCTCTTCTTTCAGTAAGTGGGACAGTGCCTTTTCTTCTTGCTTGAGATTTTTCTGCTTTTAGATTAAGTGCAGTTTTCTTTTTCTTTCTTCTTTCTGCGGACGCTTTTTTTGCTCCGCCACTTGCTCTGAAACCGCCTGTACTTCTACTCGAGCCTGCTACTGGTGTTGCCATTATGAAGGTACCCCCGGAGTTACCTGGGTGTTTGTTACTGATGTGTCTTCTGGGGTGGATGCTTGCATTGTTTCAGATTTTGATTGGTCTGATAATAATTCGTTTTGTAATGTTGCTGGAACCTCAAGAAAGATTTCTAAGTTTAGTTGTGATAAGACTTGGCCCATTATGTAAAGTTGTTCTTCTGTGATAACTACTTCATGCCCTAAAAAAGATATTTTTGATGATGCCTCAGAAAATTCCCCAGAACCACCCACGATAACTTGAGAACATCCCACGGCTTTCCAAAGTTCTCCGTTGATGTAACTTAACCACGGTAAGGGATTAAGTGTTGCGTTGGGCGCAACCCCTTTAAGTTCTGATTCTACAGTTCCTTTTGGATAAAATATATCTTCGCCTTTGTATTTGGCTTCTGCTACTGTGGCCTTGAATTTTGTAATCTCTACTGGATCATCAGTGTCTAAAATCCAGTCTCTTATCGGATAAATATTTCTGTGAAGCATGGTTTTATAATCATCCATCGCTTCCTCTCTTGCAAGAATAAGTTTTTCTATAGAATCAATTAATGAAATTCCATGTATTTCATCAGCAGTACGATTTCGTGATAAGTGAAATATTTCTTCTGGTTTGAATGTCTTAACTCCTTTTTTTCCTTTGCTTATTTGTTCGTAACGAATTATTAGTCCTGCTCTGTTTACGACAATTTGCATGACCCCGGGGTTTAATGGTTTAAGGTTGATGAGATTTCCTTCATTATCCCGTATGATATGGCCATATGAATCCCCCCCTATTTTGTATACTCTAATCATGTTCTCAAGAATTGTGTTAAATGTATCTTTGCCATGTCCCTTAATTACAGACAGTGCCAGTTCAGTTACTTCATTCGACTTAAATCCTTTTCCTACCGTCCATCTTGCTACGGCATCTATGGCTGCTTGTAAGTTATCAACAGATTTATAGTAACCTAGTTGTTGTTCCCACTTGTCGTTAAAGTATTTTGTTTCTTTTTGGTCAGTTGCTCCGTCGGTAGTTTGCGGGGCTACGGAGAAGTCTTGGAATGTGCTGGTGTTGTCGCCTGTAGCGGCGGAATCTATTTTGGTGTCTGGCATTTTATAGGAAATCTAGTTTGAATGGGATGTCTACTTCTAGATTAGTGTATGGTGCAGTGACAAAACCATCATTTACTTTCATAGTTAGTGATGAACTTGAAGGATTGAAAAAAGCGTAGGAAGTTGTAGCATCGGAAGTATAGATGATTTCTAACCTTATCTTTTCTCCTTTTTTTATAATTTGATTAGTGATGTTTGGCAGGGCTAAAGTTATACATGTATTAAGGAGACTTTTAGTTCCTCCGGTACTCTCGTTCCCCCCAATAGTAACGGAAGTAACTGCTGCTGTTAATTCTACTTCTGCCGGTGCGGCGGTAACTTTTATTAATCTTACAGTGCAATAAATATTGTCTACTCCTCCATCTGGGGGAGAAACTGCAACTGGTATGGAAACTAAGGGAACTCCGTTTATTACTCTCGGTAGATTGAAAACATTAGTATCTAAATTTATTTCCGGGTCCGCATTAAGGTTACTTAAAAATAAAGTGTCTGTGTTTGAAGTACTCATGTTCTCATTATATTCTCCCGTTACAAATAAAGCATTAGTGAGATTATAGGCTATACTTCCAGTGATGTTAGATTTAATACCATAAAATCTTTGGTAACCTGAACCACTGGCTACGTCTATCCAATCATAGCTGATGTTAAATTGTGGTCTTGGTGGAAATAATGCCATTATTCTAATCTCGGTATTGGGTCGATGATTTGCCCATCTTTCCTTTGGTCCCAGGATTTAGCAAGTCCCATCCAGATTTCTTGTTCTGCAATGTCTTGACCTTGGAATATGATGGTGCCTAAGATTCTTCCCCACTTTTCAACACGTTGTTTGCTGAGGAGAACTTTAACTTCTTGGCCGAGGAGGACGTTTTCGAGCCAGTCTCTTGTTTCGAAGCCGCCTTTTTCTGATAATTCGGGAGCAGCGACATTAGCGAATCGTATGGGGAAATCGAAATCCCTTTGGTTCCATCTAACCGTAATAGTATCCCCGTCATGTACCTTAACAACACGACAAGTAAAATCCTCAGTAATTTGTTTATGTGGAGATTCATGATAGTAAAAATCTAGCTGCGAGTTTGTGAGTTCGGGGAATCTTTGGAAGTCATGTTGAACGGCCATTATGCTTTGGTTATGAAGGTTGTGTACTTTTTATCTCTTAATAAGGAGAATATTAGTTGGATATCATCTCTTAGTTGAGTAACCATATCTTCGGCTTCGGCTCTGCTGGTGTATCCTGACATGTCATACATTATTGCCCATCTTGCTACCCTACTTGACACAGCAGATGAGAATATTCCGGCAACATCTGCGTTAAGTCCGGCGGTAATTAAGTCGCTGAAATTGATTCTGATAAAAACATTAATTACGGATTCTTCTTGGAGAACCCAGGCGTCATACATGGCCTCGGTTACATCTGTGGAAACATTGGCGCCTACTTTGGACTTTATTTCTGCGTCGGTTGTCATTATGCTGGTTACTGCCATTGTTATTGGAAATGAATATACATATTTAAACTTTTAGTGCGGACTAGCCACGCTGCACGGATTAATCCTTCTGCTATGTGGGTGTCGTTTCCGGAGTAGGTTGTTTTCTTTCCGGATTTTTCGTGTTGGACTGACCTAAGTGAATGAAATATTGAATCATCTTGCAGTAGTTTAATCTCTCCCATTTCCATCATGGCCACAAGGTTGTTATACATGTCTTCTTTCAGTAGTTTGCTTTGTTTTGTGCCGTCTTGGTTTAGGTCTTTGGAAGCGTTGTTTAGGGGGATTATTTTTCTTTTTGTTGAATTCTCTTTTAGTAAGTAGCCAAAATCTCCGCTTCCTACGCCTTGGTTGTCTATGCCGATTTTTTTAAAGTTATAAGACATTTCTAAATCTAATGTTGTTTTTACTCTTTCCGGGCATCTGATTCTCTTTTTGGTTATGTTTTCGATATGTTCTACAGATTTAGCTTCTGTGCCGTCTAGGAGTTCCCAGGTGGAGGTATCTTTCCCCATATCTGCTACGTCCTGGCCTAGGAAATACTTTCGGTATGGGCGTATATGGGGTCTTCTGGCGAGAACCATCACTTTTTCAAGAAGTTTGTCTGGGAATACTTGAAGTAGGTCGTTTAGGGGCTGTCCCATGTACTCCTGGGCGAAAGCTAATGCTGTCATTCTGGCTTTTTCCTGTGTTAATCTTACAAGTGCTTTATCTCTTTGGAGTTGTGTCCAAGTAACACAGATTTCCCTTTCTCTCATTACGGTTTCGGAATCAGTGCGGAATCTGGTATATGTGTCAAAGCCATTATTTTTATTGATCAAAGCATCGTAGAAATATCCTTGGGTTCCGAAAGGGGTTGAGAGTAGGATGGTATCTCCTCCGGTGGTTAAGAGCATGGGAGTTACGGCATCCCAAACCATGAGGGGGATTCTGCTGGCTTCCTCTCCATAAAGTCTGTCTATTGTTAGGAATCTGATGCCTAGTCCGGTTAGTCCAGTTGGTAGGCACCATATAGTTGTTCCATTAGTTAGTTTTATTCTTGTTTTAGTTGGGCGGTCTTTTCCCTTCATAATCATTTTTGGGTGTGTTGAGAATATTTCGTCTAATGTTTTTGAGAAAAGTGCGTATGATTGTCTTTCGGTTGGGGCCATCATTAGGACAGATTTGTTGGGGTGTTTTACGGCGTAATTTTTGCAGTCTTTTCCGCAAATTATAGACTTTCCAACTTGTCGCCCACTGCAAAGCAGCTTATCGCCTTTAGTGTCTAAGAATTTCTTTTGCCAGGGGTCTAGTTTCATTTTGAATTGTGACGAGGGCAGGACTTCCGATGATGATTAATTAAACTGCTAAACATCTAATCAACCGAATCCACACTTTTTACTACATCGTTATAGCCAGATGTTTTCTGTATGCTTCATCTTTATCATTTCGAACCTGCGTTTGGATAGTCATAAAGGCGCCAATCCCGTTATGCTATTAAACCACCTCGCCATTGTTGTTTCGCGGAGTCTCACTAACTGGGTATTGATTATTATCGATGGGCTTTTTGTGGATTGGTCTCGCCCAACCGTGTGGGTATGAAAAAAGGTCGAATGAGTAAACCTCGCGAGCTTCCCTCGGGTTGATTAGCGGCCAAGTTTACGATTACACTGTGGGCAGCGGTCTTTGAGTGGGATTATTCTCCACATGACTATGACGTTTCCTACTCTTTTTTGTCCATCTGTTTGTGCCGTCTCTGTTACGAGTTGGGCTAGGATTTTTGTTAATTGTTTCATAATTATTATTTTTCATTATTTTTGTTATTTTAAAAAATTTGTCTCTGGGTTCCTAGATACAACAAAACCCCGCCAAACCAAACTCGCTAATACTAAACTGAACATACACTACCCCGAGCGGAGCGAGGGGTGTTAGGTCATTGAGTGTTGAGCCCCCCCAGCGGGGGGGTTGGGGGGGGTGTTAAATAGTTCGGTTCGGGTAGATACAGGGCTTGCGTAGTTTGCAAGCCCTGTTATTAGATTCCGTTGTTCACGGAGTAATCACCTAAGCGCTTAGGTTTGTTGGTAGGGGTTTAGGGTTTCCAGTATAGCTAATTGACCACTTGTTCAGTGGTTAATTAGCTATACTGGTGTGGGAGTAAGAGGTCGGAACGACCCTCCCACACCCTAAACCCCTACTTAGTACTTTGATGCATTTAAGCAAGAATCTGATTAGAAGGCGTCGGTACGACGCCTTAAGTTAGAGATTTACTTAAATGTATCGAAGTGCTGGAGTATTACGGCAGACGTGATACGATACGCCCTACTCGTCTTTTATCATCCACTCTAACTCTTCTTCTCTAAGTCTAAGTTCTTCTTGGAATGGACATTTACTATTGACCAAGTTTCCCCCATTGGTATGCTCCCCATAGCAGTATCGTTCCTAATGCTATTATGTTTACTATGGTAAGTCCGATTTGGTCTGGGCTAGTCATTCCAACGGCTTAACACTGTCTTTGACAATGTTAGCAAAGTGTCCGTCCATCATGGTTTGGAATGAGCATTTCTTACCAATGAAGATTTCATCAGGGTCATAGTCTTTTCCAGTTTCTATCACTTCTCCAAATAAGGTCATTAGTTTAGCTAGTTTACTTCCAAGCATGACTGTGGTTGGCACGCCATACTTTAGTTTGTGTTTATCTTCTCCTTGGTTAAATTCGATGACTAGGTCGGTGTAACAGTATTTATTTACTGGTGGTGCTCGGTATTCGACTGACGTGATGACTCCTTCATGGACACCATCATTAATTCTCTTGGGTTCTTGCGCGGTTAGTTTCATTTTTCAAGCCTCCTTAGATTTGCTTTACTTCCTCTGGAATCCCAGACTAAGAAGTATCTGTATCGGTAGTTGTTGTTTAGCACTAGTTCGGTCACATTTGACCAGTTTAGTGAGCCTTCTCCTTTGTTCCAGGTTCCATTGTTTTCTAGAAAATCACAGTTGTCTAAATCTAGATTAGTTGTTGGTTTTCTTGGGTCTAGTTTTTTTATTTCGCTTTCTTTCATAATTTTACCTCGGTTTTCACTTTTCACCTCTTGCTATCTTGAGGAATTGGGTTTTGTTGAATTTATCAAATTTGTATTCGCAAGTAAAATTTGTTGGTTTAAGATCGCCTTCAGTAATACCATAATTTTCTACTAAACCCTGGTCATAAATAGTGATTAATAAAATAGTAAGAACTGCAAAAATCACAAGTCCGGCTACTGGATGTCTTAATAGTTTCATGGTACTGTTGCAACCCTCGCATGTCTACCAACTAAGGCAATGATTATTAAAAATGTAAGTATTGAAGATGTAACTATCCATCCCCAGTTTAATATTCCTATGATCCAACAAATGACAAATCCGATTCCTGCTCCTGTTAATTGTCCTTCGCCGTCGCCAGAATACATAAGAATCATTGATAAGATTAAGAAAAAA
>SDBV01010211.1_pt1 | contig 12336 bp, 12 predicted proteins | sample 2277081 | NCBI WGS metagenome assembly SDBV01 (sample SAMN10402039, study PRJNA504765) | marine sediment metagenome | isolation source: marine sediment core GS10_PC15, 223 cmbsf | place: Arctic Ocean: Southern Knipovich Ridge | collected 2010 | reverse complement strand
GATCGAGGCATCGTACCCGCGGATCGAAGCGCTCGTCTGGTTCAACCACGATAAGGAAACTGACTGGCGCATCGAGAGCAGCGATTCAAGCCTCGAAGCTTTTCGCAATTATGCTTTTAGGGCACCTTGACGTAAGTCCACGATCAACCCAAATCTCAGCCACCCCGCCAATCCCAAGCGGCGACAACGACTGATTTACAGAGGCGGCCACCGTGACTTTGACCACGAATCCGGAGGTCGGAGGTTCGAATCCTCTCAGGCGCGCCAGGTTAGTTGAGGTGTTGAGGCGATCAACGCCTCTTTTTTGTTTGATTTGTGTCGCATGCGCCCGCAAGTACAAAAAGATGTTTAGACCAGCCCGCTAATGGGCAAAACGCTTACAGGGCAACAAAGGGGCCACCTTTGTACGCCTTCATCTCTTTTCCGGCGGGGAAGACGCATGCGTCTTTCCCCGTGCCCTTTTTCTGCTAACTAATCTGGCACTTACTTAGCTTTCACTGCCCTTTGGCATGATTGTCGCTGTCTCCGAGGCCGACTGCCCCTCAATGAGACCATCCCGCATATAGATCACTTCATCGCACGCACCAGCTACTTCCGAGTCGTGAGTGACAAGGATGAAGGTCGTCCCGGTAGCTTCATTGATCTCCTTCATCATCTTGATGATCTCTTCCGAAGTTGCGGTGTCGAGATCGCCGGTAGGCTCATCGCCGAAGACAACTTCGGGTTCATTGACCAGGGCTCGGGCGATCGCAACCCGGTGTTGCTCGCCACCGGAGAGCTCGGCCGGGCGGTGGTGGAGCCTGTCGCTCAGCCCGACCGCGGCCAACTGCTTCTGTGCCGCTTGAGCGGCCTCTTTACGAGAATACCCGGCGTACTCGGCGGCGAGGCCAACGTTTTCAAGCGCCGTCAGAGTCGGGATTAGATTGAAGCCCTGGAAGATGAAACCCATCTTTTTGGCCCGCAGATGCGGTAGTTTTCTCTTCGGCAGATCGTCGACTCGCTCGCCGGAGAGGCAGACTTCGCCTTTGTCCGGGCGGTCAAGGCAGCCCATTAGGTGCATCAGGGTCGACTTGCCGCTCCCCGACGGACCCATGATGGCGGTCATTTGACCGGCGGGGACTGAAAGCGTAGCTCCTCTTAAAGCGTGAACGAAGTTATTCTTGCCGAGCTTATAGCTCTTGTGGACGTCGGTGACGCTGATTATCTCTGTCATTTAAATACTCCCTTCAAAGTCGATGGTCACTCATACCGTAGCGCGGAAACCGGGTTGAGCCTGGCCGCCCGCCAAGACGGAAAGAAACCGCCGATCACGCCCAGTATCAAAGCGAAAGAGACGGCGCCGATGGCCAGGCGGGGCGTGACCAAGAAGAGCGCCGTACCCGAAGCGTTGCCGGCAGCGTTGGCGAGAGAGGTGAATCCCCAGCCCAGGCCAAGGCCGATGAGACCACCGATCAGTCCGATAAGGGCCGACTCGGCCAGGAACTGCCGGATTATCGCCCCTTCCGATGCGCCGATAGCCTTGCGAATGCCTATCTCCCTCGTCCGCTCGGCGATAGACATGCTCATCGTATTGACGACCGACAAGCCGCCGACCAGTAGGGCAATGAGACCGATCAGAGTAATGATGGAGGTGAAGACCCCGACGGCATTACCTATCTGCTCCTTGAAGGCCTTGGGGCCAAAAGCTGTCAAGCCCTTCACCTCTTTTTCGATTGTTTTAGCGACCTTATCAGGATCATAGCCATCTCCGACGAAGGCTGTAATGCTCGTGGCCAGGTCATCGGGATCGAGCTGGTCGCGGATCATATTCGGCAAACTCTTGTGGTAGAGGCGCTGGGCGTCGTATAAGGAGATTACTACGGCGGTATCCGGTGCCGTTAGCGTCTTCTCCATAATGCCGACCACCTCGAACTTCTTATCTCGGATGGTAATATTTTTTCCGACTTCGGCATCAAGCCGTGTAACCAGGTCGGCGCCGACGACGACTTTATTGCGCTCACCGAGCTTCAGGTCCCGGCCATCGGCAAATGTCACCTTGAACGACTCGTGCTCTTTTCCGCGAAGATCAGTGCCGGATATCTGAGCTGGAGGGCCCATGCTAATCGCGCCCATCTCCTCGTCAAGGAGCAACCCGATTTCCGCTTGAGCAACGGTCACCCCGTCAACTTCCTCGATCTCCTTGAGCCGATCTATAGACATCGGCTCGCTCGAGATCGACGTCAGTATGTTCCCCTCGGCGACAATGGCCTTGTCCTTGTAATACTCGCTGCCACCATCGACCAAAATGGTCAGCTTCTCAGCCATCGCCCCCATGGCAATTAGAGCGAAGACTCCGATGATAATGCCTAGGATAGTAAGAGAGGCCCTGACTTTGCGGCGGAAGATACTTCTTAACGTTTTCATGCTCAACTCCTTTGCTTTCCAACCTTCACATATATAGAGCGCCTTTATCGCGGCGCTATTCCCTTCAAAAACACATCAATCAACGCGGGGGCACTTTCTTTTAGCGAAAATGCGTCCGGGTTGGCCAGCCATAAGTAGGCCAGGCCGTTCTGGAGCGAGAGCATCGCCCGCGCTCCGGCATAGGGGTCGAGGTCTGCTCGGAGTTCGCCCTGCTCTATGCCCATCTGAAAATAGCCGGCGACTTGATCAACCGCTGCCTTGGCTTCATGGTAATGGCGCTCCCTTAGAGCCGCGGGGCCCGATGACGCCTGCGAACCTGTCAATGTCAGCATCACGACTTCGCGATAGTGGAGATCGTCTTCAAGCAAACTGGCGTGATAGATCATAATACGCGAGATGATCTCCGTGAAAGTGCCGCCTTCCTCGATAGCCAGATTGACCAGCGCCCACGCTTGAGCGGAAGCATCGTCGGCAAGAGCCAGATAAAGCTGCTCCTTGTTCGCGAAGTGATGGTAGATGGCCCCCCGGGTCACTCCCGCCTCCTTCGCGATCTCTTCAAGAGCGGCTGCCGCGTAGCCTTTGCGACTGAAAACGCGAAGGGCCGCTTCCAGCACGCGTTTTCTAGTCTCTTCCGCTTCTTCCTTAGTCCTTTTCATCTCATTCCCGGTATCATACAAACATGTTTGTATGATTAGGTCAAGATGTTTTTTTTGGCGCCCCCACCCCGACCCGCCGTCGCGAATAGGGGCCGTTCGGCTCGAGATTGGCCATTACCAGCTCAGCGACGTCCTCGTAAGATACAGTCGCTTCGTTCAGATGGCGGAGCATGATAAACGGGTGGAATAGTTTTGGAAGCCATTTGGTCCATGACCCGACCGAATAAGGCATAACGTCAGTGGTAACCCGGAGTCTATCGCCAAAGTAGCGTTCGGGGTCGAATGTCATCGGACCCGGACACATGAAAGACCAGTCAAGCGCACTGGCCTTCAGGCGCTCATAATTGACCTTATGGCTCCGCAACATAGGTGGAATACCGGGAAGATCCGCCCCCATCGTCTTGGTGTGAGGAACATCCAGGCCGGGGAGACCCCCAAAAAGCCAGAGGCGCCGCGGCGATTCCAGATTCCTTTCGGCCTGCCGGATGATGTTTTGGCAAATCCCTTCGAAGATACCGGTAACAGTTCGGTGCTGCGCGACATTGACGGCGGCATTCTGGCCGCTCATCGCCCGCCCGACCGCCTGTTCGTCGAGAGCATCGCCCTCACAAACGCGTATCCGACTGAGGATCTCTTCGCTGAAGATGGTCCGCAGCTTCCCGATATCCCGGACGAAAGCGGTCACCTCATGGCCCCGACGCAGGCCGGCTACGACCAGACAGCGGCCGGTCGAACCCGAAGCCCCGAAAATGACAACTTTGGTAGACATCCGTTGACATTGTACCGCCCTGATCGCCCGGGGTCACCTTGGCCAGAGAGATAAAAAAGTGGCAGCCCAGCGGCCCACCACCGGCAGTTGGTTCTCGGCTTTCTCGAGAGTGGCCAACGCTTGAGGGTTCTTTACTTCACCTAAGGCTTCATCTCGCATCATTCTCGCGGGGCCTCCGCTGGTCGAAGGCAGCATCCTGGACCAAACCGGACAGACCGCCAAAAGCTTCTTCTATCTCATATTTGAGAAAGGGCAGTTCCCGCAAGGCTTGGGAAATATCGAGACAAAGACAATGATGGACAGTCGCACAAAGCGCTTGATCATCATTGCGACAACCTTCTCCCTTTTTTAGCAAGTTGGCAAACCGCAAATTTACTTTATCATATCCCAAGGTCGGAAGCGCGCGAGCCGTTCAGCGCCCGACGGCGATACCGTCGATATCGAAACGCCTTCGCCCGGGTGTGGCTAGATTTACTACCTTCAAGTAGTGAGTACCGCTCGTTCCCCACGAATGATGGAAAACGAGCCGCCGGGCGCCAGTCTTGGCGGCAAAGTTGTCTATGGTTTTGACATATTTGCCGTCAAGATAGATCTTGGCCTTTGAGCGGAGCGGCCCAACCGTTGAGACCAGGGCGACATCCTTGCCCGTGAACTTATAAGCGATAAGAGTATTTCTGGTCGTCGAATACCTGGTCGTTCCCAGAAAATAGCTGGAATTCGAACCGGTGAACACTCTACTGAACCCGACTTTACGATGGATGAGCCGATTCTGATCGTAGGGGATGACCGTCCGGCGAACCGGCGACCAGGCGCCTGCCTCTTGGGCCGTCGAGCGGGCGCGAGCCCGGAAATAATAGGTCCGCCCTGGTGTCCCGCTAAACGGGGCTTCCGTCTTCGTGGTCTGTTCGTACCAATCAGTCCACGTACTCGTGTTAGCCGGATGGTACTGGACATCATAGTACGAGAGGCCGCCGGTGAAATCCGGGTCAGCTCCAGTCCAAGCAACCTGAAAACCGCTAGTCTTCGACACGGCCGTCGAATAACCGGGTACATTTATCCGGGTGGCTCCGAACCGGCCCGCCTCCCAGTTGTACGTTACCTCTATCCAACCGTTTTGGAGATAGTCGAGGCCGAGATCGGCGGCGACCGCCGGAGCCAAGTCGATACCGGCCGGATTGAGAACTTCGCGGCCGTATTGATCGAGCCCACCGTTGTAATCATTGAAAAATGCCGCTTGCGCTTCCGGCATGCCCCGAGGCAGATCGGGGAAAAGGCGGCGCGGCCGTACCGATGCCGACGGGCTGTTCCAATAGTTATCATCAATGTTCCACGGGCCGACATCGAGGACTTTGACCCCACTAACATCCGTCCCGCCGAGGCGCAAGTTTACAGCATAGTTGCTGCCTTCATAACCCGCGGGTGTGGGCCCCCACTCAGCAGGGGGCTTCAACCCGAGATTCGCGAACTTAATATATTTATCGGGGATGGCGACCTCATAGTTCGTATAGGCGAAATATTGCGTAGCATAAACTTTATGCGTCAATGCCTGGGCTCCCACCGCAGACCCTCGCCGACCGTGTTCCTCGACCTCCTGGCTCCATCGCTCGGCCAGCCAAACATCGAAATCGCTCTGTCTCTCATCGAGCACCCGCGCCAACTCAACTTCGGTCGTACGCGTAATCTCGCGGGCTTGGTCGTTGAAGCGAGCCGCTTCCACGCGCACAGCGTTGGTGGACGTGCCGGAACGCTCTCCCCTCTCGCCGATTAACGAAGCCAGCCGCCCATCGGAACCGCGCTTGAGGGCCGTTAGTGCTAGATGCAGCTCGGCCGCCGCATCCTCGACGGCGTCGAGACGCCTCTTGTCCAGCCCCGACTCTCGCGCCAACTCACCTCGGGTGCTCGGCAAAGAAAACAGATATGCCAGTTTTCCATAGTCTGGCGGAACGCCTGGAGCAGCCGAGACCACACGCGGACCCGGCCAAGGAGTTGCCAAGAGCAACAATAGAAGCAGCACGAATGAGAGAGAAAAAGAAGAGCGAAGCAGTGGGCGCAAACGTATGCGAGACATCCCAGTTATTATACACGAAGATAGGATCAGCTCAGGTGTTCGAGCCGCGAAGATTCGTCTGGGCCGCCTGCGCACCCAAGATGCCGGCGATCACCACTACCGGCAAGAAAGGTAGGACTCCACCGAGACCCGCCCCGAGATCGCCACGCATAAGCGAACCGAGTATCAGGCCGGCCATCGTCAGATACATGATGAGATTGGCGCCAATACCGACCGCCCGCGGCTCTTCCTTGGCAACGAGCATCGCCACATAGGCGGCAATGAAAGCACCGGTCACGATAATCAGGCCATCAGCCATCCGGGTGATGAAGTAGGTCTGGTCACCCCAGATGAACTCGATGAACGCCGCCGGATATTGGTAGAAAACGAGTATCAGAATCCCGGTCAGATTACCGAGAGCCATGCCCCCAAGGCGCTGCGCCGCGGACGAAGCAGAACTGCCGGCGGGACGGACCGCGGGCGGCATCTGGTCGTCCGGATCTTCGTCAACCGCAATAAAGTCGTCCGGCGCCTCCTTCTCCTCTATCGACCACAGATATGGATAGCGCCTCTCCTGGTGCCACCGCTCACCGACACTCGTCCCCAAGGTGCTTAGGACGAACGAAGCCGCGGCCATCATAAAGAAGACTACCAACGGGGAGACAGGCAGAGACACATCATGCTGTCCGGAAACATAGAGACCGACGGCGACCGACCCCAAGACAGCCAAATTGGTGAGAATCCCGACGGTTGGACCGGCGCGCCGCGCAACATTACCGCCCACTACGCCCGCAGCATAACCGGAAGCGATAAAGAGGAGGGCGAAGGCGGCCAGGACCGTCGTCGTCGTCGCTCCCCCGTTCAGGAGTAGGAGCAGGAGAACGAATCCAGTATTCGCAACCAGATAATTGACGACATTGCCGGCTAGAATCCCCAGCGCAACCTGTGCGGGGAGCGCCTCTTCCAGGGGCGGCAGAGTCACTCGGTGATACTGGACCTCGTGACTCAGTTTGTCCGCCAAGTACCAGGTGAGCAAGAAAATAGAGGCCAGTCCCGCTCCCCAGTAGGCTTGCCCGATGCTGACGGAAGTGAAGATGCCCAGGCCTATCCAACCCCCAGGCACGATCTTGGTCGCACCCCGACGTCTAATGAAGCGGCTCATCTCTATCGGCCATTTGAATATCCAAAAGAGACTGAAGAACGGGGGGAAATGGAGCCCGACTGCCACCTCCGGCGATATCGGATAGCCCGGCTCCAGCTCGTTGACTATTCGATGCAGACGATAGACACAGAAGAGCCAGTAGGCAACGCCCGCCAACAGCACCAGAATGCGGAACATATGGAGACCGAAATCGCCAACAACTGCCCCCATGATATCGGCAAAGAGCAGTGAACCAGCAAAGAGCAGGCCAAGTCGCACCTCGGGAAGCGGTGGGAGTATCGGCCCAACCGCCACCGTGGCTGCCTGCCCATCGACTGCCCCGTGTTGAATGGTTTTTTCCGGCACCTTGCTAGAGAGTATTCTGGCGTACTACATGGCGAAAAGACAGCCTGACGGCTACCCGTGCCTGCACTAACTTTATCTGTTAACGATTGGTTTGTCGATAGTGAGCATACGAACGACAAACCCCGGTCGGGAAGTGGAGGCATCGGGGGTTGAGCGGCTCTAGGGGGCCGGTTCGCTTAATTCACCGAGCTGCTCGAGCTCCGAGCCGCGCGTACAGTAATATGCCGTCCGCAACTCCGACTGATTGAAGACCGGGCACTGTCCGCAAATGCAATCGTTTTTATTCAAGATGTCCTCGCTCTCGCCAATCGTCGCCCAGCAAAAACCGAGCGCCGCCTCTTCGGCCGTGTAAGTCGGGCAGTCCCCGCAGATACAATTAGTCAGGACCCACTCCTCACGCTCGCTGAATTCGGCTTCGTTCCAGCCCATCCTTTCCATGAATATAATTTTGGCGAGCTTTTTATCCACCTGGCGCCTCCCGGCCTACTGATCCATCGTCTCGAGGAAATATTCCCGCCAAGACCGAGGCAAAAACTGTAGCGAAAGCAATTTATTTGATAAGCTACTTGTGTATGAAGCAAGTGTATTTCAGGACTGCGACCCACCTATTGGCATTGGTGACCGCCCTCCTCATCTCCCTCACCCTCTTCGCCTGCGCCCGCGCACCCGAGGAAACCAAGCCGGTCAAGGCGACCGGTACCGAGGCTGACAAGAAGACTCAAAAGAAGGAAGAGTCTAAGCTTTTAACAAAAGACCAAAAGAAGATAATCGACACTTTCGGCCGCCCGAAACAGTTCATCTTGGCGTATATGCCGATAGGCGGAGAAGACGGCTTCGGACTCTCTAGAACGGAGACCTGGTACTACCCCCGGCACAAGAAAAAGATAGCCTTTGCCGCCGGAGACATCTTGAGTGTCAGAGCGATGGAAGACCCCGGAGAGAACGTCAGCTACTCTGATGCGCATATCGAGGACTTCGACTTCTCGATGGATTACAAAGACGTCATCGAGGCGCTTGGCGTAGAGAAAGCCGAGCCGATCGAGTTTGCCAACGATGTCTTCCAAGAAGATGAAGTCGAGTCGTACCTGGCCGACAAGGTGACTTTCACGATCGAGCAGGGTCATCTGACTTATCTGCAGACATTAGGGGCGAAAGAGTAGATGCAAAGGAGAGGGTCCTGGTTCAAGACAGTGACGCTGATAGTCCTGCTCTCTTTATGCCTGACGCTGCTGATGCCTTCGGTCACCGGCGCTTTCAACATCTTTCGCGACACCGAGAAGTTGGTTGGCTTCGTCGTCAGGGTTCCTGAGGATCTCACTAGGCCACTCGGCCCCCTGGCTCCGATTACGCAAATCTGGCTTCTAAGAAAACCTCCTAAGTTCGGACACATCGTCAAGAAGGCCGGCGAGATCAAAGCGGTTTCAGACGATATCGATGGGCAGAAGAAAAAAGTCCAAGAAGTCCGAGCCGTCTACCGTAGTCAGGCCCAGATGTTTAGAAACAGGACCAAGACCCTTGAAGAGAAAAGGAGGGCGCTCGCTAAAGAGCTGGATAAAAACAAGCTGGAATGGAATGACTACAGAGGAAAAGTCGTCGCCATCCAACAGATGATCCACTCCCTGAACACGGCTGCCGAAAGACTCGACGATAAAGCTGACAAGCTTGGGACCCAAGAAATCGTCGCCATATTCACCAAGAAAACGGCCAACGCTCTGCTGGACAACGTCGAAGGACTGGTGGTCCAGGAGATTGCTTCCGAGGTGGATGGGATGGTCAACCCGCTCATCGTCTCCACCTTTTTAGACGACGGCCTCAAAGCACGCGAAGTCATCGACCACTTCATCAACGGCGATATCGAGCACCTGATCATTGCCAAGAAATTGGACAAGCGGCCCGACATCAAGGAGCTGCGCAGAAGGATCCGAGACAAGGTCAAGAGCAGCATCAAGGACGACATCGACTTCCTCGAGAGCAACTGGGGGGAAGAGCTGGAGGCGGTCATCGAGAAGCTGGCGGCCGAGGCCGACCGGGCTCTCGAGAGACCGGACGAGAGCGTCGGTGAGAGCACAACGAAGACCAGGGAGGAGCCGGCCGACGCGCCAAAGTATGATCCGAAGAATGGCCGGGTATATGAAGGAGCGGCGGCCTTTGACGACGTGCTCCGATCAGACAACGACAGCACCCAACATTGTCCGCAACAAATCAAGGTCGTCATCCAGCTGGGAAAAGACGGTCAGGTAAACGGTCGTTTCTATGTTTTCAAGAGTTACCCGATCATCCCGGACAACGGCTGCGTCGAGACACCGGCAAAGCTTTGGCCGATTGTCGGCACGCACAAAAACGGCTCCTTCGAAGCGCGGACGAATTACCTTGTGAAGATAAGCGGTTCCTATGATACGGGGACACTACGGGGGACAGGCACGGGCCTGCTGAGCAGCGACTCGCCAAATGGCCGCTACTTTACTGTCGGTCCGTTCACTTTGACAAAGCGGTAGCTCCAAGGCTGGGTGGGTACTTACATTCAAGGCGAACTATGCTAAAAATAGAGAATTAAGTCTGGCAACGAGAGGAGTATTACATGAAAGCCGAGAACGGCAACACCGTGAAAGTACACTACACAGGAACGCTGGAGGATGGCACAGTCTTCGACAGCTCGGAAGGGCGAGAACCGCTGCAATTTAAGGTCGGCTCCGGCGAAGTCATCCCGGGCTTCGACACTGCCGTCATGGGACTTGAAACCGGCGAGTCGCGAACGACGACTATCCCGGCCAACCAGGCGTACGGCCCACACATGCCAGGTCAGATAATAGAAGTGCCCCGTGACGGTATCCCGCCGGATTTCAAGCCGGCTATCGGAGACGTGGTCCAACTTAAAGACCCGCAAGGACAGCCGCTCCAGGCCACAGTTGAGGAAATCACCGAGGATGTGGTCAAATTTGACGCCAATCACCCGCTGGCCGGCAAGGACTTGACCTTTGAGATCAAGGTCATGGCAGTAAGCTAGAGTCCGCCCGCCCTCAGGGCACGAGAAACATGCCGAACCGATAACGGGTAAGTTTTATGAATGAACACGGATCGAGTGCGCTCGTTGACAGACGGAGTCTACGCGATCGCGATGACCATATTGGTCCTCAATTTTTCCGTTCCCCAAGTGCCCGGACGCGTCGGGCCGCTCTTGGCGGCCCTAGCGGACATGTGGCCCGAGTTCGCACATTACGTTCTAAGCTTTTTGTTGCTGGGGGTCTTCTGGACGATCCACCACCGGCAATTCCACTATATCGAGCGGACGAATTCGGGCCTCCTTTGGATAAACCTCTTCACCCTGATGTTTATTGTCCTGATCCCCTTTTCCACCTCGGTCTCAAGTGAATACTCGGGGGTTTGGCCCGGACCGGTCTTGTTCGATCTGAACATTTTCATCGTTGGAATACTCAAGCTTTTCACTTGGACCTACGCCACGAATAACAATCTCGTCACCGGCGATCTAAGCGCCCAAGAAAAAAGAGCAGGGAAGTATAAAAGCATGGTAACGCCAAGCGTCGCGATCGTGGCCATCGCCGTCGCATTGGTCAATTCCTATTGGAGCACCACCACCTTTTTGCTCATACCGATCTTGGTTCCCCGGGTAGGCGCCCACGCCAAACGTCTGACTGATTGATGCTTTTGGGGTATGACCCCACCATGGCTGCACCAGGACTGAGCTTGATGATCTCCGCCCGGTTTCTGAAAAAGAGTCCGCTGCAAACCGGGCTGATAATCGCGGGTATCTCTATCGGCCTTGGCATCCTCATCTTCATTGGTTCGCTCGTCACCAGTCTGCAAGCGTTCCTTATCGAACAAACGCTGGGCAACAGCGCGCAAGTCGTCATCGCCGCCAAGAAGCGGGGAGACCCCGTCAGGTTCAACCGGCGGCTTCAAGAGACGCTCTCGGAAGACCGACGCATCAAGGCCGTCTTCCCCCAGAGAACGATATCCGTCGTCTACGAGAAGGACTCAGAGACGGCCCCTTTGACGATCAAGGGCGGCAACTCGGAGGCAATGGATTCGATCTATGAGCTATCCGACAAGATCGTCGAGGGCCGGTTTTTCTTGGACGACGAATCGATCATCATCGGCCGAGAGTTCGCGGACGAGTTCGCTCTCGAGCCGGGAGACGACATGAACTTGACGCTCAGCGATCGCAGTCAAGCGGAGCTCGAGGTCACAGGCATCTTCTCATTAGGCGAGGAGGGAGCCGATGAAGCTCTGGCCTTCACGAATGGAGAGCTGCCTGCCGACAATCTCGTCTTCCTGGCCGGCCAGTATTCCTCTATCGAGCTCCAAGTAAATGACGTCTTCGACTCATCGGCCGTCGCCGCCCGCCTCCGCGAGCGCTTTCCGGGGCTGGATATCAGCGACTGGCAAGTCGAACAGAAGAACCTGGTCTCGGCCCTAAACAGCCAAACGATATCCACCTCCATCATCCAGGTCTTCGTCTTGGTGGCCGTGTCTCTCGGAATCGCCTCGACCCTCTCGATCTCGGCCATCCAGAAGACCCGACAGATCGGAATACTGAAGGCAGTGGGACTGACGGACCGGCAGGCAGCGGCCATTTTTCTCTGGCAGGGAGTCATCCTCGGCCTATTGGGAGCAGTCGGCGGAAACTTGGTCGGCAGAGGTCTTATCAAGCTCTTTCAATCGGTGACGGCTAGACTTGATAGCTCGCTCTTTCCAATCAGCGTCAATCCCGATTTCGTCCTTATCGCGACGATCACCGGCGTGGCCGTAGCTCTTCTAAGCGCCGTCATCCCATCGAGGCGGACCGCGGGGCTCGACCCGATCAGGGTGATTCAAGATTCCTGAACTAGTTGGCCTGGAAAACGTCAGCAAGATCTATGGCACGGCCACAAAGACAGTCGCAGTCGACCAGGTGACGCTATCGCTCCATCGCGGAGAGATAGCGGCCCTTATCGGC
>SDBV01010210.1_pt1 | contig 12336 bp, 8 predicted proteins | sample 2277081 | NCBI WGS metagenome assembly SDBV01 (sample SAMN10402039, study PRJNA504765) | marine sediment metagenome | isolation source: marine sediment core GS10_PC15, 223 cmbsf | place: Arctic Ocean: Southern Knipovich Ridge | collected 2010 | reverse complement strand
AATTCTGGACTCAATCAAGGAAGGCTTCACTCATCACGCGCTCTTCAGCGTCGGGGTCCTGCTGATAACCGGATACCTTCTCGGCAACCTCGCCGAGCGGATACGCTTTCCCGCCATCACCGGGTATATCATCGCAGGGATTGTAGTCGGTGAGTTCAGTCTCGGATTGATCGGGGCAGAGGCGTCGGAGTCGCTGCACATCGTCTCCGAGATGACTCTATCCTTTATTGCCCTGATCATCGGAGGAGAGTTCTCCCTGGCCAAGCTCAGGCGGTACGGGGCAAAGGTGATCGTTATCACCCTGGTTCAAATGATTACCACCTTTTCCCTTGTCGTTCTGGGCCTTGCCCTTCTGAGCTTTCCCCTCTATGTGTGCCTCCTGTTGGGTTCCATTGCCGCAGCCACGGCCCCGGCTGCCACTGTTATCATCGTGGAAAAGCTGAAGGCCCGCGGGCCCTTTGTCGATTACCTCTACGGCATAGTCGCTCTGGATGATGCGGGCACGGTGATTCTCTTTTCGATAGTGCTCGCCTTCTCCTCTTCGATGATAACGGGCGCCCAGGTGGATATGATTCACTCGATCCTCCATGCCTTCACCGAAATCGGCGGATCCCTCCTGATAGGAGTAGTCACGGGAGGACTCATACATGTCGCCACTGTCAGGAAGAGGAACATCAATGAAATAAAGATCGCCTCGGTGGGACTGATCTTGCTGTCGACATCCGTCGCAATCAGTCTGGGTATGTCCCCTCTCATCGCGAATATGACAACCGGCATGCTCCTGATAAACCTGCGGGCAAAACATATTCGAATCATGACAGCACTGGAGCCCATCACCCCCCTGTTTTACGCCCTCTTCTTTGTGATCGCCGGCACGGAGCTGGATCCCGCCATTTTTACGGATTTGGGTCTCTTGATCGCCGGGGGTGTGTTCGTAGGGATGCGGGCCCTGGGTAAATACTCGGGAGTTTATATCCCCGCAGCTCTCATGCAGGCGCCCAAGGAGGTAAAAAAGTACCTTGGATTGGGTCTTCTTCCCCAGGCAGGCGTAGCTATTGGTCTGGTTCTCTTCATACAGGCGTCTCCCATAATCGGAAAGGCCCCCGATTCTGTTCAGGAGATGATCATAAAGATGGTGAATATCGTACTGATGGCCGTATTCTTCAATGAGCTCGTCGGGCCGATCCTATCCAAAATCGCCATACAACGGAGTATGAGAGGGAGAAACTGATGGACTTGATTCAGGCCATAAGACTGGAATGCTGCGAGGCAGACAGCCGGGCACGAAACAAGGAGGAAATCCTGCTCGAGCTGGCCCGCCTTACAACGAGGGCGCAGGTGATGGATAAAATCGATCCGAAAGACATATACGAAGCCTTACGAGAGAGAGAGGGAAAGGGAAGCACTGGATTCGGAGCAGGTGTTGCCATACCCCACTGTGCTCTGGAAGGGGCAACAGACTTTGTCGTCGCCGTCGCCATTCACAAGAGGGGCATAGACTTCGAAGCCATGGACAAAAAGAGGGTCCGTATCTTTGTAAGCATTGTAGGACCCACGGAGGATCGCACATCGCATCTTCAACTGCTGGCTCAAATCTCCCGTATCCTCAAAGAACCCAACGTCAAAGAGACCATCGTAAAAGCTGCAACCAAGATCAACCTCTACGAGGAGTTTCTCTCCAATGCCAGGCTCGAAGAGCCCGAGTTGAAGAAGGGAAAAGCCAAGCTGATGCTCATGGTTGTCAGGGACCCGGACATCATGGACGATCTTGCCGGGATATTCGTGGAATACGGCATACAGGAGGTGACGATCCTGGACTCACAGAGGATGGAGAGCGTCCTCTCAACGGTCCCTCTCTTTTTGGGATTCTTCGACTTCACCTCAGACAGGAGCCGTTTCAATAAGGTCATCATGGCCAAGATCGACGAGACGAGAATAGGGGCGGTGGTGAAGGCCATAGAAGATATCGTCGGAGACCTGGATTACTACTCAGGCCTCAGCATTCAGGTGATCGAGTTATACTTCTCGAAGGGACGGCTCTGATGGATAAAGACCAACTATATGAGCCTAAAGACAGGCTCTATGAGCGTAAAAGCCGACTATATGAGCCCGTTCTCAAACGGAACACCCTGTACTCCGGCAGTTACCTCAAGCTCGAGAAGCTGGAGGTTCGCCTTCCCGATAACCGAACGGCAGAGAGGGAGATCGTGCGTGTGAACGATGCGGTAGCCGTACTTCCCATCGATTCCCGGGGAGCGGCCCACCTGGTCCGCCAGAGCCGTCCCGCTATCGATCGGGTGCTGTTGGAGATACCTGCCGGTGTTCTGGACGAGGGGGAATCGCCGGAGCAGGCGGCTGTCAGGGAGTGTGAAGAGGAGATCGGGCTGAAACCGGGCCGACTGATACCGCTTTTCACCTACGCCCACGCCGAGGGCTATTCAACGGGCATGATCACCCTCTACATCGGTCTGGAGCTGGAACCGGCGGGGCCGGCAGAGCTGGACAGCACGGAATTTCTCGAGCGAACGACAATTCCCTTCGAAGAACTGGCCGAACGAGTCAAACGCAACGAGATCAGGGACTCGAAAACCATCATCACGACCCTTCTCTGGATGCGGCTCGCCCGCAATCCGGATTGGCTTGACTTTTAGCATAAATTGCCATAGCCTTTGTAGTTACCTTATGCAACCGTTGACGGAATTGAAAGAAACAGTCACAGAGTTACCCCGTGGCGGTTACCTCGTTGATACAAAAGCGGGGTACATCCAGTTTGGATCCCCTCCTGAAACCATTAAAGACACCATGCGTTTGCCCGAGGGTGTTCCCTTTATCTTTGTCCTTCCGAAAAACCTCTTTAACGCAGACAAGGGAATCAGCCTGGCGGAGCTCGAGTTCCCCATCTACTGGAACTTCTTCATCCGGAAGAAAAAAACGACCATCATCTGTACACGAGAACAGGGTCGCAGACTCATTCGGGTTCTGCGGGAGGCGGTATTCGGTCCGACCTACGTCGACGCAAACCAGGATGTTCACCCCACACTCACCGATTTGGTTGTGCCCAACCTCAAAGAGGAGATGAAGTTCTACCGCAACTTCGCCTTCAAGGATCTTCTGGCTTACCGCTTTTTCCACGATTCCCGGGTTTCCATGGAGGGCGTGACGATTTCGATGGATACTGCGGGGGACTACGACATCTGGCAGGATGATGCAAGGTTAGCCCATATTCCGGGGGATATCGAGTATGTGGCCCGCTATCTGATCGGCGAGAGGCGTCAGGAACCCTACATTCCCCCCCTCTTCGGTGTGACCTGCCTCGGACCGAGCCACGGCTTCGATCCGGAGGAGAACACCTCTGGATACATCGTGTGGATCAATCACCGCGGCATCATGGTCGATCCGCCTGTCAACTCAACAGAGTGGTTGCTGGCCTCCAACGTGAACCCAAAGTTCATAGACAGCATCATTCTCACACACTGCCACGCAGACCACGATGCCGGGACCTTCCAAAAAATCATGGAGGAGAGCCGTATAACGATTTATTCCACCCGGACGGTGATAGAGAGTTTTCTACGCAAATACGCGGCCCTCAGTCAGGAGAACACCGAGTACCTCCAGCAGCTCTTCAACTTTCACACCATTTATCTGGGCAAGCCCTTCTACCTCCACGGCGCCGAATTCAAGGCGTTCTATACCCTGCACTCGATCCCGGCCATCGGTTTCACCATCAACTTCCAGGGACATACCTTTGTCTACTCCTCGGATCACAAGGCCGAACCGTCGGTTCACCAGGAGCTTTTGAAAAGCGGGGTTATAAGTCAGGAGCGGTACGAGCAGCTTCAGAGCTTTCCGTGGGATTCCGACGTGATCTACCACGAATCCGGTGTTCCTCCTCTTCACACCTCGATCGACTGGCTCAACTCGCTGCCCGCAGATATTCAGAAGAAGACCGTTGTCTATCACATCGCCAAAAAGGACTTTCCCAAGAAGACCCATCTGAGGTTGGCACAGTTCGGAATCGAAAACACCCTCTATTTCAAGGTAAAGCCCTCCCAGTTCGAAAAGACCTACGAAATCTTAGGCCTTCTGCGGCATCTGGACTTCTCACAGGAGTTTCCCCTGGAAAAGGTCCAGGAGTTCGTCATGTCCATCGACGAGGAGACCTTTCGCAAGGGGGATACCATCATTCGAAGGGGCAGTGTCGGAGACAAGTTCTACATCATCTACACGGGCAATGTAGCGGTGTTTCTGGAAGGTCTCGAGGAGAAGAAGATTTACGGCGCCTTCGAGTACTTTGGCGAGGCCTCGCTGGTCTCCAACAAACCCACCGCGGCAGACGTTACGGCGGAAACCGACGTGAGAGCCTTCACGATGGCCAAAGACAAATTCTTAAACTTCATCTCGGGTACCGAGTTCGAGGCGACCCTGAAGAGCCTGGCAGAGACCAGGGGTCAGGAGACCTGGAATATCCTGTCGACGAGCCGCTACTTCAGGCGCCTGACCTCCTACCAGAAAACCTGGCTGGAATCGGTGTTCAAACGCGTCGAGGTCGTCAACGGTAAGGTTCTGGTTGCAGAGGGGCAAGAGTTCATGCGAATGTACGTGATTCGAAAGGGTGAGGTGGAGGTTATCAAGAACGGTTCTGTCATCAATGTTCTCCAACAGGGTGACTTTATCGGAAACCTGCACGAGATCACCAGAACTCTCAACTCCGAGTACACGTTCAGAACAAGGGGCAAGGTCGCGCTCTTTGCTGTCACTACCGGTGATATGGTGGGTTTTGCGGAAAAGAATCCCGGACTCATCATGAAGATAAAGAGCGATATCTAGGTTTGCAGCCGAGACATCTCGTTGTTATCTCGGTGGATGGCCTCGTTCAGTCGGATCTGCGCGTGATACGTGACCTTCCCCATTTTCGTTGGATCCTGGAAAAAGGCTGCAGCGCCGATCGAGTGGAGGGCATCTACCCGACCCAGACCTATCCTCTGCACGCCACCATCTCCACCGGCACCTATCCCGCCACACACGGAATCCTCTCCAACTCCTGCCTCCAACCGGGTGTGGAGTTTCCCGATTGGCACTGGTACACCAGGGACAACCGTGCACAGACACTCTATGAGCTGGCCCACAGCGCGGGATACAGGGTCTGCTGCCTTCTCTGGCCCGGTGCAGCCGGGGCGCGGGTAGATTTCAATCTCCCGGAAATCAAACCGACGCGAAAATCCTATCTCCTGCCTTCGATGGTTCTCTGCAACGGAACACCCCTCTTCATCCTCAATCTGCTCTTTCGGTTTGCATGGCTGCTGAGGGGTCTGGAGACCGGCAGACTCGATCGATTCACCGCCGCTTCGGCCGCATACGTGTTGAAGAGAAAACAACCCCGTCTTCTCATGATGCACCTCCTGGACCTGGACAGAATGCGTCATCGCTTTGGCGCCGGAAGCCGGGAAGCGCAAACAGCCCTCCGTCTCATGGACGATCGGCTCGGTACGATCATGTCGGCTGTCAAATCGGAGGGAATGCTCGACAGAACGGCCTTTGTCGTGTTCGGAGATCACGGCCATATCGACTCGAGGTTTCGCATCAACGCAAATATTGCCCTGCTCAGAGCCGGGCTGCTGCAAACCCACGGAGAGACGCGGCCTGTTAAACGACGGTTCAAAGGGCGGGTTGAGTGGAAGGCGTGGATCAAGGCATGCGACGGCTGCGCGCAGGTCTACCTGCGGGACAGGACGGACCGGTTGAGCCGCAAAAGGCTTCTCGAAATTCTCTCCTCCCTCAGAGAAAACGGAGGCATCGCGCAAATATTCGATCGGGACCAGATCGGCAAGCTGCATCTGGGGGACGAGATCGACTATGTTCTGGAAGCCAAGCCGGGTTACTACTTCACCAACAGGCTCTCCGGTAATATCATGGAGCCGACGGACGACAGACACCTGTCCTCCCATGGGTACCTTCCCGACCGGGAGGGATACAGTCCGCTATTTCTGGCCGCAGGGGCCGGTATCAGGCGGGGAGTCGAGATGTCCTCTATTCGAATGATCGACTTCGCCCCCACCCTGGCCGCGCTTCTGGGCCTCGAGATGCCGGCGGCGGAGGGGAGGATTCTCCATGAAATGCTGGAGGGGTGACGGATTGGGCACACTCCGTCAACTGCGCCGGGAGGGCGCCAAGAGCATGGACGATCGGATCAATATTCTTCTGATCACAGACGACGAGCACAGATGGGACTTTATGGGCACACAGGCCCCACCGCAGCTTCGCATTCCCTCCATCAAGCGCCTGAGCTCAGAGGGGGTGACCCTGACGAACGCGATCAGCAACTGTCCCATCTGCATGCCGACTCGCTTTAGCTGGCTCTACGGACTCTACGCCTCTCAGGGTGCGGCGTCCCTGCTGGACAATGCCGGTGACTGGCCCACCCATCTGCCATCCCTGGCGCAGGCGCTTCAGAGAGAGGGATACCACACGGCCCTCATTGGCAAGCTCCACTCCCTGGGCGGTCTCTACCACCGGGACGTCGTCGCCCACGAGGGTCTCACTCGAGCCAGGGGGTTCCACGACGTCTTCGAGGTCTGCGGCAAGAGTCTCGCCTACTGGTACGACTGCCGCTGGACACGCTATCTCCGCTCCCGGGGACTGCTCGAGCGGTACCGGGAGGATGTGGCCAGCCGGACGAGCATGATCGGGGGTGCAGAGCGCTACGAACCGTCGTTTCTGCCCGGTGAGCACCACATGGACCGCTTCATCGGCAACAGGGTCTGCCGGTGGCTCGAGGAGTATGACGGAGCCCGACCCTTTTTCCTGCATGCCTCCTTCTGCGGACCGCACTTTCCCCTCGACCCCCCCGAGGAGCTCTTCGATCACTACCGACCCGAGGAGATGCCGCCACCGGCGGTCCCGGAGGCGCTCTCAGCAGAGGACGGAACAACACACTCGCCCCGGGATGAGCTTCCTGAGTGGCAGCGACAGAGGGCGCTGTACTGTGGTCTGATCGAACAGGTGGACCGGGAGATCGGCCGGGTCCTCGACCTGCTCACGCACAAGACATGGGATCGAAACACCCTCGTTGTCTTTACCACCGACCATGGCGATATGCTGGGAGACCTCGGTCTCGAGCACAAGGGCGTTCCCTACGATGCCTCCTGCAGAACCCCGGTGGTCCTCCGCTTGCCCGAGGTGCTTCAGCCCGGCCAGGTCCTCGACAGTCCTGCAGAGGCCGTTGATCTTCCCGTCACCCTGCTGGATGCAGCGGGAGCAGGGAGCCGCATCTCGGGGTACCTTGCCTCGACGCCGGGCCGATCCTACTGGGACTATGCCAGAGGCCTCGAGGCGGATCACCGCAAATGGGCCTTTTCGGAGTGCCACGGCGGGAAGAGGGCCTGGCGCATGTGCCGCGAGAGGGACTGGAAATACGTGCATTACGCCGACGGGCGGGACCTTCTCTTTCACACCGAGAAGGACCCTCTCGAAACGACAAATCTGGCCAATCTGCCGGAGTCCTCCCGGCGCATCAGTCATATGCGTTCTCTGCTCATCCAATCCCTGTCCGCCATAGCGGCACCGGACACGGATGGGGGATCCGGGACCTACTCACGTACGGACCTCTAGGCTGAGCCTGTTCGAATGCCCCTTCGGTCATTGGCGATGAGGACGGAGTTTCACTATAGTATTAGATGAATAGGCAAGGTGGAATGAAAGAGCAACAGAGGCAGCTGTTCGAGCGGATCAGATCATCCAAGAATCTCCCAACCCTCCCCCACATACTCTTGCGGATCATAGAGGTCTGTAACGGCGAGGAGACCAACTTCAAGGAGCTCTCCAGAATCATCGAAATGGATCCCGCTCTGACCTCGAATATACTGCAGATGATCAATTCCCCCTACTTCAGCCTGCCCAACAGGGTATTCAATCTGGACCAGGCATTGGTGCTCATCGGTATGGACGCCGTTAAAAACATAGCCATCAGCGCCTCGGTCCATCACGTGTTCAAAACAAAGGAGGAGGCCAGCCCTCTCTACCTCAAAGCTTTCTGGCGCCACTCGCTTTTATGCGCGCTGCTGGCCAGAACCCTGGCAAAGAAGCTCCAGTATGCAAATCCCAACGAAGCCTTTCTAACCGGGCTCCTCCATGACATCGGGAAGCTGCTGCTTTGGGTCAACCTTCCCAAAGAGTACGGAGAGATCGTCGCCTCATCAAAGGGCAACTCCGAGCGCCTGCTTTCGGAGGAGGCAAAATTGGGCGCCCTTCACAGCGAAGTGGGGGCCTGGATCATCGGCGAGTGGAACCTTCCTGCAATGGTAACCGATGCCGTCCTCTACCACCACGAACCCCTGTACCGCATTGTCGAGGCCTTTGCGCTGGTCAAGATCGTGTACCTGGCAAACATCTTGAGTAAGGGACAGGAGAGCAACGCATTCGAAGCGGCTGAATCTCTCTTTGGCCTGAGTCAGGAGGAGACGGCAGCTCTTCTGGATGAGGCCAGGGGCGATATGGGGGGGACAGCGAAATACCTGGATATCAAAATCGACAAGCAGAGCGAGTCATGCGAAAAGGCGGACCAGGAGAAGAAACATACGCTTCTGACTCAGGAGGTGAAGAATATCTCCCTCCTGCTCGGTACGCTTCAGAGTATGATACGCGCCACAAACGAAGAGACACTGATCAAGACGTTCTATCAATCGCTCAAGATTCTCTTTTCCATCAAAACCGCCCTCTTCTTCAAGTACGACTACGAGAGAGACCTGCTGGTGAGCAGGAATATGGAAGAAAACGGTCCCTCCCAGCTCATTATAACCTATGAGAAGAGCAAGTGCGTCCTGGTTCGGTCTCTCAAGAGGCGGGCCATTCTCAATACCTTTGACAGGTTGGGAGAAGAGTCCCCCTCTATTGCGGACGAGCAGATAATACGGCTCTTCAAAAAGCAGGGTTTCATCTGCTATCCTCTGGTAACCAACAGATCCCGGGTGGGAGTTCTCGCCGTAGGCGCAGACAAAACAGAGATCCCTTTTCTTTCGAAGCAAGAAAAGAGGCTGGCCCTGCTGACCAATCACGTTGCGCTGGCACTTCACACCGACAACGTAAGAGTGATCCAGAGGAAGCAAATTCAGACCGAACGGCTCGAGGCCTCCTCCGATACGGCCAAGAGAATCGTGCACGAGGCCAACAATCCCCTGAGTATCATCAAGAACTACCTGGCCATAATGGCCAACAAACTCACCGATCAGGAACAGATCAGGGAGGAGATGCAGATCATAGGAGAGGAAATCGACAGGGTAGTCCGTCTGCTCGAGGAGCTGGCCGAGTTCTCTGAACCTCCACGCCGGGCCCTGCCGGCGACAAATCAGGCCCAAACGGCAACGAATCAAGCCCTGCCGGCAACGGATCGGACCCAAACGGCCATCGACGTCAACGGTGTCATCTCCGATCTCATCACTCTCAGCAAGAAGACTGTCCTCTCCCATCTCTCCGTAAAGCTGCGTCTGGACAAATCCCTGACCCCTCTCATGATACCAAAGGACAGCCTCAAACAGATCCTGCTCAATCTCATCAAAAACTCAGCCGAGGCAATGCCGAAAGAGGGTGAGCTCTCGGTTACTACGAAATACCACAAGCATTTCCCGTTGGTTGAGATACCTGAGATCGCCATTGAAAAGGGTGAGAACGGCGGCTACGTGCAGATCATTGTCAGCGACAACGGAAGCGGTATCCCCGAAACGGTGAGGCTGCACATCTTCGAGCCTTTTGTCGGTACAAAAGGTGAGGGACATCGGGGCATAGGGCTTTCTGTGGTTTACAACACGGTTAAGGCTCTGAAAGGCACGATTACTCTAAAAAGCAGCGAGGGGGAGGGAACACGCTTCACCATTCTCTTCCCTGCCATCACCGGCACGTGATTCGATAGACCCCGCTAGGCTCCGAATTTCGCCAGCTTTCCGGTGTAGGAGAGGGCCAACCTCAACAGCTCGCTCCCCGCGATGACGCCCCCCCATGTTCCCTGGGAACAGCTGCGCTCTCCAAACTCTTCGACTCCGTCGGGGCGAATCCCCTTTGCACTGATCATGAAAGGAACAGGATGTGCGGAGTGGGACTTGAGAAGAGCCGGAGTCGAATGATCTCCTGTGACAATCAACGCATCCGGCTTCTGCTCGAGAATCCTGGGAAGAAAGGCATCCGCCTTCTCGATCTCTGCTACCTTTCCGTCAAAATCCCCATCCTCGCCCTTTGAATCGATGTACTTGTGGTGAATGAAAAAAAAGTCGTAGTGATCCCAACTGTCCTGCAGCGCCTTGGCCTGGTCATCGAATCCCGCCAGCCCCTCGATAACGTCCATGCCGACGAGCCGGCTGATACCCTTGTAATCGGGATAGACGGCGAGGGCTACTGGGCTCAGCCTGTAGAGCTCTCTCATCGAGGGAAGATAGGGCAGCTCGGCGAATCCGCGCATGAGAACCGTGTTGGCCGGTTTTTCTTCCTCGAGAATCCGGTTGGCCTGCTCGATAAAATCAGCGGCCACCCGGGCTGTCTTTTCTCCCTGATCGGATCGCGCCTTGGGTTCAAAGGATTTGACTCCGGTGGCCTGGGGATCGGTGTCCCGAACGTGATCGGAAAGCCCTTCACCCTTGAATATGACGACGGCCCTGTGGTCCTTTACCGGTTTGACATAAACCTCGATTCCGCTGATGGTTACGTCCTCGAGCATCTCACAGAGCTGGGCGCACTTCTCGGTGGGAATCCTGCCTGCCCGACGATCTGTGATGTTCCCCTCTCCGTCACGGCTGGCGAAGTTCATTCGAGCCGCCACATCGCCTTCCTTCATCGAAAAGGCGATTCCCATTGCGGCAACAACACCCCGGCCTATGGCGTAATCGAAGGGATTGTATCCGAAGAGAGCAAGATGTCCGGGCGCCGATCCGGGGATGATCCCTATACCCAGGGGATTGTGCAAACCACACTCCGAGCTCCTGGCAAGTGCATCGAAATTGGGAGTCGAAGCAGACTCCAACTCGGTCTTTCCCCCGTTGGTCATGGGAAGACCGCCCAGGCCGTCCAATACGTAGAGCACGATCTTTTGGTCGTTCTTTAAGCCGAGTTCCCTCAGTACTTCCATCCGTGAAGCCTCCTAATCATCGAAATCAAACTCCGCATCCCTCACCGCCTCGAGACAGGCGTCGACACACTCAGGGCAGTAGAGGGTCCCGCGATTCGCTTTGATTTCGACCAGGGCGGCCTCCATTCCCAGGGCAGGACGGTAAGGCCGGTGAGAGGACATGGCCTCCACCGTGTCCGCGACGTGAATGATCCGGGCCCCTAGCCGTATCGAATCGCCGCTCAATCCTTCGGGATAGCCCGTTCCGTCAAAGCACTCGTGATGCTGCAGAACCACCTCGGCGACAGGCCAGAGAAAGGCAACGGTTTTCAAAACCTCGTATCCCCCTTGAGGATGGATTTTAACGAGATTCATTTCGATATCCGTCAGACGCCCGGGTTTGTTGAGAAGCTCGGCTGGAATGTGAATCTTGCCAATATCGTGCAGGACTCCTGCAACGCGTATGCCTTTGCATTCTTCCTCACCCATTCCCAGTTTGCCACCGATGCGGTGGGCCAATTTGGCAACACGTTTCTGGTGTCCCGCTGTGTAGGGATCTCTCAGCTCGGCCATTCGACCGAACGCATCGATCGTCCCTCCGGTCATGCGCTCGAGACTCTCGACGCTCTTTCTCAGGCTATCCTGAGCGGCCTTCCTCTCCTTGAGCTCCCGGCGAAGCTCCACTGTCCTCCGCTTGACCTCTTCCTCGAGATACTCTCTGTACTCCCGGTTCTCCCGGATCAGGTTAGCCCGTTCCCATACTTTTTTCAGTGTGTAATCCAGGATAGCGAGATCCGGGATCGGTTTCGTGATAAAATCCCAGGCGCCGAGTCGCAGCGCCTCAATCGCATCCTGTAGCATTCCCGCACCGGAGATAAGAACAACGGGAGTCTCCGGGCTCTCCCTGTTCACCCTCTCCAGCACCTCCAGGCCCCCCATTCCAGGCATCCTCAAATCCACCAGAACCGTGTCGGGTCTCTGGTGCTGAAAGATTTCGATCCCCTTCTCTCCGGTCTCCGCCTGAATGACCTCGTAACCACAGCGCTCGAGGTATTTCGACAGGCTTTCTCGTACGAGAAGCTCATCATCGATATAGAGAATCCTCAACGGCTTTTCGGCTTCCTCCGGCCGAGGCTTCTGTTTCGGATCGTTCATTCCGGTTCCTTTTAGAGACTCAGCAGTTTAAGACAGGGGCGTTATGAAGTCAAGGCGCGTCCTCGCCATGCCGTTCTTACGGCCGGGGCGTATCC
>SDBV01010209.1_pt1 | contig 12339 bp, 7 predicted proteins | sample 2277081 | NCBI WGS metagenome assembly SDBV01 (sample SAMN10402039, study PRJNA504765) | marine sediment metagenome | isolation source: marine sediment core GS10_PC15, 223 cmbsf | place: Arctic Ocean: Southern Knipovich Ridge | collected 2010 | reverse complement strand
TAGCGTCCCTGAGATGGAGCCGGAACGGTTCTATCATTTTCAACTCGTCGACCTTTACACCCACAACTTTGCCTACATAGGAAGCCTTACAACCGGCAACGGAGAGGGCAAGTATCTCATCGCTGGATCCGATTGGGATGGGAAGAAACCGGAGGGTATCACCGACGTGATCCAAAGCGAGACAGACTTCGTGCTCAGCGTCACCCGGACCCAACTCTTCGGACCCGATGATCTGGGGAAGGTCAAAGACATTCAAAGCAACTACAGTATACAATCCTTAAGCGCTTTTTTGGGCACAGAGGCTCCTCGGGCTAAGGCGAAGCCGAAATTTCCAGAATGGGTGGAGGGTTCTCAGTTCGACGAGCGTTTCTTCAGCTATCTCGATTTCATGATGCTACTTCTCGAAAAGCCAGGGGAAGGAGAGAAGCCGCTTTGGGATCGCCTCGCCCGCATCGGGATCGGACCGGAGAAAAGCTTCGACTTTGGCGCGCTGCCTGCCGAATTTCAGGAAGCGTTGAAAACTGGGGCCAGGGAGGGATTTGGCGAGATCGAGAGAATGATCAGTGAGTCTATGAACGACCCCCTGGGGAGTGCCAAGATTTTCGGAACCCGTAAATTTCTTACCAAAAGCGCGAAGAAGAATTATGGACACGTTAACCACCATCTCATTCGTTCTGTGGCGGCTCACTTGGGGCTTTACGGAAATTCTGCTGTGGAAGCAATCTACCCCCCGTATCTCAAAGACTCCGATGGACGACCGTACGATGCATCGGCAAATAAATACACGATACGCTTTGAAAAGGGGCAGTTTCCACCCGTAAACGCCTTCTGGTCACTGACCATGTATGACGGAAAGACCCAGTTGTTCATCGAGAATTCACTCGACCGATACCTGTTGAGCTCTCCGATGATGAATCAGTTCAAGATGAATGAAGATGGTTCGCTGGTTTTGTACATTGCGAAGGATTCTCCCGGTGGCGAGCTCGAATCAAATTGGCTGCCGGCGCCGGATGGCCCGTTTTACATGATACTACGTCTTTACGGACCCGAGCCCAAAGCACTTGAGGGCAAATGGACACCACCCTTATTGCAGAAGGAAAGCAAGCCCGTCATCGTTAACGTGGATAACTTCGCGCGCGCCGAGACGGCCTTTCAAATTGATCGTTTCCTGAAACTTGTGGGTGGCAAAGTCAACACATGGGGGCATATTCGGACCCCCGTTCCGTTAGACGCCCAAAACGTTATCCGCATGAATCGCGACACTCTCTACAGCGGCGGCCTTTTCGATATCAGAAAGGGAGCCACACTTACCATCCCGGAGAGTGGTGACCGCTACTTGATGATCAATGTGATCAACGAGGACCACTATATCAACAATCTGTACCACGATGCAGGCACCTATGAGCTGACGATGGAGGAGTTTCACACCCCTTATGTCTTTCTCAGCGCCCGCATCCTTGTAGACTCGACTGACCCTGATGACATTAAAAAAGTTAACGCTTTACAGGATCAGATTATGACAACAGCCGTTTCGGCCAGACCTTACTCTCACCCGGACTATGATCAGGCAAGTCATGAGGCTACTCACAAAGCGCTGCTAGAATTGAGCAGAGGGGTTTCCGATACGCATAGGATGTTCGGCAAGAAGGAGGAGGTGGATGAAACTCGACACCTGCTCGGCACCGCCTTTGGTTGGGGAGGTTTGCCTGTATATGAGGCCTTCTATCTCACTGTGGAGCCGAACCTTCCTGTGGGCGCGTATCAACTCACTGTCAAGGACGTGCCTGTGGACGCATTCTGGTCCATCACCATTTACAACAGGGCTGGTTATTTAGAAGAAAACGAATACGATGCTTATAGCGTGAACAGCGTCACAGGAAAACGCAACATGGATGGTTCGTTTACCGTACATTTTGGCGGCGACCCCAAAGCCATTAATTATCTGCATATTACGGAGGGCTGGAACTATACCGTTCGGTTATATCAGCCGCGCAATGAAATCCAGGACGGGACATGGGTCTTCCCGAGTGTGAAAAAGGTTAAGTAAGAGAAGATGGCTGATTCATGTGAGCTAATTTTAAGAAGTACCTTTTTTTAAGAGAGTGAACAAATGAAACTATCTATTATTTTTTTAGCTATGGCAGGCTTACTGGTTACCGGCGATGTATGGGCCGCGCAAACAGAGGTATCCTATGCGCACATTCCCACCACCGTGTCTGAAGAAGCAGCTGCGATTATTCGAATGCTTCCTGATCCGAGCTTGAAACCTACTGCACCTGCGCACGATGACATCAAGGCATGGACAGCAATTCAACGTGAAATGGAGACCCATAGTCTCGAAAGATCGAAACCTATAGTTAAAAAGCTGGGGTCATTTGTCACGGAAATGAAGTTGGGCGGGGTTCCGGTTGTGGATATTAAACCCAGGAACTGGAAAGACAACGGCAAGGTCATGGTTTATACCCATGGCGGGGCTTACACTTTATTTAGCGCTTACTCCACTCTGGGCAGTGCTGCCTTAATGGCCGAAATCACCGGGTTGCGCGTGATCTCGATAGACTACACGTTGGCGCCCCATACCAAGTGGCAGCAAATAACGGACCAGGTCGTTAGTGTTTTTAAAGCGCTACGCGAGCAAGGCTATGCCATGAAGGACATGGCCATCTATGGTGATTCTGCCGGCGGTTCACTGGCAGCGGGCTCTGTCCTCAAAATGCGTGATAAGGGTATGGGTATGCCCGCCGCAGTCGTGCTCTGGTCGCCATGGTCGGATATCACCGACACCGGGGATACCTACTTCACATTGCAACGTGCAGATCCTGCTTATTTTTATGATAAACATCTCAAAGCGTCTGCCGATGCCTATGCCGATCCGAAGGACCAGAAACACCCTTATGTTTCCCCGGTCTATGGTGATTACACCAAAGGATTTCCGCCAACATTGATTCAAGGGGGCTCCAAGGAGATCTTCCTGAGTAACTTCATTCGTCATTATCAGGCATTGGATACTGCAGGCCGGATTGTGAAACTGGATATTTATGAAGGCATGATCCACGTATTTCAGGCAGCGCTGGCCGGTACACCGGAGTCGAAGACAGCCTTGGGGAAAGTGGATACATTTCTTAAGCAGCACCTGGGTAAGTGAACAATAATGTAAAACTTGGTAAAGGAGGGAAGAAATGAAACTATCTATTATTTTGTTAGCCATAGCAGGCTTGCTGGTTTCCGGCAATGTATGGGCTGAGCCATCTGCAGAAACAAATCTCTATATGGGGGCTCCGGTCACCCTGGTGGAGGCTCCCAATGGTGCGATCGTCAACAAGAGGATACTGGATGTCGTTGACAAGGTCGGCTGGCTCAAACCGACGATCGAGCAACCGGTCGAAGGGGTGTGGGTGCTAGGCGGTTATGGTCTCGCCCCAATGAGCATAATTGATACAGACGAAGGTCTCATTGCCTTTGATACTGGAGACACCAAACACGATGGCGAACTCTTTCTTGCGGCCATTCGGACCTTCAGCCAGAAGCCGATAAAAGTGATCATCTATGGCCATTCACATACCTGTATGGGCGCTGGTGTCCTGGCGGAGGGAAACAAGGATGTGATGATCATCGGGCATCCCGGGCTCAATGCAGTCGTCGAAAAAAATCTTCAGGGTGGCGGTGCGCCCGCCTATTTCCCTGAGATCGGTCCCTATCTCACTGCCCGCGCGGTGATCCAGTTTAATGCCTATATGCCAAGTGAAGGGCCTGATGCGTGGGCAGGCCCGTTACTTCTCCCCGTATCAGAGATGGCATTTCTTCCCGTGAATACACCTGTGCAGGACGGGCAAGAAATGACAGTACTCGGGGTGAAGATGCAGTTTTTCACCAAGTATGGCTCAGACGACAAAGTACACACGACCGTCTGGCTGCCCGATCGCAAAATCGTGTTCACCACACTTTTGTGGGGATCGCCCCCGCAGCTTTATTCTGTACGCGGTGATGTTTTTCGTGATCCACGTGAATGGATCGCAGGGCTAAAATTCACGCGTGACCTTGAGGCGGAGGTGCTGATTTCCGCAGCTTCGCGGCCTGTCGTCGGCAAAAATAACATCCGCGAGACCTTGCAAGGCTATCTGGACGGCGCAAGCTTCGTTTTGGATCAGACATTGCGTGGTATTCTCGGCGGCAAAGGCCCAGATGAACTGCGCCATCTGGTGCGCTTCCCGAAGTACCTGGACGAGATGCCTTTCAACGTGCAATCCTACGGCGAGATCTCTTCATATTCACCTGCGATCTACTACCATGCGGTTGGCTGGTATGACAATGATGCCGCCAACCTCAAGCGGGTCGAGCCGGGCGACGAAGCCCGCCGCATTGTGGCTCTTATGGGGGGACGTACCAAAGTTCTGGCTGCCTCTACTGATGCTTATAAGAAGAAGGAGTATGCCTGGGCGGTGCAGTTGGTGAATTATCTCTACCGAATCAATCCGCAGGATAAAGAAGTGCGTAAAATTAAAGCTGAAATACTTCGCCAAATGGCTTATGTCTCCACCGGTAACAACGATCGCGCGCATCTGATGTCTCAGGCTCTCGCTCTCGAAGGAAAAGTCACGATCGCGCGCCTCATTCCACCTGCGCCGGCACAGATCAGCGCGTCACCGGTCACTTTCGTGGACTATTTCCGCGTGCGCATCGACCCGTTGAAGAGCGACGAGACCGACAGCTTCGTTCGTTTTGACTTTGCCGACGGAACAAGCGCGGGCCTGCATATCCGCCGCGCAATCGCAGAGTTTGTCTCGTTACCGGACGCATATCACCGCAAGCCTGACGTCATTGTTTCGATGTCGGGAGAAACCTGGGCCAGGCTCTACCTGAGCCAGGCTACGCCTGAAGACTTAATTAAGAGCGGGGATCTTAAAGTCACGGGAGGTTCTGCTGAGGCTGCTCGATTGATAAACCTGTTCGACAGATATTCACCTGGAAAGGCTTTGGTCATTCCGCCAGTCGCCCTTGATCATATTTTATAAACTATAGGAGGTATTGAAATGAAGAATTTACATCATCTGCTACTAGGCATCATGTTTGGGGTCGTGCTGGTTTTCGGCAATGTATGGGCTGAGCCAGCGAGCCAGTATAATATGTCGCTACAGGACAAGGTTATCACTGGCCCTAAAGGCTCATTAACCTCACCCCAGGCGGCATCAGTTAATAAGAAAGGACAGATTGAAGAAAAAAATGTACGAAAAATTGCAGACGGCATTTACCGCATTAGCGGTTGGGGGATCGGGAACATCATCGCCGTCGAGGCGCCCGAGGGGTGGATTATCGTAGATGTCGGTGATTACCTCGAAGTGGCCCAGGAGCAGCGCCGCTTCCTGGAAGACAAGGTCGGCAAAATCAAGGTCGCAGCCGTGCTCTACACCCATTCCCACTATGCGATGGGAGCGAAGGCCTGGCAGGATGAGAATACCCGGTTCTACGGACATGAATATCTGGTGGCGACCCTGAACGGCGATCAGGGGGTCAGTGTGTTATCGGGTAACTTTGGCACCCGGGCGGCGATCCAGTTCGGTATGTTGCACCCTGCAGAGGGTCCCGATGCGTTCCCCAACCTCATGGGTTTCAGCCCCGAGAAGTTGACTGGCGCCAAGGCTTTTGTGCCGCCTGACATCACCTTCAAGGACGGAGTGATTGAAAAGCACGAGATTGCTGGTTTGCGAGTGGAGGTGTTGCCCAGCAAAACTGATGTCACCGAAAGCGTGGCGTATTATTTCCCAACACTGAAACTGTTAGCCTCCAATGCTCTTGCCGCTGGCACTATCTTCAATCTATATACCCTGCGTGGAGATTGGTATCGAAATCCGATGGATTTCGTCGAAGCTGCCGACCTGGCACTGACTCGTGACATCGAGTATCACGTGGATATTCACGGCCCGGCTTTTATCGGCAAGGACAACGTCATTGCGGGCCTTCAGGAAACCCGCGACCAGATGCAAATCATCTATGACCAGACTTTCCGCGCGATTTCACTGGGTATGGATGCGCAGGGCGCTGCCGAGATGATCTACTTGCCTGAAACTATTCGCAAAGACAAGGAGGCCTACGGCCAGGTCGAGAGCCATGTCAAACGCGTGTACTCTGCCCGTATCGGCTGGATGGGTTGGGATGTCTACGATATCAACCCACTTAGTAAAGACCGTTTCAGCAGCCAGGTGGTTGATGCCATGGGCGGTGCCGATAAAGTATTGGAAAGCGCTAAAGCCTCAAACGCAAAAAAATCCCTGGAAGGGTGGCAGTGGTCGCTGTATCTGACAACTCATCTGCTGCAGCTGGACAAGGATAACGCTGAGGCCAAAGCAGTACGCGTTGAAGCCGCCCGTGCCCTGGGACAGCGCACGACCTCAGCAAACGCTCGCGGTTGGTATATCTCCGAAGCCCTGTTGCACGAAGGCAAGATACGTTTCGGCGAACACGCTGTTACCCACTATCAACAACTGAGCCAGGCAACGGGTGCGGTGACACCGAAAAAATTGGCAGCTTCACCGCTCAACGACAATGTGCAGTATCTACGCTATATGGTTGACCCGCGCCTGGCCGAGGGCAAGCGCGCTGAGTTCAACGCCAACTTTACCGACGAAAAAGTCAGCTATGCCATTGCGCTACGTAATGGCATTGTGGCGATCACCCATCAAGCTTATAATGGCCCGACGATTGATTTGAGTAAAGACGATTGGAGCAAGTTGATTCTTGGCGAGACAACTTTTGCTAGTTTAAGCAGTGGACTAAAAGCTTTTGATCAAGCGCTGGGTCGTTGATCTGGTATATGCCGTAATGAGACATTAACTAGTGTCCATCCACTGTTCTTAAACCGTCACTATGAGTGCCCAATTCAGAAATGAGCAATTTTGGTCCTGATCAAGGCCGCACAAGGGTTTACGGTGAGGCGTACTTCCTGTACGCCGTAGCTGAAAACCCGCGGCCTCCGGCTCCGCTTCCAGCCCGTAGGGCTTACAGGCCGGAGGGTAGAGCCTACGCCTCGGAGAGAGAACGCCGAGCAGGGCAAAAAGAGCCATTTATGGATGGGCACTAACTACAATTTCCCCGGAGGGAGGGTGGTACTTCACATCTTCCCTTGTCATTACAGCTAACTGGGTGGCTGATAGCGATAATAGATAGACAGGGCATTTTGGCGGCGGATTTGGCAGAGTTTTCAGAATTGGCAAATTACCGGCGAACACGTCGATAGCGGCTTTCTTTAACGCTGAGAAACCAGATAACCTCGGTCCGGACTTTACATTTTCAGAAACAAATCCTGTTGCCCAAGGGCCGGAGATAATTGCTTTCGATCAAGGGCGGCGTGGGCTGGAGAATAACCATTTCCGAGAAGACCGGCATTTTAGAGAAACATAATTATCGCCCCAAGGGGTGGGGAATTAAACTCTCGTCTGTCTATGGCGGATTAAAAGTTTTGGTAAAAAAAAAGACCTGCCCCCATCTGTTAGGGGACTAAAACTATAACTTTTGTGAAAGGAGATACCCAATGAAAACAAAAACTATTTTTAAAGTACTGAATACCGCAGTATTTACCATTTTATGTGCCATGTGGTTCTTCGGTTCTGCTGCAGCGGGTGATACAATGACGGATTATCTGCAAATACCCGTCATCCTGAATGCTAAGGATGTTCTCCCAAAAGACATTCTTCAGGGAGAGAATTATCAGATCGATTATATCGTTAAAAATGACGGCTTTATCAATACCTATCAGCTCGACACGGATTATGGACCGCTGGAAGTGGAGAGCACCGCTGAGCTGATGATTCGTATCAATGAGTTGAGAGCACTGAAGGGCATGGAAGAAGTGGAACGAAGCGAGGTGTTCGGCGAAGCTATCAAAAAAGGAATTACAGCGCCCTTCAAGGGAGCCGCGCAGATGGTGAGGTCCCCCATCCAGACGACCAAAGGCATTATTAAAGGGACAGGACGTTTTTTCAGCAATGTGGGGCGCTCCATCGTTAGCGATGATCCCCATCAGGACAATGTCCTCAAGGTTGCGCTGGGATATGACGCTGCCAAGCGCGCCTTTGCCTATGAGTTTGCTATTGATCCATACTCAAGCTATGATCCGGCCATGAGCAGATTGGGCCAAATCGCCCGGACCGCTGTTGCCGGTGGACTGGCCCCCCGGGTTGCCATGGCGGCTGTCGACCATTCTATTGCAACGGGAATGTCGATATCAAGTACCGCAAAAAGTATGCGAAAACTCGTTCGAGACAACCCGCCGGGGGAACTCCGGAAGATAAACAGAAAGAAACTCGAAGGGATGGGTATTGAACCATCTCTTGTGAAGGCCTTTCTTGATAACTACAGTTACAGCCCTCAAGAGAGGACCATGCTGGTTGGAGAGCTTGAGACCATGCACGGTGTGGAAAGTCGCGATATGTTTATCATTATGGCAACAGGAGCAACGGAAGAGTCGGTGGCCCTCTTTTTCCGGCTAACTGCTCAGATGATAGCAGGCTACAACGCCAAGGTCGCACCCGCTGCACGGATTCTCAACATAAATGGGGAGGCGATTCTTCAGGGGAAAGATGGTGCTCTTATTTGGCTGGCCCCCTTGGATTACGTCTTCTTGACCGAGGGAGTTGACTATGAACAGAAGGTCCTTGACGGCGCGATTAGGACGATGCCTGGTGTCACCGGTAAGGAGTTGTGGATCAACGGTCGTATCGATCCGGCTGCATCTAAATTTTTCTTAGCAAATGGCTGGAAGGTGACTCCCAACGCAGGCGATATTCTTATCAAGTAGCAAATATTATCATATCTCGCTTGTCCCCTTTTGTATTTATAGGTTTACCAGATCTTATCTGCGCTTGCTGCAATTTTGTTATGAGATTCTATGCCGAAAGCCAAAACCTTGCAGAATTTGAATGAACCAATTGTTGATGAAAAAGGAGCAAAGTTAAAGTGGAACTACCACAAAATAGTGGACACACAGAACAGCCAAGTTGTATAAGGCTACAGGAGGTGTGTCACAATGGTAAAACAATACGACAAAGAATTTAAAATCGAGGCCATGCAATTGGCCTCAGAACCGGGCACTATACAGGTTCAGGTCATACGCGAGCTTGGCATTGGCCAAGGAGTTATCAGCCGATGGAAGCGTGAGCTGAAAGCTGACAGCGAACACGTCTTTCCAGGCAAGGGCCATCTCAAGCCCCCAGACGTTGAAATGCGCCAACTTACATGTGAAAATGAGCGACTTTGCCGGGAGCGTGACATCTTAAAATAGGCCGTGGCCATCTTCTCGAAGGATCCGCACAGATATTCGGATTCATAGACGAGCACCGCACTCTTTGGGGTGTTGAGGAGATGTGCCGCGTATTGTCGGTGTCTCTGGATACTACCGGTGGCGCAAGCGCCCGGAAAGTCGCCGTGCAGTCGAAAACAAGCGACTGGATTTATGCAAACAAAACGGTATTGAATACCAAACTGAAAACACACGAGTAGCCGAATACCTTAGTCAGTTATCTCTTGAAGAATATATCGGACCTCATGCACCTGAAAAGGTTGTTGTCCTTGCTGACAGTGGCTATGATGATCAGAAAAATCTAAAAGCAATAGCAGGCAAGAATTGGAAATTAATCATAGCTTTAAACTCAACAAGAGGCGTAAAAATTGAAAAAGTATATTGCACTACAAAGAAAACAGAAGACTGGAAATCAGTAACTGTAATCTTCAAAAATAATCGCAAAACCGAGTGGAGAACTATTCGAGCACCAAAGAATGGTGGAAAAAAGAAGCGGATGGAGTTCTGTGTCAGACAGATCATAGGCTACCTTAAGAACTTCTGAAAAGCTCAACTGATTTGTTCGCAATTCAAAACAAAATCCAATAAAGGGAATAAAAACACTTCGTATGCAATGACTTGAAGGCAACACCCAGACAGATCATCATTGCCTATCGGCTTCGATGAGCAATAGAGATATTTCATAAAGACATAAAAATGTTTTTGGGGTTTGAAGATGTATCGGCAAAGTATTTCAGTTCTGTCAAGTCACATGTTCACTGGGTTTATTGTGCTTACATTCTATTGAATTCGTCTCAACCGAGATTTCTTATAGGGGTGAAATCAATAGCGGGAAAACAATTAATGGTTGACAAGATCATTTAGCAAAAGGAATTGTCTGCGGCGAACCAGCTCCTGACACAGGCTATAAAGGTACAAAACGATTGAAAGCTCATATCCAGAAGACTCTCAATGGATGTAGTAGCCGTAAACGCCTTGGGTTATGAGGGCTGCCAGGGTTTTAGATGATTTTCGTTTAACATTTAAGTAATATGAGGCGTACACCCGTTTTCGGCTGGGGAATCCGATGTCGGATCGCGTAATAATATCTATTCGATGGTACTCGTGCCTGAATTATTTTTTTTCAATACAATATGTTGTTTACAATTACTGAAAGATGATAAATTGGAAAAATAAATCAGAAGTCAAAGGTACCAGTCATGAAAGATTTAAATAGAATAACGATTCTTATCAATAAAAATTCAAAAGGAAAGGAACCGACAAATGAGACGAGTAAAACATACCGTTTGTAATACTGCCTTTATCGTGATGCGCGTAATCCTATTTGGCTTGATAGTCATGACCTTTGTAACGACCGGGCGGACCTATGCTGATAATTGGGCGGATCTTTCGGGCGTGGAGACCCTGCGGGAGTTTGTCGCTGGAGCGTCGGCAAAAATCGAACTGAGACAGGGCGTGGTCGCAACCGGCGAGTATTACGAGGACGGCACCGCGAAGATAAAAGCCTGGGGCGAGACGTTTCCTATGACTTGGGAAGTGCGGGGCGATGACCAGGTTTGCTACTCGTCGGCGACGGAAACCAACTGCTACACCTTTGAGCAGGATCTGGACGAGCCGGGTGAGTATCGCGCGCGCAATGTAGAAACAGGAGAATTGATCTCGTTCCGTGTCAGTGGAACGGATCGGCGGGTCATGACCGGGGATACGGTACCCGATGATGAAGGTGGCCTGGGGGCGCCGTCTGCACAGGACATCGCTAATGAGCTTTCAAACCCGAACACGGCATTGGGCACAATAAACTTTCAGTTTGATTACATCGCGTTTGACAGCGACTTGCCCGATGCAGACAAACAGGAAGCGCTCCGGCTTACCTTTCAGCCGGGTTTGCCCTATCCCCTGTCGGACACCGTGAATCTTTTTGTTCGGCCCGCCATCCCCTTGATCCTGGATCAGGATGTGCCGAGTTCGAAAGGCGGCTTTGATTCCAAGGGGGTCGATCTGGGGGATATCTCCCTGGATGCTGCTGTGGGCAAGAGTTTTCCGAACGGAATAGTCCTGCTGGGCGGGTTGGTAGCGACGCTTCCCACTGCGACCGACGACGCACTTGGTCTCGATCAGTGGTTACTAGGCCCGGAAATTGCCATTGCGATGGTCCGGAAGTGGGGGGTAGTCGGCCTCCTGGCAACCCATCAGTGGGATGTGGCGGGCGAAGATGACTATAGTACCAGCATTAGCGGAGGCCAGTATTTTTATGTGTTCAATCTGGGTAACGGCCTACAGATCAACGGCTCACCGACCTTTTCTTACAATCACAAGGCCGACAGCGACAATGCCTGGACATTGCCGTTGGCTGTCGGTTTCTCGAAGACAACCATAATCAAAGGCCGGCCATGGAAATTCGGCCTGCAGTATTGGCATTATGTTGAATCGCCCGATGTCTTTGGGCCTGACTTTCAGATCCGTTTCTCCGTATCACCGGTGGTCAAGCTCCCCTGGTGAGGCGGCTTTTCTCCAGAAATTACGATAGAAAATGAAGTTCCCCGCCGCAAGCAAACGAGGTGTTGAAAAACATACAAATCCTCAGATCGGTTAGCTGAATCCGGGAGAAGACGGATTGGCGATGTTAGATTTTTTAATTTAACTGCGTGGGGTCGATTTATATTTGTAATCCTGTTGATTTTAAAATAGTATTGGATTATTTATTCAATAATGTAGATTTGATGACTGTAAACAACCCTTGTACAACGTTGCCGTAACAATACAAGCTGGGCGACAAATATCTAATAGTGAAATTAAAAATCTCAAGCCCTTAATTTATACAGATTTTTACAGAGACTGTTGAAAATCCCCTAAAGAGTGATTTTGGGGTTTTTAAGTGATTGATACTATTGTATGCGAATTTCGCAAAAATACAAAAATAGGACTTTTTCGATAGTCTCCCTACATTTCAGAATATCAGACTGGGGTAAGCAGGTTTTAATTGATAACGAAAAACATCTAATCGAGTTTTAACTCGATTTGGGCTATAATTAAAACTCTCAGACAAA
>SDBV01010208.1_pt1 | contig 12339 bp, 12 predicted proteins | sample 2277081 | NCBI WGS metagenome assembly SDBV01 (sample SAMN10402039, study PRJNA504765) | marine sediment metagenome | isolation source: marine sediment core GS10_PC15, 223 cmbsf | place: Arctic Ocean: Southern Knipovich Ridge | collected 2010 | reverse complement strand
GTCCTATCTCAATAAAGGTGGACACGCCGTCTTCAATCATATACTCAATAGAGCGCTGCCACTGAATACCATTACACAACTGCCTAAGAAGTTCTTCTTTAATCAATTCAGCAGTGGTTATTGGCTGAGCGGTAGTGTTGGCTATAATAGGGGTAACTGGTTCGGCAAAGGAAAGAGAGTTTATAATCTCAGCCATACCGTCAACTGCCGATTGCATCAGTGGCGTATGAAAGGCACCACTTACCTGTAAAGGAATAGTGCGGCTTGCCCCTTTGGCTTTAGCTAAATCTGCAGCCTTGGGCAGGTTCTCCTTTGCCCCGCTGATTACCAGCTGCCCCGGGCAGTTAATATTAGCAATTCGGGTATCAGTCTCCCGGCATACCTCAGTTAATAAAACCTGGTCAAGCCCAATTATGGCCATCATACTTCCGGGTTTTTTTAGCCCAGCTTCATACATTAACCGCCCTCTCTCTCGAGCTAAATAAACAGTGGTGGCAAAATCAAGCACCTCGGCTGCAGCCAACGCTGTATACTCACCCAGGCTATGCCCAGCCACAAAAACAGGAGGGGGTAACCCATTGCTATCACTCATATCGTAGACAGCCTTCAAGCAAGCAAAGCTAACAGTTACTATTGCTGGTTGGGTATTGATGGTCTGGCGAAGCTCATCTTCTGGACCCTCAAAGCATAACCGGGACAGAGGAAAACCTAAAGCCTCGTCAGCTAGTTTAAAGACCGCTTTAGCTGAATCAAAATTATCATAAAGGTCACGACCCATGCCCACCCATTGTGAGCCCTGGCCGGGGAAGACACAGGCTACTTTCAGCAACTCAGCCACAACTAAATCCTTTCCCTGGACACAGGTTAGCTTCCTTAGTCAGTCTTCTTTTTCGGGCTCTTAATCTCAACGGCTTCCCTGCCGGCATAGCTTCCACAGGTAGGGCAAACATGATGAGATAGCTTACGGCTACCACACTGAGGGCAATAGTCCAACGAGGAAATGACCAACCCCAAATGATTACGCCTCTTACCCTGACGCGCCTTAGCATATTTTCGCTTTGGTAAAGCTCCCATAATTTACTCTATTCCTTTCCGTTCACCCACTAATTTACTCAACTCAGACCAGCGAGGGTCGGCTTTCTGCAACAGACAATCACATGGTCCTTGGTTAAGATTATGACCACAACTGGAGCATAATCCAGCACAATCTCCCCCACAAAGTAGCTTCATCGGAATAGCTAGTAGGGCATACTGACGTACCGCCTCGGTTAAATCAAGAACATGGTTCTCATCGATAGTGAATGAACCAGGCTCATCAGGCAGAAGCAGCGAAGCACCACTAGCTACATCTGTTGCTGGTAAATACTCTTCTTCAATATTTAGATTCAGGGGACAACTAAATAAACTTAAACAGCGACTGCAGGTAACCGCAACATTAGTCTGCAGCCCACCCTTAGCCAAAATACCTCGGTTAGTACGCGTCAACCAAATCTCACCCTCAACCATGCTGCCAGTGCCATCTCCGACAATATCAACAACCCCGCTTACTTCATAATTTCGCACTGAACCTATAGACGATTTAAGCTGTTGAGCAACATTTATCCGCATAGCATTTACTCCTGCTGAAGTCAGCTTATTATAAGCGGAGCCATACACTCACGTCAAGCTCATGGGAAGGGGTTGTTTATCAACCTTATTTGAGGTCCAAGCTGCAATCTAATGGATTATACCAGATTATCCTTTTAGCTTGGCTATTAGTATGGGCACCACCTCAAATAGGTCACCGACAATACCATAGGTAGCCACTTCGAAGATAGGTGCATTAGGGTCATTATTGATAGCCACAATAACGTCCGAGGTTTGTATGCCAGCCAGATGCTGCACCGCCCCAGATATGCCACAGGCAATATAGAGCTTGGGGCAAACAGTCTTTCCCGTCTGCCCAACCTGGTGGGAGTAAGGAATCCAGCTATCATCTACCGGCGGTCGGGACGAACCCAGTGCCGCTCCCATAACAGCCGCCAGTTCTTCTAATAACCGAAAATTTTCTGCTTTCCCCAGTCCCCTCCCCCCGGAAACAATAATATCAGCATCCTCAATTTTGACTATTTCAGTAATGTCCCTGATAAAGCTAAGTAACTTGGTTCTTGAGGTGATGCCTTCCTTATTGAAGTCCACCTTTATTATTTGTCCCTTTCTTGTCTTGTCTGGTGTGTTTTTCTTAAAGACCCGGGGGAGGACTGTCGTCATCTGGGGCCTTCTCGTCTGGCAGATAATGTTTGCCATGATGTTACCGCCAAAGGCAGGGCAAGTCTGTACAAGTAGCCTTTTCGCAATATCAACTTCAAGTGCCATGCAGTTAGCGGAGAGTCCTGTGTTTAAGCTAGCCGCTACCCGCGGAATAAAGGAACGACCCAGTGAAGTCGCACCAGCAATGACTATCTCAGGCTTATATTTCTGAATCAGTTCAACGAGTTCTCTGGTATATAAATCTTCCTCATGGTTAGCTAAAGCCGAATTATCTACTAAGTAAACCTTATCAGCACCGTAGGCAATAAGCTCGTCAACCTCATTAATATTATGACCAAAACATACAGCGCATAATTCAGTCCCCAGGGTATTCGCCAACTCCCTTCCCTTCGATAATAGCTCATAACCAACACTTGTTAATTCGCCATCCTGTTGCTCAGTAAATACCCAGATTCCTCTGTGGCTATCATAGATTCCCATAATTATTACTACCTCTAAACTATCTTGCACTCTCTCAGCTTATCAATTAAGCTTTCTACCTGGCTTTCCAAGTTTCCCTGAAGCATCTCACCACGCGGGACTCTTTGAGGAAAGAATATCTTGATAACCTGGGTAGCTGAGCCTGATAACCCTACCCTGTCCATATCAACACCCAATTCCTGTGCTGTCCAAACTGGTATCACAACACTCTTTGCTTTTGCTAGTCCACGAAGAGAGGGAAGACGAGGTGTGTTGATTTCCTTTACCACAGTGATTACCCCCGGTAAGGGCATCTCAATAACCTCATGTCCTTCTTCAACCATCCGTTGGACTCGCATATGACCATTATCTATCTCTTCAACTTTACTGACATAGGCTACAAATGGTATCCCTAACATCTCGGCAAGTTCTGGTCCCACCTGCCCAGTGTCCCCATCTGTTGTCTGCCGTCCACAAATTACGAGGTCGTATTCTTGAATTTTCTCAACAGCCCTAGCCAGAGTATAGGATGTAGCCAGGGTATCGGAGCCAGCAAAGACACTATCACTTAATAGAATAGCTTCATCAGCACCGGTGCTAATCGCCTCCCTCAGCACTTCTTCAGCTTGAGGAGGTCCCATACTGATAGCAATAACCCTTCCTCCATATCGCTCCTTTAATCTAACCCCTTCTTCTAAGGCATAGGTGTCAAAAGGATTAACAATATTCTTAATTCCCTGCCTTATCAGGGTATTGGTTTGAGGGTCGATTTCGACCTTAGTAGTGCCAGGAACTTGCTTTAGGCAAACCACGATGTTCATTCTCGGATCCCCTTCCTCTTTCGCAGTTCAGAAGCGATGGTATTTCTTAGAACCTGATTGGTACCTTCATATATCTGGGTGACTTTGGCATCTCTCATCATCTTTTCAACAGGGTAATCACGCATATAACCAGCACCACCAAGAATCTGCACGGCATCAGTGGTAACTTTCATAGCCATGTCTGAGGCAAAGACCTTAGCCATAGCCGATTCTTCAGTGAAGTTCCTGGCTCCACTATCGATTGTCTTAGCTGCGCCATAAACCAGTAACCTGGCCGCCTCCACCCCGGTAGCCATGTCAGCAAGCATATGTTGAACAGCTTGAATAGAAATGATAGGATGTCCAAACTGGACACGGTTCCGAGCATGGTCTACTGCTACCTCCAAAGCTCCCTGAGCTATTCCAACCGCTTGAGCCCCTATACCCGGACGAGAACGGTCCAGAAGTCTTATCGTCATACTAAAGCCCATCCCCTCCCTGCCAATTATATTCTCATCAGGGACCAGACAATTCTGGAATATTAGTTCCCTCGTAGAAGAGGTGCGAATACCCATTTTCTTTTCCTTCTTGCCGAAAGAAAAACCCGGTGTGTCCTTCTCCACCAGGAAAGCACTGGCGCCACGCACTCCTCTTTCTCTGTCAGTTAAAGCAATAACTACATATATCTCAGCCTCACCACCATTAGTGATGAACTGTTTAGTCCCGTTAATTACATAGCCTTCCTGTGCTCGGTCAGCAGTTGTCTTTATAGCACCGGCATCACTACCTGCCGTTGACTCAGTTAGAGCAAACGCAGCCAGTCTCTTCCCAGAAGCAATGTCAGGAAGATATTTCCGCTTCTGCTCTTCAGTCCCGTACTCCAAGAGGGGGAAAGCTCCCAGTGCGCTGGCAGCATAGCTAATAGCTATACCACTACATACTCGGCTTAGCTCCTCAACAACTAAACACAGGTCGAGACAGCCCCCGCCTAACCCTTCATACTCTTCAGGGATAAAGACACGAAACATGTCAGCATCGGCGAGGTCTTTCATTATATCCCAGGGGAACTCTTCCCTCTCATCAAGTTCAGCCCGCACCGGCAGTACTCTTTCTTCAGCAATCCTTCTTGCCAAACTCTTAACTGTTTTCTGTTGCTCATTTAAGGAATACTCCAAAATCAACTCTCCTTCTCCATTAGTTTGAGTGCCTACCAGGGTTGGGGGAAATATATGCTATGGTGCTGAACTTAGTAATCGATTTTCTTGTGCTACCCTAAAGAATAGTTTATTATAAGCAGAGCCACTTACCTACTGTCAAGACAGCCCATTATGAGATGAAATATAAAGAGCGTATTGGGTAAATATTGTGTTGCCTCATTGATGAGGAAGGAATAGCAAAAAGGAGCGTGAGATGGGATATACCGAACAGGTTAAGCTAGTCATTGTAGATACGGGAGGAACGATATGTGATGGACCGGTAGACTTGAAACATCTATATCCTGATGATGATGGCTTAGGCGTCAAGGCACCAGTAATTCCGTTCGACGAAGCCCTAAGAAAACATGGCATAACAACTGACTGGGCAACTATCAGAAAACCAATGGGTTTATTCAAGAGAGACCATCTCAAGATTCTGCTTTCCGACCCTGTTATCAATGAGCAATTTAAGAAACTGCATAACAGGGATTGGACAGAAGAGGACGTAGATAACATATTTGCCGATTTTAGTGTGATACTAGATGATGTCATTGTAAGACCAGAGTTGGCAGTACCAATACCCGGTGCTAAAGAAGCTATCGACAAATGGAGAGCTGCGGGTGTGCTGACTGGTAACACAACGGGGTATACTGCCTCGGCTGCCCAAAAATTAAATGCCTATCTAAAAGAGCATTACGAATTGTATACCGATTATCCCACCTGGCCCGAACAAGTAAAGGCTGGTAGACCTTATCCCTGGATGATATTCAAGATAATGAGTGACGCTAATGTCTATCCACCAGCAGCAGTTGTTAAAATTGGCGACACCAAGTTTGATATGGCGGAAGGCATCAACGCCGGAGCTTGGACAATCGGAACTCACACGACGGGAAATAACACATATGATGAACTTTTGGAAGCCGGCGCAGACTTTGTAGTTCCTTCGATTACGCAGTGTCCAGACATAATCCATAACAAAATTGAGCCAAGGTTACACCGAGGAGAGCTGCCCGGACAGGCAAATCTACACACTACACGTAGGGAATAAGAGGAAACATCCACTGAGCATGGCATAGACAGAACATTTACCACAATGGAATATGCCACTTCCAGCGAGAGCAAGTGAGACAGGACAAATTGGAGAAACTCTAGTCTCTGGGCACCTCGGGATTGACACAGTTTGGTGGCGTTTCGCCGCGTAACCCGGCGAGGAGGTTCTCGGCAGCCATAAGAGCCATTTTTTCTCGTGTGGTAAAGCTGGCGCTGGCAATATGCGGGGCAACAATCACGCTGTCCAGGGTTAATAACAAGTCATCAGGAGATATCGGTTCGACTTCAGTAACATCTATCGCAGCAGAAAAAATCTGTCTGGACTTGAGTGCTTCATAGAGCGCCTTCTGGTCGACCACAGGACCACGAGAGGTGTTAATTAAGACAGCAGTTGGCTTCATCATGGCGAACTCGGTTGCCCCAATCAGATGACGAGTGTGTGGCAACAGCGGTACGTGAATACTGATAAAATCAGCGCTAGAAAGTAGGTTTGCAAGCTCAGAAGTATATTCGATGCCAAGTTGCTTTTCTTCTTCCTCACTTCGTTTTATTTCGTCATAATAGAGTACTTTCATATTGAAGCCTTTGGCTCGTTTGGCTACCTCGACACCAACGCGACCTAGACCGATGATGCCTAAAGTGGCGTGATGGATATCCTGACCTAACAATACTTTGGGTGCCCAGGTTTTCCACTGCCCTTTTCTGGTGTAGTTACCAGCTTCAACCACACGTCTGGCGGCAGCCATGAGTAGGGCAAATGCAAAGTCAGCGGTTGTCTCGGTGAGCACCCCCGGGGTATTCCCAACGACAATATGGTGCTTAGTTGCTTCGGCAATATTGATATTATCGTAACCAACAGCCATGTTACTTACTACCTTGAGTTTAGGCGCAGCATCCATAAGGGCGGCATCAACATTATCACTCAATAGTGTTAACAGTCCTTCGGCGGCTCGAGTTTTTTCCACAAGCACCTCGTATGCCGGTGGTAGTTCCTCCTGCCACACCTCCATCTCAGTAGACTTGGCAATCAAGTCCAATGCCTCTTGAGCTATAATACGGGCAACAAAGACTCTCGGTTTCACCATCATTTCTCCTTAAAATTTGATATTTACCTGTTCTTCAGAGAATAATTATGCTCAGCTAAGCAGTTTTCCCATACCCTCTGCCTGCTGCTGACACCATGTGTATATGGTGCGTATGTCCCAGCCGATACAGAAGTGGCGAACTCCTATCTCAATATACGGCTTTGCCTGCTCAAAGCTGGCTATTTCCACCCTGGGAGCCACGCCCTTTTTTAGAGCCAGTTCTATCATATCTCGGTGTACCTTTTGCACATCGGGATTTCTTCCCTGTCCTGTCTTACCGATGCTTACTGAGTAGTCAGTAGGGCCGAACTGTACCATATCTACGCCTGTTACAGAGAGTATCTCTTCCAGGTTTTCCATGGCGGCTTTTTTCTCAATCATGATGGCAATAACAACATCGTTCATCGCCTTAACCCATGCCTCCGAGCCACCCTCTAATACATAACCAACATTCCGCCTCATGCTAGCACCATGGGTACCCTGAGCCTCAGGTGTCTCTGGCCTGACGAGACGAATGCATTCCCTGACTTCTGCCGCAGAACGGCAGTCAGTAAAGAGTACGTTCTGAATACCGGCGTCTATTGCTCTGGTGGCAATAAACCCCCTTGTCTGCTCCTCTACCTTCATCATTGAGGACATGTTGGGGAAGAGCTCAATAGCTCGACCAAAGTTATCCAGTTGCTCCAGGCTGAACGGGGAATATTCACCAACATATTCAATATAATCAAAGGCATCGGAATGACCGATTACCTCTACAATTCCTGGCCAAGTTGATATGACATGAGTACCTAAGGTTGGTTTGCCTTCATTCAAGAGTTCTCTGAGTCGATTTCTTTTCATTTTTATCCCTACTTTATAGAATTTATTGGTCTACAGCAATTACTATCTTCTGCTAATTACTCTTTCTAATCAGGCCATACTGTTTCTAATACTTAAATATTGCCTTTATCTCTTCAATTGTTTTTGCCGCAAGTAGCTTTTCAGCCCTCTCTTCCTCTGCTTTGATAAGAACATCAATGTTGTTACAGATATCTGTTAACTTATCTGACGGGAACTTGCATGCACCATTTTCATCCATGTGAATCATGTCACCAGGCGCGACATCCATTCCGGCAACTGAAACCGGCACATTTATTGCTCTTATCGCAAAGTCTCCATGTCCAGATGTGATACCACTCATCATGTATTGGAATTTCAATGGGCGTATTTCATCTACATCCCTCGATGGACCATTCGTTACAACCCCTACCGCTCCACAAGCCTTGAATGCTGTTGTCATCTGCCCTCCACACAATCCCACCCTGGGTAGTATCTCAGATGGAAAATCTTGCTTGATTACAATGACTGATGGTTTTTTTGATTTTCCTAAAGCATCTATCAAATCTACAAACGATAACCGCTGATAACTCGGATCAGGTAGTGAATATACCACAGTAACGGCGTAACCTATCGTTCTACCCAGTTCGGGATATATGCAGTGAACGGACTGATCAGTATACCAATTTCCTCGCCAGGGGTCGTAAAGCCCCAGGCAAACGGGATTATTGGGATATGTAGCTACGATATTACCCACTGATGGTGTATCAAATCCTCTTAACTTTTCTAGCATTTCCGCTTCTGATAATGATGACATTTTAGTCTCCCTTTTCTAAATTAACTTTAGGTTTGACTGTTTTATTTACCACATTCTTGGGCCACCGACCGCTGAGAACTCTAGCTGCTTCCTGTCCCACCATTGTCCTTAATCTCTTGAAACTATCATCAGAGTATGAAGCTGAGTGCGGTGTAATTATAACATTGTCCATCTTAAGCAGGGGATTATCTGAGTCAACAGGTTCCTTTTCGAAGACATCTAGCCCAGCGCCTGCAATCCATTTTTCCTGCAACGCCTTAATGAGAGCTGCCTCATTGACTACTGACCCTCGAGCCGTATTGATAAGATAGGCGCTTGGTTTCATCTGTTTGAATTCCTTTTCCCCGATTAGATGCCAGGTTTCCTTATTCAGGGGAGTATGAATGGAGACAAAGTCCGATTCATTAAGCAACTCAGGCAGGTTCACCAGAGTCACCCCATACTCCCTAGCTAGAGATATATCGACATAAGGGTCATAGCCTAGTACCCTTAAACCAAAGCACTGTGCCTTCTTGGCTGTCTCCCGTCCAATGTTACCACAACCTACTAACCCAAGAGTTTGTCCACAAATCGCCCCCATTGGAGACTGAGCCCGCTTGACTTCAGTCCAGCGACCCTGCTTCGTACCGTTGTTTAGCAATATCAGCTTCTTAGCACAAGCAAGAAGTAGGGTGAAGGCATGGTTGGAGACTTCCTCGAAACAGAAATCGGGGATATTTATCACAAGGATATTGTTATCAGTAGCTGCATCGACATCAATCGTATCAAAACCAATGCCATAACGGACGATTGCCTTACATTTCGGTAATGCCTCCATAACCCGGCGTGTTATCTGAGCTTCCACCGTTATTATAGCATCGGCATCTTTTGCCGCTTGAATTATCTCGTCCTCGCGGACACAATCAGCTCCCACTAACTCAACATTCACCTTGGCTAGCTCTTCTGTCTCCTCAACCCTAGCAGCTCGACTGCCTGTTTCGTCTATCCGCACTACTTTCAATCGTTTTTCCACCAATTACACCCTCGCTCCCAATTTACTTTTGTTGCTCATTATAAGCAAGTATGAGAAGTGTAGTCAATATTGCAAAATACTCTAATAAATTGAAATCACACAACTCACGGAAGTATAGAGGCGTAGTGAAGGAAGAAGAAATCTTGAGTAAATCACTAAGGCAATTTGGGTATCGTACCTTGACTACCTTTCCAGCTTAATCAATATTAACCTTAAGGCTCGCTCAGCAGCATCAGCGATTAGGCTCTCTGCGTTAGCCATAGATTCTCCCAGGCTGATAGGGCCAGGCGCAATGCTTAAGGCAGCATCTATACCGTGCTGGTAAATCTCTTTGTAATCGCCGGATAGCTCACCAACAATAGCTACCACCGGAATTTGGAATGCCTTTGCCTTTGCGGCAACACCGGCTACTGTTTTGCCAAACAGCGTCTGCGTGTCTATTCTACCTTCACCGGTGAAAACAAGAGTCGCTTCTTTGAGATAGTTACTAAGCCCCACCACCTCACTGACGATTTCTACTCCTGACATTAGCTTAGCCCCTAGAAAGGCTACCAGCCCGGCTCCTAGTCCTCCAGCGGCTCCTCCCCCGGGTATGTTCATTACATCAACACCCAAGTCCCTTTTAATAACCACGGCATAGTTGTTTAGGGCTTCATCTAGCTGTTGACACATATTCTCTGTTGCTCCTTTTTGGGGCCCATAAATTCTTGAGGCACCTTTCTCACCGCAGAGCGGGTTGGTTACATCAGATGCCGTAATGACCTGACACTCGGCTAGCCGATGGTCCAGCCCAGAGATATCTATCCGACTTAACATGGCTAATGCTGCTCCACCCCGGGGAAGCTCCTTACCCTTCTCATCTAGCAATTTTACTCCAAGCGCCTGCACCATGCCTGCCCCACCATCATTGGTGGCACTGCCACCAATGCCAATAATAAACCTGCGACGACCGGCATCAAGAGCAGCCCGTATCAGTTCTCCCATACCGTATGTGGTGGTAACAAGGGGGTTTAGTTTCTCCTGTGGTACCAGAGTAATCCCTGCTGCCGATGCCATTTCCACCACGGCACTAACTCCATCACCCAAAATTCCCCATTTGGCTACAACTTTTTCACCTAGAGGTCCAGTTACCTTTGTGGCTATAATTTCACCATGGGTAGCATAAGTTAAAGCCTCTACCGTCCCTTCCCCACCATCAGCCATTGGCACCATGATAATATCAACATCAGCCACAACACGCCTGATCCCCTTGGCTATAGCCTGGGCTACTTCCTGCGCACTAAGGCTTCCCTTGAAGCTTTGGGGGGCAATTACTATCTTCATTTTCCGTTCTCTTCTTCAGATGCTGGTCAGTTATTCTACTTAAAACTATTCCGTGGGATACCTATTAAAAACGGTATATTGTTATCATAAGACAGGAGTGCTGCTAAGTTTGCCGAGCCTTAGCGGCACCACAGGCTTTCTCTAGAGCCATCTTTGCTCCCCGCATTAGAAAGCTGTCTGCGCTATCCACAGTATTAAGCGTAAAGCCTTTCTCTATGGCCCACTCAATATTTTCTTGGGTAGCATACATGCCAGCTGGCTTCCCCCACTTCTTGGCTGCTGCTAGAACTTTGTCAAAAGCCTCTATATATTGGGGGTTATCCCATTTTGGAGAATCGAGTCCAAAGCTTCGAGACAAGTCCATAGGGCCAATGTAGCAAGCATCTACCCCTCCTACTGATAAAATATCGTCCAGGTTACTAATTGCCTTCTGAGTTTCTATTTGAACTATTATGAGGATTTCATCATTTGCTGTTTTAAGGTAATCCGGGTCAAAGAGTGCAGCTCTCCTTGGTCCGCACCCTCTGAGCCCATCAGGCGGATACTTACAGGCACGTACAGCATATTCCGCTTCTTCTTTCGTGTTAACCCATGGGATGAGGACACCGTGGGCACCTATATCGAGGACACGCTTAATAATAACCATATCATTCCATTGTGGTCTTACCAGTGGTGTACAGTTGCTCCCATTCATGGATTGCATCATCTGCTGCATGGTCTCAAGACCCAGAGGCGCATGCTCACCGTCTATCAAAAGCCAATCGAATCCAAGCCGCGAGAGTCTTTCGGTCACATCTGGATGACCTAGGCCAACAAAGGTTCCAATAACAAATTGCCCTTCCCTCAGTTTCTTTTTGAGTATATTCTTCAACGCTCGACATCTCCTTTTTCAAATTGATGAGTTATGTAAAGTATTCATCGCTGAGTTATGCCAATACCCCTGGCGACGCCCATTATTCTGTTAAAGGTCGTATTCAATACCCAGCTCTTTGGCCAGTTCCTCAAGTGAAGTGATTACGGCAGGTTCAAGTGGGATGCCGTTAATACGTCGCTGTTTTTCCATCTCCTGTTCAACCTCACCAGCCAGGGATATTTTGTCAACACCTGTTGTCTTTGGCAAACCTTGGTATACCTTTACCATTCCATCCATTGCTTTCCTGAACTCTTCTACGGGCAAGAAACCATCGATGCGAAAAGCACCAAAGAAATGATTGCTCCTGCCCACACTGTTCGGCTCACTCAGCAGTTGAGGAATAGCCACGGAGCCGGAAAGGATACTACACAGTATATCCACAGCTACTGTTAAGCCAAAGCCCTTATAGCTCCCCGTCTGGGGTGTCCCACCCAAAGGTAGCAAGGCACCTTCTTCCGCGTAGTATTTGCTCGGGTCGGTTATAGGTTCTCCTTCCTTGTTCACTGCCCAGCCCTCTGGGATGGCCACACTATTTCTAAGTGCTATCTCTAGCTTGCCCGCGGCTACTGCAGTAGTCGCCATGTCGAGAACAAATGGAGCTTCTTCCTTTGCCGGGAC
>SDBV01010207.1_pt1 | contig 12340 bp, 11 predicted proteins | sample 2277081 | NCBI WGS metagenome assembly SDBV01 (sample SAMN10402039, study PRJNA504765) | marine sediment metagenome | isolation source: marine sediment core GS10_PC15, 223 cmbsf | place: Arctic Ocean: Southern Knipovich Ridge | collected 2010 | reverse complement strand
GAATTCCTAACACTTGGGGTCGGTCCCATTTTCCAAAAAAAAAATATTATTCCGTTAATTTCTTAAATAAGTCTTCAGCTTCATTTTTATTTCCCCCATGCCAAATCATAAAAACAAAGCCTTGCCCGCCAAGTTCCTTTTTTATTTTCATAGCCCCTTGAGCAGATACATGTAACTGGCAGAATTTACCGGCATCCCGAATTCTTTTTAACAAATCCAACCATTCCTGCGGCTCAGGTTGTCCATCACCCGGTATCCATTGTATGCCTTTGAGTTTTTCTATTGAACATAACATATCAAGATGCGGAATCGCTCCCTTGCCATCCAGATGATAAAAGCCATCGTCTAAAAAATTACAAATTTCTGTTAAATCCGGCAGCACGAATTGTTCAAACATTTTGGGGGATATCATATAACAGAAATCACATTGAAGCATGTATGTTTTATTTTTTGACCATATTGATGCCCAGGGAGTAGTGCCTTTGCATACTGACCGGATTTTATCATCTTCATCCTTGTATATCTGTATCCATGCCCGTGTTACATCTTTAACCAATTTTTCCAAAATTTCCGGATTATCATGCAGGTCAAATAACAATTTTTCAGTCTCTCTTAAAGAAGCAATTATATCCAGATTACCCCCTATATCAGTATGCCCAACCTGTACAAGCCCATTCCATTTCTTCAATCCTGCATCTATAACTGATTGGATTCTTTTATACCAATAACTTTCCTTGTTAATTGAAATCTCAATATCTTTTAATTCCTTGCCAACAGGAGTAAACCATACAGTATTTTTATCAACATCAATATCTGAGCCAAAATAAGTTGCTGCACTACCCGGCCCAAAATTGGGCCATAACTTGGGAAATGAATCACCGATAAAATGGGCTCTTTCCAAATGCTTATTTTCAATTTCAATAATCTCTTCAGCACTCATTTCTTTTGGATATTGAGGCATAAACCCTCGCTTTTTATTCTCAGATTCCTCAGCCGGCTCCCAATGTTCAAGCCACACCATGGGTCTTTTAAGCTCTCCCTGCCAGAATAAAGTCCAGTCTTTTTCAATACGCTCCCAATCTTCTTCAGTAAATCGAATACTCATGTTTTAACTCCTGCAAAAGAAATATTATCTTAAATACAATAAAATCCGGGACAATTAATCACTAAAAAGGACTATATATCATTCCTGAGAATTTATTTTATTCAGCAAACTCCAGGCATCTTCTGCGGTAATGAAGGTAATTCTCATAGCTCACTTCTTCCGGCACCCCATGGTCACAGGTTGGTATATATCCTCCTCTCTTTTTCATAGCCGGCAGAATATAGTCAATATGCTTGTCAATGGTATCCTTGCCTTTTGCCAGAATTCGTTTATCAATACCCCCAAACATAACAAGGCCCGGATACTGCTTCCCGATTTCAACAACGTCGCATCCGGAAGCAACTTCAAAAGGCGACATAACATCCATGCCAATCCCCTTGTATAGAGGAATGACCTGCATAGCATGGCCATCTGTATCCACATGAAAAAAAAGATGCCGGCCCTTATCTATCTGGCGCTTTTTTATATTTGCCATTAATTGTTCATAATAAGGGAACAGGAATTCCTTGATCATATCAGGCGAAATCAATGGGCCGTGGTTATAACAAATATCTTCGCCAAAGAATAGTTGATCAAATGTGATATGCTCCTGATGTTTAGAGATCACAGCATCTGCAAGATTAAGCCATGTTTTCATACAATCATGGATCAGCTCAGGATTATCATAAAACATATACAGCAGGTTTTGAGGGCCAATAAGGCTACGGAGATACATATAGCCGCCAACAACATTCTGACTCATAATCTTTCCCATACCGGCATTTTCTTTAGCATTATTCATCTTATCTTCAAAATCTGTATAGCGTTCAGGAGTATCAGGGTCCATCCTCCACCTGCAGTTCTCCTCCCATGATTTCATATCTTTTACAGGATGGTCAACATATTCAGGCATAAATCCGTTCCGGCGTCCCTTAAAAAACAGAACATGCCGACCGGCAAAATCCTGCACCAACTCATGATCTCCCCTGTCTTCCAGTATTTTTTCTTCGAATGAAGGATTAAATCCTGCTTCACACCAGCCTAGCCCCCCCAGATGGCAGTCACCTGGATCACTGAATTCAAATAATTCTCCATGAGACACATCCTGTGGCATTCCCTGCTCTTTCCAGCGTTCAAGGCAGTAATAACCAAAATCCCTTTGAAAAATCGGGGCATCAGGTTTTATCGCGTATACATCGCGAAGCATCCTTGCACCCGTGGTCATTTTTTCCCGGGGAACCATCCCATGAATTCCATCATCTGTATTCATATTTAATCCTTCATTCCGAACATTTCTTCTTTTAAATCCAAATAATACAAATAATCCTCATACTTAACATTAGGAGGACAGCGGTGGTCGCAGAAAGGTATATAACCCCCGCGCTCTACCAGGGGAACCAGGCTTTCCATATATTTTTTAATGGCATCCCGCCCCGCACCCAGCTGCATCTTATCAAATCCTCCCATGATTCTAAGGTCCTTGCCGAATTCATTTAACAATTCTGCCGGATGACCCCCACTATTCACTTCAAATGGGAACAGGCAGTTGATCCCGCTTTCAAGAAAACCAGGAATGAGAGGACGGACATCACCATCGCAATCTGTATACCAAAGAGTTATGCCGTGTTTGTGGAGTTTGTCACCTATCCTTTTATAGCGTGGAACTACCACTTTATGGAAAAAATCAAGTGATATTAAAGGCCCGTTTTTAAAACATATATCTTCCCAGCCTGTGGCAAAATCAATATCAACTTCCCCCAGTACCTGGTCAAGAAAATTCTCTACAAGCTGGCAGGCTGTTTCAACCATATCTTCAACCATTTTCGGATAATCATAAGTGGCATAAGCCAATCCTTCAACTGTGAGCAAATCACGGATCTTGCCGATCATAGAGCCGCACCAGACTCCCAGAGGATAATCCCTGTCAGGAGCGTGTGACTTTTTAATTTCTTCTAAATTGACTTTGCGGTCCGAGTGATTAACATCAAATTTTTCTTTTTTTACTTTCTTCCAGTCATCAGGTGTGGATATGGAAGATTTCGTGAAATGGGGAATAGTACTATGCCCGTCTTTGGGAACTTCGCCAATAAGCCCATCCGCATTCATAATGGTCTGCTTATCCTCAGTCTCTGAAATGACTTTTTGCTCAAATCCCGGATGCAGCCATATATTTCCTCCAACACCGCCGATATTGTCAAAATTGAAAAATTGATCCGCCTCCCAGTTGTTGGTAATATTATTTTCAACAAACCCCGACCATTCCTTGAAATTTTCATCCCAGTACCCGAATTCCATATTAACGGTTCTGTCAAAAGGCTTATAATGCATCTGGTTATTGAAACGTTCCCGGTCAGTCATTGTCCCTTTCCATTTGGGCCTGCATGGTGTAATAGCCATAAATTCCTCCTTTATCGTAATATGTTATGTTGTTCCCGTGCAGTCGCATAGACCATATAACCCACGGAAACTTGAATCTATAACTTTTCGATTTGCCTTTTTAAATAATTCTGATGCTATATACAGAAAGCTCAAATCTATTCTTAATATTTCTTCAAACAATAATATTATAATATCACTTTATTTTGTCAAATAAAAAATCTTGCGGGAAATTATTATGCGGATGGTAATGCGTTACTCCCACTTCAATCATTCCCCCTACCACACAAGTGGCCCCGGCGGCAGAGGCTCACCTTAATACTGTGCTAAAAGCACAGCATTTCGCTATTCGCAGCGCTTATTTACGCTCAATCCTCTCCCCCCTCTCTGGGTGTGGGAGAGGAAATATTCTAACAGAATACTTATCATTAAAAAAATATAAAAAAAAGATTGAAAAATAAAATCAAGTATATATATTAAGGGTGATTTTGGCTAAAATGAAAGCATTAGAAACAACTGTTAAAAAAAATTTAAGAAAGGAGTAAATTATGAGAACAATATTTATTACTTTGATTTTCATCTTTAATATAATCTATTGTGCCTTTGGTGATCCCGGGATATTGGCTGATTATAATTTAAATGGCACATCTATAGGAGGAACAAAATTAAAGGGGAATTTGAGAATTATGATGAAATCACAAGCCAACCGTTTGACAGGTAATATATTTTATCAGGAAGCAGGTAACCCTTTCCCTGATCTGGATGAAAAAGATTTAATAATTAATTTTAAAAAGAAAAAAAAGCATATCATGACATCAGAAGCCATGGATTGGTATTCATCTTCTCTAACAGATGATTATGAAATAATACCTGACAGCAAAATCAGTATTAGTATTAAGAAGACCTCAAAAGAAATTACTGCTACAATAAATTTGAACCTGGCATCAGAATTGGGCGGCAAACAGAAATATATAATAAAATTCACATATACCAGCACTGGTCCCGGCGGGGAAGAAAGTGTTCTAAAGCAAATCAATCAGCCAACAGGCGCCGGTGTTCTCAGTATGTTTATTGATAATGAGAAAATCATTGAATTATTAAGCAAAAAACTGCTTAATAATAAATATAAAATCCCTGATAAGTTTCAAATTACATGGAAACAGAATAATAAAACACAACTGGATGTCAAAGGCAAATTAAATATAAAATCTAATATTGACCTTGATGACAGTGATTTTCAAAAATAATAAAGCCAAAATATTAATATTATAACAGGAGGATAAACATGGCAAACAAGAAAACATTTTTAGAAAGTTTTATAGTCATAATGATTATTGTGGCAATAATACAGATTTTCGCAGAAGATTTGAGTAGACTATGGGCGTGGAATATTTCTACCAGAACAGCCTTAATTATTATTGGGTTTTTTCTGGATTTGATATTTACTATTGAATTTATCACCCGATCAATATTATCAAAAAACAAAAAAGGATGGCTTTTTTATGTAAAACATGAAAAAGGCTGGGTGGATTTTGTAAGTGCAGTTCCTTTAATTGTTTTTAATTCAGGGCCGATTATGGTCGGCATGTTCTGGCCGGGTAAAATTATAGCATTGCCATTTCTGGGCATGCTGAATATTTTAAAAGTAACAAAAATTCTCCGTATAGCACGAATGCTGCGTCTCCTGAGGGTGCTGAAAATATTTAAGCCTGCTGATGCAGCAGGGGAAAGAAGAACAGCCCAGCTAAGCAAAATTATATCCATTGCCGTAGTTACTATAACAACAATACTTATTCTATCCCCGCTTTTACCTCAATTGTTTTATAATATGGATACTAATGTAAATTTAAAAAAACAGCAATATGTTACTATTTTGCAGGATTGGTACACAAGCATAAGGAAACGGGATGCTGAAAGAGTCCGGTATCTTAATACCCGATTAAAAGAAGATCCGGATGCTCTTTATATGTATCAAAGGGGACAAACTGCTGTAAACAATTTAGGCGAAGACAGTGCGCCGGCAAAAGTTATACCTAAACGATTCTTCTATACTGATTATAAAGTCCTTAATTATTTGAGTTTTAAGCTGTGGTATTCAATAAGAGATATTGTGGCAGATAATGCCCGCATTAATCTCTTAATAGAAACAATCATAGTGCTTCTTATCATTTCGATGATGGCTTTTTATAAGGATACGGCTGCTAAAAACGACTGATAAAAATCTAAAAGCTGACTTTTGAACCACTTCGCAGTATTACTTACTATAAATGCAGTTAAAAGGTGTAATACTTTAGCCATTAGAAGAACAGAATAAAATGTAGTGTAAGCCCTTAGGTGCCCTATGGGTAGGTCGGTAGGCCCTGTAAAATTTTACATTATATTTTAATTAACGGTGTCTTACGACTATCTGTTATTTTTATTACTTGACTTTTAAAATAAAAAAGCTATAATCAGAATTATGAAAGGGGGAAGAGAAAATAAAATTTTAAAAAAAAGGAGAATGACATGAATGAACTTTTAGAATCTATTCCAAAAGGTATGAGACCGGTACTGTTAATTATTTTAATAATAGTTTTTGTGCTTATTTTTAAGCCCTGGTTCTCTGTTCCTGCCGGTTATGTAGGAGTAAGATTTAACAGGTTTTCCGGAGATACTAGTGCGCACAAGCAAGGCACTCATCCAAAGATACCTGTTATTCATGACATTAAATTATTTGATGTTAGAAGTATAAAAACTGCATACAAAGCAGAGAGTTTTTCCAGTGACATGCAGGATGTAACCTTGGATATTGAAGTAATTCAACATCTTGTGCAAGAAAAAGTGAATGAAGTATATGTCAAGATTGGGCCGGATTATAGTGAAAAAATTATTAATCCCGCATTGTATCAGTCTGCTAAATCCGGTACTGCTAAATTTCCTATAGAAGAGATAATAGCTAAAAGAGATGAGTTAAAACAAATGATTGAGAAAACATTAGAAGAAAAATTAAACCAGTATAATATTATAATAGAATCTGTCAATTTAGTAAATATAACGTTTTCTCCTGATTATACTAAATCAATAGAAGAGAAAATGATAGAAGCTCAAAAAATCAAGACTGCCAGGAACAAGAAATTGCAGGAAGAAGAGAATAAGGAAGCAACTATACTAAAAGCTCAAGCAGAAGCAGAGAGTCAAAGGTTGTTAAAATTAGCGACTTGAAAAGAAGTTGTCTCTTTAAAGTGGATTGAAAAATGGGACGGCAAATTACCTGAGATTATGACTGGTAAAGATAGTGGTGCTTTGTTAATCAATCCCGGCAAATAAAAGACCGGATAGGATGATCCCCATCCGGCATACGTCCTTGAAAAACACAGTTGATAAAAATTAAAAAACTGATTTTCGTACTACTTCTTAATTATTCTTACAATAATCTATTCATGTAATGAATTTGATTATTAACTTATTTTTTAACTTTATTACTTGATTTTCATCTAAATAACAGAGAAAGAAGTCTTGACTTCATACCAATATTATATAATTTAAGATTAATATAATGAAAAAAGTAATATTTATTTTACTGTTTTTATTGTACAATATTAATGTTACTAGTGCTGAAACAAATATCCTCACGTTGCAGGATTGCATTGACCTGGCAATGAAAAACAATTTTCAGATAAAAAAAGAACAAATAAATCTTCAGACTGCTGTTTTAAATCTTGATATAACTAAATCTGCTTATTACCCCAAACTCACACTAGGAGCAGCTGTTCCTGCATATACTGAACACTATGTTGATAAAAGTGGATTAAATCCTGACCATTATTATTATCATAAGCTGGATAATTCTTTAACAGCAAGTGTAAAAACAGAAATACCTACAGGCGCTAAATTAGATATGGGATTAGCTGGAGTTTATAATATAATTGATTCTGAAAACAAAGTATATAGACCAGACTCCCAGGATGTAGATTATTATTTTTCAGCCGGTATTGAACAACCATTGTTTAAAAGAAATAAAACACGCATAGATATCTCTAAAAGCAAAGCAGCATTAAAAAACCAAAAAATGAATTACAATCAGCAAGTTAAAAACATTAAATACAATATTACTGAGTTATATTTAAGCCTGTTAAAGTCTCTAGAAAATTATAAAATCACGAAAAATTCATTTAATAAATCAAAATTAAATTATGAACTTAGCCTAAAAAAATATGAAACCGGCTTAATCCCTGAAGTAGAAGTTTTGATATTAGAAGGCAGTTATAATCAGAATCAGGTATACCTGCTTGGAAGCGAGAATCGAATCACCAGGAGTAGGGAAACATTGCTGTTTAATATTGGACTCCCTCTGGATTATCCTTTTAGAATTGTTAAAGATGTTTCTTATAAGGCTATACAGATTGATCCAAAAGAGACCTTGGAAAACACAATTTTAAAAGATTATTATTTAAATAACCAGTATAATAACATTTTTAATAAAGAAGAGGAATATAAAGAAATAAAAGATGATTCCAATCTTGATGCTAATGTTAAATTGTCTTATAATTATAATATCAATCAGGAACCTTCTCCTTATTATTATGATTATTACTGGGGTGCAAGTTTGAATCTGGCTTATCCTTTATTTGATTTCGGATTAAATAAAAAGAGGTTAAAAATAAAACAGAAAGAAATAGAAAAAACCCGGATTGATATTAAAAACCAAAAAATTTCATTGGAAAGAAACCTGAATAATTTATTGAGTGGTATTGAAGAAAATTATAAAACAATAAGTATATTAAGCAATGATGTCTATGTATCACAAAAAAGATATGATATTAGCCAGAAACAATTCCAGGATGGAATCATAACAACACAAGAGCTGCTTGATAGTGAGTCTGCCTTGGATAATTCAGAAAAACAATATTTAAATGCTATAATGGATTATAAAATAAAATTATCTAAATTGGAAACCGAATATGAAGTAGTATATAGGAAGTAATAAGTTAATTATTAAGCAAATATTCTGCTAATAATTAATTGATTCTTAAAATAATATGAATAAAAAAAGCAAAATTAAAAAGCATGTTCTAAAAATAATAGACCTTAATAAAATATATGACATGGGAGAACTGAAGGTACATGCATTAAATAATATAAATATAGACATCAGAGCAGGTGAATTTGTCAGCATAATGGGCCCATCCGGCAGCGGCAAATCAACCTTACTTAATATACTGGGATGCCTGGATACCCCATCCAATGGCAATTACTTTTTAGGTAATGAAGATGTAAGTTTGATGGATGATAACCAGCTTTCTCATATAAGGAACAGGAAAATTGGCTTTGTATTTCAATCCTTTAATCTGCTTCCAAGACTAACTGTTTTTGAAAATATAAAACTGCCCTTAACATATCGAAAAGAAAACCATTTCGAAGAAAGAGTAAAAAAAGCCATTGAAATAGTAGGGCTAATAAAAAGAATAGACTACCTTCCCACAAAATTATCCGGTGGAGAAATGCAGCGTGTTGCTATTGCCCGGGCAATTGTTACCAATCCCGTTATCCTGCTTGCAGATGAACCTACAGGCAACCTTGATTCTAAAACAGGGAAAAATATAATGGAAATCTTTAAAGACTTAAATAAATCAGGAGTAACTATTTTACTGATAACTCATGAAAAATTCATTGCAGCATATGCAAAGCGTATGATTAAATTAAAAGATGGAAATATAGTAAGTGATACTGCAAAATAAATCAGGAGATTTAAAAATATGAAAATTACGAACAGCAAAGGAACAATGAATAATATAAAAAGCCAATTCTATAAAGTAAAAAGCTGGCGGCTGTCAACTAAAATTATTGCGGGTGTTATTATTATTACATCATTAATTTTAATTATTTCACTAACATCCAAAAAGGAAAAAACTGAACTGCCTGTTTATAAAACACAATCAGGGCCATTCAGGGAATTCCTTTCAATAAATGGTATCCTGGAGTCAGAAAGCTCTGTCAAAATAAGTGCTCCTACAGTACATGGGTGGAGATTTACTTTAATCAAGCTTATTCCGGAAGGCAGCCTTGTTAAAAAAGGAGACTTTATTGCAGACTTTGATGTATCCGATATTAAAGAAAGAATAGAAGCACAAGAAATGGATATTGAAAATCAATACAGTGAATTAGAAGATTTAAAACAGTCCCATGAGATGAAATTATATACTTTAGATGATCAATTAAAAAATGCTGAAGATACTCTAAAAATCAATGAATTAACCTTGACTGCAATGGAATATTCTTCTGAATTAAGCCGAAAAAAAGCTGAAATACAGGTAGAAAAAGCAAAAACAGGCATAGAACAAGCCAAACGGAATATTAATACTCAAAAATTGAAAAACCAGATTGAAATAAAGAAAAAACAAAAAAGAATAAAACAGGTAGAACGGCAATTAGAAAAATCTAAAAAAGACCTGGTGCATTATAAGGTCTATGCGCCTGCTAATGGTATTGTGATATATCCTTTATTAGGTAGACATTCGGATAGGAATAAAGTGCAGGAAGGTGATGTACTGCATAACGGACAGACTTTTGGTAACCTGCCTGACCTGTCAAGAATGATGGTGCAACTGGAAATCAATGAAGTTGAAATAAACAGGATTCAAAAAAACCTGAAAGTAACTATTATCCTGGATTCATATAAAGAAAAAACTTATACGGGATATATTAAAAATATCTCAAGAATAGCTATTCAGGATAGTAAAAATGAATTAATAAAAAATTTTGATTGTTACGTAAAAATCAATGAAACAGATATTGACCATTTAAAGCCCGGGATATCTGCTGTATGTAAAATCACTATAAGCACACAGGACAATGCTATTGCGGTCCCAATAGAATCTATATTTCGTAATAAAAATAATGAGCCGGTTTGCTTTATAAAAAAAAGTGCAACTATTATCACTAAAAAAGTTGAATTAGGCCCAAGAAATGAAAACTTTATTGTTGTAAAAAGCGGTTTACAGCAAAATGACCGGGTTTTATTAGTATATCCTTTTGAAGATGAAATTTCTTACGAAGATTATAAAATTGATGAATATATAAAATTACAGCAAAAAGCTAAGAAACCCGGTGACAAGGAAAAAGAACCTGATACAGAAATAAGGCCCACGAAAAAAGAACCTGATACAAAAATAATGCCGGTGAAAAAAGAGCCTGATGCACAAAGTGCAGAAAAAGCTCCAAAGAAAAAACCAACCGGGAAAACAAGGCCAAAAAGAGAAAAAGGTAAATCCTAATGTTTGAACATATTCGTCTTAGTTTTAAAACACTTTTAACCCACAAACTCCGCTCGTTTTTAACAATACTGGGAATCATATTTGGGGTCGCAGCAGTTATTTCAATGATGTCAATAGGTGAGGGTGCACGAAAAAAAGTTCTCCAACAAATACAATTAATGGGAATTCGAAATATTTTTGTTATGGATGAAAAGCGAAAACGCAAGCAGCTAATTAAAAAAAAGCTGGTTCTATCAAAAGGATTAAATGAAGAAGATGTTAAAAGCATAAAGAGATTAGTGCCCGGGATTGAAAATATATCTGTGGTGAAAAATGCTGATGCTTTTACTGAATCCATGGGTGAGCATGAAACAATCAGGATTGCAGGGGTTTCTCAGCAATACTTTAAATTAATGGATCTGAAACTCAGAGCAGGCAGGCTGATGCAGAGACTTGACTACTTGTATGATGAGCGTATCTGCATAATAGGCCATGAAATCAAGCGTAAATTTTTCAGACTGGTTAATCCTGTTAATCATAAAATCCAATTAAATAAGATACCATATACAGTAATAGGTGTATTGTCAAAGAAATTTACTTCAACTGAATCTTTATCCGGTTCAAAAACTGTTGATAATTTTGATAATTCTATTTTCGTACCATATACTTCACTTATTATAAAAAACAATATAAAAAAAGATCAAAATACAATTGATAAAATAATTATTTCCATAAAGGATGAAAAACAAATTGTAAAAACAGCGGAATTAATTTCCAAAATAATAACGCACAAACATTATTATATTGATGATTACCAAATAGTCATTCCCAAGCAGCTCCTGAAACAAAAACAGGAAACTCAAAGGGTCTTCAACATAGTCATGGTTTCAATCGCCAGCATCGCCCTGCTTGTAGGGGGAATAGGAATAATGAATATAATGTTAGCCAGTGTAATGGAACGCACGCGTGAGATCGGCTTGAGAAGGGCTCTGGGAGCAACAATGCTGAATATACGAAACCAGTTTTTATTAGAAGCTGTTATTCTAACTGTTTTTGGGGGTATCATTGGCATTATGTTGGGTTATCTATTGACTTTAAGTATTTCTTTATTTGCGGAATGGCAGACATCAATATCTCTTATTTCAATATTTCTTTCATTTGGTATTTCAACTATTGTTGGTATAATATTCGGATATTACCCGGCAGTCCAGGCAAGCAGGCTTAACCCTATTGAAGCTTTAAGACATGAATAAAAAGAGGAACTGTATTATGAAACATTTCAAATTTGCAGGTATTGGATGCGATGATAGAACACTTACTTATATGAACCTGGCAAGCAAAATGCCGGATCACTATAAGATTGTACCTGGCGCAGACCCCATTAAAATATTACTTCTTGATTAAGTTGATATATAAATCAACTTCAGCTTTGCTTATCCCCATTATTTTTGAGATCTCTTTACTGTTTTTACCTTCTCTCATTAGCTTTTTAATAACGGCATGTTTATTGGGTCCAGCAGATTTTATATAATTATCAGTATTATTTTCCCTTTTTGTTATTATTAAATCTTTATCCATTTTATCTATTTTTTTAGTTTTATCATCTACTAATTGCAGCATATTTTTAATTTCAAATATTTTTTCTTTC
>SDBV01010206.1_pt1 | contig 12340 bp, 3 predicted proteins | sample 2277081 | NCBI WGS metagenome assembly SDBV01 (sample SAMN10402039, study PRJNA504765) | marine sediment metagenome | isolation source: marine sediment core GS10_PC15, 223 cmbsf | place: Arctic Ocean: Southern Knipovich Ridge | collected 2010 | reverse complement strand
GAGGGTCTGGGGCATTTCGTGGTGCTGCACCGGGTGAAGAAGAATTCGGTGTTGATCGCCGATCCGGCTCACGGCATCGAGAAGCTCTCACGTGAGGAATTCTGCCAGCGCTGGACCGGCTATGTATTGATCATAACGCCCGACGAAGCGAAGCCCCTGAAGGCATCTGCCGACGCACCGATGGCCCCGTGGCGACGGCTCCTGGCGTTGCTAAGCTATCACAAGTCGGTCTTGGCCGAGGGATTCTTCTGTGCCCTGTTGATGACGCTGCTGGGGATCAGCACTTCTTACTTTGTGCAGCACCTGGTCGACTCGGTGCTGGTCCGCGGCGAGGGCCGATTGCTCAACGCCCTGGGGATCGGGATGGTGGTGATCGTGTTGTTTCGCACGCTGTTCGGCGTATTGCGGCAATACCTGCTGGCCCACGTGGGCCGCAAGGTCGATCTGTCGCTGATCTCGGCCTACGCCCGGCACATCCTGGGCCTGCCCACGAAGTTCTTCGAGATGCGGCAGGTCGGCGAGATCCTTTCGCGGGTCAACGACGCGGCCAAGGTACGGCAGGCCATCAGCGGAACGGCCCTGACGGTGCTGGTCGACGGCGTGATGGTGGTGATCTGCGTGGCCGTGCTCTGGATGTATGATGCCCAACTGGCGATGGTGGCCACGGCGTTCGTACCGCTGCTGTTGGTCGGCGTGGCGGTGCACCACCCGGCGATCAAGCGCCGCTCCCGCGAGGCCATGGAGAATTCAGCGAAGCTCTCCGCTCACCTGGTGGAAGACATCTCGGGGGTCGATACGCTGAAGGCCTTCGGCCTGGAGCGGGTTCGGGCCGAAGAAGGGGAGTCGCGGCTGCTGGGGATCGTGCAGTCGATGTTCTCCCTGCAGAAGCTGGGCATCAGCATGGGCAGCGCAGGGACGCTGGTCACGGGAATCGCCGGGATCGTGATCCTCTGGTTCGGCGGTCATCGGGTGATCGAGGGGGCGCTGACGGTCGGACAGTTGCTGTTCTTCTCGACGCTGCTGGGATACATGCTCGGGCCCCTGGAGCGGCTGGCCGGCGTCAATCTGCAAATCCAAGACGCCCTGGTGGCCATCAACCGTCTGTATGAAATCATGGACCTGGAGGTCGAGCAGCTCGACGACCGGCGCAAGGCGAAACTCGGCCAGGTGCAAAAGATGATCGAGTTGGAAGACGTCTGCTTCCAATACGGCTGCCGGGCCAACGTTCTGGAGAAGGTGAATCTGCGGATCCCGGCCGGATCGACCGTGGCAATCGTGGGCGAGAGCGGCTCGGGCAAGTCGACGCTGCTGAAGCTGCTGATGCGGTTCTACGACCCGACCGAAGGGCGAATCCTGTTGGACGGCCAGGATTTCAGAGACTTCCAGCTCGGCTCGTTGCGGTCGGCCATCGGCCTGGTCTCCCAAGAGCCGTTCATCTTCAACGGCACCGTCCGAGAGAACATCGCCCTGGGCCGGCCCGGGGCAACCATGGACGAAATCGTCGAGGTGACTCGGGCGGCGGGACTGGACCGGTTCATCACCGCCCTGCCGGAGCGTTACGAGACGGTCATCGGCGAGCGGGGGGCCAACCTCTCCGGTGGACAACGCCAGCGGCTGGCCATTGCTCGGGCCCTGTTACGCAAACCGGAAATTCTGATCTTCGACGAGGCCACCAGCCACCTCGACACGGCCACGGAGCGGGCCATCCAAGAGAGTCTGCAAACCGCCCTGGCCGACAAGACCGTGGTGCTGGTGGCCCACCGGCTGAGCACCGTCAAGGACGCCGACGTGATCTACGTGATGCACGAAGGTCAGATCGTCGAACAAGGCAGCCACCCGGAATTGGTCGCTCAGCAGGGAAGGTACGCCGCTTTGTGGCGGGCTCAGACCGAGGACCTCGGACCACTTTCGTTAGGTCACGTCGCCAACAGCGATAACGACAAAATCACAACCGCAAACGGCAATGGGAGGACAAGACAATGCGCAACGACCTGATTCTAGACCTGGCCGAGTGTACCGAGTTCCGACGGGCACTGCGATCCCGGACTCCCGGGATCGTCCACGGAACCGCGATTCTTCTGGCTCTGCTGCTGGCCGCGGCACTGACCTGGATGGCCCTGACCGAGGCCAATCTGGTCGTCCGGGCCACCGGCCGCATACGCCCGGTGAGCAACCATGAAGATTCCTCCGACGACTTCAGCGAAGAGATCAGTTGTGAGGTCGGAGGACGCGTCGTTGCGCTGAACGTCGACGAGGGCGATTCAGTGTGCCGGGGAGACGTCCTGCTGCGGCTGGATACCACGCGCGTGGAAAACGAGATTGCTAAACTCGAGCGGACCATCCAGACGGGAGAGGAGGAACGCGAAAGGCTAAAGCATTTCGAGCAGCTACTGACCAGACAATTCGAGTCGGCCAAGGCGAAAGCGGAGGCAGAGCTGGCTGAGGCGGAAGAGCAACTCAGTCTGGCCCGGCAACACCAATCCGCCGAGATCCGCCTTGCCGAACTGGAGTTGGTGAAAGCAGAGGACCACGAAGTGCGAACTCGCAAGCTGGCAGCTCGCCATGCCGCCACGCAGGTACAACTCATCGAAGCCGTCACGCTTGCACGCCAAGCCCAAGAAAAGTTGCGGGAGGCCCGACTTCCTGTGGATCAAGGCAGACTGAACGTGCTCCGCAGCGCCGTGGATGTTGTCCAGCGAGAATGCGAGGTGAAGAACGAGGATTTGCAGATCAAGCGGCTCGCCAAACACGGCGAGGTCGAGGCTGCCAGGCTGGAATTGGCGAACTTGGAACTGGACCGCGATCAAGCAGTGGTTTGCGCACCGAACGACGCGATCGTCACTGCCGTGAAGACGAAAGTTGGGGACATCGTCGAGCCGGGTAAACTGGGCATCTCCATGGTGAGGCAGAGTGGATTTCAATTCGAGGTGGCCGTCCCCAATTCCGAAATCGCCCACCTGCGGGCAGGGCTACCATCACGGATCAAACTCGATGCCTACGACTACCAGAAGTACGGCACGTTGGACGGGACGTTGAAGATGGTTGCCCCCGACTCGCAAGTGGCAGAAGGGCCCGAGGGGACGCAGGTTGCACTGTACCAAGTCGAAATCACACTTACCCAAGACGAGATCGGTCGTGGCAAACACCGCGGACGGATCAAGCTCGGCATGACCGGCCAGGCCGAGATTGTCACCGGCAAGGAAACCATCCTCATGCTGCTAGTGAGAAGGATTCGGCAGTCGGTCAGTCTCGGGTAAGTTCGTGGTGGCCTCCGCGTGGAAATGGCCGGGCTATGGTACAACCTGCGCGCTCCGCTCACTCCCACCCGAAGTGATTCCTGCGTCGGCTCTACAGCCCCGATGACTGTACGTAACGACCGGGGCCGTCTATAACCTCAATCTGGCCCTCATCAGTCTATCCCCGGATTCCTCTCGGATCTTGCGCGGGGATGGGCGGCAATATCGACCCCGTGCCAGTCACTGCACCAGGTCCCTGCCCAGGACCTGCTCGTAAAGGTGCAACATTTGGGCAAGACAATCGGACAAGCTGTACCGACTTCGGATCATCTCAACGCCCGCTTGCCCCAGATGGCGGAAGTCGCCCGGCTGGTCGAGCACGCGGTCGGCCGTTGCCACCAGGCCGTCAATGTCGAAGAAGTCGACAAGCAAGCCATTCCTCTGGTGCTCGATCATCTCCCGGACCGGCTCGGTGTCGGAGGCCAACACGGTGGTCCCGCAGGCCAGGGCGTCCATCAAGGACCAGGAGAGCATGAAGGGCACCGTGAGATAGACATGCAGATCGCTAATGGAGAAGAGTCGAGCCAGAGCGGGCGGCGGAATATGGCCGGGGAAGATGAAACGGGTGAGATCGTAGTCGTCCTGCTTGAACACCCAATCCTTAAACGACTTCTCGCCGGTAATCTTATCGTCGCCTCCGTAGCATTGCCGGTCTTCTCCAATGACCACGAAAACGACGTCCTGGCGGCGGTCGCCCAAGCGCTTGGCCATCTTCATGAAGATGTCGAAGCCCCGCATCGACTCCAGTCCCCGAGAGACGTAGGTGACGATCCGCACATCATGGGGGATTGTCCGATCGCCAAGCCGCCGGGGGACCCCCTCCAACGGTCGCCAGAGCTCGGTGTCCACGCCGTCGAAGATTGCCTGAACCTTCTGATGGAACAGCGTGGGCAATCGATCCCGTTGCCACTTGGTGGGACTGTAGCCGGCGTCGCAATTCTCCAGGTCCAACAACAACATCGCGTTACGTGCCCGAGCTCGCAGCCGGCTCAGTTCGCTGGAGGGAAAGTCAGGGCGGAAGTCCATGTCGGACTGCGTGGGGCGATAGAAGTACTCGAAGTAGTTGATGATCGGACAATCGTACAACTCGCGCAGAAACAGCGTGGAGCCGAACCCCGAGTGGCCCACGATCAAGTCCGGCTTGACGTCCGGCCGTTGCTTGAGGGCCTCGTAAACGGCGTGGGTGTGCCAAACGGCGTTCTCAAAGGTCCGGCTGCAATAGTGGTTTTTGGCCGTGGCACCGCTGCGCAGGCGGTACTGGATCCTCTCCACCCCCTCGTCGTGTCCCGGAGGCTTCTCCGAAACGAACGTGCAGCGGAATCCTTCTCGCTTGACCAGATAGCGAGCGACGTGGCCGAACTGGGCAGGAAAGTTTTGGTGGACGAACAACACGTGCATGATCGGATTCCTACGGGTAGCCGTTCAAGCCCCGGCGCATGCCGGCGGACCAACTCAAACAGCCCAAGTTTGAGCATAGCAACGGCTGCGAGGACTGCAAGCAATTCTCCCCCCCCCGCGAGAATTTCCAAAACACTTGGAAATCGGCCCCGAAACGCCCCTCTCGTTAGGGGACTGCGGCGGTTTCTGGACGTCGGCAGCGCAAGATTCTCCTCTCAGGCGGCCGCCAGTTCCCTCTGTGCCTGCGAACGAAAGACGTGCATTCCTTGCATGCGCCTGCGAGTCTTGTGAAGAGAGGGGGATTGGGAAAACAAAGCCTCTCTTAGTCGTACACTCGCTGGAAGTCAAGACAAATCGACGCCATAGACTAGGGAACGATTCGGCTCAGACAGCCACTTTTTCAACAGGCCCGACCGACTTCTTGGACACAGATCGTGATGGTGGCACCAGCCACGTTGAGGGGGCGGAGTATGTCGGGAACACCACGCCTTTTCCAGGAACCAGGCCTACCGACGGGATTCCGGAAGGAACGTCCGTCAAAGTCACATGGTCTTGACACTCGGAGAGGGGCCCAATAGTCTGGGTGGTGCCGCCGTACCAAGGTGCATCTGTTTGGTTCTGCAATACTATGCGAATCCTTTTCACTATCCCGCATTACTTTCAAGCTGTTGGCAGCCGAGGTGGCGACAGCAAGTACCATGGCTCACTTGCCAAGAATCCACGCCCACGAATCTTGGCCTTGACATCATGTCTGAAAACATTACGACAACTCTACGGCCAACCCCAATGTGTTATTGACCATTCAGGCCGGAGTACTCCACCTGCCAACCAACACCGCACATCCGAAATCGACGTCGTTGTGTGTACCACCAAGGGCAACCATCTTCTGAACGAGCTCTCGCTCAGTGCGGAGTACTTCAGCCACTGTCCGACCGAAGCATCTCCGTTACTGCTGGGTTATGAATGTCAGGCCGTACTGCGGGAAAGGCTCGGCGATTTCGACTTCTACTGTTTTCTCGAAGACGACTTGATTCTCCGTGATCCTTGGTTCTTCGTCAAGCTACGATGGTTCACCAGTCACGTGGGCGACGCGAGCTTGCTTCAGCCGAATCGCTTTGAAATAGCAAGGAATCACCTTGTGCACAAAGCGTACATCGACGGGAACCTTCCCGAGCAAGCGACCAAGAGATTCCAGAACGTGAACGAGCACCCGCAGGTCACGGGCAATGTCATGGACCAGCACATAGTTTTTCGCCGCACGCTCAACCCGCATTCCGGGTGTTACTTCTTGAACGCCGTGCAAATGGAGCGGTGGTCGAAGCAGCCCCATTTCCTGGACCGCGACACGAGCTTCATCGGTCCGTTGGAAAGTGCGGCGACGTTGGGCATCATGCGAACGTTTCGTGTCTACAAACCGCCGCCGGAGGATGCCAACTTTCTGGAGATCGAGCACTACGGCACGTTGTTTGTGGGCAAGATCCGCTCAGAGGATTCGGCTCGCGACAACGGAACGCCCTAGGATCGGACGACGGGATATCGAAATCCACCTTGACCGGTTCGCAGCGGTGCAGCTTTTTGACAAGGTGATACTATTTCGGGGAGCGCGGAGAAGATGGCGGATGCGCTAGAGGTCTAAGAGCCAATCCGTGTCTGCCGAGTGGATCGCAAGATCGCAGACTCGGGCGTCCCAACGCCGCTCCCTCAATTGCCCTCGATTGGGACCTGCCGAACCGAAATCCAAGCGTCGGGCCAGCTCGTCAAGCAACACCTCAATGAAATCCATCTCGTTACCGACCTCTCCATTAGTCCAAATGTTCTCTAAGATCCACGCATGCTCCAGGCCGGGTAGCGTCGTGTCGGCGATCCGGTCAGTTTCCGAACGAGTGGAGTCGGCCAGGCTGGGCGTGTTCGCCGAGTCGCTCTCTCCCCACCGGGCAAGTACTTCGTCAAACAAGTGAGGCTTCCGTGGCAGGGTGGGCACGCTGAGATCTGCCGCTTGAGCAAACCACCCCACCAGAGAACCCAACGACCGCAGCGGTCGGAGGTCCGGCACCAGGAAGGGGGCCATCACGTCGCGCTCGTCGGTGTGCTCAAAGCCCAGCTTGTGGCCAAACTCGTGGATCACGACGGAAAGCAGATCCATGCCACCGGCGGCGAGGCCAACCGTACCGCGAGACTCCACCCGCCAGCCGTACCCTGCCGCGTCGCGATCAATCCAGATCAAGTTGGAAGAAGATGCCACCCCCAACAGCGACCCGGAAATATCAGCCGTGTGGACTTGTATCCCACTGAGTGCGGCCAAGTTGTCCGCGCCGACAGCTTGCCCCGACCAGTAGGTGATCGCCTCTGCCACAACGGAGGTCAGCGTCGTTTGGGCGAGCGTCGCACCGACCGTGCCCTGGGAGGCAACGTGAGCTGCGTGCAGGGCGTCTTTGCCGTCGTGAATCACGATATTGCCGCCGCCCAGCACGGTGGTGGAATCGGCGCCGTCTGGAGCGTCCATTTGATTATCATAAACGATGGTGCCGGTGGCCTTGTCCCAGATCTTGATCCGGAACTTGTCTGTCCCGCCGCCGCCGTTGACCTGGCCATCGGTGGCCGTGACCATGAAACCATAGTCGCCGGTGCCGTTAATCGTCCCGGTGCCCTTGAACCTGGCATGCGGCCCGGCGACCACCAGCCATTGATACTGGCTACTACGGAAACTGAGGTCGGCTACCCTGAACTGGAACACTGTCTGGCCGGTGGGGACGGCCGCCCCCTTCTGATACTTGGAGATGAACCCGAAGTTTACGCTACCAGTCAGCGAGGGATCGGCCGTGTACGCGCCCTGGGGAGACTCGGCCCAACCGCCACCAGTGACGAAGCCGCTGCTGGGGTCGTAAACCACGACGTACTGGAAGGTCGACTGGCCTGAGTCACAATCGTCGTCGGTCACCGTTAGCGTAACGGTGTAGACGCCTGGTAGGTCATAGCTGTGACCGCCGGCCGCTGCGCCAGTGCCGTTCACTTCCGTGATCGTGCCGGGCGAGCTGCTGCCGTCTCCCCAATCCCAGACAGCCGAGTGGGTATCGTTCGGACCGGAATCAGTAAATCCTGCGCCGACACTGATTTCCGTGTAGGTTTCGACTGGATCCGGCGGCCCAGTGATGACGCCGAGAACTGGGGGTAAGTTGTTCACGGTAATCACCACCGTATCCGTCCCGGCGGCCCCTTCGTCGTCCGTCACCCTGAGGGCTATGAGGTACGTCCCGTTGTCCGCGTACACGTGGTTGCCGGCGATCACGCCGTCGCTTGTCGTGCTAACACCCGTTTGTGGAGGTGAACCGTCGCCGAAATCCCACTCGTAGCTCAGCGTGTCGGCATTGCCCGGGTCGCGAACAACCGCAGTGACCACGACGGTGTTCCCCTCAGGCGCCGCCGACGGGCTGTTGAGCCGATCAATTCTCGGAGGAACGTTCGAGACGGCGATGGCCTGACTCTGCTGAGCGAGTCCCCCGTCTCCATCGGTAACCTCCAAGGAAACGGTATACGTGTCATTGTCTGGCGGGACGAAATGGAATGCCGCATTAGTGGAGCCGATAGTGTAGCTGGGGTCTCCGGAACGAGTCACCGTCCAGTGGTACGCCAGCGGATCCCGACTTCCCGCCGGATCGGTGGCAGTTGCCGCGACGAAGACCAACGATCCCTCGTCAGCGGTTTGCGGCACGGCAAAGCCGGTGATCAATGGATCGATATTCACAACGTACCATTCCTCGGTCTGCCACACTTCACCCCCATCGTCGTCCCACACACGAAGTTCCACCGTGTACTGTCCGTCATCGGGCGGTATGAATTCGAACTGTACGTCGGCTCCGTTCAGAGCACTGCCCGAGGAGGTCATGGGAGCGATTCCTGGCGAGGCAACCTTCCAGGTGTAGGTCAAGCCATCGGCAGCCCCGGCATCGCTAAGCGTTGCACTCACGGAAGCCAACGCCGCTTCTGCTCCGCCGCCCGGCACGAGAAATCCTGAAATAGCCGGAACCACATTGGCGACCTGAACGTGTATCGAGCCCGTGTCGACCGCACCGTCCCCGTCTGTCACCTCCAATTGAACGTCGAATCCTCCATTATCCGAGGGCGTCCAGATCGTGCTATTAAGATCTGTTTCGGACGCGATGATCGTGCTCGTCCCTTCTACGATCACCGTCCACGTGTACAGAAGCGAGCTGCTCTCGGCATCTTCGGCAACGGCGCTGAACTGCAAAGGCTCGCCTTCCGCGAGAGTGCCTGAAACGTTCAGCGCGGTAATCACCGGCGGTTGGGCGATGGCAATTGTTTGTGATTCTTCCACTTGTCCATCGTCGTCGTCGCTTACGACCAGTCTTACGGAGTGTTCGCCCGCGAGTGCCGGGGTAAAGCTCCTACTGCTACCGATCAATTCGATCTCCGTAGAATCCGGCTGGGTGACGGTCCACCGGTAGGTGAGCGGATCGTGGTTGCCGGCCGGGTCGCTGGCCGAAGCGAACAGGAAAAGCGGTGCGCCGACCTGGCCGCGGGAAGGAATCGAAACATCGTTGATCGTCGGATCGACGTTGTAGACCCCAACGGAGAGCTTCCACTCGTCGAAGCCGCCGTCGCCATCATCCACGATCAGGCTGAGTGGATAGACTCCGTTTTCCGGCGGCACGAAATCGGCCTCGGGCCCGGTGACGATTGAAAGCGTGCCGTCCGGCGCGGTGATCGTCCAAGTGTAGGTCAGCGGATCGTTCGCACCCGCAACGTCCGTCGCTGTCGCGCCGAGTTCGACCGTTCCGCCCTCTCCGATGGGAGACGTGGCCGTAGCGCCACTGATGACGGGTGAAACATTCTCGACCGTGATAACCTGCGACTGGCTCGTGATCCCGCCGTCACCGTCGGCAACAGTGAGGCTCACCGAAAACAGGCCGTCATCGTCCGGCATGAAATCGACCGTTTTGCCGAGTAGTTGGATCGAGGAATTGTCGGGAGTCGCGATCTGCCATACGTAGGTCAACAGATCCTGTTCTCCCGGGTCGGCAGCCGTGGCCGTCAGCGAGATCGGGGTTCCCTCGAGGCCCACCGTGGGCGATTCCATTGACTCAATGGTCGGAGAAACGTTGCCTACTACCACCAGAAAGCTATCGGACCCGGCCACGCCGAAGTCGTCGGTCACCGTGACCACGACGGTGTAGATGCCCTCGTCAAGGTACTTGTGTGGTTGTGCGACGGAGAGTATGCCCTCCGTTTCGTTGACAACTCCCGGTTCCATTCCGCCGCCGTCACCCCAGTCAATCACGGCTGAGTGCGTTCCGGAATACGCATTGAGATCCGCGAACGTGGCCGAAGCCAAGCCGGTTGAATCCCCTTCGCTGATCTGGACAGTGGGACCCGCATCTACCAGCAAGCCAAACTGGAATCCCGGCTTGTCTTCGATGACATCTCCTTCCGCCGGATTGAAATCGGCGAAAACGTCGATGCCGGAACCCCCAATCATCAAATCGGCGCCGGGACCGCCCTGGAGATAATCGCCGCTGCCGGGCAGTGGCAGGTCGGTGGTGTTGAACTGGTAGATCAACAACTCGTAGGCGCCGCGGTCGGTGTCGGCGACGTCGTCACGCGTCGGGTAGGTGCTCAACACGCGATCCACGTCGTAGCCCGGAGGCGCGTAGTCGGCAAATTCGGGGATCCTCAAATGAAACGTGTCGACTTCGATGATGTATTCTCCCACCTGGAGAATAGGCACGTCGAGCAAGAGCGAATCCAACTGCTCGATGCCGTCGTCGTTGAAGGCACCAAAGGAGCTTCCGTAGTAGGCAAGCCTCTCGCCCGTCCGTGCGTTATAGACGCGGATCACCGAATCGATGGGATCGTCGATGCGCCGCAATGAGCCGGACATGAGTTCCACAGTGAGAAATCCCGGGCGAGCATGGAAACCGTAGAAATCACTTTCACTGTGGCCGGTGGCATCCAGCTTGATCCATCCGACAATGTCAATCGCTTGGACGTCGAACTCCTCAGCCACGTTTGTCGCATCGCCGCGAAGTGTGTTGGGAACCGTCAGCGGCGGAAGAACACCAAGATCCTGGACGGCGACGATCTCGGGCGCGGTCGCCGAATCCCAGTCCAGATCAAGTTGGGCCGCCCCCGACTTTTCTACGTCCGGCTGCTCGCCGATCACGGTTCCCGTATCGGCGAAAGCGAGTTTAACGGCGCTTCGCTCACCAAGGAACGGGTTGTTCAGCGCGTCCGCAAGAGTCGTGCGGACGGAAGCCGGTGAGGCGATCAGGTGGTTCGGTGTTTCCGAGGCCGCCGTGGGAACGACTTCGGGGTAGGCCGGCGTGAAACGGTCGACGTCCACCGCTGCAAACAGCCCGGAGCCGATTGGCCCCATGGCGTCGTGGTGCCGCAAACCGTAGAAATGGGCCAGTTCATGGCCGGCGATCGTGGCGGAGAGTCGGACCACGTTGTTGGTATCGACGGTGGTCAGCGGCAGGGGGTTTGGAAAACGGGTTTCCTCCACCCCATGCCCGAAGAATCCGTTGACATCGACAATAATCCAGCCGCTGAGTTCAAGGGTTCGCCAGCCGACGTCGGGCGATTGACCGCCGGCCTGGTAGCGGCCATTGATGATTGGAGTCTCGTTGAACAGCACCGTGACGAACCCGCCGTCAGTTGGGCGAGTTTGCATAAACACGATGTCGAAGGCCGAATAGTCTTCCTCCAATAGATGCTGAACTTCATCACGCTCCGATTGCAAGTACGGTAGCTCCTCTTTCTCCGGTTCCGTCGCCGAATCAAAGTCCAGGAACACGGTTTTCACGATTCCGGCGCGAAGCGTGTCGTTCCCAAAACCGCCGATCAGCACGTCTTCTCCCCCGGCACCGATCAGTATGTTATCGCGGTCATTGCCGAGGATCTGATCGACGTAGGGGCTGCCGATGACAACCTCGATGCCTTGGCCATCGGTCAACGTGATCGTCAGGTCCGGGCCAATAACCTGTGGGTCCGTGCTCGATAGATCAATCGATACGGGTCCGGGGAAGTGCGAGAAGTCTAAGGCGTCCTGGCTGGTGTCCGGATCAGGCTGGGTGAGTTCGTCCACGATGTCGCTGCCCAGGTTGGTTCCGCCGAATACATACGTGTCGTTGCCGGTCGCCCCCACGAGCGAGTCGTTACCCTGTTGTCCGACGAGTCGATCGTTCCCGCTGCCGCCAAGCAGCGTGTCGTCACCCGCGCCGCCAAGCAAGACGACGTTGCCGCTGAAAGCGGTGGCGTCGAGCCTGTTAGGTCCCGGGCCTCCTTCGAGCTTGGCGCTTTCGATGCTCGTGAGTGCCGTTGACCCGTCTGCATTGAGCGACGAATTGGTAAGTGTGATATCTGTGTCGGCCTTCTCCACAATCCAGTCGACAAACGCCGGCCCCGCACCGCCATCCGCGGTGTTTACGCCCGCGCCGCCGCTGAGCGTGTCGTTGCCGTCGCCACCCGCCAGGACATCATTCCCCGGACCGCCGAAGATGAGGTCGTTGCCTCCGCCGCCGCTGAGCGTGTCGTCGCCGAGTCCGCCGCCGAGGGTATCGTTACCCAGTCCGCCGTCGAGACTGTCGTCTCCGTCTCCGCCCACCAGGCTATCGAGATCATCGCCGCCG
>SDBV01010205.1_pt1 | contig 12341 bp, 16 predicted proteins | sample 2277081 | NCBI WGS metagenome assembly SDBV01 (sample SAMN10402039, study PRJNA504765) | marine sediment metagenome | isolation source: marine sediment core GS10_PC15, 223 cmbsf | place: Arctic Ocean: Southern Knipovich Ridge | collected 2010 | reverse complement strand
TAACTTTATTGTCTTGAAATCCATCAAATTTAAGTATTTATAGGAATTTATAACGGATGCAATTCTTTAAATATTTACAAGTCAACCTATTAGTTTACGGGAGATGATTACATACCCCATTTATATCAATATATGAACGGTAAACAAAGGATCGATGCTGCTCTGAACGGCGAATGGCCGGATAAAAGGCCTGTGTTGCTTCATAATTTCCTGATGGCAGTTAAAGAATATGGCATATCTATGAAAACTTACCGGGAAGATCCGGAAGTCATTGCAAAAGTACATATCCAGGCAATCGAAAAATACGATCTTGATGGTGCGCTCATAGATGTTGATACAGCAACATTAGCCGGGGCGGTTGGCGTGCCGGTCGATTTCCCGGAAAATGACGCTGCCAGGGTGCACGAACCGGCTATCTCATCCCTCGAAATGGTCAGGGATCTGGAACCTGCTGACATTTCAAAAGACACACGAATTCAGATATGGCTTGAGTCTTGCCGCATTATTAAGGAGCATTATGGTGATGAAAAATTTATCAGGGGTAATTGCGATCAGGCTCCCTTTTCGCTGGCCAGCATGATGCGTACCCCAACAGAATGGATGATGGATTTAATGACAGGGAATGATCTGGTATTTAATCTTCTTGATTTCTGCACCGATGCAACTTGCCAGTTTATTCATCTAATGATACAAACAGGGGTTGACATGGTCTCAAATGGCGACAGCCCTGCCGGTCCGGAGATGATTTCTCCGGATATGTATGAAATGTTTGCCCTGCCTTACGAGAAGAAAGTCGTTGAACAGGCTCACAAATCAGGTATACCCTACATGTTGCATATTTGTGGCAATACAGATATTATTTTGGATAAAATGGTGGAAACCGGGGCAGATGCTTTGGAACTGGACTATAAAACCAATATACAATTGGTGCATGATGTATGTAACAAAGAGAATGTAACATTTAGTGGAAACATTGATCCTTCAGGAGTAATCGCTTTCGGTAATCCCGGAGTGGTAGAAGAAAAAACGAAAGAGATTTTGGCGCTATTTAAAGATAATCCGAGACTAATAATGAATGCCGGCTGCGCAATCCCGGCCGAAACACCCTCAGAAAATATACGGAAGCTGGTTGAAACAATACGTAATTAGCCTGAAAGAAAACTATCAATAGTAATGAACTATTTTTTACTCAGTTGTTTCCGGGTTTCTCTAAATCCATGATGTATGAAGAAGCCATGCATATTCCTTACCTGATAAGATATCCGAAAGAAATAGAGCCAGGAACAATAAATGAAGACTTTATTATGAATATTGATTTTGCACCGACGTTTTTAGATTTTGCCGGAGCTGAGATCCCAACAGAAATTCAAGGTGTTTCATTCAGGCCACTGCTTAAAGGAAAAACACCAAACGACTGGCGAAAATCTGTCTACTATCGTTTTTATGACAAGTATACACAGCCGCAATATGGTATTCGCACAGAATCACACAAACTTATTTATTTCCCTTCAATTGATGAATACGAACTTTTTGATTTGGAAGAAGACCCGAAAGAGATGAAGAACATTATTGATGAAGAGAATTATGTTGAATTAGCAAAAGAGTTGAAAATAGAATTGAAACAAATAAAAGAGAAATACAAAGATTTTGAATAAAAAATCCTGTCATGAAAAATACACATTTTAGTTTTGCTAAACTCTACCAGGCTGCTGTAATTTCGTTAGTGATATCAGCTTGTGGAGGACTTAAGGAAGAAGTACCTGAAAAATACAATATACTGTTCATTTCAGTTGATGATCTGCGTCCTGAACTCGGATGCTATGGGGTTTCTGATATCAAAAGTCCAAATATCGACAAACTGGCAGCAAGCAGTGTGGTTTTTAATCGAGCCTATTGTCAGTCGGCAATATGTATGCCTTCGCGTGCCAGTCTGTTAAGTGGAGTTCGTCCGGAGCATTTTGATTCAAACGGGAAACTTAATACCGGTTCAACTGATCAAAACCTGCCCGGTATAGTTACTTTACCACAGCACTTTAAAGAGAACGGCTACCAAACAATTTCTGTTGGCAAGATTTACCACCACAACACGGATGATGAGGATGCCTGGACAAAGCGTTATAAAGAAACCTTTAATATTGATGAAGTCTTGATACATGGTTACAGTTCCGGTTATCAGAATGCTGAATATAGGAGACAGCTTCTAAATTATACAGGAGTGTTTAAGGATAAAACCCGCTGGGATTCTTTACGTCCGCCGGCGGTAGAAATAACCGATACACCGGATACCATGCATCCGGATGGATTTATAACGCAAGCAACTGTTAAAGAGTTAAAGCGCCTCAAAGTAACTCAGGAACCATTTTTTCTGGCAGCAGGTTTTTATCGACCTCATTTGCCTTTTACCCCACCAAAAAAATATTGGGATATGTATGAAAGGAGTGAGATTGACACTGCAGACAACCCTTTTTCACCGCAAAACGGCATTGGCTATCACAACTGGAACGAACTGCGAAGGTATGGTGACATACCCCGAACAGGCCCGTTATCAGAAGAAAAGGCACTTGAATTGAAACATGGTTATTATGCAAGTGTTAGTTTTATTGATGCTCAAATTGGGATAATCCTTGGGGAATTAGAAGCATTGGGTTTGGCAGAGAACACCATTGTTGTTGTTTGGGGTGACCATGGCTGGAATCTTGGAGAGCATGGGTTATGGTGTAAGCACACCAATTATGAGATATCAACCAGAACAGTCTTGATGATAAAAGTTCCCGGTATGACAAAGGGTTTAAAAACAGAGGCGCTTTCAGGTTTAATCGATATATATCCGACACTTTGTGAATTAACCGGATTGCATGCCCCGGAAACAGTTGAGGGGGTAAGTCTTATGCCTATATTGACAGGTGAAAAAGATAAGGTACAAGACCAGGTTTTTTCGCTTTATTTTAATTCTTATTCCATGCGGACCCAACGCTATCGTTTCACCAAATATTTTAAGCCGGAAAAATTAAGAAATTCAGAAAAAGATACTACGGGCATATATGAACTGTATGATCATCAAAATGATCCGGATGAAAACTTCAACATTGCTTATGAGCCTGAAAACAGAAAATTGGTTCTTACATTAGATCAACAATTGACGGTAAACGGGTACTTAGCTGATTGTTTCTGATTTAGAATGTGAATAGTTCATGTTTGACATTCCAAAGAAATATGACGGTTATATCCGTGACAACTGTCTATGGAGGGAAGACATTGATATATTCGATAAAATGGCAGTACAGATCAAATATGCCAATAATGTTCAGGTTAGTTATTCTTTGACGACTTACTCTCCCTATGAAGGTTGGCGCCTTGCATTCAACGGTTTCGATGGCCGCTTGGAATCATGGAAAGAGATTCCATGGAGAAGAGAGGACAAAATAAACCAGGCTGAATTACATGATGCAGAGATGAATCAGACAGCAACTGCGAATACCCGCTATGATGAGATTTTCCTTATGAACAATTTTGATAAGGATCATAAAATGATAAAAGTGGAAGCATCACGAGGAGGCCATGGAGGTGGTGACCAGCATCTACAGGACAAAATATTGAGAGACCCCGGTATGGCAGATCCTTTGAAACATGCGGCTGATACTGGCTTTGCTGTAATGATTAAAAAGTTGCCCCGAATAGATTTGTAATGTCTTCTTCGGTAATAGATTCAATATCCTCCGTTTCTTTGTATTCAGCGATTATCTGTTCCTCTTTATTGTATTCAGCAATAAACTGAATCATTTCTTCAATTGTATAATAATATTCCCTCATAGTCATTTGTTTTAAAATCATAATAATTTTCCTTATCTGTTATCATCTCCTAAAAAGTGATTAATCTTGTTCACCAATACCTTGAATATCTTTCGAATATATTCTGTTACCATCTTTGATGGTTGTGTCGATGCTGTTCTTAGGGTCATAGGATTACGGATCTGATTTGAGGTACCGCCTTTTAAACTTATTCATCAGTCACTATTATAGATTCTTACCTGATTTGACACTGGCATTGAATGGTAGTATTCGCCTTGCAATAATGAACCATTACGCTTACGAAATCTACCACCCCACTGTTTGAAAGTAAAAGCTACTCCCTGTGCTTCACATTGGTCACGCAGGTGTATCACCCATTCTTCATTGCATGGCCTAGAATTTTTTCCAGACTCACCACCTACAACTACCCAATCAATGCCTGTCAAATCCATTTCACCTAAATCACTCAGCAGTGGTTCAGCACACACGAACTTATTTGCTGCTGGTGTCTGCTTCAATGTTTCAATTCTGCCAGTATATCTGGCCTCTTCAACCGTGACACCCAACCATACATTATTAGACCAACTTAATCTTGGAGAAAGTTCAAGCATTCTGTCAGCCCTTTTGGTCAGTACAATAAAAGTATGTTGGGGGCATCTATTCATTGTATCAAACAATTTTCTGATAAAGTTACTGGGGATATCTACATGAAATATGTCCGACATCGAGCAAGGAAAAATCTGTCGTGACTTCTTCCATGTCATAGGTAATTCCAGCAAATCTTCATGCAAAGTCAGGTCAAAACCATTAATATATCTGGGATTCTTCCACCTCTTCAAATAACCTTCTGCTGCTTCCTCAGCATAACAATTTGCACATCCCGAAGAGGTTTTATTACAACCTGTTATGGGATTCCATGATTTCTCAGTCCATTCTACTATTTTCATTTCTTTGATAATCTGTCTTATTCTGGATATGGATTTGCGTACTTCTCAAGCTGCTTATTAAACTTCTCCCACCCCTGATTATATGGTTCATGGCCCCTATTGACAAGGTATTCATGCAAACCTTCCATATGCAAATAGGCGTACTCGACAATGTCATACTCCTTGTATTTAATTTTCGACCTAGGAGTCCATAAAAGCCGGCCACCGAATCCCAGGCCATGCTCCCAATAGTTGTGCTCCAATGTCAAGGTATCTTGATCCTCCCAGAAGAACATGTCATCCAAGATCTTGCATAAAGTCTTCACCCATTTTGCATTGGGGCGACAGGCAGTATCATAGTCCAATGTCAGGATCTCATTATCCTCAGTGATAATCGGGTCGATTGCATCCCAGTAGGTACCCCATACACTGATGCCCCAAGTGTAAGCAAAATTTGGGAATCCTGTATAAGGACCGTATTTAGCCGGTCGTGGGAGAAGTTTGTCCATGGTATATATTGGTCCACATTGATCATCAAAGGATAATACCAACTCTTTGATCTTGGTCATTAAATCCTGGTCAGAGCAGGATATTTTTAATATATTTCGACAGTAGTTTGGCATTCTATTTCATTTTTCATCATATTATTTTATTTCTAAAAAGGCAGACTATCGTAAAGATCGATTTCAAATCCTCTCTCGTAGCCTTTCATTTTTCTCGTCTCGCAAACGAATTCAACATCCACTGTAATGTTTTCCCGATCTTTTCTCTTTGCTTTAAAAAGCACTTCACTTCCTTCATAATAAAAGACAAGGTCTGAGCATTGGGATTGATATAGCTCCCAAAATGAACGGAACTCATGGTTTCTAACAAGATGCATATCGACCATATTAAAATACCTTCTAGCTTCTGTCGAAAAAGTTTCCACCACATCTGGTGGTATTCTTTTATTGTCTTCACGATCTATCAGAAGATCAAAATAGATATCCTGTCGGGCTCTGATAATCTCTCCATTTGAGATCTCAAAAATATCAGCTATATCAAATGTCATTTCACATACGGTTGTAGCTGTAAAAACCAGATCTTGATATTGTTTGGATAGTTCAACTATTTCCGCAACACCTGGAAGGTGATAATTTTTTGAAAGGAAACTGAATTGATTTTTTTCTAGCTTGGCACTTAAACCAAGTTTCCAGTCAAAGATTTTCTCTAATTCTTTTTCAACGAAATCTTTTGGAACGGTGACTATTGTTTCAAATACTACTGACATAATTTCTTCTATTTGATAATATTATTCTTCAAAATCTGATTCTCATCGTTGGAATCTGATTCAATATTAATTTTGATAAAGGTTTGACCTATTACCTTCGCTGATAAGGTTGTATTTTGATGTCCATATTCAAATTGGATATTGGAAACTATTTCTTTTGTTTGATTTTGACAACCTATTACATGTTCATAGCTTGGGACAAAGACATTAATCCTTTCAAGCGATTCTGTGATTTCCTTTTTGAATTCATCAATGATATCTGGATCGACCATTTGCTCTACCTCCTCACTCAGATCAAAATGGTATAGGGGTTCTAAGTGATTGAAATAAGTCGCTCCACTTTGGAAATCATAGTATTCTATAATGTTTTTGTAAATATTATTTGTCGTTACGATAACATTGAAGCTTTCATCGGGGAACTCATTAGACAATTCTATCATATCACCAATGGCCGGTTTATTTTTTGATGTAATTGTGAATCCAGCACCTTCACTCATTAATGTTATGGGGAACGCTGATTCAATTTTTTCAGATACCAATCTTTCCCAAAAGGCCTCGGAGGCTGATACTGTTGTGTAATATTCTTTTGCCATAATTTGGTATAATAATTTGCTTAGATCAAATAATTTTTTGAAACGGAAGTTCAGGATATTCGCTTGTATCATTAACTTGTTCTTTAAGAATTTCATTCTCACGCTTGAGGCGTTTCAGATTCTCCTTGTCTTTACTTTCATATTTTATTTCAATCAATTGGTCATGTTTATTTTCAGCTATGAACCTATGGTCTTCAGTTTCCCATGTGAATGTGATGTACGATTTGAGGCCGTTTTTATTCGGTGAGTTGTCAGGGAGATTGTAATAAACTATTTTGTCGCTATCCTCCTTATAATACTTTACATCGTCCAGATATTGGGTAATCTTTTGAACGAATTCATCAATTAATTTCGAATCAACTTTAAGATTCGAAGGATAGGAGAACATATATATTGGTTCAACCTTGGTTTCATGGTACTCCCCATTTTTAATAACTCCAGTATATTTTGTCGAAGAATAAAAGTCATCATACCAACATGATATATAGAATTCTTCTCCAGGATTTTGAATAGAGAGTTCGATCACCTCATCATACATCGTAGCTTTCCAATTGATGTAGTGAATCTCATTTCCATTTGTGCCGATAATTTCTGAATATGTCTTCTGATTGAATGTGCTGCCAGATTCAATTAATTCTGGATTCGTACATGATAAATTTGTTCTGAAATAGTATCCCATTATATTTTGTGTTTAATCGTATTATTCTCCTCGTTTCAACAAACAACGTGTTGCTCTTCGAATATAAATACCTGTAAAAATCGAAACGACACAAAAAATCACACTGTCGGGTGAAATAATTTCAGAAAAACCATATTTGGTGCATGTTTGAGAGGGTCATAGTTTTTCATTATATTCATCAATTGAGTTAATAATTGAGATCTTCAACCGCCAAGATTGACAATTCTCATCCATCAAATCAATGATCCTGCTCGATCCTCCAATGAGGTAGCAAGTGATTTTTTTCTTGCCCACTCTCTTTGATTCAAACCCATGCTCGGTCATTTTCTTCCCTACATTTGGGGTATTGATTCTTCTGGTTGAGTTTGGATATAATGCTGACAGGGTGTTTACGATGTCAAGATTGGTTACAAAGAAGGTGTCACCGGATTCTTCAGGTAGATCCATAGTGTCCTGGATGATCAGGTCAAGATCGCTCTCCTGATAGTGATCACCGTAAAGGAGGTCAAGAAGTGTTTTATCTTCAGGTTGGAATGAGTACTGAAATCCCTTCATGAAAAGATTGTAGGCTTCGATAAACATGTCAATCAGATCCAACTGATCAAGTTTCTTCCAGTCAATACTCAGGACTTCCAAGGGGATAATCCTGCGTTCACCACGCTCTCTAACAACCTTGAGGACATTGCCTGAACCAGCAAAGCTGGCTCTTCTCCTAATTGATGAGATTCTACGATCATATTTTCGCCTGGTGGTATTCACCCCGGTCGAAAGGATGTTTTTAAACGATTGGGATTGCTCAAATGAGCGACCATCCATCTCATCGTCAATTAGGAGCAAAACTTGCCCCATGAGAACCTTATAGTCATCTGTAAAGGTCAATGAATGCTCCGCTTGGTATTCATGCAATTCTTCAGGGAGAATATACTGTCTCAGCAATGTGGTCTTGCCTACTCCTTGACGTTGTGAGAGGATTGCGAGAAAGAACTCGTTAGGGTAGGGGCCATCCAGAGCCTGAGCAATCATTCCAACAAACCACTTACGTACAAAATGAAGAACCACAGAGGGGTCGATGTCTTTATTCTTCAACTCCAGACAATCCAACCATTTTTCAAAAGTACCTTGTGGCTTCCTCCCAGAATTTTGGGAGATGAATTGCTGAATTGGATGGTACTGATCTATGTACAGGGATTTAATCACCGCCTCATATTTGGTTCGGGGAATGTCTTTTTCCATTTCCTTACATAAATCAAGATACAGGGTATTATAGACCGTTTCTGTGACGATCTCGTTCTTGAAGATCAGGTCTTGTCTGAAGAGATCATGTCTTACACCTATGCCATTGAGGTAATCAGCTATTTCATCCACTGAGACCTTCTTAGCCACTGGTTTTTGCAGTTCAAAACCATATAATGGAAGCAGCTTCAAGGTCTTATTGTAATTGTTTTCCCCTTCAAGGACTTTGAGGATCTGAAAATGGTTATAAGGTTTTTGTGCTTTAAATTCCGTGGAAGTGCTGAAGCAGATAAAAGTCTTGGTCCCATTAAAGTAGTATCCACTAAAAGGGGATTCAGCACCTGGTCTTTTGAGGGTGACCTTTTCATCTTCCTCTCTGTAAACTGACCACCCGTGTTTCTCAAACAGGGAGATGATATTGAAATCCTGATTGAAATTCACGATTGCGGGTTCACGGTAACCAGTGAAAGTCGATCCACTCTTTGGAATTGTACGATCCAGTGACCTGGCAAGATCCAATATAATTTCTCTCTCTTCAGGAGTGATCTCAGGGATATCGAAATCCAAATCTAAGAGATTGAATCGACCTTGAATGACCTGATAGTCCTTCAAGTGGTGGCAGAAGTAGCCAGCTTCACCACGAGTTTCGAGGATCACTTCTCCCTTCTCTGAATGTGCCAGTTTCTGGTTACCCTCAATTACAGCATCAGGACACCTATAGAAAAAGTGGAAACCTAAATTGGGAGTTGTTTGAATGATTAATCTCTTGAAAAGATCTTCAGGAATAAGAGCCTTGTACTCTTCATATATTGTTCCAAGGGGATCATTCTTGACATCAATATCAATGCACTCTAAATTGTTGGTTACTTCACCACAGATTATCCCCACGTAGCCACCATTGCAATAATGAGTTCTCCATCCCTGGTATGGTGCACATTCAGATTGATACTGTTTCCACTTACCAAAGGGTGTCTTCAGAGTAGATACGGGAATTATGGATAGGTCAAAGGGATTGATGTCTTCTTCACTTGGTGGTGGAAGAGTTATCCTATTATTAAGGTGTTGTTCTACCAGTTTGTTGATCTCATTATTCATTTTGATTTGTAGGGTTAGACATAGAGTTATTTTTAAGCAAGCTCTTGCGCAGGAATTGGGTTACCCATGTTGTCTTTCTCAGATAATCTTTCTTTGCTTTTTCTCCTATTGCCTGTGATAAATCTGAATCGATGTACAGGTTCATTCTCTCTTGTTCTTGTTTCTTTTTTTTCATAATCTTGATTTTAAGTTTATTAATGTTATTTATCAGCACTTCAATGTGTGCACTCTATACCTAAATACTCAACAGTGGGATTAAAAGGGTAGGAAATCCTGATCTTTTTTCATCAAGGGTGGACAGGGACAAGATAAAACAGGGATATTAACTGATATTGAAAACGTCTACGTAGAGAAATGGTATACTGAATTGCTACGTAAGGTTTTTATAAGTTTCAATATATAGGGTTTTATCTTGTACCTTGTCCACCCTTGATGGCTAATGTTAAATGGTAATAACTGCATGGTTTTTCTCTTATAGCCATGAATTCATGGCCTCTAATCAAGGACAAAGAGAAAGAAAGATTAATATAAAGGGGCAAGTACTGTAACCAATTTTTATGTACCAGTGTTGCCCCCATATATATTTAATACCACACATCGCCAAATCGATCAATCCACTTTTGACCAAAGAGACTGATATATCTTTCTCGATTCTCTTCAGGGAACTCTTGTTCTAGCACGATCTCCATACCAGGTTCCCAGCAAACAAATTCCTGGTCCCAGGTAGCTAAGATGCCGTGTGCATATAAAACCACCAATTCTGGAACTGGAAAGATCTCACAATCTTCATAGAGTAATTCAGACATCATGCAAAAAGCAGTAAACCAAACATTAACTGGTATCCATGGGGTCGTAAAATGGACATCAAAAACGTTCTCATAGATGTTCTTATGATATTCTATGCCATCTTGTTTAACCCCCCAAAATAGTCTTCGCCAATGGTGACCAAAGATTTGATAATTTGGAATCCCACTAAAACCAGATGGTAGAGGTAGTAATTGATTCATTGTAAACTTGAGTTCACCATGGTCATCCGTTGAAAAAACTAAGTTTTTGATTTTTTTAAGCAAAAAGCTATCTGAGCAATACACGTGCAAATCGGTTTCTACTTTTTCCATGATTCATCATTTTTGTTGGAGTTATTTTTTTTACCATCGGCCTCTGCCTTTTTGCTGTGATTAGGTGAGAAGGTTGCCTCTTTCTTAGCTAATGCATATGCGTCATGTTGTATCTTGAGATAATGCAATAATCCTGGATGATGTTTAGTGGCAAAATCAATAAGTCCACATGAGTATGGTTTTCCCTCGTTTTTACCGTCCCAATAAAAGCATGATCCAAAGCAAAAATCCAAATCATAAAATGTATGTTCAAAAGTTGCTGGAGAGACTACTTCATCTTTTGAAGAAGGTAAAAGGGATTTTATATAAGCTCCAAGGACCCTAAGCCAGGTAAGATTAACTATGGATAATGAATGATAATGTATGATTAGTTGATTATTCTCTTCCAAGATCAAATCAGATATTATATCAAGTACAATACTATAATTGGCCATGTTCCAGTCATCACCATATTTTCTCAGTTCTTCAGTAGTATAATTTTCTTCCACCAAGGGAAGGAGTTTCTGCATTGTGAAAATTCTCCTTCCATAATCATCCTCAGTTAGCAGTATATCCTTTACCTGGCTGAGGATGTTATGATTGGTGCATTTTATTTTTAAAGTGTTTGCTATCATTTTTTTGATTTTTTTCTTCAAGTTATTTTTAGAATGGAACATTATTATACTCCCGCTCCGTGAAATCATCTACCGTGTTTTCCGGTGAATTCTCCATGAATTTTACTGTAACATCCAAGTAGGTCAGTCCAAACTTTTTGGCCGTGAGAATAATATCACCATCTATGTACTCAACAATGGATGTAAGAAGGATATCATCTTTATCTTCGCATATAATCGGAGATTCTTGAAAGCTCAATTCTTTCTCTGAAGTACGAATTCGGTAATTGTCGATCTTCTTGAAGTGCTCAGTGATCTTTTGCTTGAACCTATCATAAATTTGGGGATCGATCTTATCCCTATTGTACAAGTTAATGCCAAAGAGATACTCGTACTCCTCTTTTATGAATTTCCTGGTACCGTTAAGATATTGATATGTAGCTACAAGGTTCTCAAAATGGTCTTCCACTGTGTATTTGGCTTCGAAGATCTTGTCAGGATTCTGCTCAGACAATTTAATTATGTCTTGCTCGGCTGTACAATCATTGCTTTCAATAGTGATCTCGTCCCCATCAATCTCGGTGATCTTAGAATCGGTGTTATGTATGATCTGCTTTCTTAATTGTTTTTTCCAGAATTTTGCACTGGCTTTTACTTTTGTGTGATAATGCTTTTTCATCGTTTTTTCTTTTTTAATCATATTATTTTTAAAAGTGCCTTTACTATACTTACGAGGGAAAAAAATTAAAACACTCAAAACAGCACTCAAACGGGACTAATATTTACTATTTCGCAGTAATATTTTATCGTACCTCTGTATGCTCCGCTATGACTGGCTTGTAGGGGATAGGAATTAATAAAATTTAGTAACTCATTAGTGAAATAATTTCTTGGATCATGACGAAATGCATTTTTCACCCAGAGAAATTTCAATTGAATTGAGATTCTTACACTGTGTTTGCTTGGAAAAACCGGAAGCATTGACCATCCTTCGCCAGTATGAGACAAATTAATTAAATATCAGAATACCAGGACTTTTGCCTTG
>SDBV01010204.1_pt1 | contig 12342 bp, 11 predicted proteins | sample 2277081 | NCBI WGS metagenome assembly SDBV01 (sample SAMN10402039, study PRJNA504765) | marine sediment metagenome | isolation source: marine sediment core GS10_PC15, 223 cmbsf | place: Arctic Ocean: Southern Knipovich Ridge | collected 2010 | reverse complement strand
TGCGTACATCGTGGCGCCGGACGCTCTCCCGTTCGACCGCGAACGGAGCCTGCTCGATCCCTCGGGGCCGGTGCGCTCGGGCCGGGTGGCCGGAGAAGCGATGGCCGGCGGGGATCCGACGGGCTGCGGCGATGTCTTCGGCATCACTGTATTCTGCGAGTTGCTGCAGGACCGCAAGATCGAAGCGGCGCTGCGGACCGCGGCTGAGGCCGCGCGTCGTAACGTCGTGCACCGGGGGGCCACGGGCCTGAACAGCTATCTGAAAGGAGAGTTCGGCCGCGTGTGAAAGACGTTCTGACGGTCCCGAAGACTCTGGACCATCGTGCGTTCGAGGCGCTGGTATCGGCCTGGACGGCCGCGGGTGGCGGTAACGTCGCGATCGATGCGCGCCACGTCCACTGGGTCAGTCCATACGGGGTGATCGGGCTTCTGGCCCTCGGCTCGGTGGTTCGCAAGCGTTGCGGCGAACGCCCGCGGCTGGAGCCGCCGGAAGAGAGGGATGTGGCGAGTTATCTGACCCGTATCCATTTCTTCCAGCACGCTCGCGAGATCTTCGAGTTTCAGACTAGCGTAAGACGAGGGCAGGAACGCGAACTGGATACGTTGCTCGAGGTCACTCCTATCCACTCGCATCAGGATGTGCACGCCGTGGTTGATGACGTGCGCGATCGAGCCGTCAGCATCGTGGGGAAGGGGCTGGGCTACCCGCCGCCGGGCGTCCTGCATTTCAGCGTCATCCTTTCCGAGGTGTGCCAGAATATCGTGGAGCACGCGGACTCGGAGGGCTGGGTGGTGGCCCAGACGTACAACTGGGATCCGAAGGCGGGCGGCAAGGTGGTGGTGATCGCGGTCATGGATATCGGGATGGGATTCCGGGGCTCGCTTGCACGGGAGCATGCCCAGCGCTACGGTGATCGTTGGTCGGATGTCACCGCGCTGGAGGCCGCCTTCCTCTCGGGTGTGTCGCGTTATCCCGACCCGGGGCGCGGACAAGGGCTGCAGGCGATCCGCAAGCAAATGATGCGTTGGAACGGCCTGGTGACCATCCGCAGCGGAACGGCACAGATCGCGACCGTTCCCGATTGGGATGATACGCCGCCGATCGTCAAAGGACTGCCGGACTTTCCCGGGGCCCAGGTACAGATCGTGTTACCGCAGGTCGTGCCTGCGGCGAGTGGCGGCAAACGACGGTAGTAGGGGGAAGGGATGGCCGAACGCGTGAGGGAGACGGGGCGCTGCGTCGACTCGGTGCTGCACACTGCGGTGGCGACGCTTTACAGCAACCTGGTGACGCGACCGACGGGACGAGCGGTCCGCGTCGCTATCGAGCAGCGGATCCTCGAGACCCCGGGCCGGAGTCTCTCGATCCTCGACTTCTCTCGTGTAGAGATCATCGACTACAGCTGCGCCGACGAGGTGATCGCCAAGCTCCTCCTGGCCTACCAGGACCCCACTCGCGCGACGGAGGCTTACTTCGTGGCCAAGGGTGTGAGCGAAGGTCAGCGAGAGCCCATCGAGGCGGTCCTCGAGAGGCGGCGGCTGCTTTTGGTCACCATCGAGGATGGTCGCGCCGCCCTCTGGGGACCGGCGCCCGCGCGTTTGCGGCAGGCCTGGGATGGTCTGGAACGGATGGGCGAGGCAGGGCCCGCTGAGCTCGCGAGCGATCGGGGACTGGACTACTCTACAGCCGCCTCCTGGCTACGCCGGCTGGCGAGCCGGCGAGTGGCGATCGCGAATGTAGAGGAACGTTACGTGAGTCTGTCGGGCCTGCTGGATTCGGCGGGGAGCCGCGCCCGCGGCTAGCCGGCCCGCCCGTAGTAATAGTCGATGTAATATCGGTCCGGCGAAATTCCAGGCTTCAGCTCGTTCAATACGGCGCCCGCCACCCGGGCGTCTACGCGCCGCAGTTGTTCGAAGGCCCGCCACGCAGCCCGCCGGTCCGTTTCGCCGGCGCGAATCACCACCACCACGGCATCGGTCTGCGCCGCCAGCACGGCGGGATCGGTGACGGCAAGCACCGGTGGAGTGTCGAGCAGTACCCAGCGGTACTCCGCAGTCCAGCGCTTCAGCAATTCGCTCATCGCGGTGGAACCGAGCAGCTCGGACGGGTTGGGCGGCCGCTGGCCGGCCGGCAGAACATCCAGGTTGGGCCGGACCTCCGGCCGTATGGCCTCGCGTGAATCGATGCCGCCGACCAGCAGATCGCTCAGCCCGGGCGTACGCAGCAGGTCGAAGACTTCGTGCAGCTCGCCCCTGCGCAGGTCGGCATCGATCAGCAGGGTCCGGTCGCCCGCCGAGGCCAGCACGGTTGCCAGGTTCGACACGGTCGTCGATTTGCCTTCGCCCGGCCCGGGACTGGTGAAGATAAGGCTGGTGAGTTTCTTCTCGCGGGCCATCGAGAACGCCAGGTTGGTCCGCAACACTCGGTAAGCTTCCGAAGCGATGCCATCGGGATGTTGCTCGGCAACCAGCGGCAGAGGTCGGCCTTCGGGGTCCTGATCGAACTCGGGGATCGTGGCGAGGACGGGTAGCCCGAGAGTGTTCTCCACATCGGACGACGTCTGGATCGAGCGATCGAGATACTCCAGAAAGAAGGCCGCCGCCACTCCGAGCAGAAGTCCGAGCAGCGCGCCGAAGATGACGTTCAATCCCCGGCTACCACTCACCGGGCGGCCCCAGGTCGCCGGATCGACCACGTCCACGTAGGGCGAGATCTCGGCCTCGGCGATGCGAGACTCCTGGTAGCGGCTGAGCAGGTACTTGTGCATGTCGGAGTTGATCTCGACCTGGTTCTCCAACCGCGACAGCGCCGTCTCGACTGCGGGCAGACCGCCCAACTCGCGGTCCAGTCCCCGAATCGTTTGATCCAGCGCCCCTAAACGGGCGTCCAGCCCGGCCGCCGCTTGTTTGGTCGAAGCGAGCAGGCGGTTCTGGGTGTCGATGATTCGGCTGTCCAGCGCCCTGATTGCCGGATGGGAGGGGTCCATGCCCAGCGGGTTCACATCAGTAGCACGCTGCTCGAGCAGGTCCAGGAGACGGTCGAAGTAGTACTGGACCGCCCGACTGCCGATCGCGGTCGAGACCACGGCGAACTGCTGGATGTCCTCGGGGTTGCCGGACTGGCCGACGCGCTCGATGAGCCGGTTGTACGCGTTTCGTTCGACCAGAATCTCCTCGCGCCGAAGCTGCAGGGCGGTCAGCCGACTCAGCAGTCGCGTCTCCTCGCTGCTGAGGCTGGTGACCCCGCGGTCCTCTTTGTAGTGCTCCACCTGCTCCAGCGCGGTGATCAAGTTCTGCGAAGATTCGCTGAGCTGCTTCTGGATGAACTCGGTTCTGGACTTGGCCCATTCCCTCAAGCGCCTCACGCCGAGCGCCCTGAGCGCGGAAGCGGCGCCGTTCAGGATCTTGGGTGTGAGGAGCTGATCGCTCCCGGTGTAAGTGATGTCGATCAGATTGGTCTCCGGCCGCACGCTGGCTGCAAGCCCCCCGGTGACGAGAGCTTCCGCTGCGCCCTGCGACAGGATGATGAGCGTGTAAGTGCCGGGCGCGACCGAGTCTCGCGTCGTGAGCGCCATCCGGCCCATCTCCAGCGGCATCCCGAGGGCGTTCGCCGCCGATTCGCCGCTGGCGACGTTCTCGATGCGGGCGGAGGCGTCGCGGCCGACGGTCAGTTCGTACCGTCCCGGTGGCGCATCGCGATCGACGTAGATGAAATCGAGCAACAAGTCGCGGGAGATGTCGGGGCTGGTGGCGCGAAGCTGGAGAGTATCGACGACGTAGGAGGCCACCGCCTTGGTGGTCAGTTGCTGCAGCTCCGACTCGATCGGATCGGTCCAGAGTAGGTTCGGTGAAACGTCGATGTCGCCGATCTGGCCGGTCCTGCCCCGCGGGTCGCCCACCTGCAGCGTCGCCAATGCCTGATAGAGCTGCGGGCTGCGAGAAGCTGTCCAGACAGCGCCGACGATGGCGACTCCCGTGGTGAGGGCGATCAGCCACCAGCGACGCCTGACCACGCGCCAGTAGTCTTCCAGATGAACTTGTTCACGACGCAAGCTGGGATGACCGGTAGCATCCCGAGTGATTGGACTCACTGAGTCTCCTGGTTCTCGCACGGCTTTGTTATAAGGTGGACAGGGTCCGGGCAAGGCAAAACTGTCTAGGGGGCGTCAAGGAGGGTCCATGCAGAATAATCAAGGGCGCTGAGGAACGCAACATCTTGAACGATAGACACTTGGGGGGTATGCGAGTTGACCGCCCCCGCTGCCGCCTTTAGATTTCAAGCATTCGGGTGGGGAAATGGACGGCAGTAACGCTCGTTCTGCCGGGAGGCAAGTATGAAAACGGCGACGATGGAAGACAAGATCGAGGCGGTGATCGACGAGATCCGCCCGGCGGTGCGAACCGACGGCGGGGATGTGGAGTTCGTAGGCTTCGATCCGGATGCCGGCCGGGTCGAGTTACGTCTCACGGGCGCGTGCCATACCTGTCCTTACTCGATGATGACGCTACGAGCCGGGATAGAACATCGGCTGCGCATTCAGCTGCCCGAGGTGAAGTCGGTCGTGGCACTCTGAACTGGCGTCGCCGACGTGTCGCCGCCGGCATGGGGTTGCCCCTGTGCCGGTTTTTTTGTTCCGTACACTGTACTCGGACAAACTACGAGTGGTGCAATAGTAGATGACTGACGAACGCGATCTGTTGAAATCCGTGGCGGCGGCGCTCCGCGGTATCCCTCACGCCCGCACGGGACGCGATCTGATCACTTCGGGTAAGGTGAAAGCCCTCGCCGCGTCGGGGCCGGGAATCATCAGCTTCCAGCTGGCTCTGGAGCCCGGGGATCCCGCGGAACTGGCCGACCTGGCTCGGGCGGCGGTCGAATCGGTAGAGGGCGTGGAAAAGGCGAGCATCGAGCTGATCGAAGCCGAGCCTGCGCCGGCGGGCGCCGGACGGAAGCTGCCGGTGATGGGGCAGGCCGATAAGGCTGCGGCGGCCAGGCGGCGGCCGACGCCTGCCGCTGTGAAGCCGCCGACGCCGGAGGAAATTCCGGGCGTTCGCCATGTAGTCGCGGTGAGCTCGGGCAAGGGGGGTGTCGGCAAGTCGACGCTGACCACGAATCTGGCGGTCGCTCTCGCCGCTGAGGGGAGCCAGGTTGGGATCATGGACGCCGACGTCTATGGACCGAACATCCCACTCATGTTCGGTGCTTTTGGTCGCCCCGCGGTGACTGAGGAGGAACGCGTCGTTCCTCTCGAGGCGCACGGCGTCAAGCTGATGAGCGTCGGTTTTCTTCTCGACGAAGAGACGCCGGCCATCTGGCGTGGGCCCATCGTGATGGGAATCATCCGCCAGTTCCTGCAGCAGGTTGATTGGGGCGAGCTGGACTATCTGCTGGTGGACATGCCGCCCGGAACGGGAGATGCCCAGCTGTCGCTGGTGCAACTGGTGAAGGTGAATGGCGCCGTCCTCGTCACCACGCCGCAGGATGTAGCCACCGGCGATGTTCTCAAAGCGATCAAGATGTTCGAGCGGGTGGACGTACCGGTGCTGGGCGTGATCGAGAACATGAGCGGTTTCGCCTGCCCTCACTGCGGTGAGCGGACCGATCTGTTCGGCAGGGGCGGCGGGAGGAAACTGGCGGCCACCACGGGAGTGCCGTTCTTGGGAGAGATTCCCATCGGTCCGGCGATGGTTCAAGCCGGTGATACGGGGCGCCCGACAGTGGTCTCGGCGCCCGAGTCCCCCGAGGCCCGAGCGCTGATCGAGTTGGCGAGCAAGATCGCGGCGTCACTGGAAAGCATCGCTCACTGATCGAACATCGATTCAGATGCGGACGACTTTGATCGACCCCAGCGCCCCGCTCACGTTCAGCTCCAGGCGATTCTCCGCCTCGCTCCAGTTCTGACTTACCCAGGCGTCGTCGCCCTTCCAGAATCCAGGCGCTTCAAAGGACATGAAGATGGTGCTGCGCTCGATGCGGACGCCTAGCTCTTCCGGGACGCGGATCTCTATGCTTCCCAGCCCTACCTTGATGTCACAACGAGCGTCGTGACCCCAGGCGCCGGAAAAGTCCAGCGTCACCGTGCCCACTCCGCTATGAAACGTGAGCGCGCGGCAGCCCGAGTTGCCTAGCGATTCCACTTGCAATCGAGCCGCGCCCACCTTGAATTCACAGCGCTCCGCTACCTCGGGGTTCCGCTTGCTGAAACGGACCGTCATGTCACTCGCCCCGGTGGCCAGGCGAAGCTCGTTCAAGCGCAGACCGCCCAGCTCGAGGACCGCCTCGACCGCGCCCAGCTCGAAGTTCAACGAAACCGGCGTGGCGTCGGAGATCTCCAGCTCCAGCCGACCGGCTTTTTCCTCGTAATCACCGATATTGCCTATCTCGATCTCGTCGCGTCCTTCTAGATCGATCCGCAGCCGTCCCCGCCCATCGCTGAGGCGATAGTTGCTGTAGAGGTCGAACATCTCTTCGTCATACCGCGACTGGATGCGATACAGCGTCCCGTCTGAAATCGGCCTCACTTCGAATCGCCCTACGGCGTACCGAATTTTGACGTCCAGTCTCTCTTCGCCGCGTCGCTGGCGGCTCACATCTTCCGTCCGCCAGCTCTGGCCGGCTGCCGGCGTGCCGGCCAGCAGCAGTATCGTCAGCGCGAGGGTCAGCTTACGCGTCACGGTCTCTCCGGACTGGCTGGCGGCTCCAGGTCGCTGGGGCGCGCCGCGCTGGCGCCGCGCCGTCGGCTGAGGACTCCGCCGAACGGGTCGGAGGATAGGGTGGGCACTTCGGCCGGTCGTGCGAAGCGACGCTGCGTTCCGGCCCGCGAGAGCAGGACGGCGCCGAATCCAGCGGTCGTGGCAACCCAGCTCAGTATGACGGCGGCCGCGATGAGCAGCCCCTGCGCCCAACCGAAGATGAAGTGGGCCATCTCGGCGACGGCGGCGATGGCGAAGATGCCGAGCAGCGGGGCGAGCCCGTTGACGATGTAGTAGTAGGAGTTGGCGCGCCGCAGCCGCCTAGCCCATGAAGGATAACGGCGGCGCGTCATGTTCTCGCCGGCGGCGTGTGCGACGGCCAGGTAGCCCAGTACCGCCGCCAGCACGACACCGAGTACATAGAACGGGATCGCAATCCAGGTGAGCACCAACACCACGAGAACGACGAGGATGGGCAGCGTCAGCATCTCGGCGAAAAGCCCCGTGAGGAACGCGCGGCCGAAACTGTAAGAGACCGTATCGCTCACGACTTCCAGGTTGTTGCGGAAGAAGTAGACGACCAGGAACCCGAGGAAGCACATCAGCAGATAGGTCGCGGCCGTCTGGACCAGCGACCCTACACCTCGCGCCACATGGCCGATCGCCGTGCCGCTGCCACGCGTGATGCGGATATTTCGTCTCGGGGCGATGATGATTGGGGCAAAGTTCTCCAGTTCGCGGATCGTGCCGCTGACCGTCGCCCCCAGGTTCTGGATGTCAGACTCGATGGAGATGATGTCGCCGTTGATCACCGCCGTCCGCTCCAGCACCACATCGCTCTCGGCGACCACGAGGTTGCCGGTGACGGTGCCGGCGATGACGGCGTCGGTCTCCACTAGAACGAGCGTCTCATTCAGCGTCGCGCCTGCCGGCAGGGCATAATGATCCGCCTCGACCACGATCCTGAGCGGCGCTCTTAGTCCCCCGTTCAGGGCGCGAGACAGGCCCGGACTCAGTCCGACGCGTGCCAGTGTGCGAGCCAGGTTTTCAACTTCCGGTACCTGGACGACGATTCCGCCATCCACCAACTCCTGTACACCGACCACCGCCGGAACTTCGGCGGGTTCCGCCTGATCGGATACTTCCGGGACCGCGGGCGCTTCCGTAGCGGCGGCGAGGTCAGCCGCCGTCGTTGACGTGGCTCCGGTCACCAGCGGCTCGAGCCGGGCGCGGATCGCCTCTAACGAGCTCGCATCGATGCCTTCGAGGCTGAGCCCGCTGAACACGTCCCAAGCGCTCGCCAGCTCGACCGCGCCGCTGCGTAGAAAGTCGCGCCAGGCGCTCTCGAGCCCGCCGCCGGTGGCATAGCTGCCGACCTCGGCGCCGTCGATGTAGACGCTACCCCGATTCAGACTGACTTCGGTGACGCTGCCGTCCGCCAGTTCCAGCATTAGCGTCGACTGGCTACCGCTCGTGGAGACCGAAGTCTGCACCACCTCCTGTGCCGCTACCGGACCCTGGCTCAGCAAGCTGAGGGCCAGCAGAGGGGCGGCCCAGGCCATCGCGCTGCGCGTGCTTCTAAACATGTGCGTTCACCCTCGTCGGTTGTATACCCGCCACACGATACAGTCCCCAGATTCCGAGCCCGGCAAACGCCGTCATCAGCGCCACAGCGCTGAGGACGCCTGGACCCGGGACCACCCTGGCGAATTCCGCCCACAGCTCCAGCGTGCCGCTGATGTGGAGGAAAGCCCCGACCTTGACCACGGCGCCCCACGCCAGGTCGCTGAGGTAGGCGATGGCGCCGGCGACCAGCGCCGTCCCCGATGTGCCCACACCCGCGCCCAGCCAGATGATGCCGCCCACGACAACGGCGCTCCATAGCGCCGACGTCGCCACCGCCACCGGCCGCAGGCGGCGGACGAGCGTCGGTAGCCATGCCGCCTCACTCGGTGCCGCGACGGGCATGCGGACGCGATCCATCACCCGTCGATCGAATGATGGGGACGGCTCCAGGGCGGGAAGCGAGGACATGGCGTGGAAGATCTCCCGCCACTCCTCCACTTGCGCCCTGCAACTCGCGCAACTCTGGAGGTGATCTTGGGTGCGCTCGGCGCCCGAGCCTTCGGCTTCGCCTGCAGCCCAGAGCTCCCGCGCTAGGTCGGTGAGGTGCCCCTCAGAAGTCCAGTTTTTCATAGTCTACCTGCTCGCTCGTCCATCCCTACGGGGGTCCTTCCGCTGAGGTTTCAGCCCGGCCGCTCCGCCTCACTCTTCCTCTCGAAGGTGCTCCAGCTCACGGCGCAGTTCGGCCCGGGCCCGGTGCAGAAAGGTCTTCACCGTGCCGATCGGCACATCCATGATCTCGGCGATCTCTTCGTAGGGCCGGTCCTCGATGTGTCTCAGGATCACCGCCGTTCGGTACTCCACCCTCAGCCGCCCGATGGCGACCTCGATCGCGCTGCCAAGCTCCAGCGCCACCACCTCCTGCTCGGGCGATTCCCCGCCGGCCGCGAGCGCGATCCGCGTCGCCTCCTCGCGCGCGGAATCTGTGGCATGCGGGGATCCGTGAATCGAGACCGTCTTCAGGCGGGCGCGCCTCAGGTGATCGATGGCGTGGTTGTTGGCGATCTTGAACAGCCAGGAGGAGAAACGGTAGCCGGGTTTATAGCTGTCCAGGTTGTTGAACGCTTTGACAAACGATTCTTGCGAGAGGTCCTCCGCCAGCTCACGGTCGCGCACCATGCGGTAGATGAGTGAGAAGACGGGGCGCTTGAATCGCTCCAACAACTCCGCGTAAGCCGCCCCGTCACCCTCGATGGCACGGGCGACCAACTCCTTATCCTCGGCCGGCACCCCGGGGGCCGGCTTCGGGACCCGCTGGCTCACACCCGCCTTACGCTTCCCCGCGCCTCGCCGATTCTGTAGCTTGCCCCGGCGCCGACGCTGGAATATGTTCGCCGCGGCTTATGACCGCCCACCCGAAGTCGCCGCCAACTCCACTGAGCGTCCCGTCCCAGGGCGTCCGTGCCACGGCCGTCCGAGAGATGTTCTCGGCGATCGCCCCGCGCTACGACCTGTTGAACCATCTGTTGAGCCTCAACATCGACCGCGTCTGGCGCCGTGCCGCCGTCCGCCGGCTGGACTGGGAGGCCCGTCCGACTGGGCTCTATCTCGACAACTGCGCCGGCACCTACGATCTGTCGATCGAGCTGGCGCGTCAGCCTGCCTTCGGGGGCGAAGTGGTGGCCGCCGACTTCGCCCACCCGATGCTGAAGGCGGGGTTCGGGAAGATCGGCGAGTATCGAGTGGCGCCCGTGGAAGCAGACGCGTTGAAGCTGCCGCTGGCCGGCGGCCGCTTCGACGGAGCGATGGCGGCCTTTGGCATACGCAACCTGACCGATATCGATGCGGGGCTTCTCGAGCTTCACCGTGTGCTGCGGCCGGGCGGCCGACTGGTCGTTCTGGACTTCGCGACGCCCAAACGACAGCCGTTTCGATGGCTGTACCTGATGTATTTCACTCGAATACTGCCTTTCATTGGGCGAATGATCTCGAAACATAGCTTCGCCTACAGGTACCTTCCAGAGTCGGTGCTCGAGTTCGACGAGCCGCGGGCGCTCGCCGCGCGGATCGGCTCTGCGGGCTTTGTCGAGGTCGGCTGGCGGCGTCTGACGTTCGGGGTGGCGTGTCTCTGGTGGGGAAGGAAGGCGAGTCGATAATGCCCTACGACAAGCTCGGCGACTTCATCAAAGCTCTCGAGCGGGCGGGCGAGCTCACCACCATCAGCCACGCCGTCTCGGTCGATCGCGAGATTACCGAGATCGCCAACCGCTGCATGAAGAGTCCGGGCGGCGGCCCCGCGCTGCTGTTCGAGAACGTGAGCTTGATGGATGGAGAGCGAAGCGAGTTTCCGGTCGCTATCAATCTGTTCGGAAGCTACCGGCGGATGGCGATGGCGCTGGGCGTGGATGATCTCGACTCCATCGGTCGCCGCATCGAGGAGCTACTCAGGATGCAGGTGCCCGAGCGGTTGGTGGACAAGATCGCCATGCTCCCGAAACTGGCCGAGCTGATGAAGTTTCCGCCGCGCTCTTACCGGGGCTCTCCCCCCTGCCAGCAGGTGGTGCTGAAGGGCAACGAGGCTGACGTCACCCGTATCCCGCACCTGAAGTGTTGGCCCGAAGATGGCGGGGCATACATCACTCTGCCGCTGGTGATCACGCGGCACCCGATTACGGGCATCCTGAACGCGGGGCTCTATCGCATCCAGGTGCTGGATGAGCGACGATTGGCGATGCACTGGCAACGCCACAAGGTAGGGGCAGCGCACTGGCGCGAGATGGCGGAGCGCGGCGAGCGGATGCCGGTGGTCATCGCCGTGGGTGCGGATCCGGCCACGATGTATGCGGGTAGTGCCCCGCTGCCACCCCAGGTGGATGAGTTCGTCTTCGCCGGCTTCCTTCGTGCCTCACCGGTTAAGCTGGCCACCGCGTTGACCTCCGACCTGCCGGTACCGGCGGAGGCCGAGATCGTCATCGAAGGGTACATCGACCCGGCCGAAGATCTGGTGCTGGAAGGGCCGTTTGGCGATCACACCGGCTTCTACTCGCTGGCCGACTACTATCCCTGCGTCCACGTCGAGGCGATCAGCTATCGGAAGCGGGCGGTCTACCCGGCGACCATCGTCGGACGGCCGCCGATGGAAGATTATTACCTGGGACACGCCACCGAGCGCATCTTCCTGCCGTTGCTGAAGCTGACTTTGCCGGAGGTCGTCGATTATCACATGCCCGCCGAGGGGATCTTTCACAACCTGGTGTTCGTCAGCATCGACAAACAGTACCCCGGGCAGGCGCGTAAGGTGATGAACGGCCTCTGGGGCCAGGGGCTGATGTCACTGGCCAAGGTGATCGTCGTTCTAGATAAGGACACGGATGTGCGCAACCCGCAGGAAGCCTGGTGGGTGGCGCTCAACCACATCGACCCCCAGCGTGACATCCAGTTCAGCATGGGCCCCATCGACGTGCTCGATCACTCCTCCCGCGGCTTCACTTACGGCAGCAAGATGGGGATCGATGCGACCCGGAAATGGCCGGAAGAGGGCTTCGACCGGGAGTGGCCCGACAAGATCGTGATGGATCAGGAGACGCAGCGAAAGATCGATGAGATATGGCCGCAGCTCGCGATCGACTTGACTGGGCGGGGCGATTAGCTCAAACTATTACCTAGCATTTGGTTATCCCCCCCTTCGTTCTGCCGGCATTATTCCTAATAAATCTGGAGGCCAGCCGTGACGCAACCGGCTGAGATGAAAGTTGTCGACCTGCGGCGGCTCTTGTTTGCGGTCGGCGGAGTAGGGCTGGTCGTACTCGTCGTCGTGTTCGCGGCCGTAGCCTGGACTTCCGCCGAGCGGCTGATCGAGCCGGAGGTGGAGCGCCAGCTGTCCGAGAGCGCCCATGCCGCGACCCGGGTTATCGAAGGAACGGTCCAGCACGCCCGTGAGCAGGCGGACGTGCTGGCGGCGTCGCCGTCGATCGTGGCGGCGGCGGAAAGCGGCGCACGGCGCGCGCGCCAGCTCGGCCTGGACCGCCTCAGCTTGGAGGAGGCGGAGCGGCGCATGGATGCGGACCACTCGCTGCGGGTCAAGCC
>SDBV01010203.1_pt1 | contig 12343 bp, 16 predicted proteins | sample 2277081 | NCBI WGS metagenome assembly SDBV01 (sample SAMN10402039, study PRJNA504765) | marine sediment metagenome | isolation source: marine sediment core GS10_PC15, 223 cmbsf | place: Arctic Ocean: Southern Knipovich Ridge | collected 2010 | reverse complement strand
GAGGATAGTTCCGTAGGTACGGCCTTTGTCGTGAGATAAAAGCCCTTTAACATTTTCAAGGAATAAAAGGCGTGGCTGTTTTTCCTGTGCAGCTTTAGCGATTTCAAAGAACAATGTACCTCGAATGTCGTCAAAGCCGAGTCTCTTTCCGGCGATGGAGAATGATTGGCAAGGGAACCCACCACAAAGCATTTCAAAATTTGGTACATCTGACCATTTGATATTTGATACATTGCCGTACTCCTTATGATTTGGGAAGTGTTTTTTGTAGATGGAAATTGCGTATTTATCAATTTCGGAGAAACCAATATTTTGAGAAGATGAGACCCTGCTCCGTGTGTTGAAGGACAAATTGTTGGAGCAATTCCCGTGATCTCGTAAAAGCAGTCCTGTTGATGTTTCCCGTAACGATGCTTGTTCAATTCCATACTCGAATCCTCCTATCCCACTGAATAGCGAAAAGTATTTCATTTCAGTTCCTTTCAGATGTTATTGTTGTTATAATTGGTACAAATGTTATAATCAAAATTCAAGGCGTCACCATTGGTTCCTGATACCAAATACGTTGCAGCCTTGCAGCCTTGGGATAGGAGGCTAATAATACAGATTGCAACTAAAAAGGCTACCGTAGGTAACTGGTAGAATGTGGATTTAAAGACAACCAGCCCAAGGCTGTTAAGGCTGCAAGATATATGTAACAGGAAAAAGGTCATGTAGATTATTAGACTAAAAATAGGTATTTTATTGGACTTGGTTTTCATGTTGGCAAGCTCCATTCCCATTTACCCTTCAAAGGTCCGTCTTGTTCAAACGATTTTATGGATTGTATTGATAATTTGGATTTTACCGTTCGTAGCGTTCTTTCCGAATGTCCGGCTTCTACGGCTGCTTTGAGAATGTCATCGGCGAACTTTGGGCCGTCTTTTAAGTAGGCTTGGAGCCAGTCTGCGGCGGTGTCTCGGCGGGGAGATTTCTTGTCACGGGGGGCCATAAGTTCTTCGGCAGTGGTGTAGATGGTCTCGGGCGAGAACGCACAGTACACCGAGTCGGCCAAGCCGTAAGGAGTGCTAACTGAAGTGGACATGAAGGTGTAGGATAGGCCGGTGGGAGACTTTGAGAGGTTGCCCTTGAGGGGGATGAAGAAACGGTTGATCTCGTTGTTTAGGTCTTGGTGGACCAACCACACGGCTCTGACGGCGGCGGTGAAGCCTATGGAGCCAAGGACCCGGTAGGCAGCGGCCTGGGTCATTTGGTTTTTATTGAAGTGAGATATGCCGATGATACTGATGTCGGCGGTGCGGGCGAGGTTGGAGAGCGGATTAAGGTACTCTCGGACTTCGGCGTTTTTATTTTCGTTTTTGCCTTCCATGTAGGCCGTGATTGGGTCGATTATGACGAGTTTAGTGTCTGGGATGGCTTGGACGGTTTTCATCAGAACATCGACGTCTTTGGTGAGGTTGTAGAGATTGCGAGATTTGTCTTTTTCGACTATTGCGTTTATGGTGCAGACTTTGCCCAAGTTGGCTCCAGCGGCTTTGAGACGGACACCTACGGTGTCGGATAGGTCGTCCTCAGCAGTCAGGATTATGACTGAGCCGGGTTTGTTTGAGGTAGTGCAGTCGGCCCAAGGGCGTCCGGTGGAGACCTGAGCGGCCATGTAGAGGGAGAGGATGGATTTTCCGATACCAGGGTCGCCGACGAGCAGTGAGATTTTGCCAAGAGGAATTCTGTTAGGCCAGAGCCATTTCAAAGGCTCCAACTTGATGTCCTTAAACCATTTTATGTCCGGAGTTTTTTCCTGCAAGTTACTCATAACAACTTAACTTTAGTGTTTTTAGTAGTTTGAAACTACAGCTACTTGCAATCTTTTTAGTCCAATCAAATTTAGTTTTATGAATAAAAGGAGGTACTTTAATACAATGCAATCCCCTATTGGCTATGTATAGGCCAGCGTGCTCAGGGAGTTTAAAATCAGAGTAATCCACTTTAGGCCCAATAACATAACTAAATTTGTTTGGGATCATAGTGCGAGTTAAATTCATTTTTAGGCATTGGGCAAGAACAGCGTGTTTCATCTGCTTTTTTACATCTGCTTGTAAATCAGAGGTAGTAATCTTTATTTCAAATTCTTCTACATATCCAGAACGTCTTACTATTAGTAAATCGGCTTCCCCAAGTCGATAATATATATTTGGAACCAAATAATTACATCCTGAGTGAAAGCGAAACACAAGTAATCGTTGGATAGTATGTTCTGTGTGGATAACAGGTTCTTGATTTCGTAAAATTGCCATTAATTGTCCTGTAAAAAAGTTTGGGGCTGGAAGCGGTCAGCACCAGCCCCGGTTTCACGGGTTGTGTCCCGTTTGATATGCAATGAAATTATGATTACCTGACCGCTTATCAAATCAAATTCCTTTCAATACTTATTATAGCAGATTGGAGTTATTTGTCAAGGTGTTTTAACAGTCGGGACAAAAGACCCAAATATAAAAACCAAAACCTTCTGTATCTATACGTTTTTCTTTAATACGCATTGTATCATTGCAGGTTTTGCATTTAGACTTACAATTTTTTTCTGAATGTTGTTCAAGGATAGGGCAGTATTCTTCTTGGCAGTTACCTTCGTGTTGGTGCTCATTATTTTCGTGCTGACATATTACCAAGTTGACGTCGTTTTCTGATTGTCCCAATCTTTCGATGTCCTCACTTGTCCAACAGAAAAAAGGGCAGATTGTAACTCCAGCTTTTGTCGTGCGAAAATTATGGTTCATTTTGGTTCCTTTCGATTAGGTTTCGGTTTCTATGATTGTATTATAACCGATTACCTTGTTCGAGTCAAGGTATTTTTAGGGGAATTTTATTTATTTTTTTCAGATGGTTTTCCTCCGCAGGTTAACGGGGGAATTGTGTAAACCTTGGTGGATACAGGGGTTATACTGCGTGAATTACCGCTCGGAAACTTTTTGAATTTTAATACGCTCAGTCTTTCCGCTAACATTACCCAAAGTCCGCAGGGGCCGACGGGGGGGTGGTGACGTCACGGTATCCGACTCACTGGCTGCTGTGATGCCGTTGGCAATGATGACACGGTGACTGATGACGTTGTTGGTGAAAAGCCTGGTGACTATAACCGCAATGTTTTGGCGGATCATAGATAAATGGATTCACCAGCCACCGTCTAAGAGGCGATCGCCATTCGGTTGGTGCTAAACTACCATAGGTTGTAAGTGTTTTGGTGACTCTGCGGAGGACAAAGAGGTAGGCTGTCACCATGTGTGAGGTCAATCACCGATGACAGCCTGGATGAAATGAAAAACGTAGTTTAGTTTTGGGTTAAGTGATTGGCCTCACAGTCCCATCGTTTCTACTATTTAGACTAAAATCAAACATGGCTGATCCACTAACAAAGTCAACTCCACAGCCCAAACTTTGAGCAATCTCAATACAGTTCAGTTCCCATCGAGACTCCATTTGTTCTTGAGTAGTAAATCGTTCATTTAACATTGAGGTTATCACAGCCAAATAATCCGTTTTGTTCGTGTCATCTTGTATAATCTCAATAGGCATTTTAGTTTCCATTTTAACCTCCCTTTTTATCCATACGTCAAATATGCACATTCAGGACACTCGTAAATACCAAATTCAATCCTATTACCATCTTCATCCCAAAGATATTTAGTCTTTGTTACCATCAGTGTTTGGCAATCAGGACAATCGCCACCAAATACAACTATTTGACAATTCTCGGTCGATTCATACGCCTCAATCCCTTGCTTAATCAATTCGTGTATCTCGGTTGTTGTCAATACTTTATTCGCCGGTCGACTTACAATACATTCGTGGTCTATATAATCCGCTAAATAACTACTCAATTCTCTTATCATTATTTAGTCACCATCCCGATCTATTTTATACCACTTACTACCTAACATTCTCCGTCTGATTTTCGCTGGTATCCTTACAAGTATTTTCTTTTGCTTTGGTGCGTCTTTTCGTGTATTTACCATTATACTATTTCCTCCGTTTTATCTTCTGTTCATCGTGCTGTCTACGAATATCTTTATAAGCACCATATATAATCTTCTTGGCCTCTACAATCCCGAACGTACTGATATATCTAAACTGTAACCCGTATATAGCATCATCTCTTTGTTTTTTACTTATCCGCTTTGGCATTGCGTCACCAGCCTCCGTCTAAGCCATTAAAAAACAAATTCAATACCATAGTACCATTAATAACAACTTTTTTCAGCATCATATAGATATTGATTCACCATAGCATTAAAACAATCCTCACATACAAATAGATCATATACTTTTTTGCCCTCATTCCAGCCACAAATTTCACAAGTCTCATCTTTATATACATCATAATCGTAAAATGGCACATCCCGCTTGAAAGCAATATCTTTATATTTAGCATAAAACAACTTGAATTTTTCAATCTGTCTTTTAGTCTGCTTGATCGTACAATAACTGTCTTGACTATGTGCATTATAATAACCGATACCTAAATTCATACAACAACAACCAACATCTATAAGAGATATATCCGAAAATGACCCTATACCTACTTTCCAATATTCGCTTATCGCCATTTCAAAGTCTTTACTACCACAATCATATATAACCACATCATCTTGATACCTGTCAAATTCTACAATCCATTTATAGTCTTTACACTCGTGATATTTAACTGTAGAATTAAAACTTTCTTCGTGATCTGTCAACAGCAGATCGGCGTTCAATTCTTTCGATAATTCATATGCAATAAGACATCCTAACCGGTCATCTAATCCAGTCGCATAAATCCGCTTCTTTGTTTTGCGTATAAACTTAGGCTCAATCACTGTATCTAAATGTGCGACAAATAAAACATCTGATTCTTTATCTATAAAAATCCGGTGTTTCATTTTATCAGCACAATCTAATACAAAATTGTGGATATTAAAGTCATCAAATATAGCATCAATAGGTAATAACCAGTATTTCAGTTTATTCAACATTGCGTATACTTTCCTCAAAGGGTAATTTAGTTGTATCGTTCTCGTTTTGCACTGGTATTGTGTCATCTTCAGGCTGACAATCACCACAATATCCACTTTCCTCTATATCATCACTTGTAAAATACTCGCCACAATTTTCACAACATACATATTTTTCAAGGCAGGCTTCACACACATTATCGCCATAATAAGTAGAGTATATCGCACTGTTGCTAAAATACTTACCACAATCTTCACAACTAAAACAGTGATTATCTGCACAATTTTCACATACATATATATCTGTATCTTGTATACGTATAACACTGTCATTACTATAATATTCTTCACACTGTTCACAATATGTATAATCATTATCTACGCAGTTTCGACAATACGCATAGTCGCCGATTATAATTAGTTCATCATCAGTATAACTTCCTTCACAACCGTCACAACACGTACTGCCTACTCCTAAGTCCCCGCAGGTACTATCTAAAGTACCGTCTGCACCATAACATGCAGACGGATGAAATATATCTATTTTACTGCCTCGTAGTCTATACTCCGTCAACGTATCTATAAATGGAACTTCACCATCTTCGTAGTATAATCCAGATACAATTACTTCATCGTAGTTATCAATTACAATACCGTTGAAACGAATAGTACCATAACCATAATACCAGTTATGGTCAATAGCATAATTCGTCATCATGGTTTTCAAATTTTCACAATCCGCATATACCCTATCTAATAAATACTTACCGTTATCAAGCTTATGCACAATAGCACGTGCCGAGTTATTATTATACCACATAATCAACATCTGAAAACGATCTGGATTTGATTCATACAATTTAGTATAATCAGCATAGCCACCTGTCATACAACTGGTAGTCCCGATTTCATTTCCGTATGCTTCTGTGATTCTAATACCGTTCACTAATTCGCTACTAATATCCGGCCATAATTCCATCGACACAGTTGTTGATATTTTCTGAATTGCGACATCATTTAAATACCCGCTATTCAACTGTAATTTTTTTGTGAAAAATCGACCAATCTTGATTTTCATTCTCGGCTTATCCTTACCAACATTATACGCCAAAAAACCAGAAGTTTCATCATCAGGCTTATCAGGCTCTAATTGCTCTAACCTCCGGCGTATACCGTGCCGATATTTTATCCATTGATCTTTACTGTTAGATTCAATAGCGACACGATATACTATTTTATGTATAAATTTAGTCACTTCGTTCATAGATTTTTACACTTCCTTCTTAATTCTTTGAAATATAATCTTTTCATCTTGACTTTCAAATTCAGAAACATGTAATACAGATAGCGATACAATTTTAGTTTCATAATTAAACCCCTTAGCACATTGCCGCATAACATAATCCGACCAAAATCAACCACTCCCAAACACGATCATATATTTCACGATTCATGGTTTTAGTCTCCCAATAGTATTCTTAACCCAGATACTACTAACTTTACTAAATACCAACCTGCTGCAAATAAAATACCAGTACTAAACGCATTTTCAATAATCATAATCAACCTCCTTAAAAAAGTGAAAACCTCAATTACACTACCCAAAGTATACTACATAAACGCTGCCAACGCAAGTAAAAAATAATAAATATTAGAAAATTCCTCTGTTTCCTGATAATCCTCCGCAGAATAATCACTTGTATCTCTGCGGAGGTATAACCACTTTTATCCGCTTAAAACCATCATCCAACACCATTACCATAATCGTTAAAACCCGTCCAAACAAATATGAAAAATGACCGAGAACAATAGTCCAAGCTCTCGGCCATCAAAGGAGGTACTACTATGATGCAAGTCTCCGTCGCTGTTCTTTTTTGCAATACGCCACACAATCGGCAGAGCAATAATCGTGATCTAGATACTCACAATCGAAAGCCTTGTTGTATTTACACTTTTCAGGTACATCCATTCTACTACACTCCTTTGATTTTCAGATATATCATAGTGAGGATAATACCAAAAACCAGTACCGTCATAAACTTAACATAGTCAATTCTCATTTTCAATTCTCCAAACTAACTGATTATAGTATAATACATATTATGAAAATATGCAAGTTAAATCTTGAAAAAAGTAAAAATTTGTTGACAAAGGACTGCTAAACTGCTATAATAGACATCGGAGTATTGTGTATATAAAAAATCCGATAACCTCTAATGGACTTATAGGACTACTAATCCAAGCTTCCCTTTGACACTGCGTGAATTTACATTCGCACTTTCCTAAATGATTCTATTTCAAAACTCGTTCATCCCTTAATTCCTATGGGTCACATGTCCTGCTAATTTCGCTATGTGAACATGCTCTACAATCTCACCGTCCGGCCATACATCCAACGCCACTAACCCAAATTGAACTTTACGAGAACATTGTCTACTGCCGAATTTGGTCCCGTATGTCTGTAACGCCGGAATAGAAATCCCCATACAATCCTCTAAATTGAGTATACAAAATCGATGTGTGTGTGCTCGAACCAACACATTAGCTTTAGGTTGTTCCTTTAATCCTGCCCATTCTCTTTGATCCCGAATCTGTTGAAAAAGTCCAGTCCCTGGATTATCACAATTTCCTTGCTTATGCTTTAGATCGAAAATACATCCGTTCACATCCTCCCATTCATGCCCCCCGATTTTACAACCAAAATGGCTCGCAATATCCAACTCGAAATCCTCAGATGCTCCTGTATGATAAGGCGTCCCATATACCATCGTCATAGATTTGGCTTCAACTACTTTAATAGCCTCAATAGTCATTTGTACCTGTACTTTCCTATCTATAACAATAAGGTCTGTCCCTCCTGCCCTGTAACCAGTGCCGTCAATTCCATCCCCAAGGTAAAACAGCCTATCAATAGGCTTTAATATTTCCAACTTATCAACATACCAATTCCAACTTTCAGCCTGAAGTTTGGCCCATTTATTCAGCGTCCGGTGCTCCTCCGTCTTAGGATTAGCCGTATACTTCGTCTGATACGCTGGAGGAGTCAATCCCACGTTACTACCGCAATGAGCGTCTCCCCACAACAACACCCTCGTCGGCCCCTGCTGAGACAACCTCGCCACTGTATGAAGGCTACAACCAACCTTTTGAACTATAAACCGCTGAGGCTGTCCTAATCGCAACCTACTACAAATCAAATGAATAATCTTTTTATCTATCATAATTATCTCATAAAACTATCAAGTTGGCGATTGATTGCTCCGATTCCTTGCTCATCCAACTGAGTCACAATAATCACGGTAATACCTGCCTTACCAGCATCTTCAATTTCTACTCGCATCCCTTTCGACAAAAACCCATCCGGCGAATAGGCTATTACAAAATTACACCGTCGTACAATAACACAATCCACTGCAAGGATTTGTTCCTCGGTCAAATACTTTTGCAAATATGAAATCAACACAAATTCATCGTGATCCCCTGGAACATAAAAATCAACTCCGGGAAATTCGTCACGTAAAGCCCCCCCAAAGTCAATAGCCAAATCATTGTTACGTTCCATATCCTCTACTGTAGCATCCTTGCCTTTCTTCCCTCGAATACTATGAGATACATAAACCCTGATTTCATTTTTCATCGTTTTATCCTTTCAACAATAAACCATATTGATCCTATTAAGTAGAATAGGCTCCCTAAAGCATACAATATAAATGGAATCAATTTCATTTTTCTTCTTTTAGTAATTCATGTAACCAACCCGAAGCATTAAAGATAATAGCACACAAAGTATCCTCTATATCAACAGGGCCGTGATTGTCCTCCGCAGGGAATTCATCGTGTAATAACCACACAGCCATATCATGTCGGCCTAATCCCTCGAAATATGCTTCAATCGGAATACCTTTTTTCCAGTTATCGAAATCCCTCATAGAACCATCCGCTTGTTTCCTATGAGCATTTAAATATTGCACATATCGCTGTAAAACAACAGGAGATAAAGCCTTTCTGTAGTTGAGTTTCCCGTCTACAGTATCCCTTGTGGCCCCCGTATCAAACTTCCGTATTTCTGCGGAGTATTTCGGATTAATCTCTTTCGCCTCCGCAGGTAATTTAGCTATCGATTCATTAGCTAAAGCTAACATATTTTCAGTAGGTACGTACTGCAAACAAGACCATGCGGGTCGAAGGTCGGAGTATTTACAAATACTAAAGTTTTTACAATTATCTACACAAGAACGTCTACGTTTATTCATATTAATTCTTCCTTTCCTAATAAGACTTTTCCTGTCATTTTTAATAGCTCAAGATAGTAAAACTCAAAACTTGGAACTTCATATTTTCTAAAAATACCTGTCCCTTCAATTCGACCTGGTTTCTTTGCTTTTATTATAACTTCCGGCAGATAAGTCTTAAATCCCCCCGGCATCCTATATTGATTAACCGACCCAAGCCATATAATCTCCCTACCATCCATCTTAGGTATATAATTGGCTATCTTGAAAGTCGTATCCCATAAGCCAGGATGAACAACCGTCACAAACAGAAACCCATTGTACCCCACAAACTGCTGCCTGGCGAGAATAGGCTGATGTTCCCGAAACAACCGCTTCGCCAATATGTAATGTCCTCTTGCTTTCCCCTGACTGAAATGAGGACAAATCGAAATTGGTATATTAACTGGTTCCATAATATATATGATTCCGAAAATGCCGATGATAAACTCAAGACAGGAATGGGGTTCCTTGAGAGTACGCTTCATCATACGGTTTTTATCATCGGCATTATACACTTGTCAAATAATATACGTTTTGCTTTTTACTTACGCCACTACTGGAGGCTCTGGAGGAACTTCCACCGGTGCTTCGGCGGGAACTTCAACTGGAGCAGGAGTTGTCGCATTTGACACATCTTCTGCGGAGGTTTCTGTAGTCGCAACAATGACTTCTTGGATGTAGCAATTGGTATATTCCTTACCGTTTTGCTTACTGATCTCGGTACTTACTTTGACCCGAACAATATTCCCAATGGATTTTTCGAGAAGGATATGAGCCTCTTTGAGGTCTTGAATCAATTCACCAGTAAGGTCTTTTACAACTCCCTTGAGTTTTCCGAAAAGTTTTGAGGTGAGGAAAGCAACTGTAAACTCTTTGCTATTGAGTTTTTCATCCTGAATGTCCTCGATCCTGCCGACAAGTTTCCACCATAACAGTTCAACGTCCTTTTTCGTAGTTGATCCATTATTCAGTTTGATGAGGGTAGTAATATAATCCCCATCTGGTGGCATCCAACTACTGAACACCTCGGCCTCCTTGTAATCCTGATTATGTTTAGCCAACAATTGTTCAAAATTCAAATCCATAATTGTTCTCCTGTAAAAAAATATTTCATTACGCTTTTTTTGCAGCCTCAACTGCAACATTGTAATTCTTGACAAATATATCCCACGCATTAAGAAGTGGAATCTCAAACTTCCTGTTCATCCCCGGAGCACCTCGACCTTTCCCCTGCCGTTCAGCCGTTGTATAAGAATCAAGAAGATATTTAGAAGTCATTTCCGTACCACAAGGAACCTCAATAACCTGTCCACCTGGTAAAGTCTTTTTGACTTTCTTCTCAATCTCCTTATTGATACAGTAAATCGTCAACTTAAAATCACTGCTATTGACAACCTTGGCGGCGAATGATGGAAACACTGCATCCCGAATAACCGTTCTATCTTTATGAGTCACAGGATTTGTCTCAGTCTTGGTAATCATGTGACCGACACAAGACCATACAAAACCCGCCTGTTCTAATTCCCTTAATCTTGACCAACACCGCTCCCGAATCAACGCCCATCCATGACCTTGCATTCCAAATTCGGTAATATCGGGAACACCTTTTTCCTTTTGAAGCTGATTGACAATCATCCCTACCCATTCATCTGTAGTATCAACAGAAACACGATGAACAACATGCTTCCCTGCTATACCTTCATCAATAAGTTTTTGGGTAATCTGCATATAATGTTCATAACTACTAATAGGAACACGCAACGCCCTTGTCCCTACGATACTTTCCGCCGATTTGTCAAAGTCCAAAATCATGGTATCGGGAATACTTGATTCAAAAGTAGTCTTACCTTCACCACTTGGCCCGACAATATACAGATTCAAATCCTCCGCAGACTTCGGATTGTAACCTGTCTGCACTCCGAGCTTGGCCCAATCAGCAGGTATAACCGGCACAGTATTAGGAGTCGCAGGCAGCACAACATTTCCCTGCGGAGGTTTAGTTTTAGCAGCTTGAACAGTCGCTCGAATATCTTTAGTTTGATTTTCCATTATTATAGTTTCTCCTTAATATTAAATAGGAATATAGCTCCAGGAAAGAAATCCTTTGAGTCGTGAGTATTACATCCATTCAAATACTCATCAGGAACAAGACAAATTGCTTTTAATTGTCCTTTAGAAATACCTGAAATATCTCTTGTTATATCCCTATAACAAATCATATATTCACTACCTATAGTTACAAACACATCCCCATGTTTCCAAATATGTTTTTCCTTCTTGGCTTTTACCAACTCTTCTCGAGCCATTTCTTCAGCGGCAGCGACACATGCCTCTTTGAGATTGTTAATTGCTACTTGTAATTTAGTCATTACACTTTTTCCTTTCTCTTAACTGGTTTTCTTCACCACAGCAACAGCGGCTTGAGTGTCTACATCCTGTTTTTTATCCAACGCAATTTTCAGATCATCTAACATATTCATTTCATCTTCAACTGTTGTACCTTTATATTCGTCCATGAATACCTGTATACCCTTCACAAGTTGTACGAATTGCTTCTCTTTAGCCGACAACTCTGCGGAGGTTTTGCCAGTAGCCGATGCCAAGGCGTTTTCCATCTCCGGGGCTGTAATATCTCCGGGACGTTTTCGCATTAGTCCTAATAATCCCGTAAGACTTCCAAATCCCATCATGCTGAGTCCCATAGATAGGAGACCTGTATCCCCGAATAGTAGTTTTTCTCTTTGTAGACTAACTGCCTTATCATTGGCGACGACATCTTTGTGAATGCTATATGTAAGATTATCTTTTTGGATCAGTTGTTCCAGATGCAATTGAATAACATTGTGACCAGCATCAACATCTTTTTCAAGTCGTTCCACCATGACTATATTAGGCCACCAGCTATTATAGTCATTCACATCAGCTACACCGGCGACTACCGCATAGTCCACCGCATCCTGGTCAATATTGGCATACGTGAGTAGTTGAGAAGCTGCCACACAGCCCATCCCTAACATAATACATACCAAAGACACTAACACTAATAACTTTTTCATCTTATCCCTTTCATTTTCTGTAATT
>SDBV01010202.1_pt1 | contig 12343 bp, 10 predicted proteins | sample 2277081 | NCBI WGS metagenome assembly SDBV01 (sample SAMN10402039, study PRJNA504765) | marine sediment metagenome | isolation source: marine sediment core GS10_PC15, 223 cmbsf | place: Arctic Ocean: Southern Knipovich Ridge | collected 2010 | reverse complement strand
CGGCGCCAATGGCATTTTTGTATTGTCATTCCTTGAACCCAATCGAAATGCCGGAATTCTGAACATGAATAGATCTGTTGAAACCACTTTTTATATTGAGACACTTATAAATATTGACCCATTTCTCGGGTGCAGCAATACACCGGTTTTGTTAATTCCACCCATTGATGATGGGTGTGTTGGAAATATTTACTTTCACAATCCGGGTGCATTTGATGCAGATGGCGACAGTATTTCTTATGAATTAACAATTCCCAGAAGAGACAGGGATACAGATGTCAGCAGCTATCGTTTTCCTAACGACGAATCATTTGGAGGGACTACTGAAGATGGTAATACTCCAACAACATTCAATATTGATCTGGTAACCGGAGATGTCATTTGGGATGCACCTGCAGTGGCCGGCGAATATAATATCGCCTTTGAAATAAAGGAATGGAGAATTAAAAATGGTCAAGCATTTCTAATGAGCATTATCGTCCGGGATATGCAAATAATTATTGAGGAATGTGATAATGACCGGCCGGAACTTGAGATTCCTGAGGATATTTGTGTGGAAGCAGGAACTGTTATCAATGAGGTTGTAATTGGCAGAGACCCGGATGATGACCCTGTAATGCTGGAAGCTTTTGGAGGGCCCTTTGAAGTCGATACATCACCATCGACTTTTGAACCTTCCCCACCAAGGTTTGATCCACAGCCTGCTCAGGGGATTTTTAATTGGAATACGAATTGTTTTCACGTACGAACCCAGCCTTACCAGGTGACTTTTAAAATAACAGATGATCCGGAGGATGGGCCAAATCTGGTTGGATTTGAACCCTGGAATATAACTGTTGTGGGACCGGCGCCACAGGGGTTTGAAATGTCTGTTAATGCCGAACGTTCTATTGACCTTACCTGGGATACTTATATTTGCTCCAATGCCAATAGAATACAGATTTGGCGACGGGTTGATAGTTTTGACTATCCCTTCACAGAATGCCTTACCGGAATTCCTGATTCTGCCGGATATGAGCTGATCGATGAAGTGGAGGTAACAGCAAGTTCTTATCTTGATAATAACCATGGAGATTTTCTTGACTTTGGTGCACTTTATTGTTATCGAATTGTGGCGGTATTCCCCGATCCCATGGGAGGTGAATCGTATGCATCAACGGAAATCTGTGGAATTATTATAGCTGATGCGCCAGTAATCACCAACGTGACGGTGGACAAAACAGACCCCATCGATGGTGAAATAACCATAAAATGGAGGAAACCATTTGATATAGATCCGGTACTTTTCCCACCGCCATACCAGTATGACCTGTATCGTGCAATTGGACTTAACGGCTCCGAATACGCAAAGATTTCAGAAAACATGCAGGAAAATGATACAGTTTTTATTGATACCGGCTTAGACACATCAAATGATCCATACAATTATAGAATTGTGCTCAAAGATGTGGAGGGTTCCGAAATAATTACCTCATCACATGCATCCAGTGTTTATCTGAACCCCAAATCCCTGTTTAAAAAGATTGAGCTTAAGTGGCAGGCGGATGTCCCATGGTCTAATAATTTGCAGGATTTCCCCATGCATCTGATTTATCGTGATCATGTGACAAGTGATCCATCAGAACTGGTCCTCATCGATAGTTCAAATGTAAATGTAAATGGATTTTTATATCTTGATGAAGGCCGGTTTAATGGAAATGAATTGGATGAAAAAATAGAATATTGTTATTATGTAATTACAAAAGGATCCTACGGCAACCCTAAAATTCAGCGTCCATTGATAAATTTATCACAGGTGGTATGTGCACAGCCCAATGACACGATACCTCCCTGCGCTCCAAAACTCAAAATAAATTTAACAGATTGTGAAACATTTCTCACTGATAAACCCTGCCGCTTTAAAACATTTGCAAATGAATTGGACTGGACAAAAGATAATGATGGAGAATGCGCAGATGAAACAATAAAATTCTTCAATGTTTATTTCTCGGAATCGGGAGAGGAGCCATTTGAATTGGTTGGATCCCGTATTGAATCAACTGATTTTATCCATAAGGACCTGTCTTCATTTAAGGGGTGTTATTACGTTACAGCTGTTGACCGGTCGGATAACGAAAGTGATCCCAGTGATATGGTATGCAATGATAACTGCCCGGGTTATGCACTACCAAATATTTTTACCCCAAACGGTGATGGGCACAATGATTTATTCAATGCTTTTAACGATATCGATGACCCGGACCTCGATACATCACTTTGTCCCAGGTTTGTAGACAAAGTAGTTTTTAAGGTGTTTAACCGCAACGGAAAGGAAATATATAACTTTGAAACAAGAGGAGAAAACAGTATCCTGATAGGTTGGGATGGACGAACGAACGATGGGACACAATTACCTAGTGGTACCTATTACTATTCCGCTGAAGTTGATTTTGATGTCCTTAATCCTGAACTAAAACACCAGGTAATTAAAGGTTGGGTAGATATACTGAGATGAAATCCAAGACCAAATATATTTATTGAATTGAAATATCAAATTTCAACATATTCCATTTTTTTACTTTTATTACATCTTGAGGCTTGTGTCGAACCGTTTTCTCCTTCGGTTGACAAGTACGAAGATGCTCTTGTCGTAGATGCATTGATCACCAATGATCCATCCCAGCATTTTGTCAAACTTTCAAGAACCCGCCCCCTACACTCACAAGAATCAGGTTCAAGCTTCGAAACAGGAGCCTCTGTATCCCTTGTAGATTCCGGTGGCAAGACTTTTGAATTTTCCGAATCGTTCAGCAGTCCTGGGGTTTATTCAAGTTCCATCACTCCGGAAGTAGGTAAAGCATACATTTTATCCATTACAACCAGGGAGGGGAAGGTTTACAATTCCGATCCTGTTGTAATGAAAGAAACTCCCCGTATCGATAGCTTGTATTTTGGAAGATCAACCATACCTTCAGATGAATACGGTGGCCTGGACGATGGATTTCAAATATATGTTGAAACCAGTACAGGATCGGGGCAACCTGGGTATTATAAATTTGATTGGGAAGAAACCTGGGAATTGGTTACTCCGTATCATTCATTTTTTGATATCGACCTGCAAAAAGATAGCATATTTGAAAGAAAAGATAATCTTAGCAATTGTTGGATACAGTCATCATCCACAAACCTGAATCTTGAAAGTACTGAAAACCTTTCTTCTTATATTATCAAAAATCATCCTATCCGGTTTATTTCCTTCCGGAAATCTTTTCTTAGAGTTAAATATAATATTCTGGTGAAGCAATATGCTCTGAGTCAGGATGGTTATTATTTCTGGAAAAGCCTGGAGGAGTCAAGTGAGTTAACAGGTTCCCTTTATGATAAACAACCCTCACAACCCGTTGGGAACATAAAGAATATAGATGATCCGACCGAAGTGGTACTTGGTTATTTTGAAATGGCCACAATTTCTTCAAAAAGGATAACTATTAGCCCAAAAGATCTCCCTGCAGAAGTAACAATACCTTCCTTATATTCAGATTGCCTTCAAGATGTTGATACTGTTGTCAGTCGCAGTCAAGTTACCAATCTTATTGGGGCGGGGTATCTGATTTCCAGAGAAATCCTTGGCTCAGGGTTCGAGATGGTAATAAAAAACTGTATTGACTGCCGTCTTAAAGGTAGTAATTTAAAACCTGAGTTTTGGGATTGACAGAAACTCTAAATCAGGGATACCTTGTGGGTTTTCTCTACAGCAAAAGCAACTAGTGAGACATAGGGAAATAACTGAAAAAAAAATGATGTTTTTAATTGTTTTCATTGGATTCAAAATTATGTAAATGAGGGGAGAGTGCAGTACTCTCACCCCGTTAATAAAATTTAGTTTGGGTAAAACTTATAGATTGATTCCCAGTAAGCACTCTGATTGCCATTACCATCAGGATCATTGGTAAGCAAGTTATACCATCCGTTCATGGTACGACCAGAGGTAGAACCCCATCCCCATTGCATATGAGCATAAAAATATTCATTGCCAGAAGGACAGATTCGATAATTCTTGTAACCATCAACTGCCCAGAAGTGACAACTTCCTTTCCCAAGATTCGCAGGATTTACCCAACTAACACAACCAGCAAGACCTAGTGGCCTTCCAGCGCTAATCTTACTTATAACCTGTCCTGAAGTAGGGTTTGAATTCCAAGAGGAAGAATGCCCGCCAATCGCATCCCAGATTTCATCTGAGTTACCCTGAGCAACAGATCCCCTTTGTTCCACCTCGGATTTAAAAACCTCCAGGTAATCAGCGATAACCGGCTCCACCCGATATTTCTTAAAAGTCAGGTTATTTACCCCCCAATCCAAAAAGTAAAAAAGTTCATCAACTAATACCGATATTTTTCGTGTTAAAATATTTGTCAATAGTTTTGAAAAAGATTTGGTAAAGATAAAATGGTCTGTCGGCAGTTAGGTTCTCCATTTCTTTCTATTCCAGGTGATCTAATAGGTTGACACTTCATAATTGCTGTACTAATAACTAACATTATTTTATGCACAGACATCCTATAAACAAGCATACCCAGCACAAACTGTAATTCAATACTCAAATATCGAAAAGCGAATAGTATTCAAAATCGTAGATATACTCATCTTACATAGTAGATATACCCATAATCTATGATCGTATTTCTACTAACTGTCTGGATATAAGAAAATAGCGAAAGAAGGCTTATAAGGACTAAAATTTATTTCACTATTAGTGAAAATACGATTCGTAATTTCATTTTCATGTTTAATTTTTAACTTTATATAATTATGGCATTTAATCGAAATGAAGGAACATTTGTTCCATTGGCAGACGCTAAGAGATGGACAAAAAATTACAGGGAAGCAAATCCTGGTGAAGGCACGATCCGGGCCCATTTTTATGGGAAGGATAAGTTGCAGCAGGTGCTTGATCAATCCGGATCGGAGGGTATACGGATTTACCACGGTATCAATGATGAAGGAAAACGGGTCGTGGTACTTGTAGCGGCAAAAAAAGACGAGAACAATATTCTTCCGGGCAACGAGAACGAAGTTGTTGCTAATGAAGGCCTTGTGTTGGAGGTTGCATCAATTTGTCCACCTTATTGTGCGCCATTGGCAGACGGACTATAACAAATGGACGTATATCTATTATTAATAAATATTACGGTATATTCTATTATCATCCCTTTAGGGTTTGTTTTTTTTAAATTTTCAACCAGGCCATCTTATTTCAGGTGGCTTGGTTTTTTACTACTTTTATCATTTCTCTTTGATTTGTCAGGTCTTATTTTTCCGACAACAAATATTTATATTGGTAATATATACCCAATGCTTGAGTTAGCAATTATATCTGTTATCTATACTACTATTATTTTTGATAGCAGGAAACATACAATTGTGATAGCAGTTGTAATAGGACTTTTTTTATTTTACAAAATCTATCAGAACTTTCATTATGAAGATATTAATACCCAAAGTTTCAGGTTCAGGGTTTTTACCTCATTTTGGTTTTTAATCTTATCTGCTTATTTTTTTATTGTATTACATAATCGCCCACCTGTCGAGTCGATTTTACAGTATCCATTATTTTGGTTCAATACGGCAATTCTAACCTACTTCTCAGGCAACATATTCTTGTTCACAGCCTATACCATTTTCACAGATTCTCCGGATCTGAACAAGTTATATGTCCCTATTCATGGTTTTTTCAACATAATTCAAAATTGTCTTTTTACATTGGCCTTGTATTTTAACTACAAAGAAATTGTTAATGAATGAAATTTGGTTGGTTGTATGGATCGGTACTATTGGTATTATACTATTCATTGTTGCACTTATTGTATTTGTTATCCACTACAACAATCGTTTTCTTAGAATAGAAATTAAAAAACAACGCGAACTGCTGGAAGCTGAAATAAACAGCAAGGAAACTGAACGAATCCGGATTGCCCGGGAGATACACGATACCATGAGTTCCAACCTGGTTGGGATTGGTCTACTTATCCAGAGAATCAGTTCAAAGTTTTCCCACAATGAAATCCTGGTAGCGGAATTGGATAAGATGAAGGCAGCCGTGAAAGAAACCCATGAAAGTGTTCGTCATGTTGCGAAAGACTTATTAGCCTATGATATTGATGTTTTTGGTTTAATACATGCTGTCAATGAGATGTTGCATCATTCCGGACTCCAGGAATCTGACCTAACGGTAAACTCCAACGATATTGAAGATGGTTTGGGGGTCGATAAGAAAGTAGCATTATACCGAATCTTACAAGAGATACTCAGTAACGCCATCCAACACAGTCATTGTGGAATTTTTGCTATCAATATTTATTACCAGGATGAGAACTTGAATTTACGGATTGAATTTGACGGTACTATCTTTGACTTTGATGATGAAATGAAAAAATCAGAAGGCCTGGGTTTACGTAATATTGAGAGCCGGGTCCGATACCTGCAAGCGAATATAAAATATCATAATACGGATATTCGTAACTTTTATAAAATTTCAATCCCTAAGGATGCAAAATATTAACATAATTATTGCAGATGATCATACGCTGGTGCGGGAAACGCTGGCAGGATACATGGAACAATTGTCCTATGTTAAAGAAGTACGGCAGGCTACCAATGGAAAAGAGGTATTGACGATGGCGAAAAGCGAGGTACCGGATCTTGTGTTAATGGATATCATGATGCCTGAAATGGATGGAGTGGAATGCAGTGAAATACTTATTCGGAGGTATCCGGATATAAAGATTATTGCATTAACAGCCATTGATAATCCGAGGGCCATTGTAAAAATGATTGAATTGGGCGTTCAGGGTTATTGTTTGAAGAACATGGACCTGGCGGAGTTGGAGAAAGCGGTTGTATCTGTGATTGAGAATGACTTTTATCAGAATCCGTTAATTGTCAACATTATGAGGAAAGAAATAATAAGCCACAAGCATTATGATGGGTTTGAAACCAGCTACAATCTTGAAGAGCGCGACAAACATATATTGAAACTGATTTGTGAAGAAAAAACAACACCAGAGATAGCTGAGATCATTTGTTTGAGTCCACGTACGGTGGAAAAAAAAAGGAATGACATGGCAAAAAAGCTAGGTGTGCGTGGTGTGGTGGGACTTGTGCGTTTCGCGATCCGGAACGGGTATGATTTTTAAACATTTAAAATCGTAGATATACTAATTTACTATAGTGGAAATACTAAAAATTGGAGATATGAAATAGGGCATCTCGTAAAAAGAAGCCTATGATTAAATAACAAAGAAAGGAGAAAATAACCATGACAAGATGCACACGAATAAGAAATCTGGAAATTCATCATAAACGGCGAGACAGTGGTAATGACTTGAGTAATGCGGAGGTTCTTTGTGGACCATGCCATAGCGCAACATCGACCTATGGCGTTCAAGGTAAAACTCCCCCTGCGTTTACTGTAGGGACAAAAGAAGCTGCACTAAAGCGCGCCGGGAACCAATGCGAGTGCATTCGATCTGGTGGCTGCCATTAGATAAATGTAACCGCTATATAATCGTTTCAACTTAGATTAGAAATTCTGCTGAGCTAATATCTAAATAGTATATCCCCTATAATTTTAGCGTATTTCTACGCTAATCCAATTCAATTCAAATTGCAGAAATCTCATAAAACCCTTATTAGAGTATAATACTGGATACAAAGATTATTCTATAGTTTATAGTCATTGAAGGATTTGAATCATATAAGTTACCTTACCCGCTAGTGTAGCTCTTAAATTTATCATAGAAGTGAAACCATGGTTACTAACCCATATTACAAAATGAGATACATATATATTTGTTTAATCTGCATGGTTAATCTGGCCAACGCACAGGAAATGTGTATCAATCTTCAGGACGACAGTCTTGTGGTTAGAGAATATCAATCCACTGTTTCACAGCTTCTAAACATAATCAACGAGTTGATAACTGTTAATGATTCAACCCTATTGATAGCATCAAACGATGAGGGTATGCTCATTGAAATGACCTTTACGGATAAGCAAACAGGGTGGTTCAACCAAACCAGTTGGGAAACACACATCAGCTTGTTTCTCCGCTTCAATGCCGACAATGAAAATGAATTGATTGATCTATTAGTCACTGTAACCGGAAGAGAAAATATAGTTGGGAAGCCGCGAACCAGGGCTCTCAGTAAAACCAGGGCTATAGATCGGTTGCATAAATACAGGACTGAAATGGTAACCGTTATCCACAACTATATTGAGAAACACATATGAAGTTTACACACAATAATATCAGGGGTCTTTTAAGTGTAATCATCATTGCAATCTTTATGTTAGTCACGGCTTCTATAATGCTTCATCCCCTTATTGTGGGCGATCTGGATGAGGTGCAAAACAAAATCTTGGCTGAAAGGTTGAATATGTACTTATCAGGATTTACTGGAATAATAGGCGTTATTCTTGGTTATTACTTTGGTAAAAAATCTTCTAATGAGGATTAGGGTAGAAGTTAACATCTAAATGAATTTATAACATATAAAACATATTACCATGGATGACAAATGCTACGCACCGGTTTTTCAAGCAAACAATTTTCTGGCTTGTTTATTTTTAACAATAATTTACGTTTTCGTGATTATTGCTCTGATTATTATTACTCTAGGATTGATTTTCTTTTCAGCAAGGGGCAGATGTATCATTAAGCAATATCAATACCGGATCTCTCATTGCAGGCAGGGGAACTCTGATACAAAGGTCATCTGATGGTTTACAAATCTTGATCGAAGTAGGGTGTATAATCAGGTTTGAGAATCTCTTGTTCTTCGCTCATATTGTATAAATGATATAACATACGTGAAATGGGCTTGAAGATTTCATGGTTCTTGTATATTCATAGAGTGTCTACAAGCACCACCACCTTGAGGAAAATTAGCTCTCCAACCAGTCTGAACTTGTACCGAGTTTTCATCAACAATATGACTTGCAACTAACACACTTTCCAAGTATTCATAATGCTGCAGAGTGGTATCGCTTGTGATTGGGTCAATATTGGTGATCGATTTTACTCTCAGTCCGCCAATTTCCAAGGTAAATATTGATCAGTGTGTCATCCTGAATAATAAATAAATCTGTGTATTTCTTTTTTCCAACGTAGGATACCTGAAGACCAAATCATCCATTGGCAATTTTCGTAGTAAAATAGCCATGAACTTCGTGCTGGTCGTAATTCCAGAAACGGAGTCATAAACATGTGCCTGCTGCAAAGATTCTCCCCTAATACGATCATAGACATACCCGTAAATGTTAGCATGCAGTGCAGATAGTAGCAGTGGGCACACAAGGCAAAAATTTATAATAATCGCATTTACTACTGAGGTGATAATAACCCGCAACAAAGGTTGCAGGTTATTATATGTTAGAATCTCACTTAGCTTGATGTGCAATCAAAATTGTAACCATCATTACTACCATCAACAGTTATTGTTGCATCGGCGGTAAAGAAGCAATATATACTGAAACACTCGTACCATACCCATTGAATTTTGTTTATGTTGTATCGTATTCCACTATCATAATTTACAGTCTCGTAGAATGTGTTGGCCTCATTGAGATATTGTGAATAATCTCCATCAACAGTTAATCTAATTGTACCAGCATTTTTTGCCCACCAAATTCCAAACGTCTTCTTTTGATGTTTTGCCCTTGCACCAGTACCTGAATATATTGATCCAGTATTTGTGACCCACAATTCGGCCAGTCCTCTCCACTTATTTCTATATTCATCATGACAATCATGCACGGTTGCATTTACCCTACTATCTGCAATTCGAGTTATAGTTCGGTCAACATTATAAAACTTTGCGTTTTCGGGTAATACAGACCAATTGGAATTTATCCATTGTTCTGTTGTGGATTTTGATACGAAAGGGACTTTTATTATATGCTCATATCCAACATAATATATATGTTCCCCGATTTTAAGAACTCCATTTTCATTTGCTGCAGTTGCAAGAGCATCGGAATCAATATTTCTATATACCTGTAATTCACCTTCATTATCTATAATACTAAATACAGGGCTTCTATAAGACTTCCGTTCAAGTGCATTTGCAATATCAGATTCTTCAATATTATCAAATTTCATTCTTTGTGAAATAAATCCAGGGAAATTAGTATCCTCCCAGCTATTCGCTTCCTCAGATTCCAATGATGAAATATTAGAAAGCACTGATTCATAGATTATTTCTGAATCGAATACCAACATTCCATTTTCTAAATTAACTCCTTCAATTCTTCTGGTTTTTTGAATTTCAAGATCACTGCTAAATGGATCGTTGCAGGAATTAAAGAGCAATCCCAATAACAAAAGGATAAAGATATTGCCGTTAACTACTAAAAACTTAAGCTTTTTCATAATAGGTTGTTAAAATTTAAAGAAAATAATTATACCTCATGAAGTTATGCAAAAGATTCATTTAGAAATTGCACAAATTGTTATGAGCAGGTCGTCACAATTAAATGTGGACACCACAGATTCTTGAATCTATCGAATTCTTTATGCTATTGACCCACTTATAACCATTCATCATTTGTATGTAGTTTAGGTCTTTAGGTGATTCACGGAATTAATAAAATCATTTGACGATCTATGTGCCTTCAGAAACTGGAGTGTTCATTAACAGTCTTCTGTAGCACATTACCGATAAGGTAGTTTCAAAATATCAAAACAGGACTTTGCATCATTCTCAACATCCGACTGTGAAAAATGCTTTAACGAATTATCATTAATTGACTGGAAATTTGAGTACTCTTGATATTGGTTAAAATCATAGACTGCTTGCATTTGTGACTAACATACAACTATACATAATTAAGTATATTTACTACTGTTTTTTAGTAGATATACGCTCTTAGAGAAAGGGTTTTCTTCCGTAGCGTAATGATAGCTCCTGCGAGATAGTATAGCTCCAAAGTGCTTAGGTCCGAGTAAATTTTATCCATTCCTCTTTGCCAATTGCTGTAAATTCTACAAGAATTTTTTAAATTTTGACTAGCATTTAAATATTTATTTCAAGAAGAAATAATTCACAGTCGTTACTTTTGAATCTCTATCATCAATTGGTAAATTGTGACAAGACAGGCACAGTGCTTTGCTTAATACATTATATCGCAGAATGCAAGAATTATGGACTATGAAATTTTATAAAACCATTCTTATAGTCTCCTTTTTATTCATTTGGCTGTTCTCAAATGCCCAAACTGTAGAAAAAGGCAGTATGTACTTAGGCTTAACGGGTAGCGGATACAACTCAGATTATTTTGATCAATGGGGTATACTAGTAGCATCACGTTTTGAATATTTAGCAAGGCGGAAATTGGGATTAGGAGTTGATTTAGGGTATTCATATGATGATGGAAGTAAATACCTAATCACTAACTTTTTTACAAGATATTATTTCCTTAATAGAAAATTTGCTCCAATTATAGATGCTAATTATTTACATGGATTCAGCTTTCAAGAATCTGGGGATCTGAATTTGCTTTATCTTAATGTTGGAATCGCAACGCCAAGACTTTTATTTAATCGAGTTGGCTTCGATTTGACGTATGGGATTAAAATTTATCAGAGCAGTGAAACCGAAAAACTGAGCTATACATTGAGTGGAATAAGGATAACATACTCAATAAATAATAAATAGTTTTCTAGTACGATAACAAACATGTATCAGTAATGCTGGGTAAAGTTTAAAATATCTTGGTTAGCGTCTAGCATCAATTTGCTCTGGGATTGATAGCTATGTACTCCTATTTCACCACTATTCATACATTTTACATTAACACACATTGACCTTACTCATGTCGTTAAGAATCAAATTGGTTTTGGGACTATTTAAGAATTCATTGGTTACATACTTGTTTCTAACTTCATTTAGTAACCACGCTTTCTCAAAATTAAAGGTGATTCCTAATCTTGGAATTAGCTGGAGAAGTCCTCTCCAAAAACCCGAAGCAACGGCCCAAAGCCATATAATTCTTTTGATGCAAATTCTAACTCTGAAGATGGATCATTTCCAATCATTTTACGGCTTACTCATAATCGAAAAACCACTTCGCAAATTTTTTAGATTATCCATTTTAAGACCATTCGATTTGAGTTAATCCAATTACAGATTAACGGAATTGGGAATTTTTATTATATACATCCTTGTTAACAATTTAAATTTATTGAATTAACCACTTAACTATTACTAATATATTTAGTATATTAGCTAAAAACGTTAGTAATTATGGAACTATTTAAAGGTACTAATCTAATCGAATTTATCGATAGGTTTTCAAACAATG
>SDBV01010201.1_pt1 | contig 12344 bp, 8 predicted proteins | sample 2277081 | NCBI WGS metagenome assembly SDBV01 (sample SAMN10402039, study PRJNA504765) | marine sediment metagenome | isolation source: marine sediment core GS10_PC15, 223 cmbsf | place: Arctic Ocean: Southern Knipovich Ridge | collected 2010 | reverse complement strand
CCGCTGAACGAGAAGCAGCGCAACGCACTCGAGGCACGGATGGCGTCGGAGTAGGTCGAACCGCAGACCGGGTGTGCGGCAACGCACGTAAGGAGTTGTCAAAAAACAACGTCGCACTCTTGAAGCATAGCCCCGCCCGGCAGCGCGGGGTTGGATGCGGCCACATTCCACCAACCCCGCCCTCCCGGGCGGGGCTATCGGCCCACCTCGGTTGTGGCTGGGTCTCCCACGCCTGCTCGTCAGATCCCCTTCTGCATCCTCCAGGCCTTGATGTAGTCGTCGCTGTAGAGGTGCTTCTCCAGGAGGACTTCGGCCGAGACGGCGGCCTCCACGAGTTCCTTGTCGCCGGCGTCCATGATGGCCGCGTCGAGCCCCGCGGCGATGGCCATTACAAGGTACGTGCGGTTGATCAAGTTGTTCATCAGGCAATTCTGGCTGACGTTGGAGAGTCCCATGATGAAATGCGGCGGCGGGTCGTTGACGATCGACAACTGCCTGATGGCCTCCATCACGGTCCCGGGCTGCTTCGACGCGACGTTCACCGGCAGGATGATCGGATCCAGGTAGACGTCGTCGGGGGTAAGCCCGCTTTCCATGGCCATCATCAGGAAAGTGGCCCCGCACTCGACTCGCTTATCGACGTCGCTGGGCACGCCTTCCTGGTCCATGGTCAGACCGATGATGCTTGCGCCGTTGTCGACCGCCAGGGGGATCAGCTTGCCCATCACGTCGGGAGTTGCCGTGGAAGAATTGATCACCAGCTTGGTGTCGGGCAGGGCGGCCTTTACTTTGGGAATGGCGCCGATCAGCACGTCGGGCTTGGCGCTGTCGAGCGAGAGCGGCCGGTCGGTCACCTCGGCGACGATCTGGGCCAGCCAGACGAAGTTCTCGACCGGGTCGCCCTTGGTGGGGCCGAGGTTGATGTCCAGCACGTCGGCGCCGCCGTCGACCTGCTGCTTGGCGAGCTGCTGAACGACCGTCTTCTCCTTCTGGTTGATGGCCCTGCGGACGTCGCGGTACATGCCGTTGATGCGCTCACTGAAAATAATCATCTCTGCATTCTCCTTCCAGGAAGATTCCCCCGGGGCGGCTCGCGGTTGGCCGCCTCATTTATTGGTGCGATGGTTGAGGCCGGTCGATCGGCCCGCGGGCTTACGGCTTTCCGACGAGTTGACCGATCGTGTTGCGGACCACCTCCATTGCCTTGGGGTGCCGCATCAGGAGCAGATCGGCCCCACCCTGGAGCAGATCGGTGGCGGTGACGGCCTCCCAGGCGGGTCCTCGCTGGGCGGCCGGGCCCCAGGTCTGGGCCACTTCGTCGCCCGAGCGGGCCTCTTTCGCTCGCCAGACCTCGTAGCCGACGTCGAGGATCACCGGCTGCGCCATCAGGACGTCGCCCGAGAGGCCGGCCAGCCTGCCCCGCTCCAGGATCGAGTAGATATACTCCATGCCGTATCCCAGCGACGCGGTGCTGGGGTAGATCACGATGTCTTTCAGGGGAAAGCCCGTGTCGCTGACCAGGATGTTCACCTGCTTGGACTTGTTGATGTCGCAGGGCGAGAGCGCGATCAGCTTGTGCCCGTAGGCCTGGGCCGCCGCCGTGAGCGTGCGATAGTCGGTCTCGGTAACGGCGCCCAACAGGCAGACTTCTCCCTGGACCGCCTCGGCCACCTTGGGCATCACCTGCTGATCCTTGTCCGGGACGTCGCAGCCCCAGATGATCAGGGGGAGGTCCACCGCGGCCAACACGTCCTTGACCGTCTCGGCGGCCTCTTCCGGCGAGCGGTCGCCCTCGTCGGGATGGGTGCTCACCAGCCGGAGGTTGACCAGGTCGGCCCCGAGTTGCTTGACCTTGACCGCCCAGGCCGCCGGGTCGGACCAGACGTCGCCGTAGACCTCCTCCAGCGGCGGGGGCCAGTCGGTGGGCTGCTTGTCGAGCACGTCCAGGGCGATGGCCGGCGGGTGGGGCGTTTGGCCGTCGAAGCTCAAGAAGGGAATGCCCGACTCGCCGCCCACGGTGACCGTGCTGCCACGGGTACCGCCTTCGGCCTTTGTGGCCCCGATGGTAACGGTGCCGATTTGCCCCGACCACTTTTCTTTGACGTCAGGAACAGCCATGAAAGATCTCCTTCAATCCGCTGGGGTCCCAGGTAGTGTTTCGTCGCTCCGTCAGGAATCGGCTGTTTGGCCCCGGCGGCCGCGCCGGGCGGTGGCGCTGCGTGGTCGGTGCGGCAAAACGGTTTCTTCTCTTGCGCCGATCACGCGCCGCGCAGCGTCTGCACTACCTTTCTGACCGCGATCAGTGCCGGGCTCTGATCGGGCAGGCTGAAGACGTCGTCTCCCACGGCCCCGGCGCGCTCCAGCTCGTCGTCCTGGGGGACATCGGCCAGCCGCGGCACGTCGAACTCGGCGAGCTGACGGTCGACTTGCTCTTCGGCACCATCCCGGCCGAGGCGGTTGACCAGCAGCATCCGCTGTCCGATCGCAATCGGCAACTGGTGGGAAAGGGCCAGGATCCGCCGGGCCGCCCGAATCGCCGGCAGGGCCGGATTGACCACCATAATCAGGAAGTCGACGTTATTGGTAGTCCGGCGGGAGAGATGCTCCATGCCGGCTTCGTTATCCAGCACCAGCGCGGCGTAGTTTCGCGCGAGGTCGCCCAGCGACTTGCGCAACAGATTGTTGACGTAACAGTAGCAGCGAGGTCCTTCGGGCCGACCCATGGTGACCAGATCAAAGCCTTCGGCCTCGGTGATTGCCCGTTGAACCTCGTCTTCGACGGCGCGGACCCGCCCCACTCCGCTGGCCGGGGAGCCCTCGGAGCTGGAGCCTTGCTCGCGTATATCGGCCAACTGCTTGCCCGGCTCGACACCCAGGGCTTCGGCCAGATTGGAGTTAGGATCGGCGTCGACCGCCAGGATCGGGCGGATATCGACCTCCTTCAGGCAACGGACCAACAGCGACGAGAAGGTGGTTTTTCCCGTGCCTCCCTTGCCGGCAATTGCCACTGACAGCTTCACGGCAGCGCCCCTTTCTTAATCACGGATTACACTAATTACACGGATACGACGGATCACGATCTTTGACGTTTAGTACCTGCATCTGCTCGGGGGGAACCGCTTCCGCGTCCGTCCAACTTCTCCGCCAGCGAGGGAAACCGGGAGAGGTCGGTATGGGGCAAGAAACAGGCGGAGGTGAACTTCTCCATGTACGCCGGGTCCACCATCAATTCAAGGTAGCTGATCCGATCACGAATCTGCTGCACTTCCTCCCACATCCGACGGCTGAGCATCACCAGCTTCGCGCCGGCGATGCTGCTGTTGCCGATGAACTCAATCCGCTCCCTGGGGACATCGGGCAGCAACCCGATGGTAACGCAGCTTGAGAGGTCCAGCCGGTTGCCGAACGCCCCGCAGATGTAGACCTTTTGGATATCGTCGAAGGAGAGCCCTACGGATTGCACCAGGCTATCGGCGGCGGCGTAGATGGCGCCCTTGGTGCGAATCAGGTTCTCCACGTCGGCCTGGCTGATGACCACGTCGCGCCCGCTGCCCGACTCCCGGGCCGAGACCAGCATGAACTCCGCCCGGCCGTCCTCCTCGGTCGTGCGGAAGCGATCCGAGGCGCGGTCGACCCGGAATTGACCGTTGCGATCCACGATGCCCGCCAGCAACATCTCGGCCAGTGCGTCGATCAGGCCGGTTCCACACAGGCCCACGGGCGGTCGGTCGTCGATAGTGGTCGCCGAGACGGCGATCCGGGGGTGGAATATTCGCACGCTGTCGATGGCCCCGGCGGTCGCCCGCATCCCGCAGGTGACCGACCCGCCTTCGAAGGCCGGCCCCGCCGAGGCGGAACAGGCGACCATAAACTCCTTGTTTCCCAGCACCACCTCGCCGTTGGTGCCCATGTCCATCAGCAACGAGAGCTGCTCGGACCGGTGCAGTCCGGAAGCCAGGATCCCCGAGGTGATGTCGCCGCCGACGAAACTACCGACCATGGGCAGGGGATAGAGGAGTCCCCGGGGATGGATCCGCAGCCCCACTTCGGCGGCCCTGATGGGCGGCGGACTGGTGGCCGCCGGGACAAACGGGGAGAGACGGATCAGATCGGCCTCCAGTCCCAGCAGGAAGTGCAGCATCGGCGTGTTGCCCGCTGCCACCACGCACTGGATGTCGCCGCGGCCCACGTGGGCCCGTTGCACGAGCTCGTCGATCAGCGTCTCCACGTCCTGCACGACCGACTGGTGCAGGGCCTGGGCGCCCTCGGGCTTGCGGGCGGAGTTGATGCGATGGATCACGTCCGCGCCGAACTTGATCTGGGAATTGTACTTGGCGGCCGCCTCGCGGGTGGTCCCGGTGGTAAGGTCCATCAGGTGGGCCACCACGGTGGTGGTACCCACGTCCAGCGCCAGACCGAAGCTCCGGTCGGAGGTGTCGCCCGGCTCGACGTAGAGCACCTCGTTCACGTCGCCCCGCATGGCCACGGTGGCCGTCACCCGACCGTCCCATTTCCAGTTCCAGGAGGGGCGGGAAACGTCCAGCCTGCGGAGCACTTGCGGCAACTCGCAGGTGATCTTCAGTCCCATCTGAATCGGGCCGGGACGCTTCTTGCAGACCGCCTCCAGCAGACGCTCCTGGTCGGCCGTGGGGTTGTCGAGCGTGGGCTCGGGCAGCTCGAGAAAGAACTTCTCGACGACCGGGGCCAGCTCGGTCGGGGGACGCTCGGCGCCCCGGTGGGCGAAGTCGCGGAACCGCTCGCTGTCGCGGCCGATACCCTCGTAGCCGGCCAGGCGAGACTCGGCCGGAACCTCCAAAACCAGATCGCTGCGGGGAACCACCTGGCACGCCAGCACGTATCCGCGCCGGATCTCTTCGCGGGTGAGAAACTCGGTCGACTCCCCCTCGATGTCTCCCTCGCGCACGATCACCCGGCACTTGCCGCACACGCCTTCGCCGCCACAGATAGCACCCACGTAGACGTTGGCCTTCCGCGCGGCTTCCAGCACCGTCCGGCCCTGGTCGACCGACGTCTCTTGCCCTTCCGGCAGAAAGCGGATGCGAAACTGTGTCATGATCTTGCCGACCTTGCCAAGGGAAAATAGCCGGGTCGCAACGCGGCCCGGGGGTCTACTATTTCGCGGCTCTTTCCCGCGTCGCGTTGCGACCCGGCTATTGGCGTGACCTGTTTGCGCGAGTTCTTGGAACTACTGAATTTGCAATTTTCAATCCTGCAATCTACGAAGTCTGCAACTGCTTCTTCAAATAGCTGGATATGCCCGAGGCCTCCTTGGGGCCGACCTGTACCGACCATCCGGATTCGTCCTCGACCCCCGCCGAGAGCACCGCCACCAGACCCGGGATCACCAGGTTGCGGTGGGAGACCTTTTCCTCCAGTCCCGACTTCTTCATGGCCTGGGTGATCGTCTGGGCGTTGAACTTGTCAGAGGCCCAGGCGGTCAGCACGGAGGTCCCCTCGGTGTCGACCGAGAGGATGTAGGACGGCACTCGGCTGGCCTCCACTTCACCTTCCACCGAGTAGTAGCTCAACGAGAAATTGGTCGTGACCAGCACCGGCGAGTCGGCTCCCACCTCGCCTACCGCGTTGAGCTTGGGCTCGACGGCCACCGGCTTCTGCGGGTCGATGTAGATGTCCTGCCGGGTGGTCAGCACGGGGAGCATCTGCCACTTCTCGACCGCGTCGGTGACCACCACGCCGGCGTACTTGGCGATGAACGTGCTGGCCTCGATCGCCTGCATGGTAGGATCCTCGGCGGTGGTAAAGGCAATCGTGGGATAGCCGGCCTGGCGAAACCCTTTCAGGGCCAGCCGCCGGATCAGAGTGAGTGCTTCGAGGGTCTCCTTGAGGCTCCGGGTGCCGGGATCGAGGACCAATTCCTCCACACCGGCCGCATTGAGTTGGGGAGTCAGCTCCGCGAAGGCCTCTACGCCGTCGGCCCGGACGGCCAACGGACAGCCGTTGTCCTTGGCCACGGCGGCGGCCTCCTGGGCCTCGGCCGGGTCGGAAATGTACAGCAGGGGCCGCTGTCCGGCCAGGGCCGCGGCCGCCTTGGCCAGATTGTCGGCCGTGGCGGAGATCAACACGCAGGCCAGGCCCGATTTCTGGGCGGCCAGCTTGGCCGCCTGCTCGAACTTCCCGGCCTCGCCCGACCGGTTGTCCACCGCCACCAGGTTCACCTTGATCTGGGTCCCCACCCGCTCGAAGGCCAGCTTGCCGACGGCGTCGGCCCGCCGGGCAATCGCGCCCTCCTCCAGGGTGTCGGAGATTCTCACGGCCACGGCGGCGGGGCGGTAGAACTTCTCCTCGTGGCGATAGAGCTGGGTCTCGTTGCCGATCTTGACCTCGTTGGCATCCGTCCCAATGGTGACCAATTGGATGGGCGGGCGCGAGGCCGACTCCAACGCCGCCTTGGCCTCCTCCGTCACGTGGGGACACTTATCCAGGGGAACCTGGCCGCCAGCCATCTTCATCGCAAACGCCAGGCAGGTGGGGAAGCCGCAGTCCTTGCAGTTGGTCTTGGGCAACTGTTTGTAGATCTCAAGACCTGAAAGTGCCATGGTTCGTCCTCTACTAAGCTTTCATCCAGTCTGTCTTTTGGCAGTCCGCTTTCAATACTCAATTGTAGGTTGCCGGTACCCAGCACCCAGTGGTCAGTTATGAGATGCCTTTCTGCCCTCCTGGCCCCTGACTCCTGGCTACATCAACGGATCCATCGAAACCACCGGATGATTGACCTTGGCGAGGTGCTGGGCCACTTCTTCTTCGGTCATGGCGTCTTCCTCGGTGGCAATTTTGTCCAGCAGATCGGGCTCGCCCACTCGTTCCGCTTCCTTCTGGAATCGTTCTCGGATGCCTTCCTTCAAGGCCTTGGGCATCCAGATCAGGCGTTTTATGCCGCCGTCGGCCGAGAGGAACTTGGGGCTGGAAAGGTAGAGCCGGCCCACGCCCAGGAAGCCCGGCGTCTGGGCACCGCCACCGGTGGCCGAGGCCAACTCGCCGAAGCTCATGCCCGAGGGGGTCACCTGCGGAAACTCGCGGTTGACGACCATCACCCCGTTGGCCAGCGGCAGGATGGCCACGATGCACTCGAAGCAGCCGCAACTGGTCATGGGCGCCTCGAGCAGGGCGTAGGCACAGAACCGCTCCACCTTGCGGTTGGAGTTTTCGTAGACGAACTTATTCACACCCTCCCATTCGCCCTTGAGGTGGTCGATGGTGCGGCCCTTGGTGATCGGCTGGTTGGGTCCCGAGGGGCTGATCTCGTAGTTGGCCCGGCCGTCCAGCCAGTTGTACGCGCCGCAGAGCCCCAGCCGCTGCGGGGTAATCACGCAGACGTGATCCGGGGCGTAGCTCTGGCAGACCGTGCAACTGTAGAAGAGGTCGACCGATTCGTCGGTCATGTCGGCGATCCGGTCGTCGCGATAGCCGAACGCCACCTTGGCCTCGGCCACCTTGGCCTCGACCTGATCGGCCTCGGTACACAGCCGCACGGCCACCTTGTCGACGATCCCCCCGTATTCGTCGTGCAGCTTGGCGTGCAGGACGGTGCCCAGATGCTTCAGTCTCATCCCGGCGGCGAAGGCCTTCTTGCTGATCCGGCACCAGATCTGGTCGCGTTGCCCGGTGTGCATGAACCCCATGGCGTTGCTCAGCCAGCGGTGGACCTGCCGTTCCATGATCCCCTCGAAGTCGCGCTGCATCTTGCGCCCGGCGATCAGGATCTCGATCGACAGCGGCATGGCCCCGCCCTGCTCGACCGAATCGATATCCGGTCCCACGAGTTGGATATCGCCGTCCTGGATCTCGGCCGGCTCGACCATCTGGGCATACTCCACGGAGTCGGAATACTTGAAGCCGAACTGCACGTGCATGTCGTCCTTGCGGACCCGCTCGCCCTCGAAGGCCGCCGCGTAACCGACCGGAATATCGATCTTCTCGATCTTCACCTTCACCGCCCGGGTGTCGATGCAGGTGGGCACCAGCTTCTCGGGATCGGTCTCGACCACGATCGCCTCGCGGACGGTCACGCCGGTGGGCCGGATCTCGGGAGTGGTCTTGACGTCGGAGATCACCGGGTAGCCCAACAGGATCGCGCCGGCGCCGGTGGCGTACCAGTCGTCGGGGACGTCGCCGAAGGTGATCGCGAAGGCGTGGATCCGGCGTTTGGTATAGTCGAGGCACTTGCGCGACTCGCCCCGCTTGTGTCCGCCGAAGGTCAGCGCGCTGCGGATCGACCAGTTGAGCACGTAGATCGCGTCGAGCGTATCGGACCCCACCGGCACCACGTACAGGTCCCAGCACTCCTGCAGCGGCGCGTCTTCCTTCAACACGCCCCCTTCGACCATTTGCTCGCGCATGGTCTTGCCGTCGCGGTTGGCGCAGAGGAAGGTGAGGATGCTCCGCTGCTGGAGTTCGCGAACGGTCTTCACCGCGATTTCGGTGGTCGGGGCCGGTCCCAGGATGGCCGCGAAGCCGGGCATCCGCCCGTCGACCAACTGGATACCCAGCTCGCGCATGATGTTATCGGAGATGAAGCCCTGCCAGCCGGGCGGGGTTTCGTAGCCGTTGACCGTCCGCAGTGCCACCAGCACCTCCTGGGCCAGCATGGTGGCGGCCCCGGCGTCCAGCCCGTCGCCCAAGTAAGGAAGCCAAATCTCATCGGAGGGGACCGGCCGGAGCAGTTCCCGGGCGTGTTCGACCTGCGGCTTCATATCGCCGAGGGTCTTGACTTCCAGGCCCATCAGCGAGTAGGACATGGGCAGGTTGTAGGCCGTCGCCGGTCCCCAACCCACGGGCGTATCGTTGCCGTGCTGGGCTACCGCCTTCTCCAGCGCTTCTTCGGCCTGGCGGACCCACTCGTGGGCACCACGGATTACCTGCGTAAAAACCTGCTTCGACATCAGTGCCTCCCAGTCGTTTTGCCTTAGACGCAATTTCGCCGGCCCACTGGTGGGCAGCGGCGGCTGTTAATTGTCTGGCCGGTTCTTCTGTTCGTCTTTTGCCCTGGACGCGGTCTGAACCAGGAAAAAACGCGTCATCCAATGATACCTGTGAGTATTTCCCGCGACGCGTTGCGTCCCGGCTACTAGTCATTATTGCTGAGACAAACCGCTAGTCGCTGATTACCGACCCTCGGCAGCCGCCCCCGGGCGCACCCGCGGCCCCGACTTCCATCGCCGGTTGGCTGCTGGCCACGGCCCCCACGGTCTCGACCGTCTGGGGCTCGTAGGGGACCTGGTACATCGGCGGCGGGAGCCCCAGGTCGGCACGTTTGCGGTCGATGTGGTCGATCATCCAATGCGCGGCCGCAATCGGATCGGACTCCCAGGCCCAAGTGGCGCCGAAATGCTTGTCGAACGTCTTGGTCAGCAGATCGACAACGTACTCGCTGCCTTCCACCGGGAGCGGCTGGCCGATGACCACCGAGATCCCGCTGGCCACGAAGTACATCCCGATGGTGATCGCCTTGGCGCTCATCCACTCGGGTGCGGCGCCGGCCACCGGGAGCTTGTCGAACGAGTCGCCGATGCCGCCTTCGCGTACCAACTCGGCACAGGCGGTCAGGATCCGCGTGTTGTCCACGCAGCTTCCGAGGTGCAGCACCGGCGGGATGCCCACTGCCCGGCAGATCTCCTGGATCCCCTTGCCGGCATATTTCTCGGCGGCCTCGGGGGCCAGCAGTCCGGCCTTGCCGCAGGCGATCGCGCTACAGCCGGTTTGCAGGACCAGTACGTCGTTGCGGATCAACTCCTTGACCATCTCCAGGTGCGACTCGTCCTGAACGAACCTGGGGTTGTTGCAGCCGACCACACCGGCCACGCCCCGCAAGCGGCCCGTTTGGACGCCGTCGTTCAACGGCCGATAGCTGGGACGGTACTTCCCGCCCAGAATCTCGGAGACCACTTCGGTCGTGAACCCCGCCACCAGCCTCTCCTGGACGTCGGGGATGCTGACCTTGTCCGGATCGCGGTTGGGGAAATTCTCGATCGCCGCCCGGATGATCTGCTTGGCCGTCTCCATGGCGTTCTCTTCGTGGAACTCGATGTGGGTGGCGCCGGGGAACTTGGCCTTGGGACTGGTGGAGATGACCTTGGTATGGACGCACTGTTGCATCTCGGTAAGCGCGGGGAAGACGCACTGCACGTCGACCAGCATTACCTCGACCACGCCCGTCATCAGGGCCAGCTCCTGCTGGAGGAAATTGCCCGCCACCGGCACTCCGTGCCGCATCAGGATCTCGTTGGCCGTGCAGCAGATGCCGGCCAGGTTGATCCCTTTGGCCCCTTTGGCCTTGGCCTCCTGGATCAGCTCGGGGTCTCGGGAGGCCGCCACGATCACGTCTGAGAGGGTGGGCTCGTGGCCGTGGACGAGGATGTTGACCTGGTCCTCCTCCAGCACGCCCAGGTTCATGCGAGAGCGGAGCGGGTTGGGCTCGCCGAAGAGCACGTCGGAGACGTCCGAGGCGACCATCGAGCCGCCCCAGCCGTCGGCCAACGCAGTGCGGGCCGCGGCCATGATCAGGTGCTCGGGGTCGTTGTCCACGCCCATGTTGGTCAGGTGCATCCCGGTGACCACCTCGCGGTCGACGCCTCGGGGTGTGGCCTGCGCGGCCGACCAGTTCTTCTGCTGTTGCTCCGGCGCCCGGCGAACGTTCAACAACTCTCCGTCCTGCTTGCCGAACTCGTCGAGGAAGAGCTTGGCCAGGTCCTTGGCGATATCTCCGTCGCTGCGACCGTCGCGTGCAATGCCGAATTCTTCAGCCAATCGGTGGAGCTTCCTGGGACCGCGGATCTTGTACGCGTCGGACTTGCCCTTGGCGGCCAAGGCCAGTGCCTTCACGATTTCTCGCCCGTGGTCGCTATGGGCGGCTGTTCCCGCGGCGATGTCTTTCAACAGGTTGCGAGCCACGATGGTTTCGGCCGATGCCCCGCAGATACCCACCTGGGCACCCTTGCCGCCGGGATTCACTCGACAGGGCCCCATGAAACAGCTTCGGCAGCAGAGGCCCTGCTTTCCGAATTTGCACTGAGTCTTCTGGGCTTCGAGCCGGTCCCAGACGGTTTCCACTCCGGCCCGTTCGGCCAGGTCTATCACGTGAAGCGTGGCCGGGTCGACCGAACGCTGCTTCCGCTGAACCATGGTGTTTTCCCTTCAGAGCTAAACGAGGTAATACGATTCCCTCAACGAATCGTTCAGCCGGCGTGTGGACCGGAGCAAGAACTTGTCGTTTATCCAAACGTAAGGAGCGAGAAACAGTCGGCCATCGACCGCCTGGCGGTCATCCCGCCGCTGTCCGCGTTTCGCCCAACTCTTTCTCAAGTGCCTCCCCGATGCGGTCCACCGCCTCGGCAAAGTGAGGGCTTTGCAGGTCCACTGGCCTGCCATCCAAGTCGGCGCGTGCCAGGGCCGGATCATAGGGAAGCGTACCAATAATGGCTTGTCCGCTCAAGGCGCGATCGAGCTTTTGGCGCTGCTGGGGGCCGCTGATCTTGTTGGCCACGACGAAGGTCCTCTGGATTCCGATCTGGCCGGCGAGTTGGCGGATTCGCCCGGCAGTGTGAACGCTCCTCATGCCGGGTTCGACCACCGCAATCAGCGCGTCGACGCCCTTGGCCGAGGCCCGTCCCATGTGCTCCAGGCCCGCCTCCATGTCCAGGATAACCTCGTCGGAGACTCTCAGCAGGAGGTGCTGCATGAGGGCCTTCAGCACGGCGCCCTCGGGACACATGCATCCTTTGCCGCCGGTCTCCACGGTTCCCAGCACCAGCAGCCGCACGCCCCCGGCGTCTACCGAAAAGCGCTCCGGCAGATCGTCGACCTTGGGGTTGAGCTTGAACATCAGCCCGGCGCCCTCGTCCTTGGCGTCGGTCCGCTCCAGGATGAGTTCCCGCATCTGGGCGATCGGCTGGGGTACCACATCTTCCGACACACCCAGCGCAGAGGCCAGATTGCCGTCGGGATCCGCGTCCACGGCCACCACCGGCCGCTTCAACGCGGCCAGCCGCCGTGCCAGGACCGCAGTCAAGGTCGTCTTGCCCACGCCACCTTTGCCTACAATTGCAAGCTTCATTCCGATCGATTCGTCAAGTTAGCTTTCAACGCGTTCCCAGTGGCTCCGACCCCCGGTACGAATCACTCGACACAAGAGGCTTCCCGCCGAACCGATCGCGCCGGCGTGGGAATAAACCTAGAGCCCAGCTAAAGCTGCGGGCAAGCGGCCTTCTGTACGGGTCTGGTCCGAAACCCCAAACCGCCAGTCGCCATGATCGCAGAGCCCGAGCCCTGCGTAGGGGGAGAGGGTTGCCAAGCTCCCCATAAACGCT
>SDBV01010200.1_pt1 | contig 12345 bp, 11 predicted proteins | sample 2277081 | NCBI WGS metagenome assembly SDBV01 (sample SAMN10402039, study PRJNA504765) | marine sediment metagenome | isolation source: marine sediment core GS10_PC15, 223 cmbsf | place: Arctic Ocean: Southern Knipovich Ridge | collected 2010 | reverse complement strand
GCACATGGCGGCAATCATGCGCGACCTCAATTTGGATCTCGAGGATCCCAATTACGCGGAGACGCCGGAACGGATCGCCAAGATGTATCTCGAGATGTTCCATGGCCTCCGCGAGGGTGCCGAGCCGAAGATCACTACTTTCCCCAACGACGAGGGCTACCACCACATGGTGATCGAGAAGGAGATTCCCTTTTACTCCATGTGCGCCCACCATTTTGTTCCGTTTTACGGGCATGCCCACATCGCGTACATCCCGGAGTCGACGATCGTCGGTCTTTCCAAGCTGCCGCGGATCCTCGAGTTCTACGCCAAGCGCCCGCAGCTGCAGGAGCGGCTGACCGAGCAGGTGGCCGAGTTCCTGTGGTCCAGTCTCGAGCCAAAGGGGGTGATGGTCGTCATCGAGGCGCGCCACCTCTGCGTGGAGATGCGTGGGGTCAAGAAAGCCGGCGCCCTGACCACGACCTCGGCGCTACGCGGCTGCTTTGCCAATCACATGGTCCGCGAGGAGTTTCTAGCCCTCCTCAGCCGCCAAGCAGCCTGGTAGTGCGAAAGCTGTTAGCAATTAGAGATTAGCTGTTAGCTTGGCTTTTCCTACGGCATTCATCCTGGACCAATCTCGACAGCGGTGTGGTGACGATGGGCCGTCGATTCTTCACGGGATGTGGGATGAAGGAACGTACGCATTCAGGCAAGATGCCATCGCTTTGCCCTGGTGCCCTGCGCTGAGCTAATCGCTAACAGCTAACAGCTGCGCTAACGCTCCACCTCGACGAAGAGATAGACCCGGCGCGTGGCCTCGAGGACGCTTCCGTGCAGCTTGAACTTTTGGACCGATTCTTTGAGGCGGTTGGTTGACACTGCCACCGGTTTGCACTCGACGCGGTCGAGCGGTCTGCCGTCTGAATCCTCGAGGAGCGCGATCACCAGCACCTTGACCCCTCCCTGATTCGAGCTGACGAACTCCAACTCCACGGTGACCGACATGTTTTTGTCGGCCACGATTTCCTGGCTTCTCTTGGTATGAATTCCGAACCGGGTCCAGCGGACGCCGTCGACCTCGACCTTTGGCTGCAGATCGGTGTTGATCCGGTACTCGAAATCTTCCTGGAAGGGGTTGTCGACTACGCGGTACTCACCCTCCTGTGCGGTGGCCGCGCCGGCCAGCCCGACCACTAACAAGAAAGATGTAACCAATACTCTGCGTTGCATCTGCTGGAGCACCCTCGTCTCGCAGTTTTGTCCAGTGGCGAGTATACAACGGATGCGTGTGTGATCCAGATCACAAAAAAATCGGCCGCGACTTCGAGCCGCGGCCGATGGATCCGGTATTCGTTTGCTTTAGTACTGGTGGATGGTCATACCCTTGGACACCGCGGAGGCGTCGCCCGAAACGACCGAGCAGATCGAGAGCTTTTCCTTGACCTGGTCGACTTTGAGTTGGGCAAACTCGGTCATGCTCTCGTCCAGCACCTCGCCGGTGTCCGGGTCGCGCAACACCTCGACCTCGCCGACCGAAAAGTGCTGGCCGACCGATACGCCTTCCCGGGTGCCGCGGTTGACATAGACCTTTCCGTTCTTGATCAGCACCACCGAGCCCGTCCATTGAAAGTTCGGCAATTGCTCGAGCATGAAGGCCACGGCCTCCGCGCAGGCGTCCTGAACTGCAAGGCCGACATTGTCGTTCTTGTGCCCACCGAATGCTGCGCCATAGCTGCCGGTGGCATAGCCGACGTTGAGCGCCTTTCTCTTATGAGTGCCGACGACGCTCTTGGAGGCTACGACCTGACCCGTGGTGGAGTCGATGATGTAGATGGTGGCATTGACCTCGCCCTTGCCGCCACCTCCACCGATCTTGAATCCCTTGATCCGGACGCCACCCCCGGCGCCGCCGGTGTCACCCTGAACATGGGTGATGGCGCCTTTGACCAGGAGCTGGGCAGGCGTCATCTGCCCCGTGACCGGCGCCTTCTTGCCACCGGCGGTCCGTCCCGAGGCCGCGAAGTCCTGCTCGTCGAGCGCCGCCGCCCGCATATCGGTCTCACCGAGGACGATGAAGCGTCCGGTTTGGTTGAGCATGTCGGTCAGCACCGTGTCCCAGGCATCGCCGAGATTCCATTGGCCGTGCCAACCGGCCCGGTTTTCGAACCGAGTGACCGTGATCGAGTAGCGGAGACCCCCGGAGGCCTCCTGCTGCGCCGCCAGCGGTGGCACGGCGAAGAACGCGACAATCAGTGTGAGCAACACGGATGATTTCAATACACTCCTCATGGCAACTCCTCCGCTCGTTTTCTAGGTGCCTACCAGTCTACACCGGCGAGGGACTTTTTCCGGTGTGTCGAGCATTCCTTTATTTCTTATTTTTCGCCCCCGCCGCCGCGGCGCGGGCGAAAAATAAGAACCGCCCAACATCCGAATCACGCCGGGTACTTCCCAGTAATGAAGTTCACGAGGTCCTGGATATGTACCTCCTGGTGGCGGCTCACCCAGCTGGTGAGATCGCCGATCGAAACCAGCCCGACCAGATTTCCGTCCTCGATCACGGGCAGATGCCGGCACCGTTTCTCAGTGATCACCGCCATCGCCTCTTCGACCAGGGTACTGGGAGGCACGGCGACCAGTTCGGTGGTCATGACCTCGGCCACCGCAGTGGTGGCGGGATCGCGGGTGCTGTCGATAATCCGACAGAGGATGTCACGTTCGGTGAAGATCCCGACCACATCGCTGCCGTCGCACACCAGTAGGGCACCGATCCTCTCCTCGTTCATCTTGCGGACTGCGGTGAGGACGGTGACCTCCGGAACCACGCAATGGACCTTGGAGCCCTTGCGGGCGAGTACGGCGACGAGAGTGTCCTTCACGAGAGACCTCCAAGTGGCGCGGGCCCGAGGCCCGCCATTCTAACCCGGTGAGAAGACCGGGCCAAGGGTTTCATGGTAATAGACAACAGCACGGTGCGGGGGTGTATTTCCCGCCGTTCGCCGCCCTCGCCACGAAACCCGGTGAGAAAACCGGGCTAGCTCCAGCGCTGAGCTTTCAACACGCAGAGGGCGGCCATGTTGACGATGTCGTTGACGTCGACTCCACGCTGGAGCACGTGGACCGGCGCGTTAATACCGGTGAGAATCGGCCCGATGGCTTCAACCTTGCCCAAACGCCACAGCAGCTTGTACGCAATGTTGGCCGACTCGAGGTCGGGGCAGACCAGGATGTTGGCGTCGCCCTGGATCCGCGACAGGGGGAATGCCTCACGGGCGATGCCGGGTTCGACGGCCGTATCGGCCTGCATCTCGCCCTCGATCACGAGATCGGGCCATCGCTGCTCAGCGATAGCGACAGCCTCGCGGACCTTGCTCGAACGGGCATCGATGTTCGAGCCGAAGTTCGAGTAGGAGAGCATGGCCACCTTCGGTTCGACCCCGAAATAGTGTTTTGCCGCCTGGCTGGCGAGAAAGGCAATCTCGGCCAGCTCCTCGGCAGTCGGGTCCTGGTTGACGGTGGTGTCGGCAATGAACAGCATCCGGTCCTCGAAGAGGAGGAGGTACAGACCGGCCGCCTTTTTGATGCCTTCGCGCGTTCTGTGGATCTGCAGCGCCGGACGGATTGTCTCCGGGTAGGACATGGTGAGGCCGGCAATGAGGCCGTCGGCGTCGCCCTGGTGCAACATCATATTGCCGAAGTAGACCGGGTCGCGCATGAGCTTGCGGGCATTGTCGAGGGTGACCCCGTAGCGCCAGCGCACGCGGGTGAGCACCTCGGCGTAGGCCTCGCTGTTGCCTTCACTTGCCGGATCCACGACCTCGACCGCACCCTCGGGAACCTCGTGGTCGGCGAGCAGCCGGGTGATGATCTCCCTGGAACCGATGAGCACCGGCTTGCAGATGCCCTCCTCGGCGAGGATCTTGGCGGCGCGGACGATCTTGACCGCCTCGCCCTCGGGGAAGAGGATTCGTTTGGGATCGAGCTTGGCCTGGTCGAATACGCCGTGCATGACCTGTCGGGTGCGCGACAGCCGGTTTTCCAGCTCGCGGATGTAGTCCTCTTTAGAAGAGTACGGTTTGCGCGCGACACCGCTCTCAATCGCTGCCTCGGCCACCGCCGGCGCTTCCCATAGCAGAACCCGATAGTCGAACGGTTTCGGGATCAGATACTCACGGCCAAAGCGAAGCGGTTTGCCGCCGTACGCCCGGACTACCGAGTCCGGCACGTCCTCCTTTGCGAGATTTGCCAGCGCGTGGGCCGCGGCCAGCTTCATCTCCTCGTTGATGCCGGTCGCCGCCACGTCGAGGGCGCCCCGGAAGATGAAGGGGAACCCGAGCACGTTGTTGACCTGGTTGGGGTAGTCGGAGCGCCCGGTAGCGACGATAACGTCGGGCCGCGCGGCGAGGGCGTCCTCGGGCGAGATCTCGGGCTCCGGGTTGGCCATCGCAAAAATGACCGGGTTGTCGGCCATCGTCTTGACCATCTCCTGGGTTACCAGATCCTTGACCGAGACCCCGGCAAAGACGTCGGCGCCCTTCATCGCGTCGGCCAGGGTGCGGGCGTCGGTATCGACCGCGAACCGCTCTTTGTATTTGTTCATGCCCTCGGTGCGGCCCTTGTAGATCACGCCCTTGGAGTCGACCAACAGCAGGTTCTCGGGCTTGACGCCGAGCGAGAGATAAAAGGTCGCGCAGGCAATGCCGGCGGCGCCGGCGCCCGAGAAGACGACCTTGACGTTGCCGATCTTCTTTCCCGCCACCTCGAGGGCGTTGACCAGGGCGGCGCCGGAGATAATCGCGGTGCCGTGCTGGTCGTCGTGGAAGACCGGAATGTCGCAGCTCTTCTTGAGAGCCTCCTCGATCTCGAAGCAGTCGGGCGCACCGATGTCCTCGAGGTTGATGCCTCCGATGGTGGGCGCGAGGAGCTCGCAGAATCGAATGATCTCTGCCGGGTCCTTGCTGTCGACCTCGATGTCGAAGACGTCGATGTCGGCGAAGGTCTTGAAGAGGACACCATTACCCTCCATCACCGGCTTGCCCGCCATCGGCCCAATATCGCCGAGGCCGAGGACGGCGGTGCCGTTGGAGACCACCGCTACCAGGTTTCCCTTGTTGGTGTACTCGTAGACCAACTCGGGGTCGCGGGCGATCTCGAGGCACGGTTCCGCCACCCCGGGGGTGTAGGCGAGAGACAGATCGCGTTGAGTGATGCAGGGCTTGGTGGGAACTACCTCGGTCTTGCCGTGCCGCTTTCCGGTGTGGTAGGCGAGGGCCTCTTCACGGGTGATCTTTTTCATCGCTGCTCTCCTTGTTCAAGTGCGGAGTCTCCGGCGGCGCATTCCACGGGCGGACCATAGTCTGCAAGCGGGCGGAGGTCAACATTGTCGTTTTTCTTTTTTTCCGGTTTGGATTTTGGCAGGGTCTTCGGACCCTGCCAAAATCCAAACCGGAAAAAAAGACATGCTCAGCGCTTTGCGCTTCGCGATAAAGCTAACTGAACCAGTTCGTTGAGCAGCGAGGGGTAGTCGAGGCCGGATAGCCCCCACAACCTGGGAAACATCGAGATCGAGGTGAAGCCGGGGATGGTGTTGACCTCGTTGACCCACAGACCACCGTCGTCGCGGTCGAGGAAAAGATCGACCCGTGCCATCCCGGAGCATCCCAGGAGGCGGAAGACATTCACCGCCAGGTCTTGCGCCCGAGCCGCCGTCTCGTCGTCCAGCGGCGCCGGGGCCAGCAGCTCGCAATCCGAGTCCACATACTTGTCCTCGTAGTCATAGAACTCGTGGCCGGGCACCACCTCGCCAGGAATTGACGCCCGCGGCTCGCGATTCCCGAGCACCGCCACCTCGATCTCGCGTCCGTCGATACCGCGCTCGACCAGCGCGCGCTCACCGTGGCTCAGGGCGATGTTGATGGCGGCGGCGAGATCGCGGTCCTCGTTCACCTTGCTGATGCCGACCGACGACCCGAGGCGCGCCGGTTTGACGAACACGGGCAGACCGAGGGCGAGGCAGCATTCGACGACGCCCTTTGGGTCCTTTTCCCAGACGGTTCGGTCGATCCCCTCCCAGGCGGGGGTCGGAATTCCAGCCTGTGCGAACAGTCCCTTGCTGAATACCTTGTCCATGCACACCGCCGACGAGGCGGCGTCGCAGCCAACGAAGGGAAGGTTGATCATCTCAAAAAGACCCTGGATCGTGCCGTCCTCGCCATAGGGGCCGTGCAGCACCGGAAAAGCGAGGTCGAAGTCCTCATCGAGGAGGCGCGGGTCGAGGCGGTGGCGGCCCTCGAAACGAAGCACGGAATTGGTGCGGTCGGGCGCCTCGGCAAGGACTCGCTCGGCAGTGGCGGCGTCTGCCCACAGCCCCGTCCTGTCGATGGCCATGGGCACGACCTCGAATTTCTCCCGGTCGAGGGCGCGGTCGACCGACCGCGCGGAGACGACGCTGACTTCGTGCTCCTCCGAGCGTCCGCCGAAGATCAGGGCCAGGCGTCGCGACTGAATCGTGTGTTGGTCGTTCATTCCTTCTTCTCCACCCCGCAACTCTACAACCTCATCGTGTCGTAGGCGTGACCGCCATGTGGCTAGAAGAGTTCGGCGAACTTTGTCGGACTCAGCAGCTCCGCCCACAATGGCGGGTTTTCCAAAAGGGCACGGCCGCCGGTGATCAGAGTCGCCTGCGGTTGTGCCGCGAGAAGTTGCCACAGATGAAGGTCGCCATGGTCAGGCGGCAAAGAGGGCGGATCGACGGGTTCGCGAATGACAGCGTTGGCTGCGATTGTTGTCAACACAACGTCGAGCTCCGCCTCATCGAGTCCGTGTCGAGAGCGAATGGCCGGGCGGAGCAGCACCCTACGGTATTCGGCAAGAAGATCGACCGACAAGAGGAACACAATCTTCCCCTGCAACATGCCATCGACGATGCGGGCGGTCGGAGCGTTTTGTTCGGAAGTCAGAATGCCGCTGACCACGACGTTCGTGTCGACAATGATGTGAGGCCTCAACCGGATCTCGCGGCGGAAGTCTCGTCGACTGCCAGGCGGAGGGCCTCGTCGCCAGTCATGCCCGACCGCTCACGGGCGCGGGCGACCAACGCCTCGGTACTCTCGGCAGTCTTTATGCCGTAAAAGTCGAGACTTTCGGCCACCAGATTTCCGATGGTCGTGCCTCTGTTCGCAGCCGCTGCCTTGAGCGCCCTATGCAACTCATCCGGAAGAGAAATGGTCACGCGAGCCACTGTGCCTCCCAGCCCGGTCTTCTCACCGGGTGTCTACTGCGGGCGGCGAATGGCAGCCATCTGTCGTGCTTTTCGTAAATCGTGCTCCTCAACGTAGTGAAACTACGCCTGCGTCGCCCAATTCGCGAAAATCCCAGCATCTGACGACCCTTCGCCGCCCTCGCTACGAAACCCGGTGAGAAGACCGGGCTAGACGATGCGCTTTTCGTGACAATGCAGAAAAGCATCAAATCACATTAACATATTAGCACAGATGTACTGTGATCGAATCCCCGAGATGTTATTCCTCGGAGGCGGGCTCCTCATTGAAAAGCGCCAGGAACTCCCCGTATCCCTCCGCATCGAGTTCCTCGACCGGTATGAAGCGGAGCGCGGCGGAATTCATGCAGTAGCGCAGACCGGTGGGGGCGGGACCATCGTTGAAGACGTGACCGAGGTGGGAGTCGGCATTTGAAGAACGCACCTCTGTGCGGACCGTGAACCAACTCCGGTCTTTTCTTTCGACGATGTTGTCCGTCACCAGGGGCTGCGTGAAGCTCGGCCACCCGGTGCCGGAGTCGAACTTGTGGATGGAGGCGAAGAGGGGCTCGCCCGAGACCACGTCGACGTAGATGCCCGCCCGGTGGTTGTCCCAATATTCGTTTCGGAAGGCGGGTTCGGTACCGTCTTCCCGGGTCACCCGGTACTGCTCGGGTGTGAGTTTCTCGCGAAGCTCCTGATCAGTCATCTGGACGCCTCCTCGTGGTTCTTTGCCGCGGTCGTCCGCAGCGGTGGCTGGTGGGCTCGCGACCGTGAGCGCGGCAACGCACAGCCCGGCAGCGGCGGTAATGATCGATATTTTTCTCATTTCTTCTCTCCCCACAGCTCTGCGAGGCGGCGGTCGCGTCCGCAGCCCTTGCGGTAGTACCCATAGCGAATCGGGTTCTTCTTGGAGTAGTCCTGGTGGTCTGCCTCCGCCGGGTAGAAGGCGGGCGCGGCGGTGATCTCTGTGACGATCGGCGCCGGGAAATCTTTGATCTCCTCGAGCTCCGCCCTCGACCGTTGTGCGGTGTCACGCTGTTCGGCGTCGTGATAGAAGATTGCGCTCCGGTACTGGCTGCCGACGTCGCAGAACTGGCGATCGCTCACGGTCGGGTCGATGCTGTGCCAGAAGATCGCCAGCAGCTCGTCGAAACTGATGTTCGTCGGGTCGTAAACGATGCGTACGGCCTCGGTGTGACCCGTGCCGCCCGCCGAAACCTGTTTGTAGGTGGGATTGACCACGGTGCCGCCGGTGTAACCGGAGGTCACGGAGATCACTCCCTCGATCTTCTCGAAGTCGGCCTCCATGCACCAAAAGCAGCCGCCCGCGAGGGTGGCATAGGCGTTCTCCCTGTCTCCGGCAGCGGCCGGAGAGGCGACGAGCGCCATCGCCGCAAATATCAGTGCAAGGCCCCAGGTCCACAGCTTGAAGGTCGTTTTGTTCATCGCTCGTCCTCCGATTCCATAATTAGTAATGCCGGAGGGGGCGAAAATGTTTCCGCCCGGTGTTCGATGCTGGATGCTGGATTCTGGATCCACCTACCTCCAGGAGCGGTGCGCTACTCTGCGGGCATCCAGCATCGAGCATCTAGCTTCGGGATCGGAAGAGGTACGATACCCCCATGCCACGCGTCGTGACCGGTCTGGAGGTGCTGTTGGAGACGCCGGAGCTGATCGCCGGACGGCGGTGGGCGCTGCTCGCCAACCATGCCGCTGTGACCAGCGATCTCGACCCGATCAGGGTCGTGCTGGCGGCAGCCGGGGCGGGCGAGCCGGTGCGGCTCTTCGCCCCCGAGCACGGGCTTGACGGCGTCGCCCAGGACATGGAGGCGGTGGGCGATCTCCGCGATCCGGTCACCGGTGTCGAGGTGAGGTCACTCTACGGCGACGTCGCCGAGACCCTGGCGCCGTCACCGCAGGATCTCGCCGACATCGATGTCCTGGTGGTCGATCTCCCCGACATCGGCACGCGGTACTACACCTTCGCCGCGACGATGGATCTGGCGCTGGCGGCGTGTGAGCGCGAAGGTGTTGAGCTTCTGGTACTCGACCGCCCGAACCCGATCGGCGGGCAGGCGCGCGAAGGCGGGATGGTGGAGCCCGGCTTCGAGAGCTTTGTGTCACAGCTACCGGTGCCGGCGCGACACGGTCTGACCCTGGGCGAGATTGCGCTCCTGCTGCACCGTGATCGCTATCCGGATCTCGAGCTCACGGTGGTGCCGTGCCGGGGCTGGCGGCGGTGCGATTGGTGGAATACCACCGGGTTGCCATGGGTGGCGCCGAGCCCGAATATGCCGACCCTCGACACCGCGGCCCTGTACCCGGGCTTGTGTCTGGTGGAGGCGACCACGTTGTCGGAAGGGCGGGGCACCACACGTCCTTTCCATCTGGTGGGTGCGCCCTGGATCGATGCCGAGCGGTTGGTGGCCGCGCTTCGCGAGCAGGGGGCGGCCGGCATCGCCTTTCGCGCTGCCCGCTTCACGCCGCAGTACCAGAAGCATGCCGGCGCCATGTGCTCCGGTGTGGAGCTCCACGTCACCGATCGGAAGATCCTCGAACCGGTGGCGCTCGGCGTTAATATTCTGAAGACCATCCACGATCTCCATCCCGAGAGTTTTGCGTGGCGCTCTGATCCCTACGAGTTCGTGAGCGACGTGCCGGCTCTCGATCTGCTGACCGGCTCGGCCGCTGCTCGGTCGCACATCGAACGCGGGGACCCTCTAGAACCGCTCCTCGAGGAGTGGCGAACGGCGGTGAAAGGTTTCGAAGAGACCCTCGACGGGATCCTCCTCTACCGCTAACCCGCACTTCTCACCAGCTTTCGTCGCGAGGTCGGCGAGGTGCCGTGCCCAGCGGGGTTTTCGACCCGAGGGGAGCGGAGTCGTACTTGACAGTACGTCGAGCACCGCGAAGGGAGAAAACACCGCTGGGTGCGGTGCATCGCCGACCACAGCAGGAAGCTGGTGAGAAGTGCGGGTTAATTCGAGCGCAGGCGGCTGACCTCCTCCACGATACGTGCCGTGGCGCGGTCGACCTCGTCGTCGGTGGTGAAGCGTCCCACGCTGAGCCGCAGGGAGGCCTTGGCAAGAGCGGGTTGCACACCCATGGCCAGCAGCACCGGCGATGCCTGTGGATGGGCCGAGGTGCAGGCCGAACCGGTGCTCACGGCGAGGTCGGGCAACGAGGCCAGGAGAGCGTTGCCCTCGATGCCGGCAAAGGAGAGATTGCAGGTTCCCGGCAGTCGGTGAGTTGTCGACCCATTGACCGAGCAGCCGTCCAACTTGCTGACGACCGTGGCCTCGAGCCGGTTGCGGAGGTCCGCCAACCGGCCCATTTCGGCCTCGAGGTCCGCACACGTGATCTCGAGAGCGCGAGCCAACGCCACCGCGCCGGGCAGGTTGGGGGTGCCCGAACGCAGGCCGTACTCATGACCGCCGCCTCGGGCCAGTGGAGTCAGGCGGAGCGGTGGTCGCGAACGCCGCACGAAGAGGGCGCCGATTCCCTTTGGCGCATAGAGCTTGTGACCGGACAGGGTGAGCAGATCAACGTTGAGAGTAGCGACATCCATAGCTACTTTGCCGACGGCCTGGGCGGCGTCGCAGTGGATCAGCGCCCCGCGCTCGTGGGCCAGCTCGGCGGCCTGCGCCACCGGTTGCAGCGCGCCGGTCTCGTTGTTGGCCAACATCAGGCTGACCAGGACCGTGTCATCGCGGAGGGCGCCGGAGAGCTCGTCGAGCCGGATGCGGCCGTCGGAATCGACGCCTATCTCGGTGACGTCCCAACCGGTTTTTCGGAGGTGGGCCAGCGGTTCGAGCACCGAGGGATGCTCGGTGATCTGGGTGACGATGTGCCGCCCGCGTTCCCTCTGCGTCTCTGCGGCACCGATCAACGCCAGGTTGTTGGCTTCGGTGGCGCCGGAGGTAAAGACGATCTCGGTCGCTGATGCCGCGCCGAGGAGGTGGGCGACCGTGCTCCGGGCCTGCTCGAGGGCGGTGAAGGCATCGCGTCCCGGTCGATGGTGACGGCTCGACGGGTTGGCGAAGATGTCGCTGAGATAAGGGAGCATTGCCTCCACCACCCGCGGGTCGCACGGCGTCGAGGCGTTGTAGTCGAGGTAGATGACGTCGGTTGTCATATCAATAGGACGATTCTACCTCTCACCGATGTCCGACCACCCACCGGCACGGATGCCAGATATCAGATGACCAGATACCAGATACCAGATCGACCCACCCACCCCTTGTCACTGAAATGGGGGAATTTACGATTTCATCGCATCCAGCATCCAGCATCCAGTATCCAGCATCGCATTGGAAACGTTTAGCTTGCGGGTCAACAGCTAACCGGCTACCATTCGGGCTCGCCGCTTTTGTGCGGGACAGGGAGAGGTGCATGACCGATCGAGAGGACGGCGTCTTTATCACCGTGGACGAGGCGCTGGTGCGTATGGCCCGCGGCGAACAGATCATCGTAGTCGACGACGAGGATCGCGAAAACGAGGGTGATCTGATCTTTGCCGCCGACAAGGTGACGCCAGAGGCGATCAAGTTCATGGCCCGGTTTGCCCGGGGCCTGGTGTGTGTTTCGTTGACTCCGAGCCGCTGCGACGCGCTCGATCTGCCGCTCATGGTGGAGAAGAATACCTCGACCCACGGAACCGCCTTCACGGTCAGCGTCGAGGTCAAGGAGGGGACGACCACCGGTATCTCGGCCCACGACCGGGCGGCGACCGTGCGGGCGTTGGTCGACGAGAAGACGAGGCCGGACGATCTCCAGATGCCTGGGCACATGTTTCCACTGCGGGCGCGCCGGGGCGGCGTGCTCAAGCGGGCCGGCCACACCGAGGCCTCGGTCGATCTCGCGAGATTGGCCGGCCTCACCCCGGCGGGTGTGCTGTGCGAGATCATGGACGACGACGGTCAGATGGCGCGTCTCCCGCGATTGCAGGAGATCGCACGGGAGCACGGACTCGGAATTCTCACGGTGGCGGATCTCATCGCCTTCCGGATGCGGACCGAAAAGCTGGTCGAACGTGTGGCCGGGCCGGCCCTGCCGACCAAAGCCGGGGACTTCCGCATTTACGCCTACCGCAACCGGGTTACCGG
>SDBV01010199.1_pt1 | contig 12346 bp, 12 predicted proteins | sample 2277081 | NCBI WGS metagenome assembly SDBV01 (sample SAMN10402039, study PRJNA504765) | marine sediment metagenome | isolation source: marine sediment core GS10_PC15, 223 cmbsf | place: Arctic Ocean: Southern Knipovich Ridge | collected 2010 | reverse complement strand
CACCACCCCTTGCCTCCATTTTTCAGGTAAACATACGTATTCGGCGTAAGCACCAAACTTCAATCCGGTAGTAGTTCCAAAAACTTGGTCACCTTTCTTAAACATCTTAATATCTTTTCCTACCTCTTCAACTTCTCCTGCTACCTCATATCCTAATATATTTTTTCTAGGTTTTCTGATCCCATACATTAATCGCAATGCGAATGTAAAAAACTTGGAATCTGGGTGTTTACCGCTTCGAGCTATCATTACAGCAAATGAGATTGACGAGGCATATACTTTTACCAGTATTTCATTATCTTTAGGGTTAGGTTTTTCTACATCCTTAAGATGAAAAACTTCTGGTGGCCCGTATTCTTCATATACCATTGCTTTCATAAGTATTCCTCTTTATTTACCATTTTTTTATTTATATTTTTTTTATTTCATAGCAAATTAATCTCAGTCACCGAGCTATAGCTCTAAGAGTGGCGACAATTTTCACAAAAAGTTGAAAAAGGATAATGATCAATTATATATTAATGAATCGAAAAACTTATTCAGACGATTACGATACTCTTAGGATTTCTTACCCACCAGGTCTTGATAACAAGTGTATAATTTGCGGGAATGATGTTACTTATTGTTATTCTGACAATGGCAAGCTTGTCCGCACCTTAGAAGGGGAGATCTATCAAGTAGTTAATTATTATTCTTGTACTAATAAGGATTGTGAAATGAGCAAGATCGTGTTTAATCCAAGCCTGAGAATTGATTATAGTGGGCGACACTTTGGTGCGGATGTCTTTAGGTTCATTTCTAATGAATTCTTACTTTATGACTCTAAAACAAGCCAAATAATCAAACGGTTGAAATATGAACATCAATTTGAAATCTCAATCGATATTGTACGCCGTATGTACGAAGATGTGTTAAAATTGAAATCCTTGAAAATTGACGAAAAAACCCGGGAAATTATCAAAGAACAAGGATTCATCTTGCTTGGGTTAGATGGACAAGACCCTGGAGGTGATGCTCCATCAATTTGGTGCTTCATGGACTTGGTGAGAAACAGAATCCTTGCAACTCGCAAGTTTGACTCGTTGGACTATAAGAAATTACGAAAAACCATCAAAGAAATCGAACAACTCTACGGAGTTAAGATTATCGGTTGGGTTAGCGATAAGCAGAACCTACTCACTAAATGCCACGACGAATATTACTCCGATATACCTCACCAATACTGTCAGTTCCATTTTCTTAGAAATAACTGGAGGCACTTAACGACTCTAGACAGTAACATCTACTTGCCGTTAAAAAAGACCATTAACGGCTTATACATCCACTCGGCCTCTAAAAATACCGAGGTTAATTTTGAAAACGTGGGAAAGGCATCGGTTCGAGACGCGTTCGAAAATATAGATAAGGACCTCCAGACGATGCTCAAAGTCAGAAATAAGACGCTAAAGGAATTGAGAGGTACATGGCTATACGAGACGGTTGAAAAATACGCAAATGATATGGAGGCGGTAATGATCACCCTTGATCCCACCTTTCGGTTTACTAAGATAATGAGTAAAACGATCTCGTCCTTGAGAAAAGTGCTTGATAATGTTGAGCATTACTATACAGATGCCAAACTGTTGTTTAAGTATTTTCAAGAGATTAGAGCGATTTTCGGAGATGAAGGTTTCTCTCGGGAAATCAGAATAAAGAAGCTCAGTAAAATCTACGAGATTATCTTAGCAGCAGCTAAGGAAAGAGACCCTACATTAAGATTGGAAGATTGTAAGGCTTTCTTGCCTAGTAAGAAAAAATCAACCGTGGAGATCTTAGGTGAATGGTGTAGATTGTGGGGCTCGTATCTTCCAGGCCTTTTTCAATATTATTACTTCCCGAAAGCTGTCAAGACCAACATGGATTTGGAGAAAGGATTTAGCGTGCAGAAACAAGCCATTTTTAACCGAATAGCAAAAGCAAACGTCTGGCGTATGGTTGCTACAAGAGATGAAGATTATTTGAGGATTAAACATTGTGAGCAAGACGAATTAGCATCAGATATAGTTTTACAATATTCTGAAGAAATAGTGAAACAATTACGGGCCGAATTAATCTTGGATATTAAGGAAATAACTGCAATGGGTCGTGCGAGAAGTAAGCGTTATAAAAGATTTGATGTGGATGTGAATAAATACTACCAACATAATAAGAAAAAAAAGGGAGGTGGCAATTTTGTCGGGTGAGATTAATTTGCTACCTCATATTTTTTTTTTTTTTTTTATTTTTCTAATTTTTTTTTTTGAAATATGAACATAAAATATAAGTAAGGAAATTTTAAGCTTCCTGAGGAACCTGAGTTTTTTCGGGTATTCCAGGTTTATCTTTATCTTCCCTGAACCATTTCACCGGTCTATTTTCACGGGGAACCATTCCTTCTTGTTTAAATTTCGGGTATCCTATACACAATGAACTAACACAAATCCATGGAGGTTCAATTCCCAGTTCTTTCTTTAAAGTTGGGTGATAACTTGCCCCTATTGCAAAAAAACCTGACCAGGTAGCTTTAATACCTAAAGAATTCGCAACCAGATTCATAGTCTGACCACAGATTCCAATACTTATTTGGGGATCACCAATTGATCTTTCATCAGCAAGTAACAATATTACTGCAGGTGCATTTAGGCTAGGAGTCAATCCTCCTTCCTTTCCTAGTGCGCCCATCCCTCCAATAATGATTCTCGGATCAAAACTCCCTACACCACCTTTCACCATACCTTCCAGAGCTTTTACAGAATTATCATTAAGATAAGTATTATGCATGGTTTTAAGCACATTAATGGCTACTTTGTCAATTTCTTCAATCATATCTTTTTTGGTTATAACTACAAATTTCCAAGGTTGACAATTGCCCCCACTTGGAGCAAATCTACCTGCTTCTAAAACTCTCTGAATCAAAGGTTCTGGGATTGGTTTATCTTTAAAATTTCTCACACTTCGTCGAGTAAGAACAGCTTTCTCAATTTCATTCCATTCTGTTTGATTTCCTTCGGCATCTTTTGGTTCAAAAGGCATTTCAGGGGGTAAAGGATACGGTTCGGTTTTAAAAACCCCCGCATCTACATGGTACGAATCAATTATTGAGATCGCATCGTTCGGACATGCTATTTTACAGTTATAACAACTAAAACATGCGTATTCTTCCTTCAAGATAGGGAACCCTTCTTTATTTTTCTCCCAGCATCGGAACGGGCAGTTTTTCATGCATAATTCACATTTATTACATTTATCCTCATCTACTTTCATAACACCCATATGAACATCCTCCATATTTGGGCGTAAAATATCTTTTACATCTTCCCACGGCATAATTCATTAATCCTTTTTAAATAATTGCTGTTTGACATAATTACTAGGTTATAAAATATTAAATTATCACTATTTTAAACTTTATACAATTCTTAAAAAAATACCATAAATTGAAGGTCGTAACTAAAGTATTTTCATCTGCAAGCCTTGGTCTATCCCCTCTCTTTTATTGTTTATTTTAAAGTGAGTTCAAAAAATTTTTATTAGACTCAAGTTTTTAAAGAATATTGGCGATCTTGATAAGAATTAATCTTGATTTTTAGAGTGAACATAGATTTTGAATGAAATTGAAATTATTGGTAAATTAAGGACCGCGATTATTAAGGGCATTTCAGAAGATGCAATTCATTTAGTTAATATAGCAATAGAGAGAAATATAGATCTAAAGCGTATATTAGATGAAGCTATAATAAAAGGAGCTGAGGAAGTAGGAAAGAAATATGAAAATGATGAGTATTTTCTTGGCGACATGCTTTTAGTAGCAGACGCAATTAATGATTCTATGGATATTATTAGACCAAAATTGAAAGAGGAACAACAAGAACCAAAGGGAAAAGTTTTAATTGGAACACCAGAAGGTGACCTTCATGATATTGGTAAAAGTTTAATTGTAGCACTCTTAAATGGACGAGGAGTCGACGTAATTGATTTAGGTGTTGACATCCCTCCTCAAGAGTTTTTAGAAGCCGCTAAGAAAGAACATCCAGATGTAATAGGATTAAGTGGTTTATTAACCGTTTCTATTTCTAAAATGATAGAAATTGTAATATTACTCAAGGATGAAGGAATTAAAGCCAAGATTATTGTTGGTGGTGGTATTCTTTCAGAGGAATCATGTAAACAGATAGGCGCTGATGACTGGACTAAAGATGGATGGGAAGGAGTAAAAAAAATTATAAAATTATTAGAGGGGAGATAAAATGCCATATGACTGGGAAGCATCAAGAAACAGAATCATGGGAACTTTTTTTGGGACAGGTAAGATTGATAGAGTTCCTTATTTTCCATTAGCTTGTGAAGAAATGATTTGTCGAATAACAGGTAAAACTTATAGAGAAATTATAGCTTCTCCAAAGAATTATGCTAATGCTGCTATTACTACATTTGAATTTTTAAAAGCGGATACGATATCTATTCCAACAGCCTATGCCGGTCCGGGTGAAGCATTGGCATTTGCTGAAACAAACAATAAGGCGAATTCTATAAAATGGTTCGATTATAAAGTATTCATGGCAAAGCAAGGAGTTGTATGTAAAACAGAAGAAGATATTGAGAACCTTGAAATACCCGATCATAGAAAAATCTCTGTCTGGGATACATGTATTTCAGCTCTTGACATAATTAATAAAAAGGTAGGAATGGGTGGGTTATGTCTTGGTATTTGGTCTGTAGTTCAAGAATTAAGAGGTATACAAGCTTATAGAGACATGCGACGTAATCCTGACTTATTATTAAAATTATGTGAAAAAGTCTATGAATCACAGATGGATGTACTTAATTTTTACCAAGAAAAAGTAGGACCGATTGGGGCGATTTTTTTTACTGGTTATTCTTTTAACAAACACATGATGAGTTTCGAAGATGCTATGAAATTTGAAGGACAGTTTATTAAAAGGATCCAAAAAAAAACAAATGGCATGATAATTCTTCATAATTGTGGCACAACCCCCTATTTCAAAGAGGTTTGCGAAAAAATTGATTTATTAGCTGTCAATGGTTCACACCCTTTAGATATCGAATATTGGGTAAATTTTAAAGAAAGATTTCCAAAAGTGACAATTATAGGCGCAAATATTGACGTAAGTCGAGAATTACTCAACGGTACCCCCAAAGATGTTGAAAATAAAGTAAAAGAAAATATAACCAATTTGGCAACTGGAGGAAGATATATTGTAGGGCCTATTTGCTGCCTTCCATGGGGTGTCTCATTAAAGAATATAATGGCAATCCCTAAAGCGATAAAGAAATATGGAACCTATCCATTATAAACTCGAATATTTTTTTCACAGGTCTAAAGTTTAAGGATTTATAACATTTAAATAAAAAAAACACCATTGTTCAATATGGAGAAATTGAATATAAATTTTGGACAACTGAAAGTTAGTCAATTGGGTTTTGTTTTTAAAGACATCGAGGAGCAAGGTAAGGTTATGGAAAAAATATATGGTCTAACTAAGTTTGCATTTTTACCAGTAGTAAAAATCCCTACAAAATATAAAGGCAATGACTCGCTTCTCACAGGAAAGTTAGGATTTAGCCAGTTAGGCGACACTCAAATTGAATTAATAGGGTGGAAAGAGGGTAATAGTCCGTACAAAGATTTTTTAGATCAAGGACGAGAAGGATTTCACCATGTTGGACTTTATGTTGATGATATTGATCTTCACCTACACGACTTTAAAAGAAAAGGAATAGAAATTTTATTTTCAGGGGCAATAGGTAAAGGTAAATTTGCCTATATGGATACTGAAAAAACGTTTGGTATGATATTAGAATTTATCCAACTGCCCTAAACTTAGCAAATGAGTTGATTTTAGAATCGGTTTAACAGGTTAAAAACCCACTTTTTGTTTTTATAACTCTTTCAGTTTGATCCTTATAACATAAACGTGAGAACTTTATAATGATTCAATCTTTCAAGAATAAACTTGGTCAATATCCTAAAGGACTTGCTGCTTTACTGAATACGCAAGCTGTTGTTCAAGATCTCGTTGTTGAAGCAATCCTCACTAAATCTAAAAAAGTTGCTTTACAAGCCCTGTTCGCAGATCCCGTGATCAATAGTACTACACAAGCCGAAAGAATATTAGAATCGATGTTGAAACTTCAAAAGGATATACTACAAATAGAATTGGTTTAGAACTTGAGGAAATGAAATTAGATATTTATAAAAATTAACCAGTTTTTAAGGCACTTCTTTTTTTTCATCCAGGAGTTCATTATAAATTTCTTGAATATTTTCTTTAGTTTCAGGAATGTTTTTAGTTACGATATCCCAAATAATGTCTATATCCACATCAGAATACTCATGAATCACGATATTCCTTAATCCAATTATTTTTTTCCAAGGAATATTAGAATACTTATTTATAAATTCATTTGACAACCTTTTTGATGCCTCTCCTATTAATTCAAGATTTCTCAAAACGGCATCTATAACCATTTCATTATTCTCAAAATCAACTTTATTCATTTCATTTAGATAAGTTTCGATTTTGGAGCAGAATTTTAAAATATCTTCTAAAGCTATCTGATTTTTTTTATAAATCAAATATAAATCACTTCATTAAGTATATTATGTTTAAGTTGTGATTTTAAAGCCTTAATAGATACCAAATCAACTTTTTTATTCAAAATATTTTCTAAGAAATCTTTTAGTTCAACAAAATCCCATCCAATTGGACCGTCAAATTCTACTAAAATATCAATATCGCTTTCGGCACCTTCCTTACCCTTTATGTATGAACCAAAAACACCTATTTTTTCTACAAAGAACTTTTTTTTTAAATATTCTTTTTGCTTTTTGATATCTTTCTTAATTTGTTCTAGTTCATTCATTTCTATTTAAATTAGTCACTAAACTACTTTATGTTATAATCATAATAATTATAGAATTTATACCATAAATAGATCACTGGAGAAGAATATTATTTATTCCTTCTTTAAAATTATTCCCTTTTCACTCAAAATAATAGAAATGCTTTTCAATTATATATCCTGGCTATCATGAATATACATTACCTCTTTATTAGCTGTAGTAAGATTTGATACATCTATTATCAAGTCTTTAATCGTTATTGAATTTACTTCTTAAAAATCAAAAATTTTCCCATTTCCATTATAAATAATGACCGTTTTACCAAACCCTTGAACAATATAATTCCCCCCATTTTTGAAAAATACAGTATCATTTAATGTAATTGACTCATTTATGATAATTACGCCAAATCCAGTGCTTATAGAAGATATCGCATCCACAAAGTCTGTTTGGGAAACACAATAATAAGTGTAGGGTGCAAAAAAACTCTTTCCGTCTGTTCCATTTATGCCATCAACACCATCGATTCCATCAACTCCAGGAGGACCTTCAATACCTTGAGCTTGTGGACTTATCACAATAAAAACTGAGAATCCAAGCCCAGATGCACTCATAATCACTGCTATAATACCTAAAATTGAACCTTTATTCATTTTTTACTATCCTTTTTTTTGTTTGTAAGATTTTTATTACAATGATAAAAAGATAAATTTTATTTGTAGTTGAATTCAACTACTTTGACTAATCTTCAATATCCAAGTTTCTCTTGTTTTCTTTATTTTTTTAATATCTCGTAGGATTGACTCTGGAATTGTTTTTAGGAATTTAATTGAGCTTTTTTCTGAAGAGGGTACTTCGATTTTCTTGTAGATATCAAACCCACAATCCTTAAAGAAACTTTCTGCGACTTCAAAACTTTCAAATTTGTTTTCTTCTACATTGTGCTCAGCGAGAAATTTTGTTTCGCTCTCTTCAAAAAAATCCTTTGTAATTGTATTTTCTAATTCTTTCTTTATGTAGATATCTGCAGTTATCCAATACCCTTCTCTTTCACTCAATACTTTATGGATGATTGTACATAATTTCCGTTTTTGTTCTTCATCAAGGTAAATCAATAGACCTTCGTTCACGATTGCAACCGAGTCGTCTGGAAAATGATTTATTACTTCGATAAAAGCTTCTTCATCTAACACATTTAATGACCGCATCAATAAATTATCTGATGGATAATTACATAACATTTTAGTCAATTCTTGCACAATTATTTTCTTATTATTTATTAACTGAGGTAGATCAGTATCAATATAAAAAAAACCAGGATCCTTACTCAGGTGTAATCCGCGGAAAGAAAAACCAGATGAAAATTCAAGGATATTTTTTATCCCAATTTCGGTTAATGCCTTATCAATGGACAAGTAGCGAGTTTCAAAATGAATAAGTCTCAATAAGAAACCGAGAGAAGATAATTTTTCTCGCACACCCTTTATACTTTCGTCACCCAAAATTAATCCAGCTGCTTCTTTAGCAAAAGGAATAGATGTTAAAGCCTTGGTTAAAAGAAGCGATTTGGCTGAAGAACTGATTGAATTAAATCGGGGAATTACCGAATCTTTCATGATCAATAATGGAAATTTCTTAGATTATTAAAATTTTTCTTCAAATTTTGAACCTCATTTTATTAAAAGAAAAAAAATATCAAATCAACAAAATATTAAACTGTATTACTCTTTTTTAAAGATAAAAATACTCCTAAGATTTGAAAAATTATGTCATTTGCAACAATCGGAAAAAAAATACAAGAAAAGAATAAAATTACTCCCACAACCAGCTTTGCTGATTTAGTAAAAACTAAAGCAGAAGTAGTCGGCGATAAAGTTTACCTAACATACGTTAGAGATTTTGACAAAGGCATAGATAAAAACTATACTTATCGAGATATACATTTACAATCCAACAGAGTGGCCAACGCTCTATTAAAGGCAGGATTGAAACGAGGAGACGGAATTTCTATTTACCAAATCAACAGTCCCGAATTCCTTTTTGCATTATTTGGAGCCTGGAAAGTTGGAATATATACAGTTCTTGTGAATACCGGATTGAAAAGTGATGGACTACAATACATCATAGATCATAGTGACAGTAAACTTATAGTGACACATTGGTCTTTAATAGATAATTGTTTAAAGGTAAGAGATCAATTATCAAAAATTAAGCACATTTTAGTAGACATGAGCGAGGCCCCTGATAATTTTACATTACCTGAAGGGACAAAATCTCTTCAAGAATTTATGGATGCACCTGATGACAATACTGATGTTAAAATAGATCCAAACGATATGGCTATTCTAATCTATACTTCAGGAACAACAGGACTCCCTAAAGCTACAACCTTTTTTCACAGAGGTATGTATGGAATGGCCTTCATTGGAGTAATGATATGGGCTTCTAGAATAGCACAACCTGGCTTTAAACTTTATACATGCTTACCTTTATTTCATGGAAACGCGCTTCAATTATGTGCTATGCCCGGGTTTTATGGTGAAGTTCCTGTCGTGCTATCTAAACGATTTTCAGCTTCACGACTCTGGGATATCGTACGAAAATATGAAGTAACCACCTTTAACGTTTTAGGCTCAATGCCTCAGTATCTAATGAAACAACCGCCACGACCAAATGATAAAGATCATAAAGTTATGTTTGTTGGTTCTGCTGCTGCTCCAAAAGAATTAGTAAGAGATTTTGAGGAGAGGTTTGGGCTAAAATTATTTGAAGGATACGGCGCAGTAGATGGTGGTGGTTTCAGTTTAGGGGCCGGAGGTGACCCAAATGCTCCTATAGGTTCTATGGGAAAAACACCAGAAGGTACTATTGGAGAAATAATGGACGATGATTTAAATATTTTAGGACCAGATACCGTTGGAGAACTCACGTTCTTAGTAAAGGAAGAAGAGAAAGACCAGAGAAAAGTGAGTTATTATAAGAATCCAGAAGCATCAGCAGCGCGAATTCAAAAGGCTTCTGATGGTAGATTATGGTTTCTCACTGGAGATCTCGCAACTAGAGATGAAAATGGTTGGTACTTCTTTGTAGATCGAAAGAAAGATTCAATCCGTCGACGTGGAGAAAATATAGCAGCATGGTCTATTGAACGAGCAATTAATCTACACGATAAAGTACTAGAATCTGCAGCGTATGGTATTAAAAGCCATCAAGTCGGAGAAGATTATGCAGAAGATGAAGTAATGGTTGCTGTAGTATTACAACCTAATCAATCGATGGAACCTGAAGAATTATTGGATTATCTTCAAGATAAACTTGCTTATTTTCAAATACCTCGATTCATAGATTTTGTAGAAGCATTACCAAAATCAAAAGTACATCGAATAATGAAACGATTCCTTAAAGAACACGGAGTCATTGAAACTACATATGACCGAGAGAAGGTAGGTTACGAAATAAAGAGATAAAGATTTTTGAAATCCTTGTAATAAACTGTAATTATTTATGAGAAAAAATTTCGTGTAATATCCAAAGCCTCACTTGGGCTACCTGTATAGACTAAATGTGATTTGAGAAGGAGAGCTTCAATCGATCCATTAATACTTTCCAGTTTTTGACTCAGTTTATAAGCAGTATCTCCTACTTTTACAACCTCTTTAAATTTATTCGTATAAGTGTATAAATTTCCTTCCAAAATTAGTGCCGACAGTTTTTCTTCATCAGAAATTCCTGCCTTATTCTCAAATAATTTAATTGTACCGAGAGCTTCCTCGTATTTACCTTCCCGCATTAATTTTTTTGCTTCTTCTAATTCTTCAGGTAACAAATCGAGTACTATTGTATTTCTCCTCTCAATTTTTAAATCTAATAATTTTGATATTTGATGAATCTTCGACCAGATGATAAGATTTTTCAAGGCTTATGTTAAAAAAAAAGAAGATTGTTTAACTTATAAGATTTAGGTATGATAGAACACAAATCAACAATTTATTATACTTTATAAAATTTTTAAAACTAAAATTATAAAAATATTTGATAATTATGGGGATGTCGTTTGAATCAATTAGGAAGTTTCTAGTTGAGAAGAATAAGATAACTCCTACATCTACTTTCGCTGATTTCGTAAAAAATAAAGCGGAAACAGTAGGAGATAAAGTTTTTATGACGTATATTAGGGATTTTGACAAAGGTATAGATGAAAAATACACTTATCGAGATATGCATTTAAAATCCAATCGATTAGCAAATGGATTCTTAAAGATGGGGCTACAGAGAGGGGATGGGATTTCAATAGCTCAAATTAATAGTCCTGAGTTTCTTTTTGCGTTGTTTGGTGCGTATAAAATTGGGAATTATGTAGTTTTAGTAAACACGGGTTTGAAAGGTGATGGCCTACAATATATCATTGATCATTCAGACAGTAAAACTCTGGTTATACATTGGACGCTGCTAGACAATTATATGAATATTAAAGACCAGTTGCCAAAGATCAAACATGTCATTGTAGATATAAATGAAGCTCCACATGATTATAAACTACCTGATGGCATATTATCACTTCAAAGTGTGATGGAGGCTTCAGAAAATGATGTAAATGTAGAGATAAAACCAGATGATATGTCAATGTTAATGTACACATCTGGGACTACAGGATTGCCAAAAGCCACGACTTCTTTTTTTAGAGGTATGATTGGATATGCTCTTCTTGGATCAGCATATTTTGCTTACGGGCTGGGACGACCTGGGGACACTTTCTTTACTTGTTTACCTCTATTCCATGGAAATGCATTGGGATTAACAACAATGCCAGCATACACAGCAGAATTTCCCCTTGTGCTAGGTAAAAGATTTTCAGCCTCAAGATTCTGGGATATTATACGAAAATATGGAGTTACGAACTATAATTTACTCGGTTCGATGCCACAGTACCTAATGAAGCAGCCAGAACGCCCAAATGATAAAGACCATAAAGTATGGCGTGTTAATTCAGCAGCTTGCCCAAAAGAACTCGTAAGTGCTTTTGAAGAGAGATTTGGCTTAAAATTGTATGAAGGATATGGTGCAGTTGATGGTGGTGATTTTAGTTTAGGCACAGGAGGTTCTCCAGATGCTCCAGTAGGTTCGATGGGAAGGCCACCTGAAGGAGTTACTGCAGAAATAATGGATGATGATATGAAAATCTTGGATCCAGATATAGTAGGGGAATTAGTCTTCCTTATCAAAGAAGAGGAAAAGGCAACGAGAAAGGTATCTTATTATAAGAATCCAGAAGCATCGGCAGCACGCTCTAAAGTGGCACCGGATGGTAGATCTTGGTTCCTTTCAGGGGATTTAGCAACCAAAGATGAGAATGGATGGTTCTTTTTTGTAGATCGGAAAAAGGATTCTATTAGACGACGTGGGGAAAATATGTCTGCTTGGAGTATTGAAAGAGTAATTAATGCTCATGATAAAGTACTTGAA
>SDBV01010198.1_pt1 | contig 12347 bp, 12 predicted proteins | sample 2277081 | NCBI WGS metagenome assembly SDBV01 (sample SAMN10402039, study PRJNA504765) | marine sediment metagenome | isolation source: marine sediment core GS10_PC15, 223 cmbsf | place: Arctic Ocean: Southern Knipovich Ridge | collected 2010 | reverse complement strand
CGCCTGAATTCAGGGCTTGTTTCGCTCGACGATCACCCTCATAACGCCCAAGGCGTGCGCGCCACGCTGGCCGACGGCACGACGCTCGACGCCGATTTCGCCGTTGCCGGTATCGGTCTCACGCCGCACACGGCGCTGGCCGAAGGGGCGGGGCTCGCGATTGCGGACGGCATCGTGGTCGACCATTTCGGCGCGACCTCGGACCCGCGCATCTTCGCGTGCGGCGACGTGGCGAACCATCCGAGCGCGTGGCTCAAGCGCCGGGTGCGGCTCGAATCGTGGGCGAATGCGCAGAATCAGGCTATTTGCGCGGCGAAAGCCCTGCTGGGTGTGTTCGAGCCGTATGCGGACATCCCGTGGTTCTGGTCCGATCAGTACGACGTCAACCTGCAGATTCTCGGCGACATTCCCAACGACGCGCAACTCGCCGTGCGCGGCGATCTGCCCGGCAAGCGCGCGACGCTCTTCTACGTGGAAGACAGCGCGATTCGCGGGGCGATTGCGATCAACACGCCGCGCGATCTGAAACTCGCGCGCAAATGGATGAACCAAGGCCGCACGATCGACCTTGCAACCTTGACTGACGCCAGCACGGCGCTCGCGTAACTCTTTTCGGACGGCGACAACGGCATGAGAACCATCGACAACACTATGGGGGACCGCAGCGGCGCCGGTGTCTCAGGCCCCGTGACGCGGGGTTCGATCATCGCGCGTCTGGAACGGCTGCCGGGCAACGCGATGCAGGTTCGCGCGCGGATCCTGATCGGTCTCGCGACGTTCTTCGACGGCTTCGACGTGATCGCCATCGCGGCGACGTTGCCGATCCTGATCCAGAAGTGGGGGCTCACGCCTGGGCAGATTGGCTTTCTGATCGCCTCGGGATCGATCGGGCAGCTGGTGGGCGCCTTCGTGTTTCCCTGGTATGCCGAACGAAAGGGACGAGTGCGGGCGATCGCGCTGAGCTCGGGGATTATTGGCGTGACGAGCATTGCGTGCGGCTTTGCGCCGACGTTCGCCGCCTTCGTCGTGCTGCGGATCGTTCAGGGGCTGGGTCTCGGCGGTGAGTTGCCGGTGGCGGCGACGTATATCAACGAGATCAGCCGCGCGCATGGCCGTGGCCGCTTCGTGCTGCTGTACGAGATCGTGTTTCCGGTGGGCTTGCTCGCATCGAACGCGCTCGGTGCGTGGATCGTGCCGCGCTTCGGCTGGCAGGCGATGTATTTTATCGGCGGCATGCCGTTGATCCTGTTCTTCGTCTTGCGCAAGTTGGTGCCGGAATCACCGCGCTGGCTGGCCGAGCGTGAACGCATGGCCGACGCGGATGCCGCCGTGCTGGCGTTCGAGCGCGCGGCGAAGGGACCGCTTGCGCCGGTCGAACATGCGGCTGATTTCGATGCGTTGGCGAACCGTCATCCGAAGCGCCGCATCGGCGATCTGTTCGGACCGGCTTACCTGAAGCGCACGCTGGCAGTGGCGATGCTGTGGGTCACGTGCGGCTTTATCCAGTACGGTCTTTCCACGTGGTTGCCGACCATCTACCGCACGGTTTATCACGCGCCGTTGCAACTGGCGCTGAACCTGGCGGTGGCGGCTTCCGTACTGGGCGTGCTCGGCTCGCTGACCTGCGCGCTGCTGGTCGACAAGGTGGGGCGCAAGCCGATTATCAACCTGTCGTTCGTGCTGTGTGCCTTGTCATTGGCGCTGGCGGGCGTGTTCCACACTTCGTCTGTGTATGTGGTGGCGACGTGCTGTGCGTTTGCGCTGGGCTTCCTCGCCTGCGGGTTTATCACAGCTTATGTGTACACGCCGGAGTTGTACCCGACCAGCATTCGCGCGTTTGGCTGCGGGGTGGGCGGTGCGTGGCTGAAGGTGGCGGCTATCTTCGCGCCGGCAATTGTGTCGAAGACCGTGGTAGGCGGCCATCTCGACATCGCGTTTTATATTCTTGCCGCAGTGCCGTTCCTCGCTGCGCTGGCAGTGCACTTTCTCGGGATCGAAACGAAGGGGCGGGTGTTGGAGCAGTTGGAGGCTTAGGTAAGGGCTTCTTGGCTGCGAAGGGCAAGGCGCACCGGTGGGGGTGCGCCCTTTTTTTTGCGGTGTCCCGTCCTTCTACAATGCCTTCCGATACACCACAAACCCCGACCGCTCGGCAACGCTGTCATACAGCTTCATCGCGGTCTGGTTCGTCTCATGGGTTTGCCAGTACACGCGGCTCGATCCGTCTGCCTTCGCCTGTGCGTAGACCGCTTCGATCAGCGCCCGCCCCACGCCCTTGCCGCGTTCGCTTTCCAGCGTATAGAGATCCTGCAGATAGCAGGTCGGGCCGGCCATGATTGTGTTCCGGTGATAAAGATAGTGCACAAGGCCGACCAGTTGTCCGTCGCGCTCGGCGACCATCGCATGCATGGGTTCGTAGCCGTCGAAGAAACGCGTCCAGGTGAGCAGCGTGATGTCGCGCGGCAGTGCCGTTTCGCCCGAGCGTCCGTAGAACGCGTTGTAGGCGTCCCATAGGGGCAGCCACGCCGGAAAATCGTTGGGGGCCACGGGACGAATCTGGATCGGATGAGTCATGAGACGGTTTCCTTGTCTGCGTGCTGTTGAAGCGTGAAGGGGCTGGGCCGTTTGTGTACCGCATCTCTATGGTTGGGTTGAACAGGCGAGCAGGGCCGCAGCAAGCGCGTCGTTACGATCGCCGGATTGTTGTGACGCCGCCGTCTGCACCTGGACCGGGATCTCTTGCGATACACCATAAGCTGCAACGCAAGCATCCAGTCGCGCACCGGCATCTTTCGCAGGACCTATGCCGCCATACGCCAGCGCGAGCACGGCGAAGGCGATTACCCACGCTACCCACTTGACGACAATCGCGTTTCTTCGCGCGGTCGACGCAGCTTTTGCATGCACTGGTTCGGTCAGAGCGGAGGTATCCATGGCAGCAGCGGCCCCTTTCGTTTAACGGGCCGCGCTGTACACGTAGCCGTCAGCCCCGGCGGCTTCCAGCGCAACCATTTCGTCAGCTTAGGGATTTTGTGGCACCATTGTTAGCTCCACGTGCCAACAATAATCTGGAGCCACACATTTGGACTACGGTCTGTTGATGTCGAATTTCGCGAAGCAACTGGGTGGCCGCAAGCTCACGCAGCAGAATCTGCTGTACGAGAGTTTGCGCCGGGCGATACTCGATGGCGACATCCGGCACGGCAGTCAACTGATCCCCACCCGCTCGCTCGCCGAGCAGTTAGGCATCGCGCGTAATTCGGTGCTGTACGCGTACGAGCGCCTCACCGAGGAGGGGTTTGTCAGTACCAGCCGTCACGGCTCCGTGGTGAGCATGGTGAGCCGGGCGGCTTTGCCGCCGGCGCCGCCAGTCGATGGCCTCGGCGTGCCCATCAGCCGCTTGTCACGACGGGTTGCCGATCTGCCGCGAGAGCGGACGCGCGCCAACGACCCCACGCCGTTCCGTCCCGGCGTGCCCGCGCTCAACGAGTTTCCGATGGTGCAATGGCGCAGTTCCATGGAACGCGCGTGGCGCGCGGTCGATCCGCGTGAGCTCGACTATCGCAACAACGCGGGACATCCTGCCTTGAGGCGCGCGATTGCTGACTATGTGCGCGTCTCGCGCGGCGTGCGATGTTCGGCCGAGCAGGTGTTTATCACTTCGGGTACCCAGGCAAGTCTCGATCTTTGCGCCTGTATGCTGGCCGATCCGGGCGACCGGGTGTGGATGGAGGACCCGGGCTATCACGGCGCAAAGGCCGCATTCCAGGCCGCGGGCCTCAACCTTGAACCCATTCCGGTCGACGCCGCCGGCATTGCGCCGACGCAGGAAGATTGGCAGCGCGCACCGCCGCACCTGATCTACATCACGCCATCGCATCAGTATCCGCTTGGCAGCGTGTTGAGCCTCGAGCGGCGCTGGTCGATCATCGAACGTGCAATCGAACGCGGCGCCTGGATCATCGAGGATGACTACGACAGCGAACTGCGCCACAACGGGCCGCCTTTGCCGTCGATCCAGGGGTTGACCGCCAACACGCCCGTCATTTATCTGGGCACCTTCAGCAAGACAATCTTCCCGGCCCTGCGCATGGGGTTCATGATCGTGCCGGCCCATGTGGCGAAGGAAGTTGACGCCGCGCATAGCGAACTCGCCCGCCAGGGGCGCGTGGCGGAGCAGATGGCGTTGGCTGATTTCATCGAAAGCGGTAAATACGCGCGTCATCTGCGGCGCATGCGGCGGATCTATCAGCAGCGCCGCGCGGCGCTGGTAGTCGCGCTTGAGCGGCACATGGGCGATCTCGTCACCGTTTCGTCGGACAGCGGCGGCATGCATCTGACGGTGCGTCTCGACGCGCCGCTACTCGATACGGATGTGACGGAGGTGACGCGCGCGCATGGCTTGACGGTCGCGCCGCTCAGCACGTTCTGCGATTCGCGTACGGATAGCACGCGATATAACGGCTTTATGCTGGGCTATGCCGGCATTGCACCCGAGGATGCCGATGCGCTGGTTGCGCGGCTCGCCCAGATTGTGCGCTCGCTTTAGTTTTTCTGGTTGCCCGAGTGGCGCAACGTGTCGCGCACTCTCTTGGCCACCAGCAGTGGCATGTAATCGAACACGCGGGCGTCAGTCTTAAAGTCGGCCAAAGTGTCGGCGTAGATCTTCGAGACCGTTTCCGTCGGGGTGTTGGTTTCCGCGGCGATGGCCTGTACAACTTCGTCAACGTTGGGCTGGGGCTGAGCCATGTGGATCTCCGTGTTTGGCAGGGGATACCGCAAAAGACAGGAATTCCATTACAGGACGAGCTTCGCCACGATGCCAATTGAATCGTGCTATCAGGCGTCCGCTACACGCGCTGTTTTGCTTGCGATCGCGAAAGGGAGCGATCGCAAGACGCGATTTGTCTGCTCAATGCGAGTGGCGATGATGAATATCTGGGAAATGCGCGTGTGTGTGCGTAATGGGCGCATGCCGGTGTGGATGCGTATGCGGCTCCTCGCCATCCCACACGAAGTCATGCTCGTGCTGGTGATGTTCGTCGTGGCGGTGCCGGTGATTGTGGTCCAGCGCCTGATGCGTATGCGGATGATCGTGCCGCTCGCGGATATGCAGCCAGATGCCGAATGCCATCAACGCCGCGGCGACCCAGAACAGCAGCGGCGGCATTTCTGGCCAGAGGATTAGCGAGATCGTCACGCCGAACAGCGGCGCCACTGAAAAATACGCGCCGGTGCGCGCTGTACCGAGATTGCGAAGCGCGAGCACGAACAGCACCAGGCTGATTCCGTAACCGGCGAAACCGGTCACCATCGCGGCCGCCATGGTCCCGATATGTGGGAGTTTGGCGCCGAGCAGCAAGGCAATCGCGAAGTTCACCGACCCCGCAACGAGTCCCTTCAGGCAGGCGATAACCATCGCGTCGTTGGTGGAGACCTTGCGTGTCAGGTTGTTGTCGATGGCCCAGCATGCGCAGGCTGCGGCTACCAGCAATGCGCCGAGCGGCAGGCCCGTTGCCCCCGGATGCCACGACAGCGCGACGCCGCCGGCCACGATCGCCACCATGCCGAGAAACACCTGGACGTCGACGTTCTCGCGAAACACCACCCACGCGATCAGCGCGGTGAAGACGCCCTCGAGATTCAGCAGCAGTGAACTCGTGGCGGCCGGCGTGGCGTTTAGTCCGAGCATTAGCAGCGCAGGTCCGGCGACTCCGCCGGTGGCAATTGCGCCAAGCAGCCACGGGACTTCGCGCAGATGAATCTGCCCTTCGTTGGCCCGCTCGTTGCTGCTGAGCCGCAAACGGCGCACGAGGATCGTGACGGCGAGGCCAATGCCGCTGCCGAGATAAAAGAGACCCGCCACCATGAACGGCGACAGCGTGCCGAGCAAGGCTTTGGCAAATGGCGTCGTTGCGCCGAACAGGGCGGCGGCAAGCAGTGCGGTGAGCGGTGCGTTGAAACGGGCGGACATGGTTGGGGCGGATTCGGGTGCTGCGTGGCGCGCAGGCAGCGCGGTGGATTGGTCTGATCGAAGCGTAGTGTAGCAATCCGCGCGGTTTTACTCAGCAAACGACTGTTTGGACAGGAATTCGACCCGGGTCCGCAGCTTTGGCGACAACTGCCGGTTCGACGGCCTCAGCACCGAGAACTGTCCGGCTTGCGTCAGATGGCCGAGCGTCTGCGGCACACCTCGCCGTTACAGATACGCCGGCGACGCGTACAGCACGAAGCAGAACGGCCCGAGCCGCTTGGCCATCAGTTGCGAATCGCCCAGTGGGCCGCTGCGGATCGCGGCGTCGAAGCACCTTCGATAACGTCGACTAGGCGGTCGTTGAAATCCAGTTCGAGGTCGATCTCCGGATAACGCGCAGTGAACTCGTGCAGGGCCGGCAGCAAAAAGCGGTATCCGATGGTGGGCAGGCTAACCCGCAGTCGACTGCGCGGTGTTGCTTTGGCCTGCAGCATCATCGTTTCGGCGTCGTGCACGGCCTTGATGATCTGGCGGCAGCGCTCGTAGAAGCGCTCGTCGTCATCCGTCAGACTGATGCGCCTCGTGCTTTGCGGCAGTAGCCGCACGCCGAGGTGCTGTTCGAGACGCGCCACGCTCTTGCCCACTGCGGGAGCAGACAAGCCAAGCCGCTGAGCGGCGCCGACAAGCTCGAGGTCGGCAGTTGTCTGATGGCCGCCGTGGCTGGCGCGCGGTATTTGTCTCGACCGCATTGCTCGGTGCGTTGGCGCTGCTGCTGGCGGCGCCCGGCATGTCGGAGACGCGCGATCCGCATGCAGTCGGCGTCGACTGGCCGGGCATGGCGAGTTTCACGGTGGCGCTGGGTTTCTTCACGGTCGCGATTCTGGAAGCGCCCGATCTTGGCTGGAGCCATCCGACGATTGGGGTGCTGCTGACCGCCGCTACCGTTGTACTCGCGGCGTTTGTGCTGATCGAACGACGCACGGCACGGCCGATACTCGACCTCTCGCTGTTCCGCTATCGACGTTTTGTCGGCATGCAATAGCTGCTGATTACAACCTGTTACTGCTTCGTAGTCCTGCTTGTGATCTTGCCGATCCGCTTTGTTGGCATCGAAGGATACGCTGGGCTACCTCGGTGCGGGCGAGCGTCAGTTGGGTCCTCTTGCTGCCGCTGCGGTTTGCGACGACACGAACTGCGCTTTGGCGACTCACTCGCAGATGGCCGGCAGCCCGTGCCGTCTGGCATGGTCAGTATGGTGTAGTCGTCTGTGCAACAGATCACCAGTTGTTATCCACCGGATTCCCTGCCTGTCGTGTACAGGTTGTGTTTGCAACGGCTAAGCGGCGTATCTCCACTGCCGTTGTCTGACTGGACGAGCCTCAAATCTCCCGGAATGTCATCTTGAAAATTGCACCGGCTTCCGGGCAATGCTATTAAGTACGCACATGCCGGTAGTACCCGTAATCACACGGAGCCGCTCGATCCGTCTATACGCGCGTGCCGGTTTCCGAAGCTCGCTGACAGGGAACTGAACGACGATGTCGGACTTGTTGAAGGACGTGACTGGAGCTGGACTGCCTGGGCGACAGGCGTATCACCTCGACGTACCCGACACGGATAGCGCGGCACAGCTATCGGTCGTGTCGTTCGACGCGATCGAAAAGATGGGGGAGCCTAACGTGGTCACCATCGTGCTCACGCATCCGGAGCAGCTCCTGCGCACTGCCTATCTGAACCAGGATGCGGTCTTCCGGATTGCTTCCGATGACGGCGCCGTGAGGAAGTTCTCCGGCTACATCGAACGCTTCTCGATGGTGCAGACCACGAAGGACTACACGAAGTACGAGATCGTCCTCAAATCGCACTTCGGGCGCCTGCAGTCGGTCACCAACACCCAGGTCTTCCAACATCTCACGATCCCGCAGATCTTCCAGAAGATCCTGCGCGCCCATGGCATCCGCGATCACCAGATACTGTTTCGCCTGCGCGGCAACTATCCCAAGGTGCTGTGGCGCTTCCAGTACCAGATGACGGACTTTGACTATGTGCACATGCTCATGGAGAAGGCCGGCATCTGGTGCTACATCGTGGAGACCGAACATGGCGACATTACCGTCTTTGCCGATGACATCGACCATTACCTTTACGACCCGCGGCTCATTGCTCCGTACCGCGAGGTGGCTGGTCTCGAGTCGGCGGGCGTAGAAGCGGTCACGACGCTCAGGACGCACGCGCAGATCGTGCCGCAGTCCATCGTGGTCGCCGATTACAACCCTGAGTCCGCCTGGGAGCGATTCAGGGATGAGGCGAATATTGCCCCCCATGACACGACCACCTACGGCCAGCCCTACATCTACGGCACGAACCACCTCGACCAGCAGGGGGCGAAGTGGGAAGCGCAACTGCGCCACGAGGCGGCGATTGCCCGCCAGGTGGTGTATGAAGGCGCGAGCACCGTGCTTGCGCTGCAGTGCGGACGTGTGCTTGAGACGGACCTCGTGCTGCCCGATGCCCCCAAGGGACAGGTTGTCATCGGGATCACGCACAGCGGTGCGCGCGACAGGCCGTATACCAACACCTATAAGGCGATTCCCGCCGACCGGCGCTTCCGTCTCCAGCTCAAGCCTGCCAGGTGGGCCAGAATCGCCGGTACACTCAGCGCCCGCGTTTGCAGCCCGGACAAGTACACCTATGGCTATCCGCTTCATGTGGACTCCCGCAAGCCCGTCCTTGCGCAACTGGGGCTGGCGAACGAGGTAGAAATGGAAGTCGAAAACGATACGGTTGTCCTGCGACGCCCAAAGCTTAAAGTTCGTGAAGGCTGGGCGGAGGCCAGCCAGGCTCTAGCCGACAGTGATGACGACGCATTGGTGATGGGTGAATTCCCGAACGCCGACGACGCGGACCTTACATGGTAGTGCGCGGGGAGTTTGGCCGGCCGCGCTCGAATCGTTGCGCCAATGACTTCGAAGGGCCGCCCTGCACCCTTTCGGATTCCGGTGACGTTCAAGCGCAAACAGGGTTTGGTCTTGCTGGATCAGATTTGCGCCGTAGACAAGGTGCGTCTCGTCAAGAAAGAAGGTTCAGTGCCCGATGAGACGTTGATGAACACCCTGCAGACCTTGCAGGAAGTCTTCGCAGAATAGCAACGACAGCTAGGTCCGCTGCGCCTGCGCGAATTCAATCACCGTTTGCGCAAAGCGCGTCGCCGCCGGATTACCGGCATCGCGGTGCGTGACCAGATGTAGCGGCGCGGTGATGGCGGTCTCACTATCAATGGCGCAATACACCACGCTCTCCTGCTGATAGCGCTGCATCGACGCAGGCACCAGCGTCACGCCCGTGCCTGCCGCCACGAGATTGATCGCCGTCAGCATGCGCGGCACCTCGCTGGCGACCCGCGGCGTGAAACCAGCTGCCTCGCAGGCGTCGATGAAATCGGCGTACATGCCACGCGCGCCCGGACGGCGCACAAAGATAAACGTTTCTTCGGCCAGCGCATCGAGCGGGACCGGCCGCATCCGCCGCGCCGCGCCGCGTGCCTTCAGCAGGCGATGCCCCACCGGCAGCACGAGCACCATGTTCTCCTGCGCCAGCAGGTCGAAGCGCAGCTCATCCGGCGTAGCGCTCGGCTTGCGCAGGATGGCCGCGTCGATCCTGCCGCTCACCATTCGCTCGATAATTTCCGCGGCGTTGATTTCGTTGAGATCGATGGCGATGTCCGGACAGGCCTCGCGAAACGCGCGGATTGCAGCCGGCGCGAGCGGGTGAAATGCCGATGAACTGGTCAGCGCGATACGCACCGAACCGATCCGGCCGTCTGCGATACCCTTGCCTTTGACGACGGCCTGGTCGAGCGCTTGCAGGACGGCGCGCGCATCTTCAGCAAAGGACGCCCCTGCCGAGGTCAGTTCGACGCCGCGCGCCACCCGCGTGAACAGCGCGAAGCCGATTTCACTTTCGAGCGCCTGAATCTGCTGCGACAGCGGCGGTTGCTGAATGTGCAGCTTCGCGGCGGCGCGAGTGAACTGCCGCTCGTCGGCCACTGCCAGGAAGTAACGCAAATGCCGCAATTCCATCGCATTTCCTCATATATATGAAACGTATGGCAAGGTCATTTTATCGGTATTTTACATTTACCGCGATCATCCGTACCCTTGAGGGATAAAGAAGACGATGCACTTCAGGAGACCCATGGATTCGACGCTTTCCGCCGCGCAGCCGCCCGCGCATCCCGCCGCCATGCCTGCGGCCTCGCAGGTGCGGCGCGCCGTGATCGCCTCTGTGATCGGCAACGGTCTCGAATGGTTCGACTTTCTGATTTACGGCTATTTTGCAAAGACCATCTCGCATGTGTTTTTTCCGGTGGGCAACGCGTTTCTGTCCACCGTACTGACGCTCGCCACCTTTGCGATCGGTTTTGTGGTGCGGCCGCTCGGCGGCATTGTCCTTGGCGCTTACGCGGACCGGGTGGGGCGGCGCCGTACCTTGTCTTTGCTCATCCTGCTGATGGCGGTCAGCACGCTGCTGATGGGCCTGACGCCGGGCTATAGCAGCATTGGCATCGCTGCGCCGTTGCTGGTGCTGCTCTCGCGGGTTCTGCAGGGCCTGTCGGTGGGCGGCGAGTTTGCCACCGCCGCCGCGATGCTGTCGGAGTACGCACCGCGCGGCAAAAAGATGTTTTACGGCAGTTTCCAGATGACTTCGCAGGCATTTGCATTGCTGCTGTCGTCCGCATGCGGCTATCTGCTGACCACGCATCTGGACCGGGCGTCGCTGGAAACGTGGGGCTGGCGCGTGCCGTTCCTGCTCGGCGCGTTGATTGGGCCGATTGGTTTTTATATCCGCCATAAGGTGGGCGAGTCACCGGAATTCCTTGAACTGCGCGAGCGGCTCGGGCATGCGCCGCGCCAGTCGATGCGGCAGTTCTTGCGTGAGCGCAGCGATGCATGCCTGTGCGCGATGGGTGTGATTATTGTCGGCGCGGCGACCAATTATCTGTGGCATTCGTTCTTGCCGTTGTATGTCGAGCGCCAGTTGCATCTGCCGCTGAAGAACGCGTTGCTGGGCACGGCTGTGTCGGGCCTGATCAGCATCGTTGCGTATCCGTTGGCGGGCAAGCTCGCGGATCGCGTTGGCGCGTGGCGGGTGTTTTTCCCGGTGGTGGTGGTCTGGGCGGTGATCGCGTATCCGCTGTTCGCGTGGGTGGTTGCGCAGCCGACGGCCGAACGGCTCTTCACCGCGCAGATGGTCGCCACGCTGGTGTTGAGCATCATGTCCGGCCCCCATCCGGGGATGCTCACGCAACTATTTCCGACTGCGACGCGTTCGACCGGGGTGGCGCTGTCGTACAACATCGCCGTAACGCTGTTCGGCGGGCTGGCGCCCTTGACGGTGACCACGCTGATCAGCGTGACCGGCTCGAACCTGGTGCCGGCGTATTACCTGATTTTTGCGGCGATCGTTTCGTTGCTGCTGGTCGGCCTGAGTCGCTCAGGGCGGCTTTTGTGGCGCGACCCCGACGCCGTGCCGCACGACTAATTCTTCTTTCACATTGATTCGACCATGACGGATTCCAGTACGCGCGAGCGGGCGCGACCACGCAACGAATACCCGGTGCGCGAAGTCGCCGGCGGACACTTGCGCGTCAGCACGGCGCGTGGGTCCGGCTCGGTGCCGCTGTATCGCTCGCTCGACGAAGCGTCGGACGCACGGGTGAGCCGCGTTGTCATCGTGCTGCATGGCCGGCTGCGCGACGCGGATGCCTATCTGTTGTCCACACAACGTGCCTTGGCGGCGGCGGACGTGAATGCCGCGGATACCTTGTTGCTTGTGCCGCAGTTTCTTGCCGGCGCCGATATTGCGGCTCATGGCCTCGATCAGGACATGCTGCACTGGGAGTGGACGGGTTGGATGGGCGGCGACGACGCACTCGGACCGGCGCCGCTCAGTTCGTTCGATGTCCTTGATAGTCTGATCGAATCGCTGGCGGATCGCGCACGCTTCGGCGCGCTGCGCGAGGTGGTGATTGCCGGCCACTCGGGTGGCGCGCAGGTGGCGCATCGATATGCGGTGGTTGGGCGGGCGACGGCGCTGCTCGAACGGCAAGGCGTTCGTTGCCGCTATGTGATTGCCAATCCTTCTTCATATGTGTATTTCGACAATCGCCGCCCGGACGGCAACGGTGGCTTTAGTCCTGCTGACGAGCGCGCCTGCGCTGATGTCGACACATGGAAGTACGGCATACATCAACCGCCGCGATACGCAAGCAGCGCTGCGTTTGATACGCTGGAGCAACGTTATGTCCGCAGCGACGTAATCTACCTGCCCGGCGGGGCCGATTGCGCCCCGCAGCATCAGGCGCTCGCCCGGTCCT
>SDBV01010197.1_pt1 | contig 12348 bp, 10 predicted proteins | sample 2277081 | NCBI WGS metagenome assembly SDBV01 (sample SAMN10402039, study PRJNA504765) | marine sediment metagenome | isolation source: marine sediment core GS10_PC15, 223 cmbsf | place: Arctic Ocean: Southern Knipovich Ridge | collected 2010 | reverse complement strand
CATTTTCGATTCTCTTTAGCCTCGTATTTAGAAAGACATTTAAATAGCTACTTCCGGCAGTTCTCGAAGTTCCTTGTAAGTAAATACTGGCCCATCCTTACAAACAAATTTACTGGCAATATTTCACCTTCCGCATTTACCAATTCCACAGCTCATGCGACGCTCCAGCGAAGTAATGATTCTTTCCGGAGTGAAGCCCAAATCGAGTAGCGGGGGCATAGTATACTTCAACATGATGGGAGGACCACAGACCAGGGCAGTACTATTTTCAGAGCTTGGGGCCGCTTCTTTAAGTACGTTGGGCACCAGGCCAACTCGCCCTTTCCAGCTCTCCTCTCCCCTGTCTACGGTGACGTACATATTAATATCACCCCTCTTCTCCCACTCCCTTAATTCTGATTTATAGATAAGTTCGCCGGGACTGCGAGCACCGTAAAATACCGTGATATCTTTAAATCGGGATCTGTTCTTATCATGAAGTAGATATCTAATAGTTGACCTTAGAGTAGTGAAGGCAAATCCTCCCCCTACGATAAGAATATTTTTGTCTTGCATGGCCTTCAGGGGATAGAAATTACCGTAAGGTCCTCTCACTCCTATCTGACTTCCCTCCTCCAAATCGTGAAGCGCAGTAGTGAGCACCCCAGTGGGATATCGTTTCACTGTAAAATGTAGGTACTCATCATCAAGGGGCGAGGAGGCGATACCAATAGGACTTTTCCCTGCTCCCGGAACCGAAAGCATGGCAAATTGAACACAATCAAATTTAAATCCCTCCCGATCTTTTTTTTTTACGAAGGCCCACTCAAACGTCTTAATATCACTAGCTACGTTCTCAATTTCAGGCTTTATTACAACAACCACCCTAGGACGGTAAAGATCATTCATTTTCGATTTCCTTGATGATTTCTCTTATATCCATATTCACCGGACAATTCTGGATACAACGCCCACAGCCAACACAGGCTATTTCTCCGTATCTCTTTACAAAATAGTTGAATTTATGCATCACCCTCTGTCTCATTCTCTCACGGTTTGAAATCCTCGGGTTGTGCCCCGAAGCCTCTACGGTAAACTCAGGAAACATACAAGAATCCCAGGTGCGAATCCGTTTGACTCGGCCCTTGTCTTTTTCATCCAGAAGAGCAAAACAGTGGCAGGTAGAACAAAGATAGGTACAAATACCGCAGCCAAGACATTTCTGGTGAATCTGATCCCACAAGGGCGAATCAAAGATTTTGTCCAATTTCTTGCTCAGCCCCTCGGTAACTACCTTTGACTTAACCTTTTTCTCGGCTTCTTTCTTAGAAGAAGCAAATTTTTCTCTCTCCTTTTCTTGAGCATCTCGAAAAGAATCATCCTTCCCCGTCAGGTCTTTCCCCCGCTCGGTCAAAGCTTCAACAAAGTACTCTCCATCCCCCAAATCCGCAAGCAGCACATCCAGGTGGGCTTTTTTAAAGGGACCACCTCCGACCGAGGTACAAAAACAACTCTGCTCAGGATGAGTGCATGCCATACCCACAATAATAGTCTTTTCTCGCCTCTCGGTATAGTAAGCATCCTGATAATCTTCACTATCAAACACCCGATCGAGCAAAGCCAAGCTTTGAGCATCGCAGGGACGCATGGCAAAGACAATTCTCGCTTTCTGAAGAACAGTCTCTGCTCCCTTTTCCACCCCGTTTTTGGAAAATGAGAACAGCACCTCGTTTTGAGGAAAGAATAGATCCTTCGGTGTCTTTCTGGAATTTAAGAAATCCAGAGAGATTTCTTTGCCTGAGGCGATAGGATGAAAAAGGACTAACCCGTCCTTGTTGACCGGAGCCCAAATCTCATAATCTTTACTCAGCTTCTCCAACCATTTGCCAATCTGCTCTTTCTTAATTATTTTCTCTTTCAATCTATCACCTTTCCGCAAGTTCAATCCCCCAGGCTTATCTTCTATCAACGTTGCTTACTTTATGAATTCCTGGGGATCGTCCATTTTGAAAGTCGCCATAGGGGGCAGTTCCTCCAAATCGATTCCTGCTTCGTAACCATATAGCTCTTTGACATCCTTGTGTGCCTTTCTGTGAAGCATCCTCAATTCGACATTCATAGGGCAAACCCGACTGCAAGCTCCGCAATCAACGCAGCGTCCAGATGTATGCAAGGTTCGAATCATGTGGAATATAAGGGTATCCGAGGGATCCGACGTTTTGCCAAACCAGGTAGGCAGGCTCTGATCAACAAAACACTGAGGACAATAACAAGCTGGACAAACGTTCCGGCAGGCATAACACCTAATACATCTGGCGGCTTCGCTATTGAGATAGGCCCACCTCTCGTCATCCGGTTTTGAAGCGAACTCCTCCAAATCGGAATACTCGCCGCTTTGTGGTTGCGAAACTTCCTTTCCAATCAAAGCGTCATATAGAACCGGATTTCTACACGTGCAGCTTTTGCATGATGCATATAGAAGCTTATCCTTATCCACTTTCTCCTCAAATCCTTCTCCCTTAAGGATAATCTGGCTATCGTTCTCCACACCTTCCAGAAGCTCCCTGCCGTCCAGAATATCTTCAATTTTCTTTCTACCAATCATTCCGGAGCAAGGAACAGCAATAATAAAGACATCTTCTCTATTAACCTGTTTCTCCTTGATCAGCCCAATAATTGACCGGATGTCGCATCCCTTAGCCACAATACCTACCTTTCCCTGTGCCGTCTTCAAATAAGAAGAAAGATTGTTCTCGCAGCGGAAATTCCAGACCAACCTTGTCGTCTCATCCGCTTTCTGGACAAAGGCTGGCCTGGTACGAAGAGGTAAACTCCCCTCTTCATAGCCAATTATCAAATCTACTTTCTTTTCAGCTAGTAATTTCTCTGCTACTTTTCTAAGTTCTTTCTCGCGTTCTTGCATTCTAGTTCTCTTTCACAAATCTTTTATTGGCACCGAGAGCCCTTACCTCTTCGGTAACCTCTTTTATAACCTGGGAGAATCTCTCCCCTTCTGCAGCAGATATCCAGGTAAATTGCACTCTTCCTTTCTCAACACCGGCAAATTCCAGAATTCTCTTGAGGATAGCAAATCTTCGTCTGGCAATTAGATTGCCACTAATATAATGACAATCTCCTGGATGACATCCAGAAACCAATACTCCATCCACTCCGTGCTGAAGGCTTTTGAAAATAAAATAGGGATTAATCCTTCCCGAACAAGGAACCCGGATAATTCGAACATTAGGAGGATACTGCAGTCTGCCAATGCCGGCTAGATCAGCCCCAGCGTAGCTGCACCAGTTACAGAGAAAAGCAATAATTCTAGGTTCCCATTTTGAGCTATCCTTCTTCACTACCTGGTTCTCTTCCATCCCCTTTCCACCCCCTATTGAATATCCTGAATCTCCCTAGAACGAACTTATAGCCAGGAAGATCTGATCGTCAGTGAATCCTCTCAGATCAAGCGCGCTTGATCTGCAGCTGGCCACACAAGCACCGCATCCTTTACATAATGCCTCAGTTACCTGGGCTGCTCTAATCCCTCTTCTTTCATCGACTGTTTTCACCTCTACTGCCTTATACGCACACAAAGATTCGCACATCCCACAGGCACTACATCTACTAGTATTAACCGTAGCTACTGTTCCTTCTGCTTCAATCTCATCCTGGCTCAAAATTACCGAAGCCCTGGATGCCGCAGCATTTGCCTGAGTAATGCTTTCATCCAGAAACTTAGGATTGTGGGCAAGACCGCACAAGAAGACTCCCTCAGTGGCAAATTCGACCGGCCGCAATTTAACATGAGCCTCCAGAAAGAACCCATCCTCGTTCAAGGGTACTTTGAGCATCTGTGCCAAAGACTTGTTGTCCTTTCCAGGAACGGTAGCCACACCCAGTACCACAATATCTGGCCAGAGGGTTAATTTCTCACCCAGAATCGTATCCCTTATTGAGACCTTGAGGTTGCCATCTTCCTCCACTACCTCAGGTTTTTCCTCTTCGCTATAACGAACAAAAATTACGCCTTCTTCCCTAGCCTTTTGGTAATAATCCTCCTTGAACCCGTAAGTTCTCATATCTCGATACAGAACAAATACGTCAGCCCCTGGATTCGCTTCCTTGATTTTTAGAGCGTTCTTGATGCTCTCACTGCAACAGACCCGACTGCAATAGGGTCTTTCATTTTCCCTTGAACCCACGCACTGAATCATCACCACAGACTTGAGATTATCAATTTTGGAGCTCCTGGGAGCAAGCCTTTCTTCCAGTTCCACCTGTGTTATTACGTTCTCGTTCTTCCCATAGAGATACTCCTCGCTCTTCAGTTCCTCACCTCCACTAGCCACAATGACAATCCCGTGTTCCAATTCTTGTCCAGAAGTGAGTGTAGTCTTAAAATTACCAACATAGCCGGATATCTCTTTAGGCTGGGCATCGGTAAATACCTGAATCAACTCGTTGTCGTCTACCTCTTTCTTGATATCCTTAAGAAATTCTTGAGTATCGTTCCCCTCCAGGGTGTAGTAGATGCTTCTTATAAGTCCGCCCAGTTCTTTTTCCTTCTCTACCAGATATACCTCAAAACCCTGGCGGGCAAGGGACAAAGCCGCGCTCATCCCAGAAATGCCGCCTCCTATGATCAAACCTCGTTTGGTCACAGCCAAACGCAGCCTGCGCAAAGGCTCGAGTTTAGCGGCTTTAGCTACAGCCATCCTTACCAGATCCTTGGCCTTCTCGGTAGCAGCCTCTGGCTCCTGCATATGTACCCAGGAACACTGGTCGCGAATGTTGGCCATCTCAAACAGATATCGGTTGAGTCCCGCTTCCCGTATTGTCTCCTGGAAAAGAGGCTCGTGCGTACGTGGAGAACAGGAAGCCACTATTACCCGATTGAGATTATGTTCCTTAATCTTTTCTCCAATTACATCCTGAGTATCCTGAGAACAGGTATAGAGATTATGCATAGCATAGACAACATTGGGAAGGGTCTCGGCATACTTGACCACCCCAGGTACGTCCACTACGCCACCTATGTTTATACCACAGTGACAGATAAAGGCTCCTATCCTGGGAGGTTGACCTCTCACATCGATTTCCGGGGGATATTCTTTCTTGCCAACCAGACTTCCTCTGGCTGAAGCCAGGTCCCCTTGAGCAAAGGAAGCAGCACCACTTGCTTGAATAACCGTCTCTGGAATATCTTTGGGCCCCTGGAATGCTCCACAGACATAGACGCCAGCTCGACTTGTCTTTACTGGCGAGAAAACATCAGTCTTGCAGAATCCATATCTATTTAGCTCTACGCCAAGCCTCTTTCCCAGTTGCTGAATATCATCGGAAGGGCTGAGTCCTACTGACAGGACCACCAGATCAAATTCTTCTTCTACAACTTCTCTTTCATTCTTTATGTATTTTATTTTCAAATTATTTGTCTGGGCTATCTGCTTCACGCTGGAAACCATGCTCTTGATATATCTAATCCCGTATTGCTTCTGGGCTCTCTGGTAGTATTTGTCAAAATCCTTGCCAAAAGCTCTCATATCCATGAAGAATATGGTCGGCTCGATTTGTTTCTCATGCTCTTTGGCAATAATCGCCTCTTTGGTAGCATACATGCAGCACACCGAAGAACAGTAGCCTTTGTTGCAGGATGCATCCCTCGAACCGACACACTGAATAAAGGCAATCTTTTTGGGATGTCTTCGGTCGCTGGAACGAAGTATTTTTCCTTTATAAGGCCCAGAGGCACTGAGAATCCTTTCAAATTCGATGCTATTAACAACATTGGAGTATACTCCGTAGCCGAATTCCCCTTTGAGCCTGGCATCAAATTCTTCGAATCCAGGAGCAAGAATCACCGCTCCTACGTCAATATTGAGCACCTCTTCTTTCTGCTCAAAGTCTATGGCATCAGCCTCACAGAATTCTTTGCAGACTTCGCACTTATCAGTAAGAAAATGGATACAATTCTCCTGGTCAATCACAGCCTTATTGGGAATAGCCTGGGGAAAAGGTATATGAATAACCGAGCGTTGGCTTAGATTCTCGTCAAACTCGGAGGCGATCGGTATTATCTCTTCCTTACAGATGTCCTCAGCCTTGATTGCTTTTGTAGGGCAAACAAATTCGCAGCTTCCACAGCCCAGACAAATCTGAGAGCGCTCTTTAAAGGGAGGAATAACCTCTCTAGCTATCCCTCGGTTGGCAAAACCGATAGTACTTCTGCCCATTCTTTCCTGACACATTCGAACACACAGACCGCAGAGAAGACAATCCTCATTCTTCTTAGGAAAGCGTGGCTCCTTAATTCCTAGTTCACCAGCCAATTCTCGGATTTTTTCTGAATCCGGACAACGAGCTAGCAATAGTTCCACCATTATCTTCCTGGCTCTTATCACCCTCTCGGAGGAGGTACGAACCACTATTCCCGGTTGAACCCTGTATTGACAGGAGGCCTGAATTTGAGAATTACCATTCATGCCTATCTCTACCAAACAAATACGGCAGGCTCCGTAGGGACTTAAAGCTTTGTGATAGCAGAGAGTCGGTATCTTTATTCCAACGCTCTCAGCAGCTTGGAGGATAGTGCTCCCTTCTTCCACCTCAAGACGTTGGCCATCAATGGTTAGATCTATCATTATTCTTATCCTTTACCTTTTTACTATTCCATCGATAAATTCTGTCTCCCTTTTTGTGTTCATAAACAAAATCTACTTCGGGATAACCTGCTGTCAGAACCAGTAAGGTTTCCTCAATATTGCCCAGGGGCTTCCGGTCAGGGTGACTGTAACAAAAAGTGGCTCTAACTTTCGTCTTTTTCCCTGCTTCTGAACTTATCTCTAGCTTACCTCCGGTTTCCCTGGCTGCCTGACTGAGAAAAGGAATACCCAACCCAACTCTTCTGGTGGCCTTAGTAGTAAAGAATGGATCCAACGCTTTTTTAACAGTCGCCTCATCCATCCCTTTGCCGTTGTCCTCTATCTCCAGGACAAACCAGTCCTTTCTAATATTCTCTTCTATCCTTATTTTAACCGTACTGGCTAAGGCCCTAACAGAATTTTCTACTATATCAAGGATATGTAAAGATATGTCTTCCATGCTTTACTCAATGTTCACCCTTCGACCCTTATCACCCATTAGCGCTTTCTTTATCTCCTCAATACACACCTCTTTAACCAGGAAAGAAGAGAAACTTCTACCTATACTCTTTAAAGAATGGGCATCAGAAAAAGTAAGCAGGGGAAAGTCATATTTGTGAGAAAAATCAGATCGTCTCTCTCTCGAGGCTAAAGGAGATATTTCCAGAGCATCAAGAGTCAGTTCGCGGGGAATAAAGCCCAATTGACTAATGATGCTGAAGCCCTCACGATCTATGTGAGAAGCAATTGCCAGGCCTCTTTCACTATAGCCATGGGCAGCATACTGGAATCAGCGCAGGGAGACAGGCAGGTATGGATATGCAAATCCCCTCTCATCCATCTCAACATCATCTGATTCCAGAAATACCTGCACTATACAATCTGCCCACTAACTCAAAGGCAGACATTTTGCTAACCATAATGGGAATACCTTCTTTTTCAGCTTTCCTAATCGTTTCTTCTTCTGGCTGCCTTCCGTTCACAATAACGATGACAGCAAGATTATTAAGACTGGCTACTGCAACTATATTTTGATGAATCTGTAGGGTAACCCAGAGATCACCAGCTTTTCCGTTAGCTATAACGTCACTCAAAAGATCGCTGACATATCCACCTTCTATCTTTCGATCCAGTCTATCAGCTGCACATTTAACTTCCAGGTTAAACTTCTTAACCAGTTCCCTTAACTTCATAGCTCACGCTCTCTTTTTCAGTAGCGACATACATCTCCAGACGTGTTCCCTTTCCTACGGTCGAGGTAATATTCATTTCATCAACACATTTCTTAATATTATTTAAGCCCATTCCCGCTCCAAAACCCAGTTCTCTAACCCAATCAGGAGCAGTGGAATAGCCAGGCCGCATAGCCTTCTCAATATCAGGGATACCCGGTCCGGAGTCCTGTACTTTTATCCGAACCTGGTTGGGTTTCAGCTCAACTATGATCTCTCCGCCACGGGCATAGATAACCACATTTATCTCTGCCTCGTAGACGGCTATGGCTATCCTGCGCACAATTTCGGGGTGAATTCCCAGACGTCTTAGGGCCTTCTTCAGCGCGCTGGCACTTTCTCCGGCCCGATTGAAATCCTGACCCACCACATAGTATTCAAAAACAAGACTTACTTTATCAGCAAGCATATCCTTCAGGATATGACTGGTCCGGTAATGGCGAACCTCTTCTTCTCGATAGTCAACCTCCAGTTTTTTCAGTAAGCCCCTGATGATACCTTCCCTGGTAATTATGCCTACCAGCTCCCCGCTTGAACGATCAAGCACCGGAAAATGGAAAAAACCATATTGCTCAAATTTATTTATTACATGAATAAGCGGCTCATCATCAAATAGCGTCACAACATTCTTGCTCATCTTTTCTTCCACCAGACAATCCCTGGCCCCTGCCATCAGCCAATTCACCAGGTCTTCCACGCAGATAACCCCTATTAGTTTACCTTTCTTAGTTACAGGTATGCCGGATATACGATTTGACCGCAATGCCCCTCTTAGTCTACTCATAGAACTGCCGGGCTGAATAGTAATCATATTTTTATCCATAGCCTCTCTCACCTTCAGTTCATATCCTAATTCCTGAATCTTAGGGGTCTTTACATTTGGAGTCATTTCGCTCCCTCACATTCACCGCATCCTGGTAGCCCTTTTTTGTACAACAAGCCACTCGCTTCATATAGGCTAATAGGGCTGGAAAGAAGTGCTATGCCATTCTTTCTGGCTAAATCTATGGCGAGATCTTGAGGCTTCTTCCCCCGCATAAAGCAGATCACGGCTATTTCAGCCATCTCTGCCGTGCGAACAGCTTGAATATGAGCCAAGTTAGTCAGGAGTAATGACCCGGACTGAATCTGTGTGAAAGATAGTACGTCACTCATAAGGTCACAGGCACAGACCATTCTTATCCGGGTTTCCAGCGAAGAGGCCACAATTAAGTCCGCCCTCAGAATCTCCTTTATTTTGGCCAGGTTCATCTCATCTCTCCCTCAATGGAAAATCAATCGACCTCAATATCGCAGTGAAGGCATCGGGATGCTTCGCAACGGGCCTCACTTTCACTATAGCTCCACTCGACTTCAGTGAAGCCTTCTGGCTTACTTTCTATCTTATTCTCGACTTTTTTGACCCTGGGTTGAACTTCTGGGTTTTCTGAACTCAGTGTTATTTGATCAAGTTTCTCTTTCTTTCTGATTCTTTCCTCAATAACACCCTTTCCTCCCAGGTAATTGTCTATGGAGATAGCTGCGTCTATTCCGTCCCCTATAGCTTCGATGACCGTAGCCGGACCCCTCACCACATCTCCTCCTGCGAATATACCATCTTTGCCAACTCGAAGATTATCAGGATCTACTGGGATAGTGCCTCTTTTACTGAGTTTGACTTGGTCCGTGATAAAGGAAGCATTGGGACGCTGACCTATGGCTACGATTACCAAATCAATATCCATAGTGAATTGGGAAGCTTCGATGGGCATCGGCCTTCTTCTTCCTGATGAATCAAAATCTGCCAGTTCCATCCGCAGGCACTCTATTTTGTCTATTTTGCGTTTACCAATGAGCTTCAACGGATTACTGAGAAAGTGCATCTTTACCCCTTCCTTCTCAGCTTGACGTACCTCGTCAGAATGGGCGGGCATATCTTCTCTTCTCCTACGATACACGATATGTACTTCATCCGCCCCCAAGCGAAGGGCTGACCTGGCCGCATCAATAGCAGCATTACCTCCTCCAATGACCACAGCCTTGCCGGTTATCTTCTTCATCTTGCCCAGGTTTACATCTCGCAGGAAACTCACGGCTCCCACCACGTTATCCAGTTTTTCTCCATCAATTCCCAGTTTCAAATCCTGGTGAGCCCCAGCAGCAACAAACACCGCCTGATACCCCTTATCAAAAATCTCAGTCAGGGTCATATCTTTCCCTATATTAACCCCGGTTTTTATCTCAACACCAATTTTCTTAATTGCCTCGATTTCCTTTTCTATTATCGCACGAGGCAGTCTGTATTCAGGAATTCCCACTACTAGCATACCGCCAGCTAAAGGAAGAGCCTCGAACACGGTAACCCCATACCCCATTCTGGCTAGATGATAAGCACAACTCAGTCCTGCTGGACCTGAACCAACTATAGCTATTGATTTTCCTTTTTTCTTCTCAATAAGAGGCAGAGGATACCCGCCATTATTTAATACACAATCAGTGGCATACCTCTTTAATTCCCTTATGGCAAGCCCTTCCTCTATATCCTTCCTTCGGCATTTCGCCTCGCAGGGATTATCGCAAACCCTTCCACATATCGAAACAAGGGGATTCCTCTCCCTCATCAGAGCAACTGCCTCCTCGTATCTTCCCTGCGAAATGAGATAGATGTAACCCGGGATATCAATCTGTGCAGGACAAACATGTTGACACGGCGATCGGAACAAAGCCTGGCATACAGCGGCCGGACATTTTTTGTACTTTATGTGTTGTTCATATTCCTCCCTGAAATGTTTGATCGTGCTCAACACTGGGTTGGGCGCTGTTTGTCCTAGGGCACACATAGACCCATCTTTAATTGCCGCACCCAGCTCTTCCAGTAACTCAATATCACCTTCTTTCCCTTTGCCCTCACAGATTCCACTCAGGATCCGGTACATCACTTCGAGGCCTTCCCGGCAGGAAGTGCACTTGCCACAGGATTCACTTCTGACAAAGTCAATAAAATAATGGGCCACATCTACCATACAGGTGTCCTCATCCATAACGATCATTCCACCTGAACCCATAATGGAACCGACTTCGATTAATCTCTCGTAATCTATTGGTAAATTCAGCAATTCTGTGGGGATGCATCCGCCCGAGGGCCCTCCAGTCTGTACCGCTTTAAGTTTCTTGTCTTCCAGGATACCGCCACCAATATCATAGACAATTTTACCAAGAGTAGTACCCATAGGCACCTCTATCAATCCGGTATTTTTCACCTTTCCTACCAGGGAAAATACCTTGGTTCCCTTGCTGGTATCCGTTCCAAGTTGCGAATACCAACTAGCTCCCCGATTGATTATTTCAGGAACATTAGCCCAGGTCTCCACATTGTTAATATTGGTGGGTTTACCCCAAAGGCCGGATTGAGCAGGAAAGGGAGGTCTGATTCGAGGTTCCGGTGGCCTTCCTTCTAAAGAAGCAATTAGGGAAGTCTCCTCACCGCAAACAAATGCTCCCGCTCCTTGATGCACACTGACTTCAAAGTCAAACCCAGTTCCAAATATGTCTCGACCCAACAAACCGTATTCTCTGGCCTGTTTAATAGCTTTTCTCATCCTTTGCACGGCTAAAGGATATTCGCTTCTTGCATATATATATCCGTGATGGGCTCCGATGGCCCGGGCTCCAATGGCCATACCCTCTAAAACCGAGTGAGGATCCGATTCAAGAATACTGCGGTCCATAAAAGCACCAGGATCACCCTCATCAGCATTGCAGATTATGTACTTCTCTTTCCCTTTTGCTCTGGCAGCAAATTCCCATTTTCTTCCAGTGGGGAAACCAGCTCCTCCTCTCCCCCTCAGGCCAGAGTCCTTCATTTCCTTGATTATGTCTTCCGCAGTCATTGAAGTGAGAGCTTTGGCCAGAGCACTATATCCACCTCGAGCAATGGATTCATCTATTCTCTCAGGATCTATCAGCCCCCGGTTTCTGAGAGCAATCAGTCGCTGTTCCCTGAAAAAACCGATATCACTCATCTTGGGCACAGGACTTTCCTCTTGGGGAGGAGTATACATTAATTCTTTCACTGGCCTGCCCTTCAAAAAGTGCTCTTCCACTAGGCGAGGGATATCCTTTTCGGTAAGCATTTGATAGAATATCCCCTCCGGGCGAACCACCAATATTGGCCCCTGCGCACAAAAACCATTACATCCGGTCATCACAATCAGAATCTCTTCTTCAAGTCTATGTTTCTTGAGTTCTCTCTCCAGTACTTCGCGTATTCTTAAGGATTTATTGGAAACACAGCCGGTGCCGGCACAGAGCATAAGATTCATTCTATATCTTGCCATTTGACTTTCCTATCAATACTCAGTTTCTATGAGACTCGTTCACTTCCCACAGCTAGAGCATACTTAGCGACGATATTACCGTTCATTACATGCTGGGCAAATATCTCTTGCACCTTCTCCTCCGTCAGATCAACATACTTAACAGGAGTTTTTCCTCTTAACTCAACAGTCATCATCGGC
>SDBV01010196.1_pt1 | contig 12350 bp, 13 predicted proteins | sample 2277081 | NCBI WGS metagenome assembly SDBV01 (sample SAMN10402039, study PRJNA504765) | marine sediment metagenome | isolation source: marine sediment core GS10_PC15, 223 cmbsf | place: Arctic Ocean: Southern Knipovich Ridge | collected 2010 | reverse complement strand
TTAGCGGGTCATAACTTTCTTTTGAATAGGAAATCTCCCTGTATCGCCATACCCTTACGATCATAGGAAAGGTTATAGACGCCTTTCAGGAAGAACCCATGATCGCTTAGATACTGAATAACTCCACCTGCGAATGACTGCCCTAAATAAAGCTCAACAAAGGAGCACTCAACATACACATAGTAAAATTTATGCAGCCGCGAAGCGCACCCTTGCAATGTAGAAAGTTCATAACCTTGGACATCTATTTTAAGCAGCGCCGGAGATGCAATATCACACTCAGCAAGCACAGCATCTAGCGGAACAACCTGAATTGTTCTTGTTTCTTTTTCTACAGTTTGAGGAAACAATTTAGTTTGCCCCTCTCCAATCGGTAGCAGCGATGACGAATCATCACTATTAGAAACATGAATAACTGCTTCGGCTTTTTCTGGGCCAACCGCAGAGTGGTGAAGCACCGCCAAATCATCATCCGAAAAGACCCTTTCGTAAATTAGTGATGGTTCCTTCAAGGGTTCAAAAGAGTCGATTCGCGCACCTACAAAACAATTGCGGAAAATTAAAGCAAATTGCCCCCGATTCGCTCCGACATCGACAAGGTGACAGCAGCCAGCCAAACTTTTTAGCATAGCGCCATGTTCAACTCCTGCAGCAGCCCCTTTAAAAAGAGCTCTAACAAAAAGGGGCTTTTTTATAATATTGACTAGCTTTTTGAACTTAAAAAACATGATAATTTAAATCTCACAATTCTAGAACTTCGATAGAAATTAGATTCTAAAGTACCTCGTCCTTAATCACCCTCGTATAGAGTTCTTTCCACCGAGGAAAAGTTGAACCCCACGAATAATTTTTCTTAACAAAATCAAAACTTTTCCTGCCTCTCTCTATCCGCTCCTCATTTGACCACTGGGAAACTTTCAAAAGAGCTTCAGTTAAATGACTTATTTCGGGGTGGACTAATACCCCTCCCCCTTTCTCCCAGTCTGTCAGGCCTGTTTCGAAAGTCGTGATTGACGGAGTATTGCAAAGTGCAGCTTCTAAATTAACCATGCCTATCACCTCAGAGTAAGATGGCATAACAAGGACCCATGCTCGACGCAACAATTGAAGTTTTTCCTCGTCAAATATGGGAGCCAAGAAAGTGACACGGTCTTCTATACCTTTTTCTCTGACTAGCACCTTTAGACGATTGACATATTCCAGGTCTTCCTCAGGGCCTATTACCTGAACCTTCCATTTTTCAGGCAAATTCGCTTTGCAAAACGCCTCCAACAAAACCTCAATGCCTTTCACTGGGTGCAGTCGACCTAGAAATACGATAGTTGTTTCCAAAGGTTCGGCCTTGTTAACACCCTCGGGTTGATTTTCAAGATCTATATTTATTGCATTTGGTATGGAAACAATTCGTTTACCAGGAAAGTATCCCTTCAAGTTTTCTTTTTCTCGGCTAGTTATAGCGTGTACAACCAAATTATGCGGGAGTGCTTTTTTGAATACCAAGTTAAAATAAATCCGTTTCTTGCACTCCTTCATAAAGCCCTGCTCTTTCCATAGCCACTGCTCTAACATGCCATGGGATGACAAAATCACGGGCGTATTAGACTTACTTGCCGCGATTAGTCCAGCCAAGTTAGCCGCTCGCCATATACCATGAACATGGATCAATGAAATTTCATATTTATCTACAATCCGAATAATTTCATGAGTAAGGCCAGGCGCCCATCTCAAAGAAGCGCAAAAATGACGCTGACTGATATGATCGATATTCACCCGAGGATCTTGCGATATAGATCCATCTCCTACAACAACAATTCTCACGCTATACGTATCACTCTCTTGAGCAAGGCGATCAGCCAATTGAGAAACAACTGTACTGACCCCAGAGCACCCCATTGAATGATCGGCAGATACAAATAAAACATTAATCAAAAAATGTTACTCCGAAGATAAATTCCCACATTACGTAAAACTACTGAAGATAATCATGTGCGCACCCAATATATTTTCTAAACAGTGGAAATGCACTAGCATTTATCAAGGCTCATAACAATTTAGAAGTCAAATTAAAACAATAAATGAATATTTTGCATCCATAACAACAATGTATCTGAATTCTATTCTTCAAACCCGCAACAATTAAAAATTCAGAATCGCACAACAATCCCATCTGCTAAGATATACACAGTATTTGACAATGAAAAACCAAGCCAATTATTGATCTTTAGATATGTACGACTAGCAAGTACAATAATACAAGATACCAATATTTTCACCACCAAATACATATTATGGTTTTACCCAAAAAGCCGTATCAGACACCCCATCGGTAGTCCAAACACATCGCCACTCCTTTACAGCCATCCAAAACTCTTTCCACACTTCTGTTGAAAAGCCATCTTCTGATGTTCGAGAGCATAGCGCGGTAGATTGAATCATATTTGGCAAATACCATTGAATATTATCAACAATAATAATGCCGCCGCTTTTCAGTTTATTTATACTGCTCAACGCACAACGGTCACGCTCAACACCGTCAACAAGAGCAAAATCAAGACTGTCATCACTACAATTTTTTACAACATTAACGTAATCCTCTGCCAATGTGCCGTACCTAGTGGTGGCATCAATATATTTACCCTTTATTACTATTGGAGAATCATAATAATCTACTTTACTATCTATCCCCTTGTCTTTTAACATCACTTTAACCTTGGCAGCCCAAACCGGATCATGTTCAACACTTACCAAATGAGCGACTCTACTGGCAAACCATGAGGTGCTTCGCCCAGAACCCCATTCAATCCCACGGTCAGTCGACAGCAACCAAGAATCTAATAACGCATTCATATCCTTTGTAAGCCACGGCATATGAGGATTTCTTTTTTCATACCAAATCTGCTTTAATCTATTAGCGAGAAATTTAGCGTTCCAATGTTTAATATTTTTCATCTAGCAACCTTATCGCGACAGTAAAACAAATAACTCCAATTCGACAAATAAATAATTATTACTCTAGTACCATTTTAAGAGTACCCCAATATCCCGTTTGATAACATTCACTCACGCTCACGCCAAAGCAGTTTGGGCATAACTCCCCTATCAAGATAATAATAATTTAGAACATCATACATATACTTTCCGGCATCGCTAGGAAGTATCCTGCTACCAACATCCTTTGCTGACTTTCGCATCTCACACCTAAGATTCGAATCCGTTGAAAATTGACGAATTTTAGAAGACAAATCTTCGACATCTTCGCAACGGAATATTAGTCCGGTTTTATTAGGAGTTTCCACAAGGCACTTTGCGCCCACATGATCACTAACAATTACAGGCACGCCTTGCAGTAAGGCCTCATTGACTACCACTCCCCAACCATCATGACGGCTAGGTAATACAAGTGCATCATATCTTGCTATAACAGCCTGTGCATCACCAAAAGGAATCACCCCTTTGTAGTTCACACAAGGCGATCTATGTGATATGAATAATTCAGGTGTCCCAGGCCCATAAACATCCAAACAAACATCTACCCCCTCATCAAAAAGTTTTTCGACTGCTTCAACAAGCAGATCAATACCTTTTCTTTTTAATAAAGAGCCAACAAATATAAATCTTACATCCTGAACACTACAAGACTTCCGCTCCACATTTTCCTGCTTAGGAACGAAATAACCGAATGGAAAAACTTGCGACTGGGAAAATCCAGCCTTAACGAATTGATTTTTAGCACGGACAGATATAGCGAGAATAGAAATATTTTTTGCTTCTGAAAATAAACTAAATAGCTTAGCAATACCTGCGTAAAGCCACGGCCGCAATAGAACTTTAGTCAAATTGATCCATCTATTACTGTCATGAAAATACCCCACACTTTTTGTCGCATAGGGCTCATCCATAACCATTACTCTGCATCCACGAAAGGCTGCATATAGCATCAAAAGGAAATATTTTTTATTTGCCCAAAAACCCCCAAATACATGGATAGAATCTGGATACCGTTTCACAACTCCAACACCCTGACTCCACCAACTTTTACACCCAAAATTAATCACATCTAAACCGGCCAAGTCCAATACCGTCCAGCCTTGACCCTCTCTAACATCACTCGTTAGCTTAGCAACAACATGGACGATTTTTTCATCCACTAATTTCTGCAACTCTAACCATGTAAAATATTGATGACTTGTAAAATGCGACTGCCAATTAACGATTTTCATCATTGCCCCACGCCACTTTTAAGCAAACTGCCAATTTTATCAGCTATATGGCCAAGATTACACTACAGGTAAACGTTCTTGAGCAACCCCTACAGCGAGCATGAACTCCATAGGATAACGCTATAATACTAACCATTACTTTAGCTTTTTCTTTTAGTAATAATTATCATTGAATACAAAAAATGTTTCACAAAGAAAACCGGGAACCGTTCCTCAAGATAAAACAATAAACTAAACATCTTACCGCCTATTTTGTTATTTGGTATTAATTTTTTTTGGGCATTTGAACCAAATGAACGCCACGGCAAGACCTCTACCTTAGCAACGTCATTAAATCTGCCCCACCATTCAACAGGATACTGGTAAAAATATCCATTAATGTCATTTTCTTTTTGGGTTTTTTCTCATTCTTTTTTAGAAGGTACTTTTTACTTCTTGGCGCATGAAAAGAGAATAATAATTTCAAGGTAGAAATGATTGTGTTTGGATTACTATACACAATAATCACTGGTTTCCCTGGCTTAGTAACCTTAATCAATTTGCGAACCGCATCTTCTTGTTTATCTTTATCAATGTGATAGATGGCATGGAGGCAAATTGAGCAATCAAAATAATTTTCATCTAGAGGGATATCAAAAAAACTGCCCTGTAAAAATACACCATGATCTCCAATTTTCTCTTTTGCACCTTCTAAAGCTCCTGAAGATAAGTCAACACAATACCTTTTTTTAAAATCCTTTGAATACTCCAGATACTCTTTATACTGTATGGGGCCTGACGCCATGTCGAGTATATTTTCACCACTTTCCGGTATATGAGTTAAAACTCTCAGTCGGCATTTACTAACATACTCTTTGGCATATTCTCTTAGATCCTCCCATAGTCTTGCATCTTCAGTAATCCCATCCTTCGTTTCCCAACCCTCTGTATTATAGAATTTTGAAACTTTATCTTCTACATTATTTATCATGTCATTAGCCTATTTTGCAACATAGTTTAGAAGTCTTACTGCAGTTTCAGGCATTATCAGGCAGCCTGTCTTTATAATCTTATTGTATTTTTCTTTATGAGCGAATGACCAGAAATGAATCCGTTCAGAAAATTATGGAGCGTGCCTTTACTACCACTATCAAATACTATTCCTATCGCACTATTTTCTATCATACATTTTTCCGACACCTTCAAGCAGACTACAAATGTCATCGGCTACATGCTCAGCATTGCATATACTAAGCACCCTCTCCTGGCCAATCTGTGCTGTCCTCATGGAAGCTAGTGGATCCTCTACAATACTCACGAGCATATCGGCCAACTGCTCACCACTCTCGACTGAAAGGTAACAAGCGCCATCTTTGCCAAAAACATCGGAAACGTCTCCCAATTTCGTTGTCAAAAGAAGCTTCCCAAAAGATGCAATCTCAATTGTTTTCGAGGGAAATGTTACTGCGCCCATTTCAGATGATGGTAGCTTTAAACAAAGACCAACATGCGAGCGCTTCAATAAATGGTTATATTGTTCAAGACTCACCCTTCCATGAAAAACGACCCAGCCTTGCCCTTCTTTCATACTTAGCTGAGCCAACTCTTCCACTGCATCGCCATAGCCTGTAATATCAATAATGATCTTACCCTTATAGGATGAGTATTCAGAATTTAATATTTTTACGGCATTAATCAATAAAAATACGCCTGTTTCACGAAGGAGAGATCCGCCTAGCAGAAAATGAATTGTCTTATCAGTCCACTCACGCCCCACAACATCAGCGCGCTTTTCAGCCACGCCATAGCAAATAATATTCTGTTTGGTATTTACCTGTTCAATGAGACCTGAATTCACCAACATCGACCCATGACTACAAAGACGATCAAATAGAAATTTGTTAATCCTATATAGAAAATTTCTTATCGCGTCAACTCCTTCAATCAACGCACTATCTTCTAAATCAAGATAGCATTTCATATGAAAAATCCTCGAAACAAATAGCACTGGAAGATAAAGCCACTGTCGGTTGTAAACAATGACATGAACTAATCCACCGCCCGCTTGCTCTCTAATTCGGTACATAAGAGGAATCAATGAAAAGCTTGAGACCAGATAAGTCCAAAATGCAATCGGAGAAAAAGAAGCATACAACAACGGTATGCTAGCTAGTCGTTTGGCAATTGCAGCATGCGCACTTTTATCACCAACTTGTTGTTTGCCTCGCCCCATGCTGAGCACATAAACATGCCGCACCCTATTCTTCAGTGCTCGGGAAACATCAAGGACCTTTTTAGTCGCCGCCGGACTGTCAGCAAGAATGCTGCGTTCGGCCTTGGTCTGTTCATCCAATATGCTACAAAGATAACAAACAGTGCTATTTTCCAATGAACAACTGACCAATTTATTCACCTTCACTCAAAGTTCGCTTTAGCACTGCGGGGACACCGGCGTAGAGAGAGTTTTCTGGAACATTCCTACAAACAACAGCGCCCGCAGCAATAATTGAGCCCTTCGAGATAGTCACACCACCAAGGATGGTTACTCGCGCGCCTATCCAGCAGCCGTCTTCGACCACAATATTACCCCCTACCCCTTTGCCAGCGCGACGTAGCTCCCCTCCAACCTCATGTGAACCAGGCACAAACGCGACATCGGGCCCAATAGCACAGTTTTTTCCAATCTGGATTGATGCAGCATTTGTACGATAAAAAGTATTTTTTAACCCAATCCATGAATCACTGCCAATTGAAATCTCACCTTCACCAAAAAACCATGTATGACCGTTAATACAAACCCGGTCACCAACTTTTATACCGGCCCATCTAGCTAGAAAACGCTTAATGCCAAAACTACGGGTAGGCGGAAGCAAAAATAGCAGAATATTTAAAAAATGCCGTTTAAACATTATCAATCACATTTGGCTTAGTTTTTAATGAATATTCCCTCAATACAAAACCTTTGTATTGTAAAGATTTGGCAATGAGTATTGATAGTCCAATCACCGCTATTTTATCATATGAAAAGAATGCGCCATTAAACATGGAAGATAACAAAACAAAAACAATAAGTAGAAGATCATTTTTTAGTTTGTATAAAATAACTCCCACAATAACAAAACCTATATATCCAAAGTTTATAAATATGTTAAAAAACCCATTATCGGTTCCCCTAAACCCTTCTTCATAGTTACTATTAATCACATCAATCAGCATCTCTTTTGGTAACCCAAATGGATAGTTTAAGAACACTTCAGACAAAAGAGAGAACGGAGCAAAAATCCTTATGTTAGATGAGACATCCACACCTTCACCAAAACCAATAATCCCTAACATTCTTTGCATAATCGGACTTTGATTAAATAATGCGGCGACAATTACTACAGATATAAAATAAATCATAAGCGCCACAATACTTTCAATTTTCTTAACTTTAGACATGAACCGAATAGAAAAAAGCGCAACAATAGCGAGAACACCTGAAAGAGAATTCGCCAATATTACAATCGCAAAAGCAAGCAAAGTAACCAACAGAAGATTCTGATTTGACTGAAATGATGAATACGCAATAAATACAAGCGACACACAAACAAAAGAAAGATATGATGGTTCGCCATAGAACGCACTTGGTCGAATCCCGGCATGCAACCCCAGCTCGACTGCTTTTTCGAATCCCATCATTGTATTTTGATTGGCTATCAAAAAACCTGAAGGGATATTAAACGCATAACCAATTTTTAGCCCAACATATTGGATCGCAGTAACAAATAAAAAAAACGACAGCAACCCAACAATTTTAATTTCAAGGTTATCTATTCGCACATGCATTAAATACGAGCGGTTCAAAACAGCCAGCAATACAAAAAAACAAATAAACTGACGACCAACCCCCAAAACCATATGTAGCTGGTCATCCACAGTATAAAATAATGAAGGAGACATCATCAGCACGAAAAAAGTTGCAGCCCACCCAACATTTTTTATAAAATCTTCGACATTCAGAAGCGAAACCAACATAAAGAAAATAAACAACTGCACAGACACATAAAAACTCAACCCCACCTGAACAAAAGGGAGGAGAAGAAGATATATCCCAACAAACCCCATATGTGGCTGCGTCTTTCTATAAGCCTCCATTATTTTCCGCCTGTCTTTCCAGATAACACAAGGTCATTAATTATGTCTTTTTAACCGTTTACCGGATAATAATTTTCGAGCTTTATCTTTGACTATTTTCAGTTCAAATACGCAGTATGTTATGCCATATAGAGTCCGCAGGAAATCTGGAACAACGCTCGTCCAGCGAGTCGGTATATCATCAAGCTCAGAAAGCAAAGCATCAAGATTATACCCCATCACCTGGAGCCTATCCTCTCTCAACCAACGTAAATATCGCCTACACCATATTTTTCGAAGAGGGCTAGCAAGTGTCACTTTCCACTTATCCAACGAGTCCGCACTTATTTTCTTGTACCCTTTTACCCCAATTGGATCCCCCATAACACCTTTTAATTTTATTTCCGAAAAAGCAGCTATTGCTTCCTCACCATATTGCAGATTTAAATAATTTGTTATCTTTAACATGGTGTCTTTTGGCTGTCCAACCAAATCCTCATATCTTATAGCCAAAACATTGGATTCATTTTTTTCATACGTTCGTATAAGGTTTTCCATTCCATCAAATAAATCCACCTTTGAATGGAAGATATTCCATTTTCCATTATTAAAAGAATCAATCATTGAGGCAATCACTGCCAAAGGGTTTCGCCAAAGAAATACGGCCTTCCCATCAGGAAACATGCGAAGAATTTCATCAGAAATCAATGCATATCGCGGAGTCTTATCTAAAAAATACATCGCTTCAGGTGATGCTGCTTTGCTATATAGTTCGAGCATGGCGACCCCAATAGCAGAAAGATAGTCCTGATCTCCATTGGGCAATTCTTCACAAAAATCTTGCAGTCCAATATACGCACTACAGTGAGAATACTCTGAATATACGCCTTCTTTTTTCAGCGCATAAAGGACCGGTAACAATACCCATGGCTCAGCAGTCGTTGAAACCTCATCGTACGTCGCCAGTACCCTTTGAAGTAGTGTAGAACCAGAACGAGGAAGCGAAAAAATAAAAACTGGCTTTATACTATTGTCCACACTCAAAAGAAGCCCCTCAATTCTTTGACGCTCGAAAATCTCACATGAGTCCAAACACCAATTTTCTTTTTAGCGAAAAATAACATTAACAAATTCTGCAAGAACATACCTGTCGCAGCTGCAGCGGCAACACCTTCGCCACCGTAAGAAGGAACAAGCCACCACGCCCCTAAAACTACCCACATTCCACAAAATATTGTGATACTCATCATGGTAAGTTGGTGCCCTGTAAGCATCAAGGCTAGCCCACACGATCCCGCCCACACGTTAACCAGCTGTCCTACACTTAGAATAATTAGTATATAGCTACCCTCACTGTAAAAACTTCCATAAATCAATCCGAGAATGGGGCCTCCAAAAATAACTAAAATACCAAGCACCACAAAAGAGGGTATTGCCGCAATAGTCGCCGTTGTCCTCAAAGCCCTTTCAAGCTTTTCTATTTTTCCTTGTGAATACAACTCTGCAATAACTGGAGGCACCACTAAATTAACTATCACCAATGGCATAACTACTAAACCCATAAATTTTACCGTTGCCCCATAAATGGCAACCTCCTCCTGGGTACGAAACATCCCTAGCACCCAAATATCGACCTGGGTCAATATTATTAGAGTCAAACTTGTTATCCACAATGGCCAAGATATGATAAGAATATCTTTTATGTCTATCACATTCGAGCTTTTCGGCAATTCCAAAACCCGTCTCCGAAGAATGATTATTGACACAACCACGCTACTGGCACTTGCCAGCAAAGCCAAAATAATTATTTGCTCTAAATTTCCGCTCCTTTGAAAAAACCACAAGGCCAAAAATAAGGCCGCGGACAGAAGGCTTGTTATCAGCCCACCAAATATAGTGGCGAAACGGATATCATGAAAACCGCGAAATATTTCTGCGATAAGTTGCTGAAAGATAGTTACGACCACCCACACTGCAACCAATCCCATCACTTTCACCATAATGTTTGAATGAAGAATGTAAGTCGATATCCACTCGCCAATCCCTAATGCAATGAATGCAGCTACTATAATCGCACTAACGCCTGTGGCCCTTAAAACCAAGAAAACTGATTGACGTGCCCGTTCCGGTTTTCCCGCCCCCATAGATTCGGCAACCAACCTAACAATGGTTTGCGTAAAACCTAGCTGAGCTATGACTGTTGCGACTGAGACCAGACTAAAGATAAGAAAATATGTGCCCATTTCTTCCGGCGTTAACAATCTTGCAAGTAATGCACTAACAGCAAGCGCACTCAAAGAGGTGAGCATTTTTCCAGAAAATGCCCATACACCACCGGACAAGAATCGTTTTTTTAAGTTAACTGAAGGTAACGACATACTTCAATTTAGCTGGTTAATGCAACAGATGAAATGATTTTGAAAAACATATGACATATGTGTCTTAATTAATGTAGACACGGTGCACGCTGTTCGAGCATGATTCTGCACAGCACTGAAGTGACCTGCTGGCCGAAGGCGCGCAGCGAGGATGCCATCACCAAAATCCTCCAGTCATTTACTCAACCATCGAGCAATTTCTGCGTCACACATGACCGAAAAATACTCCAAGTTCTGGTGGTTGCTAATTTGCATGATGCCCGGCACGATGGGGATATACAGCCCGATCTTTTCGCAATCATCCACAAATCGAAAATAGGCATCCACATTATAAAATTACTGAGTGATAGCACTGTTCGCACCAGCATCAACCATAAAGCCAGGAAGATCCCCATAGAAAAAATGCTCGTAGCCAATCCTCCAAAAATGGTCGCCAAACGAATGTCATGAAAACCACGATATATTTCAGCCATCAATTGCTGGAAAGTAATTATTACAGCCCACACAGCAGCTAGCCCCATTACCTGTGACATAATTTCAGAGTTGAACACCCGTTCAGCAACCCATTGACCTGCTCCAAATGCCATTAAACATGCGACAAGCAGTCCGCTGAAAGCAACAATTCTTAAAACCAAAATTACCGATTGCCGCGCCCTTTCTGGGCGGCCTGTTCCCATGGATTCGGCAACCAGCCGAATGATGGTTTGGGTCATCCCTAATTGAGCAACAATGGCTGCGATAGATATCAGGCTAAAGGTTAAAAAATAAACTCCCATTTCCTCGGGAGTGAGTAAACGAGTTAGTAGTGCATTTATTCCCAAACCGGCAAGTGCAGTGACTACTTTCCCTGAAACTGCCCAAGCCCCTCCTTTGAGCAGTTTTTCCTTGATAGATCGTTTATGTAGCATGAAAATCGGTGGTTTATGGCTAAGAGGCAGTAATGATGTTCTGAAATCCCAGGGCAGCAATCATTTTAATCACCCATAAAAGCTTTGTAATCTCCATTAAAACCATCTTCTAATACCCAGCGAGTGCAGAAAACTCAGCATTGTTGTCTTGCTGACCCAAGCTAGACATCCCCCCACTCTTTTCTTTCCTCAGAGCGAGCAAAGATTCCAGGTTACCTGCATAAGTCAGGCTGTCTACATTTATGACTGTTACATCTGTATCTGTAATATATTGCCGAATTACCTCAGAGCCGATAAAACCAGCTCCCCCAGTTACCAATATTTTTCTGCTTCCTTCGATCATTGTTGTCTGTAGTTAGTTTGGGTTTGTAAATTAGTGGTTAGCTATAATTCGTGAGCCGTGAAACTGTAATCCGTGATCCCTATTCCTGAACGATCTCTACCTCTATTCGTGATTCGTGAACGGTTAAGATTGCTCAACCTTGTCTTCGACTTCATTACGCAGTTCCTTTATTTCTCCCTTAATGGCCTCAAATTCTTCTATCTTGCGCCTGAGAAACCGCGCCGTGACTCGTGTCTTTTCAACTATTCCTTTTGGCGTCAGAAGATAGGCATATACGCCCTTGTTTGGATTGTCGCGAAAACGGGCGGCTTTTACCCATCCTTTGTCGATTAGGGCTTTGAGGCAGTAGTGGGTCTTGCCCAGGCTGATACCCAGTTCCTGGGCCAGTTGGCGCTGGGTGATGTCG
>SDBV01010195.1_pt1 | contig 12350 bp, 10 predicted proteins | sample 2277081 | NCBI WGS metagenome assembly SDBV01 (sample SAMN10402039, study PRJNA504765) | marine sediment metagenome | isolation source: marine sediment core GS10_PC15, 223 cmbsf | place: Arctic Ocean: Southern Knipovich Ridge | collected 2010 | reverse complement strand
GAACAGCGGCAGCCAGTGCTCCATGCCGATATGGCGCTGTCCGGCGCTGATCGCCTCGTATAGCGGGTCCGGCTCGGACGCGACGCCGAACAGTTCACGATAGCCCTGCCTGAATAGCTTGATCGCCGCCTGGTTCAGGGGAATTTCGCTGACCGGACGCAGGGTGAACCCGCTTTCCTTCCCGGTCGTGCGCTGGGTCATCGCATCGAAACGGCGAACCGACTCCAGTTCGTCGCCGAAAAAATCGAGTCGCAGCGGTTCGGCGGCGCCGGGCGGGAACACGTCGACGATGCCGCCGCGGATGGCGAATTCCCCCGGCTCGCGCACCGTGCCGGCCCGGTGGTAGCCGTTATCCGCGAAATAGGTGGTCAGCGTCTCCTGGCGGACCTCCTCGCCGACCCTGGCGGCTAGCGCCGCGTCGGCCAGCGAGTCGCGTGGCGGAACCCTCTGCAGCAGCGCGCTGACCGTGGTCAGGACCAGACGCGCGCCGGATTCCGCGGACGCCAGCCGGGTCAGCGTATCGAGCCGCCGCGCCACGATCTCCGCATTCGGCGAGACCCGGTCGTACGGCAGGCAGTCCCAGGCCGGAAAGCTCAGGACCTCCAGCCCCGGCGCGGTAAATCGCAACATCTCCAGCATCCGCGTCATGCGGGCGTCGTCGCGCGCGACATGCAGGACCGGCGGCCCACCCTTGTCCGCAGCCGCCCCGGCAAGCAGCACGGCATCCAGACCGTCCGGCGTTCCGCCGATTTCCGTTCTGCCCGGTTTCTGAAACATTTTTCTCAATGAAAACAATTAATTAGCCAATATACTTAAATTTACAGATTAACTTTAGAACATCGTTGTTCAGCTCGGCGGGCAGCGTAACCCGGCCGGTCATCCAGCCGTACAGGTCGCTGTCGCTGTATTCCAGCAGTCGCTCGTACAATTCGAGCTGATCCGCCGAAAATCCGCGCAGATTGAGCTCGGCGAAAGACCCGAGCAGCAAATCCATTTCGCGGGTGCCGCGATGCCAGCTGCGGAACAGCAGACGCTTGCGGCGAATTTCAGGGGACTCTCCGGACGCGGTCATGGGCAGCGTATAGCATGGGCAGCGTATAAACGGCTGGCGAAGAAATACCAATAATCATTAGCCTGCCCCGCCGCTTTCGGTAAAATCCAGCGCATGCGCCCCGAAATCCTGTTTCCGCTTTTCGCACCGGTAACCAGCCTGCCCGGTATCGGCCCGCGCACCGGCAAACAGATCGAAGCGCTGGCCGGCCCGCTGGTGGTCGATCTCCTGTGGCACCTGCCGCGTGAGATCGTCGACCGGCGCTATTCTCCGAAAATCACCGAGGCGGTGGAAGGCCGGGTGGCGACGCTGACGGTAACCGTCGAGGCGCACGATCCGCCGCCCGACCGCCGCCGGCCCTACCGGGTGCGGTGCCGCGACGACAGCGGGTTCCTGCATCTCATATTCTTTCACGCCAAGCCGGAATACCTGGAAAAAATACTCCCCAAGGGCTCGATACGCGTGGTCAGCGGGCGCATCGAGCGGTTCCGGGAGGAAATCCAGATGCCGCACCCGGACCACATCGTATCACCGGAGGAGGCCGACTCGATCCGCCGGGTCGAACCGGTCTACCCGATGACCGCCGGGTTGAGCCCGAAAACCCTGGTCAAGGCGATTACCGCGGCGATCGGCCAGGCGCCGGACCTGGACGATTGGCTCGATCCGGCATTCAGGTCACGGCGGCGCTGGCCGTCCTGGCGCGAGGCGCTGCTCTCGGCGCATGCACCCGACGACGAAGCCGCCCTGTCGCCGTCGGCCATCGCCCGCGAACGGCTCGCCTACGACGAACTGCTCGCCAACCAGTTGGCCCTTGCGCTGCTGCGGGCAAGGCACCGCGGCCTGCCCGGGCGCGAGATTGCCGGCGATGACCGGCTGCGGGCCAAGGTGCGCGCCGCCCTGCCCTTCGAGTTGACCGCATCGCAGGAGACCGCGCTGGCGGAGATATTCGGCGATATGGCGGATTCGGGCCGCATGCTGCGTCTGTTGCAGGGCGACGTCGGCAGCGGCAAGACCGTGGTCGCGCTGCTGGCCATGCTGAACGCCGTGGAATGCGGTGGACAGGCGGCGCTGATGGCGCCGACCGAGATCCTCGCCCGGCAGCATTACGCGACCATCGGGCCGCTGGCGCAAGCCGCCGGCGTTCGCATCGCCGTGCTGACCGGGCGCGACAAGCCGGCCGACCGGAAAGCAACCCTGGCCGGGCTGGCCGACGGGTCGATCGAGCTGGCCGTCGGCACCCATGCGCTGTTTCAGGAACCCGTGAAATTCGCCGACCTGGCGCTGGCGGTAATCGACGAACAGCACCGGTTCGGGGTTCACCAGCGGCTCGATCTGGCCGCCAAGGGCAAAGGCGTCGACATGCTGGTGATGACGGCGACACCGATCCCGCGCAGCTTGATGCTAACGGCCTACGGTGATCTGGACTCCTCGCAGCTCCGGGAAAAACCGGCGGGACGCAAGCCGGTCGATACCCGCATTGTCCCGCTGAACCGGCTCGACGAGGTGGTCGGCGCCGTGGCGCGGGCGTTGGACGGTGGCGCCGGCATCTACTGGGTCTGTCCGCTGGTCAGCGAATCGGAGAGCCTGGACCTGGCCGCCGCCGAGGAGCGGTACACCGCGCTGTCGGCCCGCTTCGGCGACCGGGTCGCGTTGATCCACGGGCGGATGAAGACGGCCGAAAAGGAGGCGGCGATGGCGCGCTTCAGCAAGGGCGACGCCCGCCTGCTGGTCGCCACGACGGTCATCGAGGTCGGCATCGACGTGGCCGACGCGGCGATCATGGTGGTCGAGCACGCCGAGCGCTTCGGCCTGGCCCAGCTGCACCAGCTGCGCGGCCGGGTCGGCCGCGGCGAGCGGAAATCGACCTGCCTGCTGCTGTACGGCCAGCCGCTCGGCGAGACCGCCCGCGCGCGGCTCGCCATCATGCGCGAGACCGACGACGGTTTCCGTATCGCCGAGGAGGATTTGCGGCTGCGCGGCGCCGGCGAAATGCTGGGTGTCCGCCAGAGCGGCATGCCGGAATTCAGGTTGGCGGACATCGCCGCGCATGGCGAGTTGATGGCGGTGGCGCGCGACGACGCGAAACTGATTCTCGACCGCGGGCTGAAAGGGCCGCGCGGCGAGGCCTTGCGCACCCTGTTGTACCTGTTCGAGCGGGACGCGGCGGCGGTTACTCTTCGCTCGGGGTAAGTTCCGGTTCGTTCATCGCCAGCGGCGGGGCGAGCTCGCCGTGCGCCGCGGTTACCGGTTCCGCCTGCGCCTTCGGCGGCCGGCGGTCGGGCGGCGTTACGATGCCGGCGGAGATCACCATCTTGATCGCTTCCTCGACCGTCATATCCAGCAGGATCAAATCCTCGCTCGGCAGGAACAGCAGAAATCCGGAAGTCGGGTTCGGCGTCGTCGGCAGGAATACATTGATCAGCTTGTCGGCCACGAGGTGCTGCACCTCGCCTTTCGTGGCGCCGGTGATAAAGCCGACGGCCCACACGCCACGCCGCGGATACTCCACCAGCACCGGCTGCCGGAAGGCTTTGGATTGCCGTTGCAGCACGGTCTCCAGGATCTGCTTGGTCGCCCCGTAGACGCTGCGGACTACCGGCATCCGGTTCAGCATGCTTTCGTAGAATCGCAGCACCATTCGGCCGACGAATCCGGCCGCCAGCGCGCCGACCAGGGTTATCACGATGATCAGCACGATCAGTCCGAGCCCCGGCAGGCCGATTTCGACTCCGACAATTTCCTTGAGGTAGTAGTCCGGGTTGTAGCGCAGCGGAATCAGGGGCACGACCCGGCTGTCGACGAAATCGATGAACCAGGAGGCCAGCGCTATGGTAATCGCCAGCGGCGCCGTAACCAGCACGCCGGCCAGGAAATAGGCGCGAAGCCGCGCAAATAATCCCAGGCGTTTGCGAACCACCGGTGCCGGCTCGGCGACCGCTGCTTCCTCGACACTCGGCTGCTTTTTCTTTTTGCTCACAGGAACTCCGTTTCTTCAACCCCTCGGCCCTGCCGGGCGGCAATCATATATAGGGATTAGTCGCGGAAATCCAAAACTTGCGGGATTTCAGGCGACAAAAAATTCGCGGAATTCGCGCAACACCGCGTCCGGCGCCTCTTCGGCCAGGAAATGGCCGCAATCCAGCGCGCCGCCGGTCACCTCGGCCGCCTTGCCGCGCCAGATGTCCAGCACCGCGTAATTCTTGCCCACCATGCCCCTGGCGCCCCACAGAACCAGCAGCGGGCAGCCGACGGCTGTGTCGAGGTCCGCTTCGTCGTGTTCCATGTCGATGGTGATGGCGGCGCGGTAATCCTCGCAACTGGCGTGGATGGTCGCCGGATCGCTGAAACAGCGCCGGTATTCCGCCAGCGCCGCCTCCCCGAAACCGGACATCGAGGCGCTCCAGTGACCCAGCTTGCTGTCCAGATAGGCACCGGGGTCGGCACCGATCATCCGTTCCGGCAGGTCGAACGGCTGGCTCAGGAAAAACCAGTGGTAATAGCCAAAGGCCGTATCGCTGTTCAAATCCCGGAAAAACGTATGCGTCGGCACGATGTCGAGCAGCGCCGCCCGCGCGACCCGCTCCGGGTGGTCGAGGCACAGCCGGTGCACCACCCGGGCACCACGGTCATGGCCCGCGACCTGAAAACGATCATGACCCAACGCAGCCATCAAATCGACTTGATCCTGGGCCATACGCCTTTTACAGTAGGTCACATGCCTAGAATCACCCGCCGGCTTGTCGCTGTCGCCGTAACCGCGCAGGTCCGCCGCGACCACGGAAAACCGTTCGGCCAGGGCCGGCGCCACCCGGTGCCACATCGCGTGGGTCTGCGGATAGCCGTGCAGCAACAGCAACGGCGGCCCCTCTCCGCCGACCATGGCGTTGATCTCGATTTCTCCCGTATCGATGCGCCGCCGCTCGAAATTCTCGAACATCCGACCTCCCGGACTCGTGATTGCAACTGCTGGTGAAAATCGGAATAAGAGTTAATTCCGAGTGTATTGTAACGCGAGGACCATGACCATGCGGACACCGTCAAGAATACCCGGCATTGCCGGTCTGGCAACCGCGGTTCCGGCGATCGAGTACGGTCAGCGGGACGTCGTTGCGATCGCGGAGTCCGTGTTCGCGGAACGCCAGTCCGCCTTTGCGCGCCTGCGGCCGATCTACCAGAACGCCGGTATCGAGAAACGTTACTCCTGCGTACCGCTCTCCTGGTTTGCCAAGCCTCATCTCTGGCGCGAACGCCACGCGCTGTTCGTCGAACACGCGCTGGACCTGCTGCAGAGCGTTGCCGAGGATTGCCTGTCCCGCGCCGGCCAGACGCCGGACGATGTCGATGGCATCGTCGTCGTCTCGACGACCGGCATGACGGCGCCCAGCCTGGACGCCCGGCTGATGGAGCGCATGAATTTCCGCCGCGACGTGCAAAGGCTGCCGGTCTTCGGGCTCGGCTGCGCCGGCGGTGTGATCGGGCTGGCCCGCGCCGCGGCCATGGCCAAGGCCAGCCCGGGCGAATGCTGGCTGTTCCTGGTGGTCGAGCTTTGCGGGCTGACGTTTCGCCCCGGCGACGCCTCCAACAGCAACATCGTCGCAACGGCGCTGTTCGGCGACGGGGCCGCCGCGGCGCTGATCGCCTGCGGGGCAAAGGGGCCGCGCATCGGCGCCTGGGGTGAATATACCTGGCCGGACACGCTGGACGTGATGGGATGGCAGGTCGAGGACGACGGCTTTGGCGTCTTGTTCAGCCCCGACATCCCCGCCATCGTTCGCCAACGGTTCCGCCGCGCGGTCGACGAATTTCTGTCGAACAACGGACTCGGGCTCGACGACATCGACGCATTCGCCTTCCATCCCGGCGGCGCCAAGGTAATCGATGCCCTCTGCGAAGCCATGGAACTGGCGCCCCGGGCGCTCGACGCCTCGCGGGACGTGCTGCGGAATTTCGGCAACATGTCGGCCGCCACCGTCATGTTCGTGCTGGAGCGGGTGCTCGGCGGGCCGGCCAGGGGCCGCGTCCTGCTTGGTGCGCTGGGGCCGGGGTTCACCGCCGCCTTCGCCATACTGGAACCGGCGCCTTGAGCCTCGCCCAGTGGATCGTTCTCGCCGTTGCCGGGCTGCGGGTCGCGGAACTCGCGCTGTCGCGCCGGAACCAGATCCGCCTGCTGGCGCGGGGCGGCCGGGAATTCGGTTCCGGTCACTACCCGCTGCTTGTCGTCCTGCACGTGGCCTGGCTGGCGGCGATGTTTTTTACCCTACCGGCCGCCGCCCCCGTGCATTGGCCGCTGATCGGCATATTCCTGTCGCTGCAGGGACTTCGGCTGTGGACCATCGCCAGCCTCGGCGAACGCTGGACCACGCGCATCATCACTCTGCCCGGCGCGCCGCTGGTACGCCGCGGCCCCTATCGCTGGATCCGGCATCCGAACTACGCGGTGGTGGTCGGCGAGATCGCCGTACTGCCGCTCGCCTTCGGAAGCTGGGGACTGGCGCTGTTTTTCTCCGTTGCCAACGCCGCCCTGCTCGGCTGGCGGATCAGGATCGAGAACCGCGCCCTGACCGGCCGGCCGGACGCCGAAATCAGTCATTGACCGGCCATGGCGGCCTTCCTAGGTTTTGCCTCGCAATCCGGTTCGCGGAGACCTGAAGATGCCGGCCTCGCCGGTTCGGCGAAAGAAAGACCGAACGATGAATGCCGCGAGAGGCGCCCAATGGGCGACACATGGCCTGATGGTGCTGGCGACGGTTTTCGTGGCCAGTTCGTTTCCGGTGGGCGCGGCGATCACCCACGGACTCGACCCGGCGGCACTTACGTTGCTGCGCTTTTCCCTGGCGACGGTGCTGTTCGCGCCGTTTATTGCCTACAAATACGGCCTGTCATGGCCCACCCCGAAGGCGCTTGCCAGCTACGCCACCCTCAGCGCCTGCCTGGTCGGGTTTTTCTGGAGCATGTTTCTTGCCCTGCGTTACACCTCGGCGCTTAACACCGGCGCGCTGTTTACCCTGTTGCCGGGGATATCCTCGATCTTCGGCGCCATTCTTGTCGGCGAGCGCCTCGGACGCCATCGCCTTGTCGCCGTGGGAATCGGCATGGTTGGCGCTCTGTGGATAGTGTTCCGCGGCGATCCCGACCGGCTGTTCGCCTTCGCCTTCAACATTGGTGACCTGATTTTTCTTGGCGGCTGCCTGGCGTTCGGAATTTACGGGCCGCTGATACGGCGGCTGCACGGGCCGGCGCCCACCGCCGTGGTGACTTTCTGGGTGCTGGTCACCGGGTCGGTCTGGCTGGCGCTGTTGCTCAACAAGGGTATCTGGGAAACCGACTGGCGGAGCGTGGATTTCCAGGTGTTTGCCGGCATCGTCTATCTGGCCGTGTTCTCCACGATCGTCACCTTCTTCCTGTTCCAGTTCTGCACCATGCGCATCGGCCCGACCCGGGTGCTGGCCTACACCTTCCTGATACCGGCGCTGGTCCTCGTCATCGAGTGGCTGGTCGGCAACGGATTACCGCCGCCAATGACCTATCCGGGCATCGCCGTCGTGCTGGCCGCCATGGTGGTCCTGCAGAGCGGACACAGGCATTGACCGGGCATGGCGCCATCCCTATGTTCTGGCTCGCCAATCCACCTCAGGCATCAGGATGGGCGCGTAGCTCAGTTGGCAGAGCAGCTGACTTTTAATCAGCGGGTCACAGGTTCGAATCCTGTCGCGCTCACCATTTCATTGCCATCCCTTGCGGCGCTAGTGATGTGTATCGGACATGACACTCGACGCCATTGACCTAAACGGTTGCCGGATCGCCTACCGGTTCGACGGGGCGGAGAACGCGCCAGTCGTGATGCTGTCGAACAGCCTGTCCTCCAACCTGTCCATGTGGGACGGCCAGATCGCGGCGCTCGGCGCGCGCTACCGGGTGCTGCGCTACGACCAGCGCGGACACGGGCGAAGCGCGGCGCCGCCGGGGCCCTGCTCGTTCGACCTGCTGGCCGACGATGCCTGTGCCCTGCTGGACAGTCTGGCGATCGATTCCGTCCATTTCGTCGGCCTGTCGATGGGCGGCATGACCGGGATGAACCTTGGCGCGCGCCGGCCGGAAAGGCTGATAAGCCTGGTTCTCTGCGATACCGCCGCCCACATGCCGCCGCCGGAAATGTGGGACGAGCGGATCGCGCTGGCCCGCGCGCGGGGCATGGCGGCAACCGCGGAACCGACGCTCGCCCGCTGGTTCACGCCGGTGTTTCATAAAACCAGCCCGGACGAAATATCGCGGGTCCGCGAAATGATCGAAACCACGCCCGTCGAAGGCTATGCGGGGTGTTGCGCGGCGATCCGCGACATGAACCAACTGGCCGCCCTGGCCAGCATAAAGGTTCCGACCCTGGTCCTGGTCGGCGCCGATGACCCCAGCACGCCGGTCGCCGCCGCGCAAGCCATCCATGACCGGATTGCCGGCTCCGAGTTGGTGATTCTGGACGACGCGGCGCATCTGTCGAATATCGAACGGAAGGATGCGTTCAACGCGAGACTGCTGGGTTTCCTCGGCCGGCACTGACGGCGTCAGGTTTTTTCGACTTTGGCCATGATCGTCCGCAGCACTTCTTCCGGCACGAAATCGGTGATGTCGCCGCCCAGCCTGGCGATTTCCTTGACGAAACGCGACGAAATGAAGTGGTTGCTGTCCGAGGCCATCAGGAAGACGGTCTCGATATTGTCGTTCAGCCGCCGGTTCATCGCCGCCATCTGGAATTCGTACTCGAAATCGGACACCGCGCGCAGCCCCCGGATGATCACCCCGGCGCCGACATCCTGGGCGAAGTGCATCAGCAGGTTGTCGAACGAGGTGACTTCAATATTGTCGCGGACCGCAGGGTCCAGCGATCCGATGCTGTCGCGGACCATACGCACGCGCTCATCGACATCGAACATCGGGTCCTTGCCGATATTGGCGGCCACCGCGATGACCAGATTGTCGACCAGATGCATGGCCGAACGGGAGATCACGTCCAGATGGCCCAGCGTAATGGGATCGAACGTGCCCGGATAAACCCCGATTCTTGGACTGCTAGCCATCGGCTTCGCCGTCTTCTTTGTTGTTTTCCCCGCCGTTTTCTTCGCCGTCCTCGCCGCCCTCTTCATCGTCTTCGCCGTTTTCCTCGCTCAACCGCGCCACCGATACCACGCGCTCGCCCTCCTCGACGCGGAACAGTGTCACGCCCTGCGTCTTGCGGCCGGCAATGCGAATATCGTCGACCGGACAGCGGATCAACTGGCCGCCATCGGTGACCAGCATAATTTGATCGCTCGGCCGGACCGGGAACGCTGCGACAACCAGCCCGTTGCGCTCGGTCGTCTCGATATTGGCGATGCCCTTTCCGCCGCGCTTGGTGATGCGGGACTCGTAAGCGGAACTTCGTTTGCCGAGGCCGAAGTCGGTGGCGGCCAGACTGAACTCCTCGCGCTGGGCGAGTTCGTCGAAATCCGCCGGCGACAGTTGCGCCGGCGCGGGCGGCGGCTCGGCCTCGGCCTCTTCCTCGGCGCCGCGGCGCAGCGCCGCCGCCGCGCGCAGGTAATCGGTCCGCACCTCCATGTCGATCCTGGCATGGCTCAGAATCGACATGGAGATCACCGTGTCGTCCTTGGCCAGCCTGATGCCGCGTACACCGGTCGAAGTGCGGCCGCTGAACACGCGCACGTCGGGCACCCGGAAGCGGATACACATGCCGAGATGCGAGGACAACAGAACGTCGTTGTTCTCGGTACAGGTTTTCACGCCGATCAGGCGGTCATCCTCGTCCAGTTTCATGGCGATCTTGCCGTTCGCCTTGATATTGACGAAGTCGGACAGGCGGTTGCGCCTGACACCGCCGCTCGCCGTCGCGAACATGACATTGAGCTCGCCCCAGCTTTCCTCGTCTTCCGGCAGCGCCATCACCGTGGAGATGATTTCGTCTTCCTGTAGCGGCAGCAAATTGACCATCGCCTTGCCACGCGCCTGCGGGCTGCCCTCCGGCAGCCGGTAAGTCTTCATCTGGTAGACCATGCCGCGCGACGAAAAGAACAGGATCGGCGCGTGGGTCGAGGCGACGAACACTTTCGATACGAAATCCTCGTCGCGGGTCGACATGCCGGCGCGGCCCTTGCCGCCGCGCCGCTGCGCCCGGTAGGTGGACAGCGGCACTCGCTTGATGTAGCCGCCGTGGGTCACCGTCACCACCATGTCCTCGCGCTGGATCAAATCCTCGATATCGTGCTCGAACTCGGACTCTTCGATCGTCGTCCGGCGGTCGTCGGCGAAACGTTCGCGGACATCCCGGAGCTCGCCGCGCATAACATCGAGAAGCCGTTCGCGGGATTGCAGGATTTCGATATAGCCGGTAATCGTCGTCGCCAGGTCGCTGGTTTCCTCGGCCAGCTTGTCGCGCTCCATCCCGGTTAACCGTTGCAGGCGCAATTCCAGGATGGCGCGCGCCTGCACCTCGGAGAGTTTGTATTTGCCCTTGACGACCTGGTGTCCGGGATCGTCGATCAGCGCGATGAAGGACTCGACGTCACCCGCGGGCCAGGCCTTTTCCATCAGCGCCTCGCGCGCCGAGGCCGGGTCCAACGACGCGCGGATCAACTCGATCACCGGGTCGATATTGCTGATCGCCACCAGCAGGCCGGCCAGGATATGGGCCCGCTCGCGCGCCTTGCGCAGCTCATAGGCGGTGCGCCGGGTGATCACTTCCTCGCGGAAGGCGATGAAGGCGGCAATGATGTCCTTCAGGGTCATCATCCGCGGCCGGCCGCCGTCGAGCGCCAGCGAATTGACGCCGAAACTGGTCTGCAGCGGCGTGAAGCGGAACAGTTGCGCCAGCACGACTTCGGTTATGGCGTCACGCTTCAACTCGATGACCACGCGCAGCCCGTCGCGGTCCGATTCGTCGCGCAGGTCGGAAATTCCCTCGACCAGCTTGTCGCGGACCACTTCGGCGATGCGTTCCATCAGGCGGGTCTTGCCGACCTGGTAGGGAATTTCGGTGACGACGATGGCCTCGCGGTCCTTCGACGCCTCCTCGATATGGTGGCGCGCGCGCATAATCACCGAACCGCGGCCGGTATGGAACGCGGCGTGGATGCCAGCCCGGCCCATGATCAGCCCGCCGGTCGGGAAATCCGGGCCTTGCACGAACTGCATCAACTCGTCGATGGAGATTCCCGGATTGTCGACATAGGCGAGGCACGCATCCAGCACCTCGCCGAGATTGTGCGGCGGAATATTGGTCGCCATGCCGACCGCGATGCCGCCGGCGCCGTTGACCAGCAGGTTGGGAAACCGTGCCGGCAGGACGGTCGGCTCGTCGCGCGAATCGTCATAGGTGGGCTGGAAATCGACGGTATCCTTGTCGATGTCTTCGAGCAGCGCTTCCGCGGACCGGGCAAGCCGCGCCTCGGTATATCGCATCGCCGCGGCCCGGTCGGGGTCGATCGAACCGAAATTGCCCTGTCCCTCGATCAGCGGCAGGCGCAGCGAGAAATCCTGCGCCATGCGCACCATGGCGTCGTAGATCGACTGATCGCCGTGCGGATGGAACTTGCCCATCACGTCGCCGACGATGCGCGCCGATTTCTTCTTCGCCTTGTCCGCGGTGTAACCGCCGTCCTTCATGCCGAACAGGATGCGGCGGTGGACCGGCTTCAGCCCATCGCGCACATCGGGCAGCGCGCGCGCAACGATCACACTCATGGCGTAATCGAGGTAGGAGCTTTTCATCTCCGACTCGATCGTCACCTGGGTAAAGTCGCGCGGCTCTTCGGGTGTGTTGTCGTCGGCGGTCAAGGCTCGTTTAACCGTGTGGGGAGTGAGGCCCGAAATCTAGCCTGATTCGCACCCGTGAACAACTAAATACGCTTGATTCGGACTTACCGGGCGGTTTTATGAAAGCGCTGGAATCTCGCGCAGGAAGGGAACTCCATCGGCCTTCGGTTTATCCATTTCGCGGGCGTAACGATGTCCGGCATAAATGGCCGCGGCGATGGTCGACGGCGCCAGGCAATCGCCGATCGCGGTAACCGACTTGATACCGGCGGACTCCAGCGCTCCCGCATCGTCAAGCAGCAAGCGATACAGGCCGTCGACCGGCTGGCGCGAGGTCACCATGACCAGCGTGCCGCACGGCGCGTCGCGGCGCTGGCCGGTGAAGACGCAGGCCAGTTCAACGGCGGCCCCGGTGACCGCCGCCAGTTCGTGCTGGGTGACGATCGCAACGCCCATATCGAGCAGGCTTTTCTGGATGCGGTGCTGTTCCAGCGTGTAG
>SDBV01010194.1_pt1 | contig 12350 bp, 10 predicted proteins | sample 2277081 | NCBI WGS metagenome assembly SDBV01 (sample SAMN10402039, study PRJNA504765) | marine sediment metagenome | isolation source: marine sediment core GS10_PC15, 223 cmbsf | place: Arctic Ocean: Southern Knipovich Ridge | collected 2010 | reverse complement strand
TGATTTCCTATTAGATAGTATGGTGAACATCACTTTAGACTTTATCTCGACACGGTCAATACTTTAGATCCGACATAATGGATCGGCTAGATTGTCCGGCTATTGCCGATTGTGCTGTCTTCGAGTTCTCAAAGAGTCGTTCCGGTGCACGACAATTCAGGAACGAGCTATTTTACCATTTCGCAAACCGGGACTTGGTTGGACCGCACAATCAAGCGGACAAAATCAAGTAATGGATGAATGCTGAAGACAATTCCAAGAAAGCCCTCATCAAGCGCCGGATACACCTCGCGCGGATCGGCGAACGCGCGCCCCAGCAATCGCGGCGCCAGGTAGTCCCGGATCATGAGCCAACAGGTGCCGATCGTCTCCGGGGTATAGTTGGGTGAGTCGCCGCCGACGCATTCGCCCCACGCGGCGCGGCCGTCCTTGTCGATCAGTTGGACCAGGAGAATTCGCCGGTCGGTCACAGTGCCTGAAGCGTTCTGAAAAGGCTCGACCAGGGGCAGTCGAATCTCTCGAAGGACGATTTCAACTACGTCCAGCATCGGGTCCCTCTATTCACGCGCGCACGAGTTTGCGGTACCGCGCGCGCCGGTTCTCAAACAACCGGCTTCCGAGTTCCTTCTCGCGCCATTCCTCGTAAGCCTGGTAGTTGCCGTCGAACCAGCGTATCGTGCCCCCGCCCTCGAATACGAGCAGGTGCGTGCAGATACGGTCGAGAAAAAAGCGGTCGTGGCTGATCACCAGTGCGCAGCCGCTGAAATTCAGTAGCGCTTCCTCAAGCAGCCGCAGCGTATTGATGTCGAGATCGTTCGTCGGTTCGTCCAGCAGCAATACGTTGCCGCCGTCCTTCAGCAGCTTTGCGAGGTTGCACCTGTTGCGCTCGCCGCCGGACAGCTCGCTCGCCTTCTTCTGCTGGTCCGCGCCCTTGAAACCGAAGCGGGCAAGGTACTTTCTGACTGGGATTCTCTGCTTTCCAAAGGAGATTTCATCGTCCCCGCCGCCGATTTCATCCACCAGGCTGACATCGCCTTCGAGGGCGTCCCGTTCCTGAGCGACATAGGAGGTCTTGGTGCTCGAACCGACCACGACCTCGCCGGCGTCCGCAGGTTCGTCACCGACGATCATGCGTATCAAGGTCGTCTTGCCCGTTCCATTCGGGCCGATGATGCCCACCATCGCCCCCTTTGGCACGATGAACGACAAGTCCTTGAACAGCGGCGTGTCGGCATAAGCCTTCGAGACGCCCTTGAATTCGATCACTTGGTCGCCCAGCTGGGGGCCCTGCGCGATCTGAATCACCGCGCTGTCCTGTTGCGCCGCGGCGCTCTCGCGCGCGAGGAGCTTTTCGTAGTCGGAGATGCGCGCGCGGCCAAGTTCCTGGCGATCGTTGTTGTTCATCCGGATCCACGCCAGCTCGTGGTCGAGCGCGCGCGCCTTCGGAGAATTCTTCTTTTCTTGTTCCGCGAGCCGCGAGAGTTTCTGCTCCAGCCAGGACGAGTAATTCCCTTCCCACGGCACGCCGTGCCCGGCGTCAATCTCTAGGATCCATTTCGTTACGTTGTCCAGAAAATAGCGGTCATGCGTTACGATAATCACCGTTCCGTCGTAGTCGCGCAATTGGATCTCCAGCCAGTCGATCGTCTCCGCGTCCAGATGGTTCGTCGGCTCATCCAGGAGCAGCATGTCGGGCCTTTCGAGCAAGGCCTTGCACAGCGCCACGCGACGCTTCTCTCCCCCGCTCAGCGTACCGATACTGCGGTCGTCGTCCGGCAGACACAGCGCCTCGCTTGCCTGATTGAGCTTCGAGTCGAGGTCCCACGCGCCGGCCGAGTCCAGTTCGTCCTGCAGCACCGCCATGCGGTCGAGGGCGGCCTGCATCGCGTCGTCATCCATCGGCTCCGCCATACTCGCGCCAATATCCTCGAACTCCTTGAGCATGGCGACCATATCCGCGAAGGCCTCTTCGATTATCGCGCGAACGGTCTTCTCGGGGTCGAGCTGCGGCTCCTGCGGGACGAAGCCGCAAGTGTAACCCTTCGAAAGCCACGCCTCGCCCTCGTATTCAGTCTCCAGCCCGGCCATGATGCGCAGGACGGTCGATTTCCCCGCGCCGTTCTCGCCCACAATGCCGATCTTCGCGCCGGGGTAGAAGCTGAGATTGAAACCCTTCAGGACGTGTTTCGAGCCATAGGACTTGTTCAGGTCTTGCATGTGATAAATAAACTGTTCGGCCATGCTTGATTCTCGTTAGTCGTAACGCGGCTTATCAAGAGCAGGGCATTGTTTCATATTGCCGCGTTAAATCGCGAGCGGCGCGGAGTTGATGCGGGACCGGTGGCCGCTATCTCTTCTCGGCCTCACCCGTCATCGGGACAAAGCGGACCAAGTCGAGCGTGGTCGTCTTCACGGAGCCGTCCTCTTGCTTCTCGATAAGTTTCAGTTCCTGGACGCGGCCCCGCGGGCCAACCGGGATGACCATCCGGCCGCCGGGCTTGAGCTGGTCGACAAGCGGCTGCGGGATGTGGTCCGGCGCGGCGGTGACGATGATCCCGTCGAAGGGCGCGTGTTCGGGCCAGCCCTTGTAGCCATCGCCGATGCGCGTGTGCACGTTCGCGTAGCCTAACGCGCCCAGGAGCTTCGCCGCCTTCTTTCCGAGTTCCGGCACAATTTCGATCGAATACACGTCCTTCACGATTTCGGCGAGCACGGCCGCCTGGTAGCCCGAGCCCGTGCCCACCTCAAGCACCACATGGTCCGGCGCCGGACGCAAAGCCTCCGTCATGCTAGCCACCACGTAAGGCTGCGAGATGGTCTGTCCCTCGCCAATCGGCAGCGGCCGATCCTCGTAGGCGAAGGGCGCAAGGTTCCTCGGAATGAACTTATGCCGCGGCACCGTCCGCATCGCCTTTAGGACTTCCGGGTCGCGGACGGGGTTTCGGCCCAGGATGCCGCGCGATATGTAACGCCGCACCAGATCTTCGCGGGCCTTCTCGAACTCCGCCTCAGACCTTTGCGCCTGAACGGAGAGGGGGCATAGGAGCGGCAACAGCAGAAGGGCCAGCATCGGGCCCATGGCAGGAATCTTGAAATGTGGGTTCATGGCAAGTACCTGAGGTACAGTTCCGCACACCCGCAACCCATCTCAGCCGATACTGTCCATTCTACCATGCGGAGGGCCTCTGAAAACCTGTCTCTTCTCACCTGATTCCGGCCAGCTCGGTGGTCGGGGTAGAAATCGGGTGAGTCATCCAGGCTAGAATGTCCTCCGTGTCGAAACACCCATGATCGGGATCCCCTCAATGCGCGACGAATTCATAGTTTTCGCGACGCTTATCGGGACGCTGGCGCTCTTCATTCACGGCCGCTGGCGCTACGACATCGTCGCACTGCTTGCGCTCCTGACCCTCGCCGTGCTGCGGATCGTCCCGCCCGCCGAGGCCTTCTCGGGCTTCGGGCATCCCGCCGTGATCACCGTCGCCGCCGTACTCGTCGTGGGCCGTGGCATGCTGAATTCCGGCGTGGTCGATAAGATCGCCGCCGTGATGCTCCGGCTCGGAGCAAGCCCGACGGTGCAGCTTTCGGTCATGGGCGCCATTATCACCGGCTGCTCCGCCTTCATGAACAACATCGGTGCGCTGGCCATCTTCATGCCCGTCGCCCTTCAGATGGCCCGCAAGTCCGAGCGCTCACCCTATTACCTGCTGATGCCTCTCGCCTTCGGCTCCCTACTCGGCGGTATGGTCACGCTCATCGGAACGCCCCCCAACATCATCATCGCCAGTTACCGCGAACAAGCGACCGGCGAGGCGTTTCACATGTTTTCCTTCGCACCCGTGGGCATTGGCGTGGCGCTCGCAGGCGGCGTATTCATTGCGCTCATCGGTTGGCGTTTCATTCCCCGGCGGAAGGGCCAGGCCTCACGCGAGGAGCTGTTCGAAATCGAGAACTACCTGACCGAGGTGCGCGTCGTGGAAGATTCCGGCATTGCCGGAAAATCGCTCGCGAAGACCCCCGTGTTCTCTGAGCACAATGTCTTGGTTCTCGCGATACTTCGCGGAGAAAATAGGCTCTCGACCCCCTCGATACTCGAAGTGATTCGCCCCGGTGACGTGCTCATCGTCGAGGCCGACTCCGAATCCCTCAAGGCACTTGTGGACACCCACGATTTCGAGCTCGTCGTCGACCAAGAAGTGGGTCTGAAGATGATGGATAACGACGAGGTCAATGTCATCGAAGCGGTGATCGCTCCTAATTCGATCATGCAGGGGCGGACCGCCCGCGGCCTCAACTTGCGCTGGCGTTCGGAGATCGTTCTGCTGGCCGTCGCCAGGCAGGGGCGGCGCCTACGCGCGCGCCTCGGCGACATTCGCTTCAAGGCAGGTGACGTATTGCTTCTGCGCGGGCGCGAAGAGGCGCTTATGGGCGCCTCGGCGGAACTTGGCTATCTGCCCTTGGCCGAGCGGCGCTTACGGCTGGGCGAGCCCCGCCGCATCGCCCTGTCGGTGGGTCTCTTCGGCGCCGCAATCCTCAGCGCCGCCTTCGGGTTGGCTCCCGTGCAGATCGCCTTCTCCGTTGCCGCCGTGGCGATGATCCTTGCTGGTCTGCTGTCGCTTCGCGAGGTCTACGAGAGCATCGAATGGCCGATCATCATTCTTCTGGGCGCAATGATCCCCGTCGGGCAAGCTCTCGAGACCACCGGCGGCGCGCAGCGCATCGCGGAGTGGATTATCGCCCTGCACGATGTCCTGCCGCCGGCCGCCGTGCTCGCCGTGGTTCTCATCGTGACCATGTTCCTGTCCGACCTCGTCAACAACGCCGCCGCGGCCGTGCTGATGGCCCCGATCGCGCTTGGGGTCGCCGCCGGCTTAGAGGCGTCGCCCGACCCCTTCCTGATGAGCGTCGCCATCGGCGCGTCTTGCGCATTTCTAACGCCCATCGGCCACCAGGCCAACGCGCTCGTCATGGGACCCGGCGGCTACCGTTTCGGCGATTACTGGCGCCTCGGCCTTCCCCTTGAGATTATCGTCGTCGTGGTTGCCGTCCCGCTGCTTCTTTGGGCCTGGCCTATGTTCTGAGCGTGCCCGAGTTTCCGATCTCTGAAAGTCCACATATGCAACGAGCCAACCGTTAATCAAGCCAATCTTGGAATAACCTGGGATGAGCAGTGCGATCCAGAGGGACGTGGTCCTTAGCGCGCAACACGTTGTCAAGAGTTTCGGGGCACAGCCCGTCCTCGACGATATTTCTCTATCGGTGCACGAGGGTGAGCGCATCGGCCTGATCGGCCGCAACGGCAGCGGCAAGTCCACACTCCTCAAGATTCTCGCCGGGCGCGAGACGCCTGACGAGGGACTTGTGACACGGCGGCAGGGCCTGCGTGTGGGGCTGCTCGATCAGGAGTCTGTTGCGGTCCCCTCCAAGACTGTCCGGGACGTTCTCGACGACGCATGCGGCGAGATTCGTTCAATGATCGCGGAGCACGAAGCGCTTTCACACAAGCTGGACACTTCGGCCGGCGGCGACGCGTTGCACCGGCGCTTCGACGCTTTGGAGCACGAACTACGCGTGCGTGACGCGTGGAACATCGACCAGGAGATCGACCGCCTGTGCATCGCGTTCGCGATTGCGGACCGGGACGCGCCCCTCGATACGCTGTCGGGTGGCGAGCTTCGCCGCGTCAGTCTGGCGGCCGTACTGGTCTCAAGCCCCGACGTCCTGCTGTTGGACGAGCCCACGAACCATATTGACGCCAAGAGCGCTGAATGGATCGAAACGTTCCTGTCAGAATACCGGGGAAGCTGCGTTCTCGTCACGCACGACAGATACTTCCTGGAGCTCGTGGTCAGGCGCATCGTCGAAATAGATCGGAATAGCCTATACAGCCTTCCGGGCAATTACGGCCAATTCCTCGAATACAGGTCCCAGTTGCAGGAGGCCGAAGCGAAAGCGGAAACGTCCCGCCAGGGGACACTGCGCCGTGAACTGGCCTGGCTTCGCCAAGGGGCGAAGGCCCGCACCACCAAGCAGAAGGCCCGTATCAAACGCTATGAGAGGCTCGATTCCACGGCCGGCCCGGATATCCCGCAAGACATCGTTTTCCAGATCCCCCAGCCCGGCCGCCTGGGCAAACGAATCCTCGACGTCGAAGGGGCGTCATACCGGATCGGCGGCCGGACGCTGTTTGAGGACTTTTCGCTGATCATGCAGAAGGACATGCGTGTAGGGATGGTTGGGCCTAACGGCTGCGGGAAGACGACGCTTCTCCGCGTGCTCATGGGGCTTGAGCCGCCCTTGGCCGGGTCCGTTCGGATTGGCGACTCGACGGAGTTTCTCTACGTCGACCAGACTCACGAGGACATCGCCCCGGAGCAGAGCGTCCTGGATTACGTCTCGGGCGGGGCGAATTACTGGGACGTGGACGGAGGGCGGATGTATGTCCCCGCATATCTCGAGCGCCTTCTCTTCGACATGGACAGCGTCCGCTCTCCTGTCGGAAACCTATCGGGCGGCGAGCGCAACCGGATTCAACTGGCCAAGAAACTTCTTCAAGGCGGGAACTTCCTGATCCTCGACGAGCCCACCAACGACTTGGATCTTTCGACCTTGCGCGTGCTTGAAGATGCCGTCGCCGCCTTCGACGGCTGCGCGATATTGGTGAGCCACGACCGTTACTTTCTGAACAGACTGTGCACGCACCTCATAGTCTTCGAAGACGACGGGGGCCTCTATTTCAGCGCCGGAAACTACGACGACTACGTCATCTACAAGCGCCAGTCGAAAGAAGTATCGACGCCACGTGAACGCTCTAGGCCGCCGAGGACGCGAGACGCTGCCGCCCGTTCTTCCACGGGCCGCTTGACCTATATGGAGAGGAAAGAGCTTGCTGGAATCGGCGAGGCCATCGAATACTCTGAACAGGAGGTCGCACGGCTTGAGCGCGAGATCTCCGCGCCCGATTTCTACCAGGGACAGCATGAGAAGGTAGCGGCGGTCCTGCATGAACTCAAAGAGACCAAGGCGCACGCCGAAGCCTTGTATGCGCGCTGGGAAGATCTCGAGTCGCGCGCGGACATCAAATAGCGCCGGAGTCGTCTCGCCGAATTACTGATCGTCCTCTGCCCCGATTCGCCGCCGTAGGCGTTTCGTCTCGCCCTGCCTGTGTTTGTCTTCCAGACGCCTGCGCCGAGAGGCCCGAGGCGTTCTCGTCTTCTTCCTGGGCCTTGGCGGCGTGGCGGCGGCCTGAATGAGCTTAACGAGACGGTCGAGGGCGTCTTTACGGTTGCGGTCTTGGCTGCGGTAGCGTTTGGCTTCTATGATGACGATGCCTTCGTCCGTCACGCGGCCACGTGCGAGACGGATGAGTCGCTCTCGCACGGCATTGGGCAGCGAGGGCGAGCCGGCCGCATCGAAGCGGAGCTGCACGCCCGACGCGGTCTTGTTGACGTGCTGGCCGCCCGGCCCGGAACTCCGGATGAATTCCTCCTGGATCTCGCCGTCCTCCAAAGCGATGGATTTGGTTACGCGAATCATGATAGTTCCCATTTCTTCCTGCGGCTGGCCGCTGCCGTCTATGGTGCAGTTCGGGCCATGGCCGGTGCAAGAAGTGAAGGAAAGTGGAGAGAGGTGGGGCTGGAGCTATGAAACGCCTGCGAGTTTCCGTTCAAGCTTTTCCATGCGCTGCAACAGTTTCAGACTGGATTCTGCGTGCATGGGGCGCTTCCAGGTCTCGCTCTCAAAGTACTTTTGGCAGACTTGCTGCGCCGATTGATAGTCCCGGGTCCGGATGTAGAACGCCGTCAGCCGCTCGTAGGGCCACGGGTCGCGCGCCCCGAGCGATACTGCCTTCAAGAGGTATCCGCGCTGCTCCTCGGAGTCCTCGCTCTCGGTAGCCGCCAGCAGCACCTCGGTCCACGGGGCGTCTTCGGGCCCGATGTCGCTCGCCTGATCGTCCGAAGACTCGGCGCTCTGCTCAGATTCCTGCAATAGCCGCTTCGTCTCCCGGTACCACTCCGGCATGTGGACGGCGGACGGCGCCTCGGGGCCTGCGCTATCGTTGTGGGGACGTTTCCGAACGCGCTGACGTTCTTCGAATTTCTCCTTCACATAGAAATTAATACCGCACATCTCGTCGAGTGTGGCCGCCATCGAGCCGAGCTTCACGAAAATCCGGTCGTCGACGCCGGCGGGACTCTTCTTTCCAAGGAACTTCCCAAAAACGCCCGCCCGCTCGTGCTCATTGCGCGGCAAGCGGCCCAATTCGATTACTAGCAGATGTTGCACGATGGCCAGAAGGCCTTGGCAGGAGTCCATCGCGCGGTGGGCGGTAGGTCCTGAATAACCCATCGCGTCGAGAAGCGGGTGGAGTCTGTACTCCTGAGCCGGGATTTCGAGGTCTTCAGCCCAGTGCATTACGTCAATGACCCTCGCCTCGGGAGGCGTCATGTCCTCCCGCAGCAAGCTCGCGCAGACGAACTTTGAATGGAAGTGCGCGTGGTCCGTGAAAAGAACCGCGTTCGGCCCTACCCAGTCGAACCAATCCTGGACGACCTCGAAGGCAAAGGGCGACTGCGCCACCATGTCGTCCGTGATGTTCGTCCGCTCTGTGATCTTCTCTGGGATGGACCCATCGGGGTTTGCAAGCGACCAGAACGTGTCGAGTTGCCCTCCCGTGCCGTCGAACTTGATCGCGGCCAACTCAATGATGCTGTCCTTGCGCGAGGCGAAGCCCGTGACCTCTGTGCGAAAGACGACGAGTGTTGGGCGGTCCACGGGGGGTGCGGCACTCTTGCCATTGCCCGGGGTCTCAGTGGGCTTGAGCTCGATAGTGATCGAGTTGCGGCAATTCTTGCACGTGCCCGTGGAGCCGATGAACTGCTCCGGGATGTGAAGGATCGTCTTGCAGTGTGGACATTCGAACTCGAACATCGTCTAACCTCGATGATCCATCACGAGCCCACCCCTTCCCCGGGCGATAAGTATAGCATACAGAGAGTTGTGCTAAAAAGTAAAATTTGCAACTTAATTACAACAAGGCTAAAGTTTAGACTCAAGCAAGCCCCGAAAGGTTTGGGCGCTTCTGGCCGTAGGCATAACCTGTTGAAAAAGAAGAAGATACGCGCGTCGGCTTTCACGTCAAAGTATCTCGTTCCTGAAATAATCCCATATCAATACTATGGGGGGACACGACAGTTGGTCGGCTGAAATGCAAAGGCCCGACGCCCGGCGAGGCCAGGGCTCGAGTAGCCGCGCGACGGACCCGTGGCCGCCGCTGGGTGCCCCCGTCCGCTCCCGCGCACCTCCGGAGACGTCCCTCTACTTATATGCACGATCCGTTGCGCTCGCAGTGCGAATCCCCAACAGAAAAATGGAGAAACAAGGGGTATTTAGTTGACAGATAGTGTTCTATCGAGTGATTTTTCGTGATTTACGCAGAAGAGGGGTCCGATCGCAGATTGGCGCGCACGGGAACCGCTGGTTGAACGCCGGTTGACGGTGACATGTTCAGCGTGCCGACCGATCACTTAAGGTGCAACAAGGGACGCATATGTATAGAGGGGTAACGATTTGCTCTCAGAGTCCACGGTGAGCTATATTCAGGACGGTGTGGGGACCTTCTTGAGGCTCTCAGACTGTGGTAAGCTCTTAAACTAGGGGTATTTAAGGCGTCTTGCGTTCCTTTGCGATCGACGCTAAAGGAATCAGCAGGAGATTATGCCACAGAGTGAGTCCGAAATCTTGATCAAGCCTGGCAGCAATGATCTTCCCAGATTCGAAAGACCTCCCGTCGTCGAGACTGTACTGGGCGTTCAGTTCAGCCCGCTCCGGGCTCTGACGAATTCGCACATGGGGGCGTATTGGGCTGGACTAAAGTCGGATTGGCCCGACGTCAAGAACGCTGCGCCTCTTGGTGAGCAATTCGAAGACTTCGGCGAGCGCGGACCCTCATGGGCCCTCGCCTCGCGTCAGATCCAGATAACGCAAAATCCTACTTCACGCATGGTGATGACCCATCGTAAAGAGGATCGGACAATTCAGGTTCAGAATAATCGATTTCTTTTTAACTGGACCGGTGGACACAAGAATCAGCCATATCCCGAATATGACGAATTCGTTAGGTCAGCATTTGACGAGGCTTTTGGAGGCTTTCAGGAATTTGTCGCTGAGGAAGAGCTGGGCGAAATTGTGCCGAATCAATGGGAAGTGACGTATGTGAACCACATCCCGAAGGGCTCGGTATGGAATGAATCGGACGAGTGGGCGGCGATTTTCTCGCTCTCGCCCGCACTCCGTACTCCATCCTCTGCTGTTCGCCTTGAAGGTTTACAGGCTGAGTGGCATTTCGAGATTATGCCGCAGAGGGGGCGCCTGCATGTACAGATGGTTAGCGGGCGTAAAAAGACTGATGAAGAAGAGGAGGAGCTGCTTGTACTGAAACTAACGGCACGTGGTTCAATAGACTCTCAAAGCGGTCCAACGCTGGGCGAAGGGTTGGATATAGGGCATGAGACAATCGTATGCGCATTTCGAGATCTAGCATCTGAGACGGCTCTAGATTACTGGGGTTACGATAGGGGGGAACATGGCAATTCTTGAGCTAGTAGATACAACGGTTCTGGGGGATGTCGAGCGAGTAAGCGATACCGAGGGAGTCGAAGAAGAGGCCCTTACCGAGTCAGTACAAGTTGAAAGAACTCCTCCAAGCGGATCTGAGCTGAAGAAGCTCAATGCTGAAGGGTGGAGGCGGACTATCAACGAACCGCTCATCGACTGGGGTAGAGATCCGAGTCAGCTCGAAGACGAAGGTATCGACCCTCCATCGAGAGCGATCGTGACGCTCGCATTGCAGTTTGCCATGTTTCTACGAGACCAGAACGTTGCTCCGCCAGACAGAGCTATCCCAAATGGGGACGGCGGAATCGTATTCAAGCGAACAATGGGGGATATTCTGGAAATAATTGAAGTCGCGAAGGATGCGTCCATCGAGATCGTTGCATTTCACGGAAGTGAAATAACCTCTAAGCAGAAGTTCCAGTAGCCTCGATCCCCATGATTCCGAGGCAGGAAGAATGAGTCCTGGAGAGGAACCCATCGAAGATGACGAGGTCTTGTATCGAAGAGTTCCGGCTGTGTGGTGCGACGGGAACAGTGTCGACGAAGAGGCGTTCTTGCCTCACCGCGAGAATGACCTGGATGGTCTATCTATAAGTCGTGCAAAGTATAGATCCCTTGAGGAAGCTGCAAAGCCACCCACGTTGCGACCCCGCAAGATCTATTACGTAGCGAGACTTCGCGCAAGCGCCCTGCGCGAAGCTGGTCTTTCCATTGAACCTAAGCCGCTCGAAGACGATCCTGGCCACTGCATTCTGCCTGATCTCCGTTCCGATAATCGCAACTTGGATGAATCCGCAAGGGTAGCGAGAATTCTTGTCTTAGGTCTTACCTCAGATGACATCGAAGGTCCATTCGGGCCCTTTGCCTGAGCGCCGAGTCCTTATTCCCATGCCATCGTGCGCAGCAGTCTGATCTGTGATGCATGTGCCCGAGTTGGACGCGATCGATGCTGTTGCACGGGTCGCTTGGAAGCGGATGAGGTCTTGGGATAGTGACGAGGGTGGCCGACGACCGGGGAGTGACTCTATGCCTCGCCGTGGTCGGGTGGTGTGGTCGATATCAGGAGGACTTCTTTTTTGGCGTGGGTGAATGTGGCGGTTGGTTGCCAGTGGCCGGGTTGGAGGGCTTGGATTTCTGTGAGTTCTTCGGGGGTGACGAAGCAGTGGATGGGGGTGTCGGAGGGGTCTTGGGCGGTCAGGGCCTGCGGGGTGTCGAGTCGCCATACGGGGGTATCGAGTTGGTAGAAGATGGGGTAGTTTGTCCAGGAGATCGTGTAGACGCGCGCGTCCTTGTGGGTGACCGCGTTGATCGGGTCGACTATCGCCGTGAGGGATTTTCGTTCGTTGCTGGCGGGGGCGTAGGCGGTAACGAATGCGATGCGGTATAGACAGGCGGCGCCCACGATGGCTGCGAGCGCGATGGTTGTATGGCGTCGGTATGCGGCGGATGCGCCCACGCAGGTAATTGCCGCTCCGGCGGCTGCGATGATACACGCGGTGGCGATGGTGGTGTTCCAGTCGTACTTTGCGTAGAAGGCAAGGACGATCGCGCCTGCCACCAGCAGTGTGGTAAGGCCGGCCAGGGAACGGTGTGCGTAACGGCTGAGGCTGGGTGAGACTTCGCCGGCCATCCACCTGTCTAAGAAGTCCGCTGCTGCTAACGCGAACAGGGGCACTATGGGCAAGAGGTAGCGTGTGTGCTTCCCGGCGGCGAGGGAAAAGAGGAGAATGGCG
>SDBV01010193.1_pt1 | contig 12351 bp, 10 predicted proteins | sample 2277081 | NCBI WGS metagenome assembly SDBV01 (sample SAMN10402039, study PRJNA504765) | marine sediment metagenome | isolation source: marine sediment core GS10_PC15, 223 cmbsf | place: Arctic Ocean: Southern Knipovich Ridge | collected 2010 | reverse complement strand
AATTAGTTTTATTCTTTGGTAGATTAAATCCTACAAAAGGTCCAGAAATGTTGGCAAAAGCAGCCATAGAATTAATTAAATCAGAAAAAGCAAAAGATATAGCATTTGTTTGGGTAGGACCTGATGAAGGAAAAGCAGAAGAGGTAGAGAAAATGATTAAGCCTTATAAAAATTTGAAATATATTGGGTCATTGAAAGAGAAAAAAGATGTCGCAGCAATGTATCAGGCCGCAGATGTTTATGTGTTACCGAGTTACAGAGAAGGACTTCCCTTGACATTATTCGAAGCAATGGCTTCTGGTTTGCCAATAGTCGCAAGTCCAGTTAATGGAATACCTTTTGAAATGAAAGAATCTGAAAATGGTTTTTTCGCTAAATATGGAGATATCAAAACACTTAAAGAACAAATTCTCAAAGTTTTAAATAATCCAAAATTAGCAAAAGAAATTTCAAAAAACAATCTAAAAAAAGCCAAAAACTTTGATTGGGACATTATTTACAAAAGATATATGAAGGAATATCAATCTTTACTAAAATGAAAATTACTCTCATTTCTACTTCAACATTTCCTTCTGACCAAGGGATTAGAACAATTTCTTCAATGCTAAAAAAAGCAGGTTATGAGGTGGAGTTAATTTTTATGACTCTAACAGAAAATTATTCAAGGAATTATACAAAATCAGAGTTAATTCAATTATTAAACTTCTGCAAAGACAGCCGATTAATTGGAATAAATTCTTATGCTTCAACTTCACAAAGAACAGAAAGAATAATTTCTTTCTTAAAAAAGTATTTAGATGCTCCAATAGTCTATGGAGGAGTGCATGCAACAATCTCCCCTGAAGATTGTATTAAACATGCGGACATTGTGTGTGTTGGAGAGGGAGAAGAAGCGATTGTAGATTTAGCCAAAGCCATAGAAAAAAATAAATCAATAAATAAAATAAAAAATTTGTGGATAAAGAAAGATAACAAAATAATAAAAAATCCCGTTAGGGATCTTATAGATGATTTAGATTCTTTGCCCTTGCCAGATTATGATTTTGGAACACATTATCTTTTGGATAAAGGGCAGATAAGGAAGTTTAAGGAATATGATTTAGCAGGGCAAATTTTCTTTTTAACAGGGAGAGGTTGCCCTTATGGGTGTGATTATTGTAGCAATTCTTTTTTCAATAAACTTTATGAAGGAAAAAGAAAAAAAATTCTCAGATGGCATTCTCCAGAATATATCATTGAAGCAGTTCTTAAATTAAAGAAAAAATTTCCTAAAACATTAGGATATTTTGATATAAGAGATGATACTTTTTCTCTCCGTCCTTTATCAGATATAAAAAAATTCTGCGAACTTTACAAAGAAAAAGTGAGATTAAGATTCAAATGTCTTGGAGACCCAAAAACAATAGAAGATGAAAAAATTAAATTGCTTGTTGATGCTGGATGTACAGATATTATTGTAGGAATTCAAGGAAGCGAAAGGACTAATCTAGAAATTTATCATAGGAATCAAACAGATAAAAATATCTTAGAGGCCGCCAAAATCTTAAACAAACACAAAGAGAAATTATCAGTAATGTATGATGTTATAACATGTAATCCGTACGAAAAATCAGAAGATATAATCAACTTGATACATCTTTTACAAAAAATTCCAAAACCATATTATCTATCTGTGAATAATCTAGTCTTTTTCCCTGGCACGCAACTTTACAAGAGAACATCAGAAGATAAAATTCTTGAAGACCAAAAAGATAGGTCTTATAAATTAAACTATTGGGACAGAGCAAAGCATATCAAATTAAAAAAGAAAAATGCTTATCTAGTTCTAATTCTAAACTTAATGCGTGGTCCTGCAACAGAAAAACGATTTGGAGTTATGCCTAATTTTTTACTAAATTATTTGTTAGATCCAAAAAGAATTAAAAAAAATTTGAGAAATCCTTTTTTAACTTCTATAGTTTTAGAGATAGTTAGTTTAGCAGATTTAATAAGAGAAAAAATATTGAAGTCCATATATAGATCTTTACCAGTTAGTTTCAAGATTTGGTATGATAAAATGAGGTATAGAGTTTAGTTCTAATGCCACATAGAGTTTGCAACAATCTCAGCAGAATATTTTATTCCATCAAGAGTTCCATATTTATTTGATAATATCTGATTATAATTTTTTGTCCCTTCAGCTAATTCAATAGCTTTCTCTAAAGCAACTCTTGGATCATCCCCCATTATGGCTCCCAAACCCAATCGTTGAATTCCACTCTCATTGAAAAGCATTTCAGGGTCATCTTTCTCTTGGTATGGTGGAGTTAGGAACCCCTTTTCAGCTAAATGAGAAAGCCAAACACTACTCCATCCTGCTCTTGCATATTGCGCAACAATGTTTGGGTTATTAATTTTGCTTGGAGCAAGTTCAATTACTTTGTTTCTGACTGATTCAGGCAAATTTTTAATAGAAAAAACAGGAGCAAATAATTGCATTCCCAAATCAACAACAACACTATACATGCCAGATTCTCTTATACCATCAATGCCAGTCATTAATAGATAAACACCTTTGCCGGGCAATTCGGTGTCATCTGGTTTTGGAGAATGTATAAAGGGTGGAGTAAGCATTTCATTATCCCCAAACACTCTTAAATAATCATAAGAAAAAACTCCTGGTTCATTTGAAAAAATAATTTCCTGATTTTCAATCATTCTTTTTGCTATTGGAATAACTTTTTTCATTATGCCTTTATCAGTTTTTATTCTTTTATTATTAATTGCTTTTTCTAATAATTCATCAAAAGGTCCTGCACCTCCAGTAGTATAAAATTGATTTGGGAGTCCCGTTTGCATTCTATTATTAAGACCAAGTTGTAATTCGGCATCTCGCATATCAAAGCTAGTTACAATTCTCGCATCGGTGCCAATTCCTTCAAAAGTTTTAACCACACGATTCCCATCAAGATGTTTTTGAATAGAATCTTCTATCTTTTGATAATCCCTAACTAATAACTCCAGATTTTCAGAATAATTTGCTCCTTGAAACATTACTCTTGAAAGAAGTTCACCATGTTTAACATCAAAGAAGATTTCAGTAGGATGTTCTCTCAAAAAGTCAGGAGAAACAGTTGTTTCAATTTCTTCTCTCAGAATTCTCTCTTGTCTTCCAGGATAAACTAATGGAACAACAATAGGCAACCTACTTAAACTTCTTTCTTCTCTAACATCATTAATAGCAATCGCCCATTCAACACATCTTGAATAAGGCCCATTCCCATACGCAAAAGTAGTAGCCATATATCCCATATGTTTTTGATACCAATTCATTTTTTAAAGATTATTAAAGAACAATATATCTTTTGTACATAAATTCTTTTAAAACCCTTCAACAAGTTAGATACATGAAAATTTTAATAATAAAAACAGGAGCATTAGGAGATGTTGTGAGAACTAGTTTTATTGCACAAGCATTAAAAGAGAAATATGGAGTAAAGGATTTAGAATTATTTTGGTTAACAGATACAAAAGCAAAAGCATTTTTTATTAATAATCCTTATGTAGATTATGCAATAGAAATTCAGAATACAAGAGCAATAAGCGATTTATTGAAAATACAATTTGATTTGGTAATAAACTTAGAAGAAGGAATAGAGGAGTGTAAGTTAGTTTCTTCTCTAAAAACTAAAAAGATTATCGGAGTTTTCTTGGATGATAAGGGAAAAATAAAATATTCTTCGGATAGTGCTTATTGGTTTGATATGTCTATGATAAGCAAATATGGGAAGAAGAAAGCAGATGATTTAAAGAAAAAAAATAAAAAAACTTACCGTCAAATAATGTTAGAGATTATAGAAATTAAGAATTATCAAAAATATGAGTCCTTTTTAAGATTGACTTCTAATCAAAGAACATATGCTAAAGAATTTTTAAGAAGACATAGTTTATCAAAAAAAGATTTGATAATTGGCATGAATACTGGTTCTGCAGATAGATGGCCTAAACAATTATCCATCAAAAAAACTTTGGGACTGATAGAAAGATTATGCAAAGAGTTTAATGCAAAGATATTCCTTTTTGGAGGTCCAAATGAAATAAAAAGAAATATGGAAATAATCGCAAAATCTAAAGTTCCAATAATAGATACTGGAACTGGAAGCAACCTTGTGGAGTTTCCTGCTCTAATCTCTCTTTGTAATCTCTTTATAACTTCCGATACCTTGGGGTTGCACTTGGGTTTAGCATTAAAAAGGAAAACAATTTGTTTAATTGGACCGACTTCTTCAAGTGAAATAGACATGTATGGATTAGGCGAAAAAATTGTCTCGAAATCTAAATGTATTTGCTGTTACAGAAAGGATTGTAAGAGCATGGAAAAAATTGATATAAATGATGTAACTAAGAAAGCAAAGAGTTTGCTCAAACAAAAAATAACACTCCTTATAATGGCATTTAATGAACCAAACATTCAGAAAGCTGTTGAATCAGCTTTAAATCAAAAAACAAGATATGATTACGAGGTTCTTGTTTCAATCCCAGACATAAAGACTCAGAAGATAGTGGAAAAATATGTTAAAAAGGACAAACTAAGATTAATCAAAGATTCTGGGAAAGGAAAAAGTTTTGCTTTAAATGAAGCTATTTCAAATTTAAAAACAGATATCTTAATATTAACTGATGGAGATGTTTACATAAGTGAAAATTGTGTGGAAGACATAGTAAATGCTTTTTTTGACCCAGAAGTGGGATGTTTATCTGGGAGGCCAGTCCCGCAAGAATCAAAAAATAATAAATATGGTTATTGGGCAAATTTTTTATTTGATGCAGCCCATAGAATAAGAAAAAAAGCAGCTCAAACAGATTCTTTTCTTGAATGCTCAGGGTATTTATTTGCTTTTAGAAAAGAATTCATTAAAAATATTCCTCTTAATGTTGCAGAAGATACAGTAATTCCTTATTTTTTTTGGAAAAAAGGATATAAAATTGATTATGTAGAAACAGGAAAGGTGTATGTAAGAAATGCAAGGAATATTAGGGATTGGGTTAAACAAAAATTAAGAACACATAAATCTCATGGAGATTTGGGAAGGTATGTGGATGTAATTACCACCCCCAAAGTTAAATCATTTAGAACAGAATCTAAAGGGATTTTTTGGCTTTTGTCTTATCCATCAAATTTAGTTGAAATGGTGTGGGCAATGGAATTAGCTTTAGCAAGACTGTATACTTGGGGTATGTTTTTTCTTCATACACATATAATAGATAGACGTTACCAAGATGCATGGGAAAGAGTAGAAAGCACAAAATAACTTCCAATAGATATTTATCAATAGTAATCTTTTTATACGTAATCTCTTTGCTTTGAAGATGGACAACGTATCAGGAGTGTTGAAAGATTTTTCTACTAAGAAGGTAAAAAGTTTTGATGAACTTTCTAAAATAATATCTGATTTGAAAAGAAAAGGAAAGAAAATAGTTTGGACAAATGGTTGTTTTGATTTGTTGCACACTGGACACATAAGATATTTAAAAGAAGCTAGAGAACAAGGAGATTGCTTGGTTATTGGATTAAATTCAGATTCTTCAGTAAAAAAAGTAAAAGGTCCATCTCGTCCAATAAATTCAGAAAATGAAAGAGCAGAAGTGATATCTTCTCTACATTGGGTCGATTACGTAATGATCTATGAAGAACCTCATCCAATCAAGTACCTTTTAAAATTTAGACCAGAAGTTTATGTAAAAGGAGGAGATTATACTATAGATACTATTAACCAAGATGAAAGAAGAGTTGTTGAAAGTTATGAAGGGAGAATTGAGCTTATAAATGTCGGGGAGAATATTTCAACAACAAAAATAATTGAAAAAATACAAAATTCTAAAAGTGAAAAATAAAGCAATTTTTTTAGACCGAGACGGGACAATAAATGTAGATGTGGGCTATACCCATTTAGTAGAAGATTTGAGAATAATTCCTGGAGCAATAGAAGGTTTGAAACTTTTGACAAAATCAGATTATAGTTTAATCATTGTTACAAATCAGTCAGGTATTGGAAGAGGCATGTACAAAGAACAAGATTATTTTGATTTTAGAAATTTCCTAAGCACAATATTTTCAGAAGCTAAAATAGAAATAACTGCAGAATATTTTTGCCCACACCATCCTGAAAAAGGGGTGGGGAAATACAAAATCAATTGCGAGTGTAGGAAACCAAAAACAGAAATGTTGGAAAGAGCAGCCAAAGATTTTAATCTAGATTTAAAAATGTGCTGGATGATTGGGGATACTAATAAAGACATCCAAGCAGGAAAAAATGCAGGATGTAAAACAATACATGTGTTAACAGGAAAGGTATGCCAAAAACCAATAATGGAAGCAGAGTATGTTGCTAAGAATTTGCTTGAAGCAGCTAACTATATTTTAGGCAATAAAAAAGAATAAAAACTCCTTGTTATAAGTCTATTTATGGAAGAAGGGATTGAAAAAAGGAAGGCAAACATAAAAAAGAGATTTAAAAAATTTTTTTCATGGGTAGAGAACAATTATGATAAAACTTTCCTTATAGTATTGTTAGTCGCCTTTGCAATAAGAATATGGGTTTTTATAATAACAAAAGACCAAGCTATGTGGTTTGATGCTGCAGAATATATGTCTACTGCAAAATATTGGGCAGGAATAGGAGACATGAGCGATATATGGTATTATCGTAGAGGATTTTTTTGGCCTCTTTTTGGGTCCTTTTTCTTTAGAATGGGTTTAGGAGACACAGCAATCCGTTTTGTCACGGTTTTGTTTTCAACTGGAATTGTAGCAGTTTCTTATTTTTTAATAAAAAATATGTTTAATAAAAAATATGCTTTGTTTACTTGTGTAGCATTATCTTTGTCATGGGTGATGCTTTTTTTTACAGGAAGACCAATGACATCAATACCAGCAACTTTTTTTCTTTTGTTAGGCCTGTTATTTTTCTGGAAGGGATATGAATTAAAACAAGGAAACAAATTTATGTATCTCTTTGCAATCTTTTTTGCCCTTTCTATTTTAACAAGAATGCAAAACTTGGTATTCATACCAATTTTTTTCATATTTATTTTAATTAAGGAGAAGTTTAAATTTTTGAAAAACAAATCTCTTTGGATAACGCTTTTAATATTCGTTCTAGTTTTATTACCTCTTTTTCTTATCTATAATCAACATTATGGGAATCCAGTAGTAGATATAATGTCTTATATTTTTGGTATTGAATCTGAAACTGCACTAACTGTCGCAGATAGAACTCTTTCTACCCTCCTAATGTACTTCCGGGATTTGCCGTATAATTTAACCAAACCAATTTTCTATTTATTATTGATTGGCGCCCTCTATTTTTTCTTAGATCTTTTTTTAGGATTTGATAAAATATTCAAAAATAAAAATATTCGAAAAAAATTCTTTATTTTTTTATGGATAATCATTCCTTTCTTATTCTTAGGGTATCTTGGAGGATATCCTCAGCAAAGGCTTACTATGGCACAACATCCTTTTTTGTTTTTAATAGCAGCAATACCTTTGTTTAAAATAGGAGCAATTGCTAAAAAACATTTTAAAATGAACAAAAAAATAATTGTGCCCACACTTTTAATAATCTTTATCTTCTTTTCTATATCTAGTGTTATATGGGCGAATCAATTGATAGAAAATAAAAAATTATCTTATTATGAACTTAAACTTGCTGGAGAATGGATAAAAGAAAATTCAATGGAGGGAGATATGATAATAACAAATTCATTTCCCCAAATATCCTATTATTCTGAAAGAAAGGTAGCAGCTTTTGGAACTTGTTATAATAATCCAGAAGCTCATCTTCCTATTTGTTCTCAGGAAGAGTTTTATGAATTTGTGAATGATGTAAAACCAAGATTTATCGTGTTATCTGTCTTTCAGGGACATGAAGAATGGATTTTAAATTATCCTCAAGAAAATAAAGATATTTGGACTCCTGTTCAAGGGTATAATCAGGGAGAACAACCAATTTTGGTTATTTATGAATCTAATTTTTCATGATACTCAAATCTGAATATATGACTAACAGTAAAAAAATTAATTTTCTTTTTCAATATGAAATTTTCTTTTAAAATTTTTAAGATTCCTCCATATTTTGTAGTATATCTTCCATTTAATGTTTCTTTGAGTTATTTAAAAACACCCCCATCAAAGTTGTCCCAAAAAGGGAGACATTAATCTTATTATTTATCCTTTCTACATTGATATTTTTGAATATTTTTATTGGAGGTAATCTTATTAATTGTCGAGTGTAGTATTCGACTTTGATAAAATTATTTTTATTCATAAGTTTTCTAAACGAAAAATAATTAATATATTTTTCTTTTTCATCAATAAAACCACTCATCTTTATTATTGTTTTTCTTGAAAGAATTTTTAGTAAGAAGTGTTTTAAGTAAAAATAGAATCCAGAAAGACTCATGCTAGCTGGCTCTAAAAAAATAAATAATCCCCCTGCTTTTAAACATCTTTTAATATTGTCTATTAACAGTTGGTGATTCTCTATATGATGCACTAAACCATTACAAAAAATTATATCAAACTTATCCTCAAACTTTTTAGGAAGATTTAACACATCTCCCACTAAAAACGTAGCATCTTTAAATTCATTAAGGGAAATTAATTTTTTAGAGATATCTAAAACATATTTTTCTTCACTTTTGATATGCTGAATGTGCTTTGATATTCCTCCCCCAATTTCTAATACAGATCCATTTTTTTTCATATATTTGTTCACAAGATAAACAAGTTCCTTTACATTTGCATTGTATCTGGGGGTTTCTAATTGTTCTTTCCATTCATCTAAAAGAATATCAAAATTATTTTCCATTTAGCATTTCCTTGAATTTCTTGTGTAATTCTTCTACACAAATATCTTTTCTCTCTCCTTTTTTTTTGATAATATAAATTCCTTTCATTTCTTCATGTTTTCCATCATATCCGTGCATCCCCCTTACTAAATTTTTCCCATACCAGTAATTTGGAGAAATTAAAATTCCCGGATCAACAAGAAAAATAAGGTCCCCATAACTTTTATTTGGCCAATCAAGTATTTTTCCGTCTTGGAGTGGGAGATCTTTTTTTATTTTTTCAAGTTCTGTTTTATCTCCCCAATATCTTGCCATATCAGAATCTATAAAACAATCTTTTGTTAATGGAACTTTTATAGTCTTCTTTACATCTATCATTCCGTGGTCTGATAAAATTATATCAAATTTTTTTCTAGAAACAATTTTGTCTATTTTTTTTACTTCTTCGGAAATTTCTTTACTCTCTGTTCCATATGTATGTCCTATCTGGTCCAAACTTCCAAAATAAGTATACTCTATCGGCAACCCCAAGTGAGGAGATTTATTGTCACTAATTTCAAACTGATGCAATTTCTTTAAAGGAATTTTACCCGTCCGATGTAACTCTTGCCTCCTTATTAACCTAACAAAATTAATTACACAATCAATAATTAATCTCCCAAAATTTCCCCATGTTTCAAGCCAAGTAAAATATTTTATCCAAGTTAAACTAGATTTATCTTTTTTGTAAAAAGTAGCTAATTTATTTGATTTACCTCTAAAGAAAATTTCCATTCCCCCATTATGTCCTGGAGGCATTTCCAATGTTCCCCATTGATACTCTTTAGTTAGTGAAGAGAGATATGGAGCATATTTCAAATAGTCTGGCTTAAATGCATCTATCATTATTATTCTTATTGTATCTTTCATTTTACAAAAGTTTTTGAGAGTAATATTTCCCATAGGCTTCTAGCACACTTTTTCGCATACCCTCCCAGGAGTTATTTTTTATTTTTGCGAGTTTATCAAGATATCTTTCTGATTCTTTTAATAAAGAAGAATCTTCTAAAGCGAATAAAAGAAGATAAGCCGGGAAAAAAATTCTAATGCCTGGATCTCTCCAAGTAGTCAAAGTTTTCCAATAACCTCTCCGTTTAAAATACAACAAATTAAGAAAATATTGTGAGAGAAAAGTTACTTTGTTGAGAGGGATATATGGTTCAAAGTAAATGTATGGGAGTTTTTTGTATAATTTTTTTATAAGATCTTTTCTATTAGTAAATTTAATCTTTAAATTGTTCTTAGAAATATATTTTAATGTGAAATCTAAGAAATCTCTTGCTTCTTTCCAAAATTTCAAAGGGTTTTTTATTTTTTCAAATTCTAAGTTTAATTTAAATTTTGTAGCAAAATCGACTTTTTTAACTAAATCTGGAAATTTAGAATAGTACTTTTTGAATAATTCATTTCTCCCAAAATATGTTGGAGCATCATCTTTTTTTGCAAGTAAAAGAGCTTCTGCACACCCTAAAAAAGTTTTTACACAATGGTAAATCAGATATTTCTTTTCATCTTTTAGAAATTTGCCTTTTAATCTTCTTTCATCAATTGTCATAAGCAAAAAACAGCTTTTATTGAATAAGTGCCTTAATCCTTCTGAAAGATGCAAGTCTTCTTTTTTTATATTAATCATCGGCCTGATGTCTTTTCCATACAAAATTTGAGTGCTATGTTTTATTTCAAATGCTCTTGTTGTTTTTTTTAATTTAGAGATGTTTGAATATTTTATGCATCTCAAATCAACATGAAAAAATTTATTGGCATCATAAATTTCATCAGAACTTTCAATAAATTCTTTCCCTCCAACACCAATTTGCTTAGAAGCTTTAATTCCAATTTCTTCTAATCTTTTTTCTGAGATTTTATTTTTTGTAACCACATAAATATCAATATCATTAAACAGTTTCCCCCTATACAAACTCCCTTCTCCTTTTCCAAGACCCCCAAAAAGAATAACAGAAACAGGGTTTAATTCTCGAACAATTATTTTTGTGACTATTTTTAAATCTCTTTTAATTTTTTTATCTGCCTTGTCCGATTTTGTGTATCTCATTTTGGTTCCTTTCTCTCAATATGAGAGGTATTGCTATTAATGCTGGGAAAATTGCCATTATAAATAATGCTGTGATAGACATTGAAAAGATTTTAACTGCTTCTATCCCAAATAAACTAAATAGAGCAATTAATGTAGCTTCCCTAGTTCCAAATCCACTAATTGTAATAGGAATCTGCGCAACCAATGTAGCAATAGGGTATATCCCAATGAAATAAATAAATTTAATATTTATTCCTAAAGATAATGCAACAAAATAAACTACAGTATAAGAAACAATCCACGAGAGGAGATTAAGAACAAATATTCCAAGAAGAGGTCCTTTTTTAGGCAAATCTTCGTAAAAAGAATCAAATGTTCCTTTGGCTTTTTCTTTAATTTTTTGAGGGATTAATTTACGATAAACAATTCTCAACAAAGATTTGCTCCTTTCCCTATTATAAAAAAATAAGAACACTCCAATAAGAAGAAAAAAAGCCAAGATACCATAAATTAAAGTTAATCCATTAACCCAGTCTAATTTTTCTTTCAAAATAATAAATCCAAATAAAAGCACCATAAAAAGTAATGAGATTACGCTAAGAACCTTGTCAACAACAAAATTACTAAGCCCCTTCCCTATATTGGAATATTTTTTTAAATATTCTGCTCTTATTATAGACCCTAATCTCCCAGGAGTTATTAATCCATAAAAGTCGCTAATTAAGTTTATTCTAAAACTTTCGTGAAACAATACAGGGATTTTTTGTTTTTTAGCTAAAGCATGCCACTTTAAAGTTTGAAAGAATAGATAAAAGAAAACAAGAATTAAGGCAGTAATCAAATAAATTTTGTTAGCCCCTAACAATTGTTTAAAAATTTCATTTATATCTAGTTTTATTAATAGATATACAAACAGCACAATTCCAATGAATGGAAAGTACTTCTTAATCTTCTGCCATAACATAAAATTACTAAGAAAGGGCACATAAAAATCTTTCTAACACCCCATTACAATTATTTTTATATACCTATTTCTGATACAATTTTTTATGGATGGTTTATCCTTGATAATTCCGAATCATAATGGAGCAAAAGTGATAGCGGATTCTATAAAAGCATATCATCAAGCATTTGCAAAAAAATTTAAGAATTTTGAGATAATTGTGGCATGCAATGGTTGTACAGACAATAGTGTTGAAATTTGCAGTACACTAACAAAAAAATTTAATTTAAAAGTTATTGAAATCCCTCAGAAAGGAAAAGGATACGCCTTGGTAAAAGGATTTAATGAAGCAAGTTTTGATTATGTAGGTTTTTTGGATGCAGATAACCCCTTTGATTTAAATGAAGTTTCACAAATGTTAGAACATTTGAAAGAATGTGACATTATTATAGCGACTAAATATCTTAAAGGACAAGCGAGAGTTCAAGGTTCTCTTTTGAGA
>SDBV01010192.1_pt1 | contig 12351 bp, 5 predicted proteins | sample 2277081 | NCBI WGS metagenome assembly SDBV01 (sample SAMN10402039, study PRJNA504765) | marine sediment metagenome | isolation source: marine sediment core GS10_PC15, 223 cmbsf | place: Arctic Ocean: Southern Knipovich Ridge | collected 2010 | reverse complement strand
CAATCGTGCAGTCGTATAATTGTGCAATCGAGCAACCTCGCAGTCAAGCTATCGTGCAATCGTGCCTTCATGCTTTCGTGCAGTCGTACATATGGGATTTACCATTAATTATTGAGACGATACAAAATTACCTCTTAATATCCGTGTTAATCTGTGGCGAAAAAATAAACTTACTAAATTTAGGTATTACTTTTCTATTGAAATAAGTTCTATTTCAAAGATTAATGCAGAATTTGGCTCAATCGGGCCCCCTGGTCGTGGGTTTTCACCATAAGCTAAATCAGAAGGGATGAATAATTTCCATTTTGCGCCTATTTTCATTAATTGAAGTGCTTCGGTCCAGCCTTTAATAACACCACTAACAGGAAATGTTTCAGGTTGTCCTCTTTCAACAGAGCTGTCAAATACAGTTCCATCAATTAAAGTTCCATGGTAATGTGTTGTTACTTTGTCGGTTAATTCAGGTTGAGCTCCATCGCCTTCTTTTAATACTATGTATTGCAAACCGCTTGGAAGAGTAACAACGCCTTCTTTTTTACTATTCTCTTCTAAAAATTTTTGTCCTGCTATTAAGTTTTCCTCAACTTTCTTTTTTATAAGATTCTGGAAATAGTTTTGAAGTATTTGATTAGCTTTTTCCAGCTCAATTAATAAATTTTTTTCATTGTAAACATCTTCAATAGCACGGGCAATAACTTCAGTATTTACTGATTCAAGTCCCTGCCCTTTAAGATTCTGAGCAACACTTACACCCAAACTATAACTAACTGTATCAATTTCGGTGTTTAATGTGATTTCTTTTTTTCCTTTAGTTTTTTGACCATCACACGATACTAAAGAAAAAATGAACAATCCTGTGATTAACATTAAATTTTTTAATTTCATAATTACTGATTTTTTTAGTTAATAAATTATTAAAATGAATGGGCAAAGATAAATTTTTACAATTAAAAATTACAAATTAAAGATTAAAAATATTTTAAATGTTCTTTGTTTTTTGTGCTTTGTCCTTTGTGCGTTATTCTTGATCTTAATTAATTTGAAATTGTTTTTTATTTTCCATAACCTGTCAGGGTTCGTAGAACCTGACAGGGTTTAGTTCGCAAAAATTCAAAACCCTGACAGGTCTTTCAGACCCTGTCAGGTTAAGTACCAAAAACAAAGTACTAAAAACAAAGTACAAAGCACAACGGACAAATATTTGTGAACAGTTATAATTCCATTTTGATGTTTTGGAAATAACTGTGTGCAATTGGAAGTTTTCACAGTTCAAACGACTTGGAAAGTCGTTTTACAATCTATTTCCATTTTTTTCTGCTATATAACTCACCGGTTTCTGTATAATATTTCCATTTTCCTTTTTTTTCACCGTTTTTGTATTGCCCTTCAATTTTTAGAGCACCGTTATCGTAGTAAAATTCAGCATCTTCGTTAAGCTTGCCGTTATCGTAATTTAACATTGCTTTTCTGGCGCCGTTCTCATAAAATTCACGGTAAATATCACCAATCACATCATCTTCATAGTAAAGTTCGGCTTTTATTGTCTGTTGAGCATTATTATAATAGAACAATGCATTACCATTGACTTTATTGTTCTGATAATTTACTGCACTTTTTATATTACCGGTCTCGTAATATGTTCTCCATAATCCATTTAGCTCTCCGTTGCTGATTGTACCTTCAAATTTCTGAGTGCTGTCGGGATAATAGGCTTTATAAGCCCCTTCATAGCTTAATTCTTCTTCCGAAAGAGTGAGCTTGAAATTAAGCGATTCATATTCTGTATTAAAAAGTTCATCAGTAGCATTATATTCTAATTTTTCAATCTCATCAGCGAGCAATGCGTTCTCATCATGTTGGGCAATAAGTGTTGTTTTAAGCATTTCGCCGGATGATACCAGCTGAAAGCCAATTTTAGAAAAGCTTAATATCAAATCCTTATTATTCTGAATGCCTTTTCTTTGTTCGTTTTTACTGTAATAATAAAGATGTGAATATATTTTTGGCATCTGAACAAAAATGGTAACATTTGCTCTATCGTCAAATTCATCTTTAAAATTAAGGAAATCTTCATTATGCGAAAGTGTTTTGCCTTTTATATAGTCATCAATAAGAGCCATTAATGCTGATTGTGAATTACTGAATACTACAAAATCTTCAACAAAAGTAAAATATGGTTTTTCTAACTTTCCCAAAAGTCTTTTAAGAAATATTTTAAAGAACCCTTTAATATCCAGGTAATTAATTTCGTAATTTTGATAATCAACAATCTCAAATTTTACAGGGGTTTTTTTCTTAATCTGTTCTGTCAGATGCGTAAGCCCTTGTTTTGCGAGGTCGATATTTTTAGTATGTATTGCAATTAGTATATCTTCCTCTCTTGAATTACCTGCAGGACGCATTTTAACATATGCAATTTCATTACCGAGCCAGCTAAAAAAGTCTTCCTGCAGATTTATATTTAAAAACTTTTCTAAGTTTCCGATTTTTTTATCATAATTTTCATAATCTTCAACATTTTCAGCAGAAAATTCATTTACGATATTTTTGTAGAAATCATCAAAATTCTCGTAGCATATTGATAGGTATAGTGCTGTTTGGCTTGAAATGATATTATAAGCCATCATTTTACCTGGCTTTACCTTTGATAATGCTTTCAGATATGATGAAATAGTATCTAAATTCGTATATCCGTTAAAACTAAGCTGTTCATTTTCAAGCTCTATATTAAAAGCAGAATAAGAGATAGTATTACTGATAGAAGTAACCAACTCACTTTCTTCTGAAAGATAGCATTTCATAAACCTGTTAAGCTGGGAAAAGTTGAAATAAAAATTGAATAGCTTTCTGCTGCTTATCTCCTGGCTAACCTGCTGAAATTTAGTATTGTTTTCCCAGTTATTTTCATCTTTTTGTAATATGACATTTTCTATAAGAATGCCTGAATAACTGCATACTAACAGGTTATCAATAATTGAAATATATAATATTTCGTTTGTGCTGTTATCAGTTAATTCAATAATTTCCGTACTTTGATAATCTCTTTTATTAATAGTATAATCAAATACCTGCAAGGAGGAACTCAAAATATCCGTAAGGAATGAAACTTTTGAAGCTTTTTGAATATCAATTACAAAAATGAAATCGTAATCGTATTCGGATATCATGTGGGCAGATACTAATAGCTGCCTGTTACTTAAAAGCTGGGAAATAATCTTATTTCCTTTGAGCAGAGAATCTATGGTAGCAGCACTTTCATTTATATCATTAAAGTACGGATTCGTTCCAAGATGCTGCCACATTTTGCTGTTACTAATTGCTTCCCATCCTTTGTTCAGATTTTTTGTTTCAATAATAAAAATGGCATCTGATGGGATGACACTAAAAGCATCTCTACCACCACTTTTGCTGAAATAAATATAAGCAAAGAATCCACCAATGGCTATAATAATTATTATTATAAACCATAATAAAATTTTCATAAATTTTTTCATTATTTAAAATATTTAGACACGAATTAACACGAATAATTAATAATATTTTTACACGAATTAATTTTAAATTAAGACTTTAAAATTATATTATTTTATGAAAATTTAATAATAAAATTGTTTTAAAAGCAGTTTTTAATTATTTGATAGAACACCAAATAGATTCTTCAAGACTTAGATATAAAGGATATGCATATTTACAGCCGATAGCTGATAATGAAACAGATGAAGGGAGGCAGTTAAGGGACCGTGTGAAAATGGAATAAATCGTCATTGCGAAGGAGGAACGACTGAAGCAATCTTTTTATAATCAAGAGATTGCTTCTCCCGACACTTTGTGTCGGGAGCGCAATGACGCGGTTACTGCCAGAGGACAGTCCGCGCTCCGTCGCCAAAGCTATGGAGCGTCGGCGACCTCAGGCGGAAAAATTGTGTTTTCACCCACCCTCTTAAATAGAAGGGTGGAGTTTAGAATATTAAATTTACAATAAATTACATAATATTTGTTACCAGATATAAAAAAAATTCGTAAATTGTGTAGTATTAGTAACAATACTTACACCTACAACTACACTATATACAGATTTTTGTATCCTTTCAACATTTTTATAAGTTTTTCTTTCTTAATGAATAGGTTTAAAATCATCTTTTCCAAATAAAAATATTCCTTGTTGTTTAGGAATTTTATACATATTAATCTTTTTTGCAGGAAATTTTGATTCAGTAGCAATATTTACAGCAAACATTGTGTCTATATAACCTTGTTTACTAAACAAAACTTTTATATCACCAGGAACATACTCAATAGAATATTCACCTTTTGAATCTGTAGTGGCATAAAATTCAGTTCCATCTATGTTAATATTAACATCTGTTAATGGTTTTTCGAAACTATCATAAACTCTTCCGGTAATTACAGCTTTTTTACAGCCACCAATTAATATGGTAAATACAGTTAAAGAAAAAATGATTTTTTTCATTTTTATTAAATATTTGAAATGAAATGCCTAACCTGATTTATTCATAAATTAATTAAATAGAACGCAGATGACGCAGATGAAACTGATTTCCGCAGATTTTAAAACAAAAAAAATTTATCTGCGGTCATCTGCCCAATCAGTTTACCCCGTTAGATACTTTAATTTTAAAATACAATAATAATTTCAAATAATATAGTAATTTAATATAATACTGAATTGTTAGAAATAATTATCTAACGGGGCGAGTCAGCGTTCTATTAAATTTGTGAATAATTGAGGCGAAAGAATTTTTCCACAAAGATAAAATAAACTATTCAAATGTGCTAATTAATTTCTCACACAGTTCAATTAAATATCATAAGATTGTGCAAAAATAAATTTTAATCGGTATATTTTTGTCTGTTATGATAGCAATAGGAGAATACATTAAGAAAGTATTGAAAGAAAAGGGTATATCTGTTACTGAGTTTGGGAAAAGAATTAACACACACAGGAGGAATATCTATGATATTTTTGAAAGAAAGAGTATAGATACTGGGTTGTTACAGAAAATAAGCGAAGTTCTTGAACATAATTTTTTTCAGTATTATATTCCTGACAAAAGCGAGATTGTAAAAGAACCCTCAGGGAAATACTACAATAGTCAGGATATAACAAAGCTAATTAATAAGCTAAAGAAATATGAGAATAAGGTTAATATGCTGGAAAAAGAAAATCAAACCCTTCTGGAAAGAATAAGAGACAAGGAGATTATAATAGAGTTGATGCAAAAGAAGAGTTGATACAAAAAAATATGGCATTGTTAAATAAGTATAGTTTTCTTTGTGTTTCTTTGAGTCTTTGTGTCTCGTGGCAAAATAATACAGCCACAAAGGCACGAAGACACTAAGTTTCACAAAGTTAGAATTACAATATTTTAATAGCCTCATATCAAAAAAAATATGTCTATACTTAATTAACAATACCAAATTGATTTATGATAAGTACCAAAATATTTATTTAGTTTTTCTTCATAAATTACCAGAAAAATTTCGTGAAAATTAGTGTAATTATCATGCCTGTCCCGTACCGTAAGAGATTGTGTGAAAATGGATTAATTCGTCATTGCGAAAGAGGAACGACTGAAGCAATCTTTTTATAAACACAGGAGATTGCTTCGCTAACGCTCGCAATGACGTGGTTACTGCCAGAGGACAGTCCGCCTCAGGCGGAAAATTTGTGTTTTCACACACCCTCGTAAGTTCGGGGTTATCAATAATGAGTTTTTAAGTGCCTACATTTATTCAAAAACAAGTTTTAAATAAAAACCGCTTTCAGCCTACGCTGACCGAAGTCAGCTTCGGCTGACGCAGGTCAGAGGGAAATACATTTTACCATATAATCATGCAAGTTGGCAGTCCACAGTTGGCAGTTGACAATTTGTTTTTTTTTGCCAACTGCCTATTGCCCACTGCCAACTTGTATGTTAACAGTTAACATCAACAAAATTATCGTTAACATGTTATTAATAACGATTTTTCAAGTGCCTAATTGATAACTATCTTCTTAACCGTCATAACATCAATGCCCTGTATTTTCATAAAATAAATTCCTTTACAATATTCAGATACATCAATTTGTTCGGTAATTTTTGTATTATCCTGATTAAATTGTAAATTTTTGCTATAAATAACCTGCCCAAATAAATTAATAATTTCTACTATCAAACTTTTTTCCTCAGGATTCTGAATTTCCAAATTTACCCATCCTTTGGTCGGGTTAGGATAAATCCTTACATTCATTTTATCAATTTCATCCTCTTCATTTACATTTGTTACGCAGTCTGAAAAAGTCCAGCCGGTATTATTACCCAGGTCATTGCTGTTTGCTCCGGCATAAAATGTTACCCCACCGGTTGCAATAATATCCTGAATATTCAGATAATCACCACAAAAATCAACCGTAGATTGGCTTATAGTAGCAGTAACACCTGGAACATTTGTTTGAAGTGTAATATAATCAGTAAGTGTTCCCGTAGCATTTAGCGAATCAACTGTTTGTGTTGTACCGGTATCAATATTTAATATGAGACCAGGCTCAAGATTTAGATTATTAAAAGTATTAGCGCCTGATAAAATTATGGGTGAGCCCCACATATTTGGCTGTATAGTTAAATCATTGTATATTAAGCCGCCACCACTAAAAGCCCAGCTATTAGCTGAAAGATTAATCTGTGAACTGCCGGCATTGAGTGTAAAATTGGTAGTATCTAAAATCTCCCAGCTCACAGCGGTTATAGTAGAACTGCCAAGGTTAAGTTCGCGTACTGTTGGTATTTCTGACCGAAGTCCACCCCAAATAAAGTTTAGAGCAAAGTTATTGGTATTTAAAGTGCCATTATTAAAATAGAGCCATGCGTCAATATTCAAATTATCCTGCAAAGAATATTTTCCTGAACCGTCAAAATAAATATTACTAATAGTAAATCCTGCCGTAGTAATTGTATAGCATGTATCGGAGAGAAATTTAAATGGGCCCGAATGTGTATAGGTCATTGCAGGTATTAACGTAAGTGAGCCATTGATATAAATAGTTGCCCAGCCGGTAAATTCAGGGTTAAAGCCAGCGCCTGTCCAGTCCATTGATTTACAATACGCCCAATCATCAACATTAACAGTATCAAGGTCGGAAAAAGAACTGGCATCAAAAAATATATTGTCATTTACAGTAGGGAGACAGCCATAAGGAGTACCTCCTGAAACAGTTGACCAGTGTAAAGTATCAGTCCAATTTCCAGAGCCGCCTATCCAGTATAAATCCTGCCCTGCAATTGGAGTAATATTCCAACCTGTAACGTCTCCTATTCCAATACTGTTAGTTGCATTGAAGGTTGCACCGCCAGTTGTTCTTACATCCTGTATATAAAGCCAATCGCCGTTAAAAACTCCCGCAGCCATTGATAAAGTTGCAGGATTACCAGGAGTTGTTGATTTTAAATTTACAAAATCCAGACAACCTGTACCAGAAGGTATAGATAAGCCGTTATTACCAAATGTTTGAGTAGCACTACCTTCAAAACTAACATTCTTACTATTGGCAATTGTTAAGCTGTTAAAAGTGTTAGAGCCAATAATTGAAACATATTGTGCTGCTGTTGCATTAAGCTGAACATCCCAATAATTTTGACCTCCACCGGAAAAACCACCTGAACCATTAACTATAATGTTTGAAGTTCCGGGCAGAATGGTTAAATTGGTTCCATTAGTAACCTCCCATCGTAAATCAATATTAATTGTGGAACTACCCAGAGTTAATTGCCGGTTCAGACTTGTATTAGATATAAATCTTTGAACAGTAAGAGCAAAATTATTTGTAATTAAACTACCCTCATTAAAGTAAATTCTTCTGCTATTACCAATATTAAGATTCAAGTCAGAAGCTAAAGTCCATTCACCAGAGCCATTAAAATAAATATGATGGTTAAGAGTTTTTCCTGTAGTATTAATATTATTTCCGATATTAGAAGATTTAAAATACATATTACCTGTGTACCAATAATTTGTTATTGCACTAATGTCTAATGAGCCGTAAATATTCAAAGTATTTGTTCCTGTCATATTAGCATTAATCCCCACTGCTGACCAGTCCATAGTATTACAATAGGCAGTAGTGTTAATAGTAACTGTCCCGGTTAATCCTGAACCGCCATCAAAAATTACATTATTTACTTCTGTAGGGATACAGCCACAGGTACCACCACCGCTTGAAAAAGACCAGTGAGTTCCATCGCTCCAGTTGCCTGTTCCACCAATCCAGTAAAAATCGTTCGGAGCAAGTGCCGTAATGTTCCATCCGGTAACATTTCCCATATCTATGCTGTTAGTGGCATTAAAAACAGTGCCGCTTGCTGTATTATCTTTTATTTTGAGATAATCAGCATTTATGGCAGGAGCGGAGCTTGAAAAGAAAGCACTGCTACCTTCAACAGTAGAATTAATGATTATGAAATCTACACAATCGCCTGTTGCCTGTAAATCGTTAAATGCTTGTGTTTGTCCCTGTTCAAAGCTAACCTTAGCACCAGGTGAAAGTGTTAATGTATTAAAAGTATTTGAATTATAAACAGTAACCCCGAGGGTTCGGGTTAATGTAACATCATAGTAAGTAACGCCGCCACCTCTGAAATACCAGCCGTCAGCGGTTATGGATGAAGTGCCTGTGCTAATAACTAAATTTGTAGTATCATAAACTTCCCAGTTAGCTGAACAGGTTATAATAGAACTGCCTAAGTTAAGTTGCCTGTTTAAATCACTATTAGAAAAGAATGAATAACAATTAAAATTATTATTATTGGTATTGAAAGCACCTTGTTGTAAATTTATGCTTCCGGTAGTATTAAGAGGATCCTGCAATGTCCAATCGCCTGTTCCATCAAAGTAAAAACTTGAATTTAAAAAAACGAAATTAGTTGTAATTGTATTTCCTGGATTTGGTGAAGTAAAACGAAATTGACCATTATAAGAGCAAGTCATTGCCGGGTCAAGTGTTAATGAGCCATTAATATATAAAGGTTGCCATCCTGTTAGATCGGGAGTAGAAGCTAAAACTGACCAATCCATCGTGTTACAAAAGGCATTAACATCAATAGTTACTACATCAGCTGGTCCAGTCCAAGAAGCTGCATTAAAATAAACATTATCAGTCAGAGCAGGCACGCATACACCCGGATTTGGAGGGCCTCCACTTGCAAGTGCCCAGTGGTTAGGGTCACTCCAGTCGCCAGTGCCACCAACCCAGTAGTAGTCGGTTGGAGTAGGGGGATTGATAGTCCAGTTAGTAACATTGCCCATATCAATGCTGTTATTTGAGGTAAATGTAGCACCGCCGAGGACAGTAATATCCTTAATGTTCAAATAATCCTGATTAACTGCTCCTGAATCTTTGTAAATAAATGCAGTTTGACCTGGGCCTCCTGAATTCAGGCTAACTCTGTTTGCACATGTAGCATTAAATATTATATCTGATATGATCTGTGTTTTGCCAGGTTCTAATTGTATTTGCACAATAGTATCAAATGTAAGTATATTAAACTGATTTGAACCCTGTATCCAAATATTAGTGGGCCAGGCCGATGAGCCAAATATATTCACATCATAATAAGTAAGACCATTCCCAAAGGGTGGTCCACCGGATTGAAGAATATTGATGGTAGAAGTTCCTGCATCAAAGTTAAAGCCTGAAACCATCATAAAGTTAAGCCACGAAACGGTTACAACAGAACTATCAAGAATTAAGCCCCTTGGTTCTATACCCCACACATCAAGCATACCTATGTATAAATTATAACCATTGGTTTTCAGTGTGCCCTTCGTAATAAAAATATTTCCCATAGTTGCTGATAAGTCTAAATCAGACATCAGTGTCCAGTCTCCTTCACCATCAAAAGTAATTCCCCACATAGATAAAGGAGCGCCGGCAAAGTTAATGGTATTACCTGTGCTATCTGATTTGAAATTAATATCAGATACGCTGCATATCATTCCCGGAGTAAGAGTAAAAGAGCCATAGATTTGTAAACCATTTCCGGTGAGTTCAGGGTTATTGGCAGCACCTGTCCAATCCATTGATTTGCATATTCCCGGCCAGATATCAACAAATACTGTATCATTAATACCTGTAAACGAATTTGCATCAAAAAAGACATCATCATCTTTAGCAGGAGCTTGTAAATGAAAAACTGCTCCGTCAGAAGTTGTTGCCCAGTGGGTTGCAAAATCAGACCAGTTTCCTGTTCCACCTACCCAGAAATAGTCGGTTGCAAGGATATTTCCGGAAGATAACAGAATAATAGCTAAGCTAAGACTTGTAAATAGTCTTTTTGTGACTCTTCCAAACTCTGGAAGGTCTTTTTTAATTAAAGTTTTCATAATAAATATTGTTTTTAGTTTACTCCATTGGAATATCCTACGGGGTTAATAAATAATTATTGGTTTGTAAAATTAATTCTTAAATGGTTAAATTGTTATATTGTCAAATGGTTATATCCTAACGTGGACAAGCCACAACTAAACAGGATAATAGAACGCTGATGACGCTGGTTGGGCAGATGACCACAGATAAATTTTATCATTGAGGGATGACATCGCTTTAAGCGATGTCATCCCTATCTCTATTGATATTAATTTAATATCATCTTTTCTACTTTCACTAATTCATTGCTTTGTACTTTCACAAAGTAGATTCCTTTAGGATAAGATGATAAATCAATTTCCTCAACAAACCTGTTAGGTTTACTAAACCTAACAGGTTTAAAATTTTTGTGATAAATAACCTGACCGTTTAGATTAATAATTTCTACCATTAAACTTTCTTTACCTATATTCTCAATTTCTAAATTCACCACACCCTTGGTTGGATTCGGATAAATCTTAATAACAGATTGAGTTACGCTTCTATCTATTCCTGTACAAATCTCTACTGTAATAATTATTGTATCGCTACCCTGGCAAGTATTTATATCAATTACATCAACATAATAAGGATGAATTCCTACACCTAATGCACTGGGGTCAATAATTATTGATGGGGTAATTTCTAATGTATTCCACAAGTAAGAAGAATATCCGGCTCCTGCATCCAGCAGAAAAGCTGTTACATCATCACAGAGTGAAGTGTCATTACCTAAATCAACAACCGGTAATGGGTTTACAGTTACTGTTAGAGCATCAGTATCGGTACATCCGTTTGCAGCAGTTACTGTTACTGTATAAATTGTTGTTGATGACGGACTGGCAATTGGGTCTGAAATTGTAGTATCACTTAACCCCGCAGAAGGGCTCCAATTATACAATATTCCACCACCTGCACTTAAATTAGCACTGCCTCCCTCACATATTGCTGCATCTGGTCCTGCATCTGCAGTTGCAGAATTTACAGTTACAATTGTATTATCTGTTCCTGCACATCCTTTATCATCAGTTACAGTATATGTTAAGTTATAAACTCCTGCAGTGATTGTGTTAAATATCGGATCTTCAATGGTTGTAGCTGACAATGGAGAAATATCACCGGTCCATAAATGATCTATGTATATACCTGAACCACCGCCTGGATTTCCATTTAATGCCAGGTTAATACCGGCGCATACTACTGCAGAATCCGGGGTTATATTTGCAGTTAGTAATGGATTAACAGTTACAGTTACCGAATCAGTTTCTGTAGTAAATCCATCATCTACAGTTACTATATAAACAGTTGTATCTAATGGTGAAACTGTAGGATTGCTTGTTGTGTCAGTAAATCCAACCGGGTTTGATGTCCAGTCGTAAGTATAACTACCGGAACCTCCACTGGGAAGTGCAAACAATTCTGACGAATCACCATAACATAAAATTGAAGGTGTGGCTGATGCACTAACAGATAAAGGTCCACCTGTTACTATGACGGCAACCTGATCAGAGTCGTTACATCCTGTAACACTATCGGTTACTAATAAAGTGAATATATTTGAAGTATATAAGTTTACTGTTGTCGGATCTTCTATTGTTGCGTCTATTAATGAATCTGCCGGCGACCAGCTATATAAATATGAGCCGCTTCCTCCGGATGCTGTGCCATTTAAAGTTGTGCTTGTACCATTTGGAATATTTTGTGGCAATCCTGCATCTGCTGTTGGTAAATCATTGACAGTTACAGTTACCGTATCAGTATCGGTGCAGCCATTTCCATCAGTAACTGTTACTGTGTAAGTAGTAGTTGAAGCAGGAGAAACAGAATGAGATACTCCGGCACCTAATCCATTATCCCAGTTATAAGATAAAGGAGCTATTCCACTACTACCACTGGCATCAATAGTTGTTGAGCTTCCATTACAAATATCTACAGCTGAACCAGCGTTTGCA
>SDBV01010191.1_pt1 | contig 12351 bp, 4 predicted proteins | sample 2277081 | NCBI WGS metagenome assembly SDBV01 (sample SAMN10402039, study PRJNA504765) | marine sediment metagenome | isolation source: marine sediment core GS10_PC15, 223 cmbsf | place: Arctic Ocean: Southern Knipovich Ridge | collected 2010 | reverse complement strand
GGATACAGCAAATGCTGGTGGTTCGGGGCGAATGCTTTTAACTATTGGCGAGCTTGGTGCCGTGATTGTGCGCGGTAGACAGCTTACTGGTGGTGCTATGCCAGTCTTCACCTTAGATGATATCGATCCCGCAGTTCCTGCTGGTGGGGATGCAATTTTTAGAGTGCTTAATAATAATGCTCCAACTTCAGGTAGCTTATTGATTCAAAACTCAAATAATACCTTGGGTGAACTAATTTGGGACCCATGGTGCAACTTGCAAGTGCGAGAAAATCCTCCCTTTGGTAACTTTAACGGTGTAGTTTGGGGCTTTGTCATCGGTTCTTATGGAGCGCTGGATATTGGTGATGATTCCTATCTTGATTTTGTTTCATTGACCGGTACGGTCTGTCCTAATCCACCGATAGCAAATGTACAGTCACGTGTGAAGCCACGTAACCCATCGGCGTTATTCACTGATGGTCAACCGGATCCAAACTTTATTCCTCCACGTATTAATATTGGTGATACCGCAGCATTGTTCTTCCGCTCGGGTGTTGACAATCAAGGTAATATTAGACCATTGGGTGATCCAAATCCATTCACTATAGATCCAAATAATCGTACTCCTGGTGCAGGATTCCCAGTTTTTGATATTGAAGGGCCACTTGATATCGTTGGTCAAAATTCGCAAGCAGTGCAGCGAAGCAAATTTGAATTGTTATCACTTGAAGTGAATCCAACGGGTGGACCGTTGTTTGTAGGTGGTACTGAGAATACCTTCCCGCTACGTACCTTTGCAAAAGTGCCTGGACAAGATCAATGCACAGGCAAAGATGAAACCGTGTTTTTATCATATAACAATGCAAGCTTCTTGAATAATGGACGTGCAGATCTATTTGATGTGTCATTTAATCATACCGATGAGAATCATCATGTGTTTGAAAATAATGATGTAAGTTCTGAGCCGGCTTATACGGGTGGTGAAACATGGGCATTTAAGCCATGTATCCCAAAACCAAAATGGGCATTTATTAATTCACGCTTTAATATTCATACAAGTGTGGCACTAACCGGTGTTGACCTCTTAGTTCCAAATGGTGACGGCCCAGATGATCCATCAATATGCTTTGCTAATAAATCACAGTTTGTGTTTTATGAAAACGGCAAGGTGATCGACCGTGCTAATGGTCGTAATATGATTTTGGGTACCTTTGTGGGTTCTACAGCGTGTGATGGTTGTACCGTTATCTGCAAAGATTCACAACTTGATGTGATGCAAACGGTCACCTGTGATAGCGAGGTTTGTGTTCTCCGTCATTCGCTCTGTTTGAGTACAACACAAAATGATGGCACAATCATTGAGGGTATTCCAGCTGGTGTCGGTCTGACCGATCAGTTCTCGATACAGACCATCTACTTAGGTAATAATAGTAACATCTCAGTCGGTACCAATGGTGATCAAGGTACCTCAATGGATGTAACTAGAACTGAACAGTTCAATTTCCCATTGACTACCTGTCCAGAACTCTTAATTAATGGTAACTTCTTCTCCTTTGAAACACGAGGTGGTTCCAATGGTATACCATCAACTAGTAATGTAACTGGTCAAGGTGGTATCTTCGTTGATATGAATGGCACCTTCTCGATCGGTAGCGATGTGTGTGGCTACCGTGCAAATATAGGTGCTATGGTATCGCAAAGCAGAAATGGTGTTGTGGACTTGCCGAAAAACCGTGTGTACTTTGATCCGCGTATTGGAATTGCAGCTTGGAATCTTAATTTAAATGATCCTAATCAACGTGTTATTGTTCCGAGCAATCGCTGTTTATCTGATTATAACCTGAACTGGATGTTTGTAGAGAAAGACTATAATATCTTCTGCCCATATATTGTTAACTGCTTTGATGTGTGTAGTTGCCCAGCGGTTACACAGATGAATGTGAGTGGCATACCAATTATTGATGGAACCGTTCAACAGTTCCAGGTCCAAGGTTCACGTCTTGGTGATCCAGTACATCTCAAGGTGAGAGGTGGCAATATAGGTGAACTGGTTATGCTTGTTGGCTTTAATTCGGCTGAAGCGCCCGTAGCAGTACTGGTACTTGAGCATAGTGCTAAAGTCGGGTTGGGTTCTAAACACCGCAATGTTGATTCGCTTTGCGCTTCAATTCAGCTTGGCGTGAATGGTGTCAATCTGATTTTGAATGGTGAGGAAAGTACCGTCAGCCTAAATGAAGATGTCATTATAAATAATATCTGCTCGATCCTCCCTGGTCCAGATATCACATCAGATGCCACCTTGCGCATTACTTCAGATTCAGGAACAACGCTCTGTGTAACTAAAGATGGTGTGCTTGATTTGAGTGCGTTTAGCGAGGGTCAAGCAGTTGAATTTGGTGGTAATCTACGCGTCATCTTTGAGCCGGGCTCACGGGTTGTTTATGGTAATCAGGTTGATGATGGACCTACGTTAAGGTTTACAGAAAATGCAACCTGTGAATTCCAACCATTGATTAACTTAAATGGCATATTTGGTGATGATCTGACCGGAACCGATACGGTACGTGTCAAATTTGCCGGTACTGGTATGCTTGAATTTGCTGATTGTTCACGTGCTGATTTACCGCGTGGTGCATTTGTTGGTATTGAATCATTGCCTGAATGTAATGTTCAAACGACCTTCGTACGTTTGAGATTGACTGACAGTGGAGAGTTCCATATTGGTGATACTGCGTGCAGAGTGCCTGGTGGTGTGTTACAGATTGGTAATACAACTGATCTGTTGTCTCCCCTTGTTACTTTCAGCCTAATTCTTGATGGTCCTGAAGCATGCTTTGAAATCGGGCCACAAGGCTTCTTGGGTGCCGGTACTGGTATTGTTGAGAAAAATGCAACGGGTCATGATGCCTGGCGTATTGCTCCAACAGCTAATCTGCAAAAGGTCAGCTTCGATCTTGCAAACGGTAAGTTGAGCCACGCGCAGCTCTTTGCGGGTGATGATGAACGATCTGCATTGATAGCCCTGTGTGATTCGGTTAACGGCAATGGCCTGATGGTATTTGACTTCTTCACTGATGAACTGTTCGGGGGAGCTAATAGACTATCCGGAACACTTCTTTCAAACACAACCGTACTCGGTGGTGGTAACTTTATTGCAGTATCATCAGCAGCACCAGTATTCAACCCAATTGTGGGTGTGCTGAATGGCTTTATCGATGCTAACTATACAGCAGGTATCTTAGCATCAAAACCGTTATTCGGAGCATCGATGCTTGCAAATGTGAGTGCGTTTGTCGCACAGGCCGCCATTCGCGCCCATGATGTATTGCTTCTGTTCCCTGCAACTAATCGTGCTGTAATTGCGCCAAGTGAACTACGCAATCAGATACGTTTAGGCTTTGTGGATTCCGGTGGCCTCCCTGGTGATGGTTTAATTGCTCGTCTTGAGATTAGAAGAATTCTTGGCAAAACTCAGCAGACAGTTGTTCAACAACATGCCCTAGAGATTGGTGCGACTCAGGTAGCTCTTACACCAATTAGTGCTGGGGGGTCAATACCTCGATCACTGAGAATTTCTGTTGAGGCAGGTAACTAAGATAAGAAAGAGTAAGGGGCATTCCCTCTTACTCTTTTATAAGTAAGATGCAGTATGCAAAGAAGTTATTAACCAAAAAGGAGAAAGATGAAAAAGAGACTCTTGACGATGGTGAGTCTGCTCAGCATGATTTCAGGTTCACTGGATGCGGCAACCAGTTATTTCAGAACCCCCTTAAGTTTTATTGAAAGTAGATGGGGAACAGTTCATTATCCATTGCCATGGTTGGATGAATGTGATTGCTGGGAGATTGATACGCTTGGGGTGTATTATCAACGTAATGCATGCAAGGCCTATGGTAGAGATCCTGATTGTATTCTGAACGATTGTGATGAATCATGTAAAGACAGCTTTGACAAGGTATCAAGAGATACCGTATCGCTTTCACAGCTCTGGTTTGGCAAAGAGTCGTTCTGCGCAGATCAGATCTTTGCAGGTGGGCGTCTAATTACACCAATTGATAATCCATTTTTACCCTTTGTTAAAATAACTCCAAACTTTGATTATAATGAGCGTGGCGCAGCACTTGCACTCAATGCGGTACGCAAGCGTTTGGGATGTGATGAATCATGGTTTGTGGGTGGCCGTGTCGCGATGCCGATTAAGGTGATTGAAGTTAATCAGCGTTGTGCAGGTCCGGTTGAAGAGATTAAAGATGATTTTGCTAACGTTATAGTGACTGTACAACAACAGTTTAATCAGGAGACACAGGGATCGGGTATTGGTTCTACTGATTCGCGTGAAGTCAAGGGATATCGTCTTGATTTTTTAAGCTTAATGAAACTGCCGGACGGCACCCCGATGGTGGAGTATGGTACTGTTGGTGCTGATGCAACTACTGACACGCGTATTGCCGGGCAAAATATCACAACCAATGAAACTCAAAGTACCAGTAGCAACACGGGGATGCGTGCACCGATCTATGCATATAAACAGAGCAATGGGATATTTCCGCTGCCGGCACAAGGTTTAAATAAAGATACTGCAACCTTTCCATTGAGCCCAGTAGATACGAATGCTTTTCCTATGATTGATGCGGATGCAAATGCTATTTTATCAGCTGCAGGTAATGGCGGTCTTGCTGATGGGCAGTATGGGGCGTTTGGAGGTTTTGACTCACCAAATCCTAATGCACCACCATGTTTTATAAATCAGCAATTGGACTATGCGGGTAATTTGGGCGTTGACCCAGCTGCACAAAAACAGCTCTTTATTGTTCCGGTAGGTATGTCTTCTGGTGGTCCGACCTGGGAGACGGTTGGTTTGGTGGTACAAGATACTATTGAGTATGTGCTCAATAACTTTGAAGATTTAGGTGATTTTGCCCTCGACTTCTTTAGTGATAGGGGTATTAACTTTAGTTGTTCAGATTGTTCAACGGGAGCAGGAGATACTTTTGTAGAGTTTTATGGTGGTAAGATGCGCGAATGTTGGTTTGCAGATGGATTGATTGGGTTCCGTTTCCCAACTGGTACCAACTATGATGATCCAAAACGCATCTACCAACAGACCACCGGCAATAATGGTCACTTTGCAACCAAGATTGGTGCAGAAGGTGGATATATGCCGTGTGAATGGTTGGGCATTAAGTTGGATTTCTTCTGGCGTCATAATTTTGAACATATGGAAAAACGTGCAGCTGCATTTAAAGGAGCATTAACGCGCAACATCGGGCCATGTATTGATGCTCGTGTCAAATGGGATGATTTCCAATTCCATGCTGACTTTACGTTCTTCAGTCCAAAATGTCCTGATCTTGGTTGGGATTTTGGATATGAACTATACGCTAAAACGGATGACAGTGTCTGTTTTTGCCGCATAGAAGCAGATGATTTTGTTGGAAAAACAGAACAGTTGGATGCATGTATTTTAGAGGATAATACCAATACACAGTCACATAAAGTTCGTGGTGAAATATTTAATAGATGGGGGTGTTTCCAAATATTTCTCGGCGGTTCTTACATTATAGCTGGTAAGCAAGTAATGAAAGAAACTGAGTGGCATATTGGAATGAAGGCGTACTTTTAATTAATGAGGAGGAAAGTATGAGAGAAAATAGCGCAAATAGGTATCTATTTGCAAAGCAGTTAACAGTTCTTGGTTTACTGCTCTGCTTAAGTTCTACTTTTGTAGATGCACGTGTAGCGACTGGTGCAGCAAGTCGAATGCCAAGAGGGCGTCAACAAGGGTCAGGCATGGGCGGGTTATCTACTCGTGGGCCAGGTTCAATGGGAGCAGGACGTATGGGCGCTAGTATGGCCGGCTCGGATAGAGCTATAGGGCCCGACATGAGTAAAATGACGATGCGTGCCCCTCGACCAAATGCACCATCGTTTCCAGGTTCAACACCGCAAGTAGTCTCACCATTTGATTCAGCATTGCTTGCTGAAATCAAAAAATGTGTGTGCGAACTTAAGAATCTTGTAGAATCAGGATTTGATGTTCTGTGTTCAAAGATTGAAAGAGTTGAATCAATAGTGGAAGTTAATTCAAGCAATATCGAGGTTATTATAAGCCTTCTTGATGTTATTGAAACAGTAGTGGATAATATCTTTAGTAAATCTTGTATTATTGAATCGGTAGTTGAAGTTAATTCAAGCAATATCGAAGTTATTATAAGTGTTCTTGATGTTATTGAAACAGTAGTGGATAATATCTTTAGTAAATCTTGTATTATTGAATCGGTAGTTGAGGACATATCTGAGAGTATAGAATCAGGGTTTGATACTCTATGTTCAAAGGTCGAAAGAGTTGAATCAATAGTTGAAGTAAATTCAAGCCTTCTTGAGGTTATTGAAACAGTAGTGGATAATACATTCAGTAAATCTTGTATTATTGAATCGGTAGTTGAGGACATATCTGAGAATGTAGAATCAGGATTTGATACTCTGTGTTCGAAGATTGAGGCATTGCAGGAAGATGTTGACACTCGATTAGACAATGTTTGTTCTAAGATCGAATTGCTACCAAGTCTTTTTGATGTGCTTGTTTCTGAAATTGAAATTCTGGCGAGTTTTGTTGATCGGATTAATATTAGTGTCATTGAAGTGCTTATCGAGGCGATTTTTGAACTTAACAGTGAGCTTGATGGTCTAGCATCACAAAATGATCAGATACTTTCAAAAGTATGCAAAATTGATACTCAGCTTGATGATATAGAAACGGTAGTTGATAATACTTTCAGTAAAGCTTGTTTAATTGAGTCGATTGTTGAGAATATTTCAAACAACGATACAAGCAGCACAGATGTTCTTGTAAGTATTCTTGAGAATATAGAAACAGTGGTTGATAATACCTTCAGTAAAGTTTGTTTAATTGAGTCGATTGTTGAGAATATTTCAAATAACGGTACAAGCAGCACTGATGTTCTTGTAAGTATTCTTGAGAATATAGAAACGGTAGTTGATAATACTTTCAGTAAAGCTTGTTTAATTGAGTCGATTGTTGAGAATATTTCAAATAACGGTACAAGCAGCACTGATGTTGTAGTGAGTGTTCTTGATTCTATTGAAACGATTATTGAACAAACGTTCAGCAAAGTATGCTTGATCGAGTCGATTGTTGATAATTTTGCCAACACTGATCAAGAGATTCTATCAAAAGTATGCAAGATAGATACGCAGCTTGATGATGTAGAAACAGTAGTTGATAATACGTTTAGTAAAGTATGCTTGATTGAATCAGTTGTTGAAAATCTAACGAACAGTAGCTCAAGCAGTGCTGATACTATCATAAGTAATATTGATGTTATTCGAACTATTGTTGAACAAACCTTTAGTAAGGCTTGCATCATTGAATCAGTGGTTGAGGGTATTGCGCTGGATCTGAGCTTGTTACCAGTTATTGATAGCAAAGCAGATAATATTCTCTTTAATATTGGTTCACGCAGTGACTTTGGCTTCAGTCAGACTGATCAATTGAGTACGGTGGATCAGATAAATGCATTAGACTTGACCGTTATTGCATGGCTTAAGACAATATTGATGGATCTGCATGGTCTATAAGGGCAATTGATTGCTGTTTTAAAAGGGCCCCTTTATTGGGGGCCCCTTTTTGATTAAAGATAGGTTTTTCAGTATGATCAAAAGGGATATACTGATTTTAAAACCTAAAAATAAGTGATTATGATAAAAAAAAGTACCTGTTACGTAACGACCCCCATCTATTATGTGACAGCACGCCCGCATCTAGGTTCGCTCTATTCCACTTTGCTTGCTGATGTTATTACTCGTTGGCATGCATTGCAGGGATATAAAACTTTTTTGTTAACTGGTACTGATGAGCATGGGCAGAAAGTTGCTCAGGCTGCTAAAACTGCAGGAGTTGCTCCAAAGGAGTTTGTTGATAGTTTTATTCATGATTATAAAGAGACTTGGCGAGCATTCCAGATAGGCTACTCCTACTTTATTCGTACTACCGATACCGATCATATTAAGGCAGTGCAGTATTGGTTGCAGCAGCTTATTGAAAAAGGCGATATTTATAAATCACACTATAAGGGTTGGTATTGCACGCCCTGTGAGACCTTTGTAAATGATACTGAAATCAAGGAGCAACGAAGTTCAGGTCAAGAACCGCATTGCTCGGCATGCAAACGATCAGTTGAACAGATACAGGAAGAAACCTATTTTTTTAAATTGTCTGCCTATCAAGATAAGCTTTTGCAGTTTTATCAAGATCATCCTGAATTTATTGTTCCTAAGGAGAGAACTCAAGAAGTAATTAATTTTGTGAAGACGGGTCTTAAAGATATAAGCATTTCTCGTAAAACAATCACCTGGGGAATACCATTTCCTGGTGATGATCAACAGGTGACCTATGTCTGGGCTGATGCACTAAATAATTATATTACCGCAATCGGTTATGGCCAAAAAGAGCGAGAGCAAGAGTTTAAGCTTTGGTGGCCAGCTACGGTACAAGTGCTGGGTAAAGATATTCTGCGCTTTCATGCGATTTATTGGCCAGCGTTTTTAATGGCGAGTGATCTTGCATTGCCAAAACAACTGCTGGTGCATGGATGGATCCAGGTAGACAAACAAAAGATGTCAAAGTCTCTTGGCAATGTAGTTGATCCCATGGTTCTTTATAAGGATTATGGTGCTGATCCGGTTCGTTATTACTTGATGCGTCATATGGCAATCACGCAAGATAGTAACTTTAACATTGCTGATTTGGAACAGACAATAACTTCTGATCTTGCAAATGATCTTGGTAACTTGCTCAATCGAATGACTAGCTTAGCTGAAAAACATGATGCGCTTCAGGTTAAAGATCCAGGGATTTGGTCAGAAACTGCTTTGAATATAATCGATGAGAGTTGGAATCTGATTGAAGATTATACGGTATACATGCAGGATTATCAGTTTCATATGGCTTTGGCTAGACTTTGGAAATTTATTCATCAGGTCAATGCTTATTTTCATGCGAAAGAGCCGTGGAAGTTGGCCAAAGCAGATAGAGCTGCATTTATAGAGGTGTTAGCAGTTACCTGCCATAGCTTGCGCGTTGTGGCTACATTATTGTGGCCAATTATGCCAAGTAAAATGGAAGAGCTGCTTAAAAGCATAGGGGTTACCTTTGCTGTTAAAGAGAATCATAATCTTATAAAAGATTTAGAACTAAGTTGGAAGGAGCGTTCATTTATGCTCAAAAAAATTATTGCATTGTTTGCAAAATATGAGCCAAAGAAAGATGATCAAGCTGAGCAGAAACAAAAATCAACGAATTATATATCTATTGATGATTTTGCTAAAGTGCTGCTTGCCGTGGGTACCATTGAACAATGCGATGAGGTGCCAAAGTCAGATAAGTTATATAAACTGCAGATAGATTTTGGCGATAAGGGCAAGCGACAGATTCTTGCCGGAATTAAAAAAGCCTATGCGGCGAATGAGCTTATGGGTAAGCAAGTTGTCTGTGTTATTAATTTAAAACCGCGTAAAATGTTAGGGCTTGAATCGCAGGGAATGGTGCTTGCGGCTCAGGATGCTCAAGGAAAACCACAGATTATATCTCTTGCATCACCAGTTCCTAACGGGGTAAGGTTGAAATAGTTTTTTAAAAAAGGAGTAGGTATAATGAAGCAGCAAAAAAGGTTATTGTTGGTAGGAAGCCTTATGTGTCTTCTTTCACATGGCATACAAAAAGGTGCGACACCTCCAGGCACACGACTTTGGGATATTGTAATAGATACCTTAAAAAAGAGTTGTACTGTTGATTCTCAGATTGATGTTGTGGCAATGGAAATTATCGCAATTGCATCAACAGTAGATCAGTTAGCACCAACATCTCTATCGCAAGAGATTCTTAGTAAGGCTTGTATCATTGATAGTAAGGTCGATCAGGTATCAGAAGATTTGTCGTCAGATGTTGATGGACTGCAAGTAGCAATAATGATCCTAAAGGAATGTGTACTTACGGTAGATTCCAAAGTTGATGAGCTTGATATACTGGTTCGTGATATCCAACAGAGCAAAATATGTGTTATCGATAGTAAAATTGATGTAGTCAGTTCAGAAGTAGATGTATTACAAACTACAGCAAACACTATTGATAGTAAGATTGATATCATAGATAGCAAGATTAGTATAATTGCTCCTAATAACAGCTTGATTTGTGGTATTGATAGTAAAGTAGATAAGATTATTTCTGATCTACTCTGTACACCAACGATTATTACAACATTAGTGGATATCATTACGCCTGGAAATTATTGTTTTGCCAATGATATTGTGGGTACTTTTAGCATTGATGCACCACGGGTTAATCTTGATCTGAATGGTAAGCTCCTTACAGGTGGCATCATTTTAACCTCTGATGCTGATGACGTCTCAATTAAACATGGGATTATTGATGCAAGTTTTGGAACGGGGATTGATGTTACAGATGGGACTATTTCTAATTTGCATATCTCAGATTTGACGATAATGAACGGCGTGAGTGGTCTATCATTAGAAGAGGTTTCGAATCTAGCAATTGGTAATCTGACCGTTACAGATGCTGACGAAAACGCAAGCCTTTTTTCCTGTTTTGATGTTTTAATAGAGGGTTCAGTATTTAATAGTGCCACAGTTGCCGCTGGCCTTAATCTATTGAGGAGCTTTGGCGTTGAAATACGCAAATGCACTGCACAAGCTAATGCTACGCATGGTATTGTACTTACTACCTGCTCGAATACAAAGATACAGGATTGTACTTGTTATAATCATACAGGGGTTGGTTCTGTGGGCATCCTTTTTGAGGAAGGCGATTGTCATGAAGTACTAGATACAGAAGCTTCAGGGAATACCGTTGGCTTTATGCTCACTACATCATATATTCTTTTCAGGGATTGTCTTGCTTGCTCAAACACCGATCAGGGATTTTATGTGCAAGATCCTAGCGTAGGAGTCTGTATTGTTAGTTGTGAGGCAAAAGACAATGATATCGGCTTTGATGTATCAGGTAGTGTCATCGATGGAATACTAAAAGATAACTTGGCTCTTGGCAACAGTACCTGCGGATTTGATAATTCTTCAACAGACGAAGTACTTTATGTGGGTAATTTTGCAAAAGATAATGCGAGTGGAGTTGCCGCAGGAAATTATTGCGTTGCGCGATCACCAGTTGCTCTTGGTACATTGCCTTTCTCACAAGTTGATGTGCCGTCTGCTACTTCATCTTGGAACAATGTATCGGCTTAATTGAATTTAGATTGGTATATGATAAGAATATAGTTGTAAAAAATAAGGATGTAATCAATGAAGCAAACAATATACCGTGTTATTATGTTATTGATGTTGTTAATGAACACTCTTTCTTTTTCAGCTCCCTCATCGGGTACTCAGGTATGGGAGATTGCTGTAGATGATTTGGACAAAATTTGTACTATTGCAAGCAAAACAGATACCATTCAAGAAAATATTGTGATCGTGCAATCAACTATTGATAGATTAACATCGCAGTCATTATCAGAAGAGATCTTAACTAAACTATGTGCCATAGATAGCAAAATCGATCAGCTATCAGTGGATCTATCATCTGATGTAGATGGATTACAAATAGCTATTATGATTGCAAAGGAATGTGTGCTTACGGTTGATTCTAAAGTTGATGCGCTGGATCTGTTTATACAAGGCTCAGTGGAAAGTAAGCTTTGTGTTATTGATAGCAAAATTGACGGTGTTGATGATCAGATAGAATTGTTGCAATTGACCATGAATACGATCGAAAGTAAAATATGTGTTTTAGCTGACAGCAAATTAGATACTATAGGATGCGACACCAGCAAGCTCTGTAATATTGATAGTAAGGTAGATAAGATAATTGATGATCTGCGTTGTACTCCAACGGTCATTACTGAGGCAGGAACTATCTCAACACCTGGCAATTATTGCTTAGCAAACGATATTGCAGGTATCGTTACCATTGATGCACCCCGAGTGAATCTTGATCTTAATGGCAAGCAGGTTTTAGGGACTATATCGTTAACCAGCGATGCTAATACTGTTTCTATTATGAATGGCATTATTGATGGTGATGGCGCATCAGGAATCGAACGACTGCCTATTGGACCTTCAATCTCAAACGTGCATATCTCTGATATTACTATTATCAATGCAATGGATGGCATGCTGCTAAACTCCATATCCAAGTTATGGATTAAAAGTGTAAGTGTGTTTGATGCTTTCACTAATGTTACCATTGCTACATGTGATAACATTATCATAGAGGATTCAGTTTTTAATAATGCAACAGCAACTGGACTGCTTATGACTAGTTGTTCTGAGATAGAA
>SDBV01010190.1_pt1 | contig 12353 bp, 20 predicted proteins | sample 2277081 | NCBI WGS metagenome assembly SDBV01 (sample SAMN10402039, study PRJNA504765) | marine sediment metagenome | isolation source: marine sediment core GS10_PC15, 223 cmbsf | place: Arctic Ocean: Southern Knipovich Ridge | collected 2010 | reverse complement strand
TATTAAATATGAGTAACGTGGAGGAAGGAACAATATTTTTAACACCTGATGGTTCTTATACTAAAAGTTTTACAATAAACGAACATGTTATAGAAAATATAAATATTTCAGTTTATGCAAAACAGGGTGATAAAATTATTAATACAACAAAAATATTTAATATAACATCATCTACAAGCCTTGGAACAAATATAGAAAAATTTAGTTTGCGATTGTCTAATTTTATAGCTGAATATTGGTTATATATGGTTATTTTTGGAATAATATTTATATTTATTACAATAGCATTATCATTCCTTAAAAAGGAGGATAAAAATTAAATAAATTTATAAATTCAACATGTATTATTAATATATAAAAATGACAACATTGCAAGAAGGGAATATTCCTTGGAATAAAGGACTGACTAAAGAAACAGATGAACGAGTAAGAAAATCCGCCAAAAATGAAAGTATATCACAAAGAAAAAAATATAAGGAAGGATATATTAATTCATTTACTGGCAAACAACACACAGAAAAATCAAAAACACAAATGTCTAATACGCTTATTTTATCATATAAGTTAGGAAGAATCCATCATAATTTAGGCAAGAATAAAGATAATTATTCACCTTTAAAAATAGTAAGTGAAAAAATGAAAGGTGATAATAATCCTATGAAGAGAAAGGAAGCAAGAAAAAGAATGCGTGAAAATAATCCTATGAAAAGATTAGATGTTAAAAGAAAACGACAACAAACATTAAAAAATAATTCAAAAATTATAGAAAATCAGGTTAAAAAACGTTTAAAAACATATACAGATAATCCAGAAATTATGGAAAATGCTATTAAAAAATTTAAGCAAACAATAAAAGATAATCCTGACATTATGGAAAATATAGCTAAAAAAAGATTACAAACATATACAGATAATCCAAAAATTATGGAAAATCAAGTTAAAAAACGCTTACAAACATATACAGATAATCCAAAAATTATGAAAAATGCAGTTAAAAAAATTAGTAAATCTATAAAACAAACATATAAAGATAATCCAAAAATTTTGAAAAATATGAGTGAAACGCAAAGTGCAAGACTACAGGGAATAGACAAAAAAAATTGGAAGGGATTTATAGGATTTGAGCCATATGACCAAAATTTTACTGATAAATTTAGAAGAGCAATAAGAAAACGGGATAATTATATTTGTCTAAAGTGTGGTAAACATCAAGAAAAAGAAAAAAGAGCATTAACTGTTCATCATATAAACTACAATAAGAAAATGTCTATCAAAGAAAATTGTTGTACTATATGTAATAGTTGTAATATTGAAGTAAATACTAATAGAAAACATTGGACAAAATTTTTCCAATCATTATTATCTGAAAAATATGGTTATGAATATAAAGATGATAATATTATTATAAATATTGAAGGAGTAGAAAATGCAATCTAAAATTAAGAAAATCGTCACATTTTTCACACAAGCCGCGATTTTATTATTTTTAGGGTTCCTTGTGTCCCAAAGTGTTGGGTTGGGAGCTGCAGGATTCGATACTGAAGCAATTTTAGGACAGTTCAATTTTTATATTGTTTCAATTGGGTTTATGTTAGGGCTTGCCTTCTTATTTATCGTGAATTTTGTAATTAGAAAGGGGGACGAAAAGTATGGGGATTCTCTGGGATTCGCTTCACCTGGCGAAAAACCAGCAATTCCTTTCTTTAAAAGATTTTCATCGATACAAATATTATTATTATCTCTAATTGGATTTGGTATTTTTGGTTTAATTGCTTTTACGACAGGACAAAATACATTTACGGGGGTAATGGGAATCGAGCAACAATTTTCCCCGACCTCTCAACTTTTGTTTTCATCTCTATTAATCCCTATAAGTGAAAACTTAGGTGCAGCGTTTTTGATTGGAATACTTTTATTTGGATTGGGAATGTTGGCGAGAAAAATAAAAATGTCATCACCGACTTTTAGTATTTTAGCAATATTTACAATTCCTTTGTTAATTGGCGCATATGGAGTAATTAATCATCTATTAAGATATTCAAGTTCAGATTTAGCATTAATAATTGTTTTCTTCTTTTGGTACATTGGGGGAATACTCACTATTTTAACAGGAACATTTATTCCTTTTTGGGTCATGCATCTCGTAAATAATTTATTTTTTGATATGCAAAGATTATTTGATTCAGATGTAGTAGTAATTTATACTATAGGAGTGTTGGTTTTAATTAGTATTGCATATTTTATAATCTATAGAAAACGAATATTTGGAAAATCTCCAGATGGATAAATAAATATTAATAATATTTATAAACTATCGAGAATTGTTATATTTATGATGTTAAACAATAAAAAAGGATTGGTTCCTATAATGTTAATGGCAATAGCAGCAATTGTAATAGGAGCTATTTTAATTGGATTTCTTTTGTTTTCTGGTACAATTAAGTGGATAATAATAGGGATTGGAGTTATTATTGGTGCATTTTATATTACAGGGCAAGCTATTCGTGGTGAATTTACTACACCTAAAGTGCTTTTCATTTTAGTGTTACTTGGAATTGGTGTTTTTCTTGTCTTTGGTAGTGGGTTCTTATCACAAAGTTATATTTCTGTTGATTCAGTTAATGTTGGTGAAGACGGTAAAGTTTATTGGTTAATGACAGGAACTGCTGATAATATTGATGAGGGATATATGCTTATTAGAAAACCAAGTAAATATACTCATTCAGATGGAACAACTATTACACCACAAAATGCACTATCCATAAAAATATCTAAAGGAGAAAGCAATTGTGAATATTTATTACAAGAAGAAACAAAAAAGGTTTTTACATTTTTTAATTATAAATATGATATACTATCAAACCCTGAAAGAAATGCTGAAATAATTGTGGAAGCAGAAGGAGTCAGATATACACTGGATGGAACAATAGTTGATTCAGAACCTATACAAGATTCTGATGGAAAAGGAAGTGTAATTATAAAGTCCATTGGATTAATTGCAGGAAAAGTAGATTGTCCAAACTATGAAAACGTTGCAGTAATTTATGATAAGAATGATGTTGTAAAATATGTAGTTAAATCTGATTTAGATACTAAATTAGAAAAGGTAAGATGGTTCCCTTCACCTACAAATATATTCAATTATTTCTTTGCTGAAGTAAGAGAAAATGACCAATTTGTAAATGGATTTAAATCTTATCCCAAAAGAGTGGATGGGGTGATTAGAGGAGATATTAATATAGGGAATGGAGCATTTACATTAACAGCAGACCAAGATTATTTCAATAGTGTAGTATTACTTCCACCAAAAGATGCTGACCCTGAAATAGATGATATTAATATACCAAATGAAATAACAGTAGGTGCAGACCAAAGTATGAGTGTAACAATTAGAAATAAAGAAGATAGTGAAGGTGATGTTGTGGTAAAAGTAAATTCAATAGGATTATCAATAAATCCATCTAGACAAAACATATTATTAAAAAATTCAAAAACATTATATTTTACTACACGAGCTAGCACCATTGATGGAGATTATGAAGTGTGCGTTGAAGCTTGTTCAGTATCACAATTTGGAAGTGAAAATTGTGATAATGAATGTGAAGACTTTAAGATAGTGAAGAAAGCCGTTGATACATGTGGAGATGGAACATGTCAATCTTATGAAAATAGTGCAACATGTGCAGAAGATTGTGCACCAGTTGGTTGTGAAACTGACTCAGATTGTGATGAAAACTTTGAATGTAAGAGCACTAAATGTGTTCGAAAACCAGAGACATGCGAATGGTATGAAAAACCTTATGCAAAAGATGTTACTGATTGTGGATTTTTAGACTGGAAAGACTGGGCACCTTTGGTTGATTGTGAAACATATACAGAAAAAGGATGTAAAACTGCTGGATGGGTATATTTAGGTATGGGTGGAATAGTTATAGTATTATTAGTAACAATTATAGTATTATTACGAAAACCACGACATAAACCAACAAAAAGGAGAAAGAAGAAATGAAAAAGAAAAAACAACAAAGAACAAAAAAAACTACTAGAAGATTTATAACTGCAGGATTATTTATTATATTTTCAGCTGTGCTTTTTATTAATAATATTACTCAATTATTTGATAAATTTGATTTGCATTATGAAATAAATCTTATTGTTTGGGTAGGATTAATTGGAAGTGTTATTTATATTATATATAAATTAGCTGGTAAGAATTTATAAAATGAAAAAGAAAAAATTAACAACTGTTTTATGGGCATTTATTATATTAGTAGTGCTTTTAGATATTGTATTGACTGTTACTGGTGTAATTCCAGTGCTTGGAGATACAACCGCAATGGTTGGTAATTTAATAACCGAATTATTTCAATTGGCATTGGTATTTGGCCTTGTTGCAGCAGTAAGGAGAAAGAAGAAATGAAAAGGGAGGCATATAAATAAATAAAATGAAAAGAAAAAAATCATATAATCCATTTAAAATGTGGGGAAGTTATGTTGGAGCAATAATAGCAATATTAATGCCGTCAATAGTAAAAGTTAGTTGGGATATATCAAATGTTTATCTAATACATTTAGCCTTAATATTTTCAGTAATCGTTTCAGGATTTATTGGTTTTCTTGTTGGTTGGGGAATTCATAGTTTAATAAGGAGATTAAGAAAATGATAAAAAAGAAAAGAAAAATCTGGGATGTAAGAAATGTAGTTACAACCTTGAAAGCATTTGTTGCTGGCTTAGTTTTTATGATTGTTTATTTTATAATTAGTTGGATTATCGGAATACTTGGTTCAAAATTTATTTTTTTATATGTAATTTTGGCTATAGCTGGATTGTGGCTATGGGGATTTATAGTAAATAGATTTTGGGGATGGGAATAAATGAAAAAACGAAAAGGTAAAGGATTGAGAATATTAGGGTGGACAATTTCATTAGGACTTGTTTCACTAATTACAGTAATAGTATTTACTAAAGCAATAGGAGAAATATTTGGAGATTGGTTTTCAGATAATGCCATGTGGATTGCAATTGCTAGTGGAATTCTAGTTTTGATTTTTATAATCACAGGTGTGCTTAAAATACGAAGTGTTGTGAGAAAAGGAAAGAAATTGTTTTAAAAAATGGTTAAAAAAAATAGGAAAATTATAATATTTGTATTGTTATTCTTAATTATTGGCATCGGTATATATTTTAATTTTGGTTTTAAATCACAAGCAGTTATTCCTTACGATTATCAATGTTCTCCAGACAGTTGTCCTTCTGGGTATTCTTCAATAGATGAGTATTGTGATTCATCAAGAAACAAATGTTATATAGAATGTGAAAAAGTAACATCTGGGGGGTGTGGAAGTTATGGTTCTTTTTCGGTTCCGGTTGGCTTTATTAAATTAGGGTGGACAGGAAAAGATAATAATGGACAAACATATTCAACACCATCGTATTTTGTAAATGATGATTATTGTTATAAGTTTTATCCAAAAACATCTTTTAGAGTTGATAAATGGGGTACTGCAGACAGTTATAGTCTATATACGACAAACACTTGGGATACTCAAACACAATGTTCAACAAATACTAATGATGATGTTACAGCTAATGTACATACATTAGGACGTGGAACGGATGGTTCTAGTTATACTGTGGCTGGCAGTATTAATGAATATGGCGGAAGTACGTGTAGTGGAGGACAACCTATTTTTCACACAGAAGGTAAATTATCTGTTGATTTATATGTTTCAAAAGCACCTTGGATTGAAGAAAATATAATTACAACTACAAAATCTTGCAGTTATGATTGTGACGAAAATGACGATTGTGATGATGATGAATATATTGAAAGTGCGTATTGTAAAGATGATAATGTGTATCAAAAATATAGAGAACATGAATGTGCTAGTTATGAATGTAGCTATTCAGATAGTAATAGATTACGAGAAACTTGTGTAGCAGGTTGTGCTAATGGAGTATGTATTGCACCGTGTAAAGAAAATGACATAATTCAAAGAGATACTGGTTATTATATTTGTAAAGACGAAACATATAAATTAATTATTGATGTAATTGAATTACCTTGGGAAGAACAACAAAGACTTTTAGATTTAATAAATACCTTGAATTTTTCAATTGGTGAAAAAACAAAAATAATTAAAGATTTAACTTCAACTTTAGATGGTCAAATTATTATGATTGAAGATTTAACCGTAAATATAGTAGAGCAAGCTCAATTAATAGCAGAACTTGAAGTTTCATTGGCAACAAAAATAGCAATAGTTACTTCGTTAACTAGTGAGATTGATAAACAAGCAATATTAATATCTCAGTTGAAAATTAATTTAGAAGAAAAGATATATTTAATTTCACAATTAACCTCAGTAAATGAAGAACAAGCTGAATTAATTAGTTTAATGAAATTAAGTTTCAGTGACCAAGCAGATATAATTAATGGATTAAACAAGGAAATTGAAGATGATGCAGAAATAATAAATAGTTTAGAATTATCAACGGATGAACAAGCTATATTAATAAATGAAATGGATTTAACTTTAGAAGAAGATATTATTATTATTAATGCATTGGAATTATCGTTAGAAGAATCTGCTATTATTATTCAGGCATTACAATTATCTGTAGCGGATGAACAGGTATTAATTGAAGAATTAACACGAACAATCGTTGAACAAGAAGAATTAATAAATGCTATTGAATCAGAAAAAGAAGAATTAAAAGACGTTATTGAAACAGAAAAACAAAAAATAAATTATATAATTATAGCAATTATAGGTGTTATTGTCTTATTCGTTATTATTATAATACGCTTGTTAATTAAAAGACGAGGGAGAAAATGATAAAAAGGAAAAGAAAAATCTGGGATGTGAGAAATGTAGTCACAACTTTAAAAGCATTTGTAGCAGGAATAGTTTTTATGCTTGTTTATTTTCTCATTAGTTGGATTATTGGATTATTCGGTTCAAGATTTATTTTTCTATATGTAGTTTTAGCCATAGCTGGATTATGGTTATGGGGATTTTTAGTAAACAAATTTTGGGGATGGAAATAAATGAAAAAGAAAAAATCATATAATCCATTTAACATGTGGGGAAGTTATTTTGGAGCAATCATAGCAATAGTTATTCCACCAGTAATAAAAGTTAGTTTTGACATTACAAATGTTTATTTAATACGTCTTACACTAATATTCTCTATATTAATTTCAGCATTCTTTGGTTTCTTAATAGGTTGGGGAATTCATAGTTTAATAAGGAGATTAAGAAAATGATAAAGAAGAAAAGAAAAAATAAAGGAATAAAAATATTGGGATGGACAATTTCATTAGGATTTGTTTCATTAATTACAGTAATTATATTCACAAAAGCCATAGGAGAGGTATTTGGTAGTTGGTTTTCAAATAATGCAATGTGGATTGCTTTAATTAGTGGAATTTTTGTTTTAATTTTTGTAATTACAGGAATAATTAAAATAAAAAGTGTTTTAAGAAAAAGAAAAAGAATATTTTAAAATGACAAAAAAAATGAAAATAGGAAAGTTATTTGTACAACACTGGATAAAAATAGCAATAGTGGATGTTATTATCGGTGGTGGATGACTTCTTTATTTTACATATTTTCAAGATATTTTAAAGCAAACTCAAATTCCAACTGGAGCTAGTGTAGGAATGTTTGAATCATTGGAAACAGGAAATTGTCGTTTTAATTTTGACATAGATGAAGTTTGTAGAGGAGATGATATTTTAGGTACCATTACAGATGGAAAAAATGTTAGCTGTATAGTAGGAATGAACTTTAATTTTTTAAAGTGGGAAGTTATAGAAACAATTAGAACTAACGAGAATGGAAAATATAGTAAGAGCACAACAATCGATAATGCCGGTGAATATATTTTTGCAGCTGTCTGTGATAATGAAGGAAATTTTTGTAGAACAAATAATCAATTCTTAACCGTTAGAGAGTGTGGACCATAATGGTAAAACGGAAAAGAAAAATAAAGGGAAAATCAACAAAATGGTTAAAAAAGAATTGGCTACCTGTAATAATACTACTAGTCACAATAGGAGGAATAGTGTTACTTTATTTTGCATTTCCAAATATAATAAAACAATTTCAATTTAGAGGAAACACAGATTTTGATAGACTACAACCTGGAAATTGTACTAGTGAATTAAATAAAAGAACCATGTGTATGGGAGAAACTGTTTCTGGGACTATTGAGGATGGTAGGAATGCAAATTGTCAAATTGGTGTAAACTATAATTCAGGAATATGGACTTCATTGGGAGTGGTTAAAACTAATTCTGTGGGTACATATACACAAACACAAACATTGACCCCTCCTGGAGAATATATTTTTGCATCAATTTGTATTGATACTTATAATGTCACTTGTAGAACAAATAATGCATATTTAACCGTTAATCCATGCCCAGGACCAGGAGATTCAGATGGAGATGGTTTTTCAGATGCTGAAGAAGAAGAAGCAGGAACTGACCTCAATGACCCGTATGATTTTCCTGAGGACGGTTTTGGTGAAGATATAATAACATATACATGTGGACAAGAAAGCGATGTGGATAACTGTCAAGGAACTTGTCCCACAGATTACCAGTGTGGTGATATTTATTTTAATGATTATACAGCATGTACTTGTGTAACGTCAGATGGTTCAAATGAAGTTCATCCTGATTGGAAACCTGAAGGAACTTATCATAATCCAATGAATGAAGAACCTCCTAATGGTGGTGATTTTTATCCCGATGATCCTTATGTTCCTGAAATTTATGAACAAGGTGATTGTGACGGAATAACAGATTATTATGATTATTCGGGCTGGAGTTGGTCTGGATATGAGAGTTGTTCAAGCATTGCTGCTAATGCGTGTGGTGGTTCAGAATTTGTGGTAGACGTATTTCAAACAAATGAATGTTGTATTTGGGATTGTACTCCTTGTGGAGTAATGCTAACATGGAGTGGAAATAATATAGATGGTGTAACACCATTTGCAAATGCTTGGAGAATTGATGTTCAGAATCCCGGAGTTATTGATAAAATTGAATATAGTTTATATGGAACAAGTACACAATGGGTATCAAACCCTGGGGAACAATGCTTAGACTATATGGCTAAATATTTTGAAGATACACAAGCAGAAATTTATATAGAAGGTTATGAAAGCAGTACACTGATTTGGGAAGGATATTGGTGGGTAACACCTAATTATTTTTAAAGTTTAAAATAAAACATTTAAAAACAAAGTATTATTAATATATATATGGAATTCAATATAACAGACATTGCACAATTAAGCAATGATCAAATTCTAAATAGGTGTCATGATTTAACTACTAAAGTACCTTTAACAATTATGTTTTTTGTGTCTATTGTATTCTTTTTACTTTTTGGATTAATACTTGTTAAAGAATCACGGAAAAAATTAATTCAAATCATACTTTATACTGTTTTATTTTCAGGAATTGTGTTTTTAGTTTTATATTTTATGCCTATAACCGTTACACAAGCAATTGGAGACTTTTTAAATAGAGTTTTTTAACAAAAAATATATTAATAATATTTATAAACTAAAGTTTATTGTTATTAATAACTAAAAATGGCAAGAAAAAACGGATTAAAAACAATTGGTAAGATTTTAGCTTGGATTGTTGGACTTGTTATTGTTCTTGTTATTGCTAATGCAATGATTGCTGGTATCTTGGTTCTTCCTACTTTCTTAGGTGGAGCTACTGTTGCTGGATTATTAGTTGCAAAAGTAGCTGGATGGATTATCTTAGTTATGGCAATAATAGGTGCAGTACTTTCAATCATCAAATAGAGTTAGAATGGAGGCACGATACATATGGGTAAACAAAAATTACTGAAAACGCGAGTGAAACCAGTTGGTATAAAGATACTTCTTTTGGGTTTAGTTGTACTTATAACAATGAACCTTTTAGCAAGATTTGGTGTATTACCAACAATTACTGCATTTCAATCAGATGTTCTTACTGTAATAGCAATATTATTTGTAGCAACAGAAATTGGTATGATGGGAATGATTAGACGTAAGTTTAAAAAACTTGACGGTATCTCAATATTTGGTTCATTAGTTGTTCTGGCTGCATTTGTAGCATTAGTCCTTGGTTGGATTGGAATAATATGGGCTCCTCTTGAAACAATAAAAGGTTTTGTTGATATTGCGTTGTTAGTATACGTAGTTATAGAAATCTTTAGATAAACTTTATTTTTTTATTTTTGTATTTATTTGTTAGTATAGCTAGCAAAGAGCACCAAAGGTGCTCAACAATTAAATTGGAGAAAAATGTAAAATGACTAAAAAAGCAAAAAGAAAATACACAAAGGCTCAATTGAAAAAAATGAGACTTAAGTGGTTAAAACAAGCAAGAGCAGCAAAAAAGAAGAAAAGAAAATAAGTTAATTTTAATTTATAAGTTTTGAATTATTAATTATTATTAATTTAGTATTTTTATATTTACTATTGTTAATAATAGATAACCTTTCTGTTCTATATTTTAAAGTTGTTCTATTTTTAAAATCCCAAGGATGATATTCCACTAAACAATTCTGGAACATTTTGTCATATGATTGTGGATAAAAGTCAATTATTTTAGTATCTATTTTAATATGACAATTTATGCCTTCAATTGGCTTATTTAATAACACTTTTGCAATCTTCATTTCAGATTTACTCATAAAATGAACTCCCTTCCAAATATAAGGTTTCTTTCTTCTATTAGCTTCTACACTTAATTTTCCCATCTCGTTTGCTAAGTTTGGGTATAATTTATGTACATATTTTCCTCTCTTTCTTGCTAAATTAGGATGTCTTTGTGCTGTTATTAATCCACCAATTTGTCCTATTTCCCTAAACTGATTAGGATGCTTTTGTGCTGTTATCTTTCCACCTATTTTTCCTCCAATTCTACCTCCTTTTCTTCCTGTCTCAGGATTATAAAAACCTTTTTGTAATTTTTTTAATACTTTTTGAGATGCCTTTCCACCGGCGTTAGTAATTCGTTTATCTACATCCATTGTTAATCCTCTATTCCTTGCATCTTGTAATTCTTTTTTTCCTTTGTTCCATGGAGGTTTTGTTCTTTTATAAATTCCTTTTGGCATTTTATTTTACTTTTTCTATCTTTACATAATCTCCTTCTTGTATATCACAATCTTTCGGAATTGTAATTAGTTTTTGATTTTTTATCCTATTCTTCCAAACTTTCATTATAATTAGTTTTTGTTGTTTTGTCATAATATCTTATAATATTATAAGTTTATAAACGTTTCTATTTCATTTAATAGATAAATATTAATAATATTTATAAACTGTAATTTATTAACTTTAGTATGACAAAAACGTTATTTGACAAAAGAAGAGAATATGTAAACAAACATTTTGGCGACTTAACTAGAGGAAGAAGTTTATCTAAACAATATAAAACAAAGCTTTTGAGAAGATTGTGGAAAAAAGCGAAAAAGGAAATAAAATAAAGTGAAAAAACAAAAAATATTTTTATTGCTCACAATATCTTTATTTTTGATAGGATATGTTATGGCTGCAAATGCTGTTACACTTGATTTACCAGCTGAAAGTGCAACTATGAGTACAGCAGCACAATATTTAAATGCGAGTCTTGATTCAAATGACAATTCAATTGAAAATGTTTCTTTTTACTATAGACCAGTTTCTGGTACAGGAGCTTGGACATTAATAGGTTATAAAGCTAATACAACTAACGCACAAACTACATTTAACACAACTTGGAATTCTATTGGTGTAATCGATAATAATAATAGTGAGATAAATGCAACTGCACATGATATTGCAGAAGATCATGTATCAACAGATGCTTCAATTAAAGTAATAATCGATAATGGTGATCCAACCGCAACATGGTCATCTACAAGCGTAACAAACGGGATAGTAACAAAATATAGTGTACCATTTATAGCAGGAATTGATGCTGATGCTACAATTGGAGTTACTAATTGCACAGCATGGTTAGCTACTGGTGGTACTGCTCAGGATATGACTGCAACTGCAAATGCATGTTCTGAAGAATATGCGGTTGAAGATTTTGGTATTACGGCTAATGGTGTGTATAGTTTAAAAATTATGGTTACTGATGCAAATGCAGATTCAACTAATACTTCTATAAAAATAATTGAACTTGCACTCCTTGGAAGTGGTACTGGACCTTCAGACTATTTAAATGGTGAAGATGATGGAGTAATTGAAGGTGATGAAGGAATTGGGGATACAACTATTCTACAAGAGAAAAATATTATAGTTAGAGTTTGGAATAAAATAATAGAATTCTTTAAGGGAATA
>SDBV01010189.1_pt1 | contig 12353 bp, 9 predicted proteins | sample 2277081 | NCBI WGS metagenome assembly SDBV01 (sample SAMN10402039, study PRJNA504765) | marine sediment metagenome | isolation source: marine sediment core GS10_PC15, 223 cmbsf | place: Arctic Ocean: Southern Knipovich Ridge | collected 2010 | reverse complement strand
CAAATTACTTGAACTTTCGACCAACGTTGGTTTTGCCCGGGCCAATAATCGAGCGTTAGAGCACGTCTTTGCCGGTGACGAAATCTCGGGGTACGTTTTGTTTCTTAACTCAGACGTTAGATTGCCTCCGCAGGCCTTGCGGGAAATGATTGATGTTTTTGATCAAGATCAGTACCTTGCCGCGGTCGGGCCGGCACTATTGTATCCAAATGGTCACTACCAGACAGGTGGAGCCGGCTTTCGCGTATCAGCTTATTCGGCGTTCGTCTATTTTCTATTTCTGTTTAAGGTTTTGCCTAAAAGGATTGCGAAGGGATTATTTTTAGATCAGCGACGTTACCGTGGCCTCAACGAACCCGTGCCCGTTGATTGGGTGTCTGGAGCTTGTGCGCTTGTTCGGATGGACGTAATTCAGCAGGTTGGGGTTTGGGCAGAGAGTTTTTTTATGTACGCCGAGGATGCCGAGTATTTTGATCGAATTTCGCGCGCCGGCTGGAAGGTTGCCTATCTTCCATTTGTGAAGGTAGTTCATCATCATGGAGCTAGCTCCAAGCATGAGGACAAACCCAGTGCGGCCTGGTTAGTTTCTTTATTCGCCTACTTCAAGGAACAAGCCAGTTTTTTCGAGTACGTGCTACTCAGGATATTTTGCGCAATGGGCCTATTCTTCAGGTTATTCATATATTGCTTGCTTTCCATTGCCAGCAGGAAGTGGCGGATAAAAACGCGTGAGATAGCTTACTATTTTAGAACTGCTGTGACCGGTCGTTGAGTAAGAATAGGGCCAAGAATTGAAAGTATTGTTTCAATCACGCGTCTCTCTGTTTTCTGTTCCCGGGGGCGACACAACTCAAATCTTGAAGACAGCCGAGGCCCTTAAGCAAAGGGGCTGTCATGTTGATGTGTCTTTAGAGCTCGCGCCGGATGTTTCCGATTACGACATAGTGCATTTATTTAATTTAGTAAGACCGCAAGAGGCGTACATGCAAGCTCTTAACGCAAAACAACAAGGAAAGAAGGTTGCGCTCTCAACAATCTACGTTGACTATTCTGAATATGATAGAAAGGGAAGAGCCGGGCTCGCCAAACTGATGGCAAATAGCCTGAGGACAGATCAGATTGAATATCTAAAAGTACTTGCTCGAGCAGTAAAGAATCGCGAAGCAAATAAGGGCACGAGGGTTTTTCTAAAACATGGGTACAGGGCTTTGCAAAATAAGACTGTGGATATCACAGATGTATTTTTACCAAATTCTCAGTCAGAAATGGAAAGAGTTCTTAGTGATTTTCCGAGCGTCGCCCAGAAGAGCTATTTCGTTGTTCCAAACGGAGTGGCGCCGGAATTTGAACAGAAACAGCCGGTCTCTGCCGAGTTCGAAAAATATGAAGGCTGTGTTCTTTGTGTGGGTAGAATCGAAGGGCTAAAAGGCCAACTAAGCTTGGTGCAGGCGATGCTTGGGCTACCGTGGCACCTAGTTATTGTTGGCAATCCTGCCCCCAACCACCTGAGGTATTTCAAACAGGTTCAACGGGCCGCCGGGCCGAACGTGCAGATCTTAGGCCACGTCGAGCATCGGCTGCTACCTCAACTTTACAGCGCCGCAAAAGTTCACGCCTTGATAAGCTGGATGGAAACGACCGGCCTTTCATCTTTAGAGGCAGGGGCCTTGGATTGCAATCTTGTCATAACCGATAAGGGTGATACGCGTGACTATTTTGGGGACCATGCTTATTACTGCCAACCGGACTCTATTGATTCAATACGGCAGGCGATCATAAAAGCTTATGAAGCTCCCGTAGATCATAATTTACGGGAGCATATTCTACAGAACTTCACTTGGCAAAGAGCGGCCGAAAAGACACTTGAAGCGTACGAGATCGCGCTTCGCTCATAGTTATGTCTAAGGGAACCAAGAAACATAAAACAGTTGCTTTTTGCGGCACCCGCGGTTTGCCGGCCACCTATGGCGGTTTCGAAACGGCGGTAGATGAAATAAGCCGGCGTTTTGTTGAAAGTAACTACGATTGTGAGGTGTTTTGCCGACTTTCGTCTGGGGCAAAATTGGTCGAAAACCACGAAGGCAGGCGCTTGGACTACGTTAGAGGTAGCAATCAGCGTACGCTAGAAACCTTTATCTCGTCAATTCAAACGGGATGGTATATATGGCAACGTAGACAAGAATATGATTTCATTTTCTGGTTCAATAACGCCAATTTCCCCGGGATCCTGATGACCCGCTTGGCAAGGATACCGATGGCTGTTAATGTCGACGGCCTAGAGTGGCGCCGAGCGAAGTGGTCGTGGCCCTTCAAGGCTTACTACATCCTTACTTCTTTCTTGATCAGCAGGTTCTGTAAAAACTTGATCGCCGACTCCAGGGCGATTCAGACTTATTACCGAAAGAAATTTTTCAAAAAAACGAGCTTCATTCCGTATGGAGCCGGGGAAAGCCGTTCGGTCAACGAAAGCAGGAGGCAGTCTGTTTTGGCCCAATACGGTTTAGAAGAAGGTCGCTATTTTCTCCAAATCACTCGACTTGAACCTGATAATATACCGCTTGAAATAGCGTTGGGCTTCAAAGAATCAGGCTTAGATCAGGCGGGCTTTAAGATGGTTTTGGTTGGTTACAAGGAAAAAACTTCATACACTGAGCAAATAAAAGCACTGTCTGGAAAGACCGGAGTCGAGGTCCTCGAGGCTGTCTATGATCCTGAAGTACTTGCCATATTGAGACAGGGCTGTTTTTGTTATATTCATGGCAATTCAGTCGGTGGGACAAATCCCGCGCTGCTTGAAGCTATGGCGGCCTGCCGTCTGATCATGGCCGTCGATAATGCATTTAGCCGCGAGGTCTTGGGCGACGAGCGCAATTTCTTCAAACCAAACGAGATACGCGCTTCACTGAAGAAGACGGTTGATCTTGCGGACCAGTCAAAGAGCATGCGCCAACGCCTCGTGCGAAAATATGACTGGCGCGAGGTGGCCAAAAGCTACATGCTTTTATCGGAGGGGAAATCTCCCAATAATTTGGAGAGGCCTTAAATGATAAACATAGCGGGTGTTTTTGATCTAAAAAAAGAACGTAAAGAAATCACTGGGCTGCTAGGAAATATTGCACCAGACAATAGAACCCCCGTGGAGACATTTCAGGTCCTATTACCATTCCTCGGAATCAAGAATATCATGCACGCCTTTTCCAACCCAAGCCAGCAGCCGTATATTTCTGATGACAAGCGATATTATGCCTTCGCAGAGGGAGAACTGACTAACTCAACGGCAGGGCCGGCGCCATTGACAAACTTGATGCGACATTTTCTTTCAAACGACTTGTCTGGCTGGGATAAAGTGAATGGCCAGTTTGTTATTGTGATTTATGACACGCACGACAGGAAACTGCACATAATCAATGATAGGTTTGGTTTCCGTCAATTCTATTACTGCCAAGAAGGCAGTCTTCTAGTTTTTGCTTCGCAGATCAAGGGCATCATGCACCTCTCTCAAAAACCATTTACTTTTTCTGATCGAGGCGTCGGAGAGTTCATGTTGTTCGGGCATCATTTTGGTGAGAAAACGTCATTCGAAAACATTTATTCCCTACCTCCGTCTTCCATCCTAAGTTTTGACGGTAATAAGCTTGAGCTAAACAGATACTGGAAGGCACAATACAGTCCGGACGACGAAGTAAATGAAAAAGGATTAGGAATAAGTCTGCAAAATGCGATCGAAAGGCAAGCAACAGGAGGCGGTAGAAAAGGCCTATTGCTGAGCGGAGGAATGGATAGTCGCATAGTCGCATCCGTGATTTCAAGAAAAGATAAATCTGCCGCTGCTTTTACATTTGGTGACCGAAATTCAATGGATGTTAAATATGCAGAAAATATTTGTTCTATTCTAGGATTAAGGCATTTCATCCTCGAGTTTCAGTCTTCAAAATGGAAGGAAAATATTCCCGCGGTTGTCTGGCAAACCGAGGGAGAAGCCAGCTTTCAACATTTCAACTCAATTCAATTTCACTCGCGCATGAAGGCCAATTGCGATACAATCCTGACCGGTATTTCTGGTGACATGATCTTAGGAAGCTTTATTAATGCTAATCATTTCACAGAAGTATCGATGGATGCTTTGGCGGACTATGCTTTCAATATATTTCTTGAAAAACCAATAGAAGAAATAAAAAAGATGTTCGACGCAGACTATCTCGACCATATGTTGCAGTTAACTAAGAAAAGCTTCTCCACCTCTCTTCAATCTAACGAAAATCGCATTGCGGCAGATATCTTAGACTCTTGGAATATTGAAAATCGACAGAGGAGGTTCATATTTGTTGGGCCGTCTTCAGATCGATATCTATTTGACCTAAGAAGCCCATTCTATGATTATGATTTCTTTGATTATTCGCTTAGAATACCCGCAAGGTTGCGGTATAAAGAGCAACTCTATTTAAGAACTCTGTGGGAGGCAATGCCCGATTTAAGAAATATTCCTTGGCAAAAAACAGGTGCGCCGCCCTTTCCTGATCGAGTTACGGAACTTCGTTGGAAATTAAAAAATCCTTCTAATTTCTTTGCCAGACATAAATACAAGAAACACTTTATTGATTACGCGCAATTGCTTCGTGACGCCTACACTAGCGAAGAACTAAAAACCATCCTATGCACATCGGGGCAGAGTTGGCATAAATATTTCAATATTAATGAGATAGATCGAGTTCTCGACGAGCATTATGGAAGCAAAAATCATTTCTCAATTATTTCAAAGTTGTTGACATTGCATTATGTGGAAAAACTTTTTATTGATCAGAACCTTGAGGGACTCCCAAGCAATGATTTTATTGGCGCTCAGGATGAATCGAGCGTAAGCAATAGCGGTTGAGGGTGCGCTCTTCAGGATTCTAGTGGTTCAGTGCTCGTCGGGTTTCCTTCGACAGTCGATCTAATTAAATGATCGAGCCGGTCGATGCCGGCGTTGATCTCAAAATCACTACAAATTCGCAGACGAGCGTTCGCACCGAGTTCTGCCGCCAGGCCCGGGTCTTTCGCTAACCTAATCATATGTCGAGCCATGCAGTCGATATCTCGTTCCGGACCGAGCAATCCTGTCTGTTCATGGATGACAGCATCTTTGATGCCGGCGTGAAGAGTGCTGATAACGGGTAGACCCATCGCTCCCGCTTCGAGTATGGCAACCGGCGTGCCTTCTGAATCACCACTTTCGGCAGTGACCGAGTGTTGAACGAAAGCACGGGCCGTCTTCATCCTGGCGGCCGCTTCGTCTTGATCAATAACGCCGGCAAATTCGACTGAATCTGTGATTTCAAGCTTCTGGGCCAATTCTTGACACAACTGAAGAAGCGGGCCGTCTCCGGCCATCACTAGTTTTGCTTCTGGAATCTCGGCCTGGGCCCTAGCGAAAGCGCGCAAGGTTAACGCGGGCGCTTTTTTATCTGCAAATCGCCCAATGGCGATGAACCGAGGCGGCGCCTGCCCGGGCGTAGCGCCACCGAACCTGGTGCAGTCTGCGCCACAGGGGTTGCAGGTAATTTTGTGTGGTGGCGCCCCTAATTTCAATAACTGTTTTTCCATATCCCGAGATACCACAACAATTCTTGCAGCGATATCGAAGAGCTGCGGATAGTACGGCCCAAAGATGCGCAGACATCGATGTTCATAGGCGTCGTAGCCGAAAAAGTGAACGATTAGCGGCACGTCTGCTTTGCGGCAGGCCTCCATTACGCTTACTCCGCGGGGCCCAAACTCCGCTAGCACCGCATCGATCCTCTCAGTTTTAAGAAATCTCGACAATCCCTTGACCTGCCAACGATCGCCAAGTCCCGCATGAGGCTGGCGCAGGACCTTATAGAGCGCTCGTCGACTGAAGAGGGTGGCCAAATTATGCAAGGCATTCTCAAGCGGACTGAGTAGCGGTTGACCGTCATCGTACAAGTCGGGAAAACCACGTTCTCCATAGAGTATGCTGATAGAGGCCGAGATCCGTTCGATATGGGCTTCAATAAATGTTTCCGAGTACGATCTAGTGCCGACCAGGATCGCGAGCCTGAGCTCTCTTTGCGTCATGGCTCGACTCGTCGTTGGGGATTAGGGGTCTCCGTAGCCCGCGCGGTTATTTCTGTTTCCATCCTCGGTATTCCTTCTACAAGATGATACGAGTGGTTGCCTTGGGCGCACTCAAGGGTGTTTTCTGTAGACACAAGCGAGCCCCCGCATGCCGGGCAAGACATGATTGAAACAAGATCGATAGAATCTCGATTCTCTTCTTTATCGTGGCCAGATCGCGAAGCCGGCAAGGTATCTTTCCCCAGTTTACGCCCTACAATGACGTAGTTTTGAGTTTCATCCTCAAAAGTTCGAATATTATCTAGAGCCAGCCCGACGCGCTGCACTAAAGCGCAAATGAAAGGCGTGGTTCTTCTTGATATGAAGTTTCGGCGATGATGGTTGTGGAGGTAATAGCTGAATCTTTGCGAGGCGGTGGCAAAATATCCCCCTTGGGCCATTAACTCGACAACCTCAAAGCCGTTCATCTTCAATAAATATTCCAAACCGTAACGAGTAAACCGATAATAATCATCCGGAGCTTCATGAACATTCCAGATATGCGGTGCCGACAAGATCAAGTGGCCCCCTGGCTGCAAAACTCGATTTGCTTCGGCCAGCGCATGCCACGGCTCGGGAAGATGTTCCAGTACTTGAGAACATAGGACTGTGCCGAATACTTCACCCTGAAAAGGCAATTTTAGAACATCAGCGTAGAGGTCCACGACAGCACTGTTTGATTGCGTGTCGCTGTGGTCAAGCCCGACGTAACCACTTACTAATGGTGAAAATATTTCTAGATACGGTTTGTGGCCGCACCCGATATCCAGGAGCAACCCGTTCGCGTACTTGCTGGCTTTCGAAAGATCCCGCAGTAATAGCTTCTTATGTAGCCAATTATGTTTCAAATAATCTGGGGTCAATTTATTGAGTCCTAGCAGCCTTAATTAGAGCCTTTTCTTTTTAGAATATCCCGATACATATTTTCAAGCTGATCAAGAATTACATCGGTAGAGAACCGCTCAACAACTCTTTGTCTGGCTGCCGCACCTAACCGGCGTTGCAATGGCGCATCATCAATAAGTTTGTTCACGGCTATTGCCAGTTCGGCTGTGTCGATATTGTCTGCCGCCGGTGTCCAATTTTTTGGGGAGGGAAGCAAACCGCTGATTCCGTCCTCAATTTGCTCTGCGTTTGATCCAACGTTTGAGGCGACGATCGCCCTCTCCATTGCCATGGCTTCGAGCATGGCGATCGATAGCGCTTCTCCCCAAAGAGAGGTAAATAGAAAGATGTCCATCGCCGAGAAAACCGCGACCAGATCCCGGCGCGAAATAGCAAAAACAAAGTTAGCTTTGATTCCAGCATCAGCCACCATCTGCCGATATTTTTGTTCATCCTCTCCATAACCGACAAGCATGAAGTACACATCAGGGCGCTCGCGGCAGACTCTGGCCGCCGTCTCGATGAAATACTCATTTCCTTTTCTAGCAACAAACCGAGCAACATTTCCGACCACCAAAGCTTTTTCAGGAACGCCCAACTCTTTTCTGAGACTTGATCTTTCGGCCGTGCTGAATCGGAATTTGTCGGTATCAACAGGATTTTGCACTAAACCAATTTTACCTGGGAGCAGCATTTCGTAGTGGAGCATATGCCGCTTGGTAACTTCCGATGTCGCTATGGCCTTATCTGTTGCGAGGTTCAGACCTAAACTTGCCTTCAGGCGTACCCTGAATGACTTGTCCCTATAAGTTTCATGCTTTGAATAAACAATAACGGGAACGCCCGCTTCCCTTGCGAACAAGCTGGACCATAGATCGGTTGGAGACATATGCGAATGAACGACATTTATTTTATGGGTTTTCAAGTAGTCGAGAAACTTCTTCCTTGCCCCCGCGTCTTTGCGGTCGGATGTTCGCAACGTCAGCACAGGTACTCCGGCAGCCGTAATTTCGGCGCTCAGCGGTTCCGGCTCTGTTTTCGCGTAGTGATCCTGGAAGCTGCAGACATGTGTCTCAATCTCTCGGTGCCGAAAGCCAATAGACAACGTCTTCACAAGGTCTTGAACGCCGCCTATTTGCAGGTTGCCCGAGACAAAAAGGATTCTAAGAGGAACATTTACCTCGCTAGCCATTCATATGTCCCCTTAAGAGCGTTTTGCATTTCAGTCGCAGGTTTCCAGTTCAACAAATCTGCTGCCTTGCGTATGTCCAGCACCACTTTAGGTGAGTCAAGGCTCCGGCCGAGCGAGTAGTCCACTTGTGCGGTTATCCCGGTAGCTTCTTCCAAGTGCTTCACCAACGCATTTAAGCTTAAGCCCTGGCCGCTGCCTATGTTGAACACTTGATCGACTGCTCGCCGCCCAGTCGCGGCCAGAACTAGAGCCTCAACTAAATCGTCGATATATATGTAGTCGCGTACAACGCTACCGTCGCCCCAAATATTTATTTTCTCCTGCCGTAAAAGTCGGTGCATGAAAACAGAGATAGCTCCTTGCAGGGCTCTGGGGTTCTGGTAACGGCCAAAAGGATTGCTGGGTCTTAGCACGACATATTCGAGCCCGTGCAAGTGACGAAAGAGCGCCAAATACTTTTCTATTGCCAGCTTACTTATGCCATAGCTACATACTGGGTTTGTCGGATGGTCTTCTGATATAGGCAAAGTCTCGGGGACACCATAGATAGTGCCGCCGGACGAACTGAAAACCACTCTGTCAATCCTGGCCTTAACGCATTCTTCAAGAACGTTAACGGTAGCCGCTACATTTGAAACCACGTCGAAACCAGGATCTTCGTTTGAGGTGGCGGGTAGGGTGGTGCTCACCAAATGGTAAACTATGTCGCCCTCTCTAAGCACATCGGCGATCATGCCGGCGTTGCCGAGCTCCCCAAAAACATATTCGACATCCGGCAACCGAGGCGCAAACAGCGCCTCAGACCGATCGTAGACGACAACAGCGTGACCCAACCTTGCAAGTGACTCGACAAGGTTTGAACCGATGAAACCGTTACCGCCTAAGACGACTATTCTATTACTCATTCCTTAGACATCCGCCGACCGTCATCTTGCTCTCTTCGGCTGGATGACGTGCTTAGGATAAAATCAAAAAAGATGGTGCGCGGGGGCTTTGTGGAACTATCCATTTATCAATCCTTTGAATAGCGGCGTCCATACAAATGCTTGCTTCAGGTCTTCGATAAATCCCCAACCTACTTGCCCTTTCGGCCATCGAAAGGACCGATCTCTAAGTGGCGCGCTCTCAGCTCATAATGAAGTCGTGCCACGCGTCGTTTGCAATGCTCAAGCAAGATATCTTGATCGCATCATTGTACTACATCCACAACGTGTCAGAGCCTCGCTAAGCGGAAAAGCTTGTGACTGAGCTGGCCTAGATACGCCCTGCCCCATAAAGGCGAGCCGTCAATTGTCGACCGATTGCCCTGTGGTCCAAAACATGCTTCCTCTAGCTTATAACGCTTTGTTTGCAATACTTTTTGCAAGTTTTCTTGCTAACTTTGCCAGGGAATATTCGGCCCGAAAATTATTTTTCCATACGCCGTGCTGCCATAAGCGCCAATCAAAAAGAAAATCTTTCGAATATCTAAATGTTCTCACCAATTCGTCCTGTGAAATGAAACTCGAGGAAACCTGCGTTAACCAACGACCATTGCTTGGATCCTCAAGCATTCTTGAACTTTGGTATAAAGTCAAAGCACCATAACCAGTATTAAAGTATGGAACGAGTAAATGATGCATATAGAAAACGCCCTGATACCAGGCAGAAGTTGTCATATTATCCAGAGTCTTTCGGTACTCAGACGTCCATTTATCTACGAAGTAGGGTTCTTCAAGGTCAGATATTCGCATCCAGAAATCCCAATCCATTGACCACGGAATATCACTGTTGAACAATCCGACAGACCATGCTAGTTCTCGCTTATGAAGAACATTATTGACACTGATCCCGAGATTTGACGAGAGAGTTGATTTCGAATATGTCTTGGTGTTCGTACTTGCATTGCGAACCGGAACAAAAATTTCTGAATCGTCCCTGTAGCCGCGCACAACCCTACTCTTTGAATAAACAAAATCTTTGTTCCTGTCGCTAGCTACGCCTAGAAGCGTCGAGAGGTGATTAGGATAATAAATATCATCATCATCAAGATAAGAAATATATTCACCTTTTGCCAATCTAAGGCCCGCATTTAGAGCGCCGGCCAGTCCTGAATGCGAAATTCTCAAATATCTGATCCGTGAATCGGCAAATTGTTTTATTGTAGATTCGACACTTTCGTCTCCACCATCATTCACAATAATAAGCTCAAAATCTTTGAATTCTTGAGTAATAACGCTTTGGATAGCCTCGCGAATTATCCTTGGTCGGTTGTATGTTGGCATTATGACGGAAACACTATACTCGTTCTCAGAGAAATCTGAGGCCTGTACACCTTTCTTTTTGGAATTAGCATCGAAAAAAGTTGCTGCGCGCTCGTAGGCAGTTTGGTTTGCCGGATCTTGCCTAAGGACGGCCAGGTTGCTTAGAAAGCACAAGAAGCCATTGTTCTTGACCTCCATAAAATGATCGGCAACTTCGGCGTAGCTCTCTGCGGAAGGTTTGTTTATGCATTTAAGAATCAGGAATAAAAACCTGTATTTTTCATGAATTTCTTCCGAACTATCGCCGACGTGCAAGTAGAGTCCTTCAAATATATCAAATAACTTTTCTTGTTCGGGGCAATAAGCTAGCACAGTGGCTATCTCGGATAAGTCATCTCGAGTTCTTTCTGAGTGGGTTTTCTTAGATTCTTTCATTTGGACTGACTAATTGATCTTTTTTGGAAGGCCGGATTGAATCGGACGGAGCTCGAAATCTTTTTCACATACATTGATGACCAACATTGCCTGCGCAGGCTTTCGTGGTGTTCGCCAATGCGTAACCGGCGTTTTGCTGTTGGCATCCCCTGCGGGCGCTGGGCCTCCGTAGAACTTAAAAGCTGAAATCAAGATATCCCCTAATATTACTGGTCAACATTTTACTTAAAAAATAAATCTAAAGTCAAAATTCATTGGGACTCCATAAATCATGGCCAACAATGGGTCTTGCAAGTGATGCCGTGTTCGTACCCTTTGAGAGAGATTCACCAAATGTTTTCGCACTAAGAAAGCAATATATAGGCTAGGGATTAGCTCCATGGATAGCCCAAGGTCCTTGATGTATGCAGTCATGCAGTCTTTCGCGTGGCTATGGGAGGATTCGATATTGTATAGAAGATGAAAAAGATCGACTGCGGGCAGCCCATGTGTCGTCCCGCTCTCCCAATCGACAAAACAATAGTCGCCAGTTGTATTATGTAGAATATTGTTGCCCTGAAAATCTCCGTGTTCAAACGCTGCAAATAGACCAGAAAAGTTGTTTTCCAGGAGCGTCAAGCTCTGTTCTATCTTAGGTTTCAAGTAACTTTCGGAAGAATTGCTGCTCAAGAAAGTTCGCATGGGATTGGCGATGAGTTGCTCAAACATTTCCTTCGACAACGGGCTTCGCGAGCAATTCGTGAGTGCCGCGCACCACCCAGTAATTTCGCGCAGTGTACTTTCTTGACGATTTTTGTCTAGTGCGGGAAAACTATCAGACAATTTGTGCCCTTCGAAATATTCAAGAACGAGAAATTCATGATCGTTCCTTCTAGAGAATGACTTGACTACCGGCATGCAAGGGCATAGCTTCTTGTCGCGCGCATTCCTTACAAATTCGATGTTGGTTTGTTCTCTCGCTAGAAAATTTGTTCCGGGAGCCCGCGCCATCTTTACAAAGAACGCGGGCGTTGATTTGCTGGCATGCATGACTACGGCAAACACACAACCCTTTGAAGACTCGAATCCGCCTTGAAGTAAGAACCTTGTGTTCCCCGTCAGTTCTTTCGCTAGCTGAGCGAGCATGGATTGCCTCTGCATCAGCGACACCGGCACACGATGCCGTAGTGATAGATAAAATACTTGATTAGACGTTTTGGGAAAACATTGACTGATCGACCCAGTATCATCCGTCTTCTCGTCAGACTATGAGTTACTCTGTTGGTAAGCTCGGTAGATGTAGATAAAAGTTCAGTTGGAATTATTGATTCTGTTTTTCTAAAATCAGGATATAGCCAATAAAAAGAAAATTTGTTAAAACCTACATTTTTTAATATGCGCTGATATTCAAAATATGAGTAGCACCGGCCCAGATAATTTTGTCCGCTTGTGAACTTTACAAGATAGTTTGAAATGAAGTATGGAAGAATTGTAGTAAATCTATT
>SDBV01010188.1_pt1 | contig 12356 bp, 7 predicted proteins | sample 2277081 | NCBI WGS metagenome assembly SDBV01 (sample SAMN10402039, study PRJNA504765) | marine sediment metagenome | isolation source: marine sediment core GS10_PC15, 223 cmbsf | place: Arctic Ocean: Southern Knipovich Ridge | collected 2010 | reverse complement strand
ACGGGGTCAGTCACGCGGCTTGGGACATATCCAACGATTAACGACCTGGGCGACGTGGGCTTTTCAGCCAACCTGGGGCCCGACCGGACCTCTATCTTCCGCTACACGGCGGCTACCCAGGGGGTAACAGCCATTGCCACAGCACACAGGAACAATTCAAACTACAGTTTGTCCTCTGTATCCGGTTCGGCGATCAACAACGGCGGCATGGTGGCGTTTAGAGGCGTTCTTGCCAGCACCGACGAGCGATTCATCGCTGTCGGCAATGGCGGCGCCCCCGTGTACATAGATGTGTTACCCTCGCAGTGGGAGTATAGAGATCCGGTGATCTCCGGTGACATGGTGGCATGGCGGGTTGGAATTGGGGAGGGGCCCAGTACCCTTTCCGTCATTAAAAAGGGGAACGCCCTGAACCAGATCACGATTGCGGCAGGCTCGATGGTATCCCCAACGTTCCTTGAGGTCGGCAACGGAGTTTCGATCAGCAACACGGGTAACGTGTCCTTCAACGCCAGCCCGACCGGCGGAGGCTATGGCATCTATTACGGCAATGGCGGCCAGCCTATACAGGTGGCCGACACGAACTCGGAATTTGCCTGGTTTTACCCGGTCACGGCGATCAGCGAAGCCGGGATCGCATTCGTTAGCCTGTTGGACTACGGTGGGGGGGGGGTGTTTACAGGCCCCAACGTTCTGACCGACAAGGTGCTGGCCTATGGAGACACCATTGCTGGCCTGTCTTTGGGCGCGGAAACGACGGTGCAATTCGTGCGTCTTTCCAATAATGGGATGAACGATTATGGCCAAATAGCGATGTCGGTCGACTTTACCGATGGCACTAGTAGAATCATCCGCGCCGACCCCTTTATCCTGCCCCAAATCCACGAATGGTGGTTATCCGTCGCGGTCATGAAGGCGGATCAATCCTCCGCCATGTCCCAAATGGTTGCGATGCCCGGCGGGGTGGAAGGCCTCTCGTTCGATTACGCCTTCCCAACCACCGAAGGTCAACTCGTGGTCACTCTGGCAGGAGAGGAATTGGCCCGAATCGACGCTCCGGCTGAACTGGCTGACGGCTTCACGACATTCCAAATTTCCGTCGACGTTAATCGACTGTTCCCCGCGAATCCTGAGCAATTACTCTTGGAGTTTTCGCTCCTGGGTACGAGGGACACCGTGGGGTTGTTTCTGGACAACATCGAGTTTAGCACGCTCGCCAATGGCGGCTTTGCAACGGGCGACCTGGCAGGTTGGCGGGCCATGTCCACGGGCGGCGATGACGTTGGCGTGGCGGTCGATCCATTCTACACTGCAGTTCCCGAACCAGCCACAATGAGCCTGCTCGCCCTGGGCGCCTGCCTGCCACTTTTCCGCAGGAAGAGACGGTAGGGCTGCTGGCACTGATTCGGCGGCAGCGAGAATAATTCCGGCCAATTGCCTGCTACAGAATAAGCCCCTGGCTTGTGCCTACCGTTACGCCTGCCCACAGCTTGCCGAGCTGCGAGTCGAAGTGGAAATAGTCGTGGGTGTTTTTGCGTTGGACGAGCACGCGCAGGTTTTGCACGCTGTAGACGCTGGGGAGTGTGAGGTTGGTCTTCAGGCCCTGCTGGTCCAGCAGCAGTTGCGTTCGCCCGGCCAGTATGTTCGTCAGCTCGCCGATGGCATCGCCGAGGTCTTCGTCATTGTCGATATCAAAGCCCGTAAACTTGGAGGCGACCTTCTTGGCGGTGTCGAAGGCAAAGCCGAACACGACGATCCACTGAACGTCGCCGTGCAGGACGATCGAGCCGACTACGACATTGCTTGTCCGCAGTTCTTCCTCCGGATCCCTCTCCGTCAGTTCCAGCTGGCAGGTCTCGAACAAGACTTCCTTGAGCGCGTTTACGGCACATTCGCCGTTGGGCACTACCGATGGGCCCACTTTGGTGGGGATTGTCTTGATGATGGACTTCAGGCCCGCCTTGAGGCGCGGGGGGTCGAAGGGCTTGTACATTATGCCGTCCGCATGGGCTTCGCGGATTATGCGCGCAACGTGCTCCATGTCGGCCTCGGCTGTGACGAGAATGGCCGGCGTGTGCTTTTCGCTCTTGGCTCCGGCGGCCCGGAGGAACTCCCCGCCGTCCATGCCGGACATGTTCAGGTCGACGAACATGATGTCGATGTTTTCCGGGGCGTAAACGTCCAGCGCCTCGGCCCCATCGGCCGCCTCGGTGTAGCTGAAGTCCGCCAGCTCCGTCATGTCCAGAGCCTTCATCAGCATCTTGCGGGTGATGTCGGAGTCGTCGACGATGAGTGCGTTTATTTTCCGTGCCATGTTCCGCCTCTGTCCAGCCTCGCCGAACTGATGGGTCGTCCGCATTGATCCGCCTGATGGAACAACTAGCCAGCCATCTGTGAGAGCGGACTTTCGGATTGTCGGCGGATTAATGCTTGCACTTGCAGGCTTTCCGGAATTGTCCCCGCGTCGCAGAGGCCTGTCAGTCGGCGGCGCCTGCTTTCATGAACTCGTCGCACATCGCTTCGACGGCCTGGTCGGTGTGGCCTGCTGCTTTGCGGTCGCCGTAGTAGCCGGCTACAAAGCCGCCTTCGGGCCTGGCCAGGTGCTTGATCATCTCGCGCACGTACGCGCGGATCTCGTCGAGGTCGCCCCGGGCCATCGTCTGCTGGATATCGACCGGACACCAGAAAGTTATCCGCCCGCCGAACCGCCTGCCCAGCAGATCCAGGCCCATATTTTCCTGCTGGTCCATCTGTATCACATCCAGGCCGACTTCGATGAAGTCGTCCAGAACGTCCACGATATGGCCGCAACTGTGAAGCAGCGTGATCATGCCCGCCTCACGGGCCGCTGAGTACACTCGCGCGTAGGCCGGTAGCCAGAACTCGCGGAACTTGTCGGGATGGATCATGAAGCGATCCTGCAGGCCCCAGTCGTCGCAGAAGAAATACCCGTCGCAGCCAGCCGCCGCGTATCGCTCGACTGCATGCAGGTTCATGTCCACCAGAATATCGATCAGCTTCCGCAGCTCGCCCGGGTGCTCGTATATGTCCACCCACGTCTCTTCCAACCCGCGGACAAAATGCACCCGCTCGTACAGCGACACCCCGCCGCCGATGAGGAACTTGTCGCCAGCATCCTCGCGCGCACTTGCGAGCCTGCCCCAGCGGGCCTCGTCGCGGATGTCGGGGATCGTCAGCTTGTCGAAATCCGCCCAGTCGGTCAGGGCGGGCTCTTTGACTTCGCCGAGACTGCTTACGCCGATGTTGATCCACACCGAGCCCCATTCGTCGGTGGCCGGGCCGCCGCTGGCGTCTGGTCGGCCGTCCACTGTCGGGTCCATGCCCGTATGGGCCAGATCGTTCCCGTATGGGTCCGGCAGCGTCCGCGGCAGGCGGGCGGGAGTTTGGAAACGAACGGCCGCGATGAAGTTCTCTCTAGGCGTCATGGTGAATCCTTTTGCGTGTCGTCAACAAAACAGACGGCGCGATACACTCCGCCGCGAGGCGTTATTTTACCATTATTGACGGCCCGACCGGCAACACATTCCGCGTGCCGGCCGGGCGTGTGATGGCTCAAATACCTTGCGGCCCCGGGCGGAATCATCGACAATGCCGCCGGCAACTTGGGGCGGCAAGTGTGTACGCGCCTTTGCCATTTCACGCCCGCTGCGGTGGGTCCTTTGTTACAGGAAGGTCAGTAATGGTTGAATTACAGTGTTTCGGAGCGGCGCAAACGGTTACCGGCTCGATGCATGTTCTGCATCTCGAGGACGGGCCTATCATGATGGACTGCGGCATGTTCCAGGGCAGGCGCGAGTGGTCCAAGAAGCTCAACCGCCAGGTCCCCCTGACCCCCGGTGACGTGAAGGCGGTCTTGCTGAGCCACGCTCACATAGACCATAGCGGCCGGCTGCCGCTGCTGGTCAAGAACGGCTGCGGCGCGCCGATATACGCCACCGAAGCCACGGTGGATCTCTGCAAGATCATGCTGGCTGACTCCGGGCACATTCAAGAGGAAGATGCCCGCTACTGGAACGAGCGACGAGCCTCGGGCCCGTCGGAGTACATCGAGCCGCTTTACACCATCGATGATGCCTCCAACGCACACCGGTTCTTCCACGGCGTCCGGTACAACCAGCCCATTCCGTTCGCCGACCGCTGCACCGCGACATTCATCGAGGCGGGGCACATTCTCGGCTCGGCCAGCGTGCTGGTGGAGATCAACCGCAGCGATCCGATCCGCATTCTCTACACGGGCGACCTGGGGCGGTTCGATTTGCCGATTCTGCGGGACCCCACCAACCCCCTGCCGGACGTGGACTATCTGATAACCGAGAGCACCTACGCCAACCGCCGCCACGACAACCCGACGGCCATGAAGGAAGCCCTCGCCCGCATCATCAACGAGACGCGGGCTGCGGGCGGCAAGGTTATAATCCCATCCTTCAGCGTGGGCCGAACGCAGCACATCGTGTACTTCCTCTCACAAGCCATCGACGAAGGCCTGCTCAAGCCCCTGCCGATCTATGTCGATAGCCCGCTGTCGGTCCGCGCGACGGGCGTCTTCAAGAAGCACCCGGAATGCTACGACGAAGAGGCCCGCGACTTCTGGGCTGAGGAAGGCGATATATTCGGCCGCGGGCTTGTCGAGCACATCACCGAGGTCAGCCGGTCCAAGTCGCTCAATCGAGATGACCATCCGTGCGTGATCATCTCCGCCTCCGGCATGTGCGAGGCGGGACGCATTCTGCACCACCTGAAAAACAATATCCAGGACGAGAAGAACACCGTTATCATCGTCGGCTTCCAGGCGCAGCACACGCTGGGCCGGCGGATTGTCGAACGCCGAAAAGAGCTGAAGATATTCGGCCGGACGTACGATCTGATGGCCCGCGTGGAAGTGCTCAACGGCTTTTCCGCCCACGCGGACATGGACGATTTCGCTCGCTTGCTGGGGCCGATCGCGCCGAAACTCAAAGGCGCGTTTGTGGTCCATGGCGAAGGCGATCAGTTGCGGGCGATGAAGAAAATACTGACAGGCCTAGGCTGCAACAACGTGCAGGCCCCCAAGCCAGGGCAAAAGTTCAGACTGAAATAGCCGCTCGCGTTGCAATTGGAGACACACAAATATGGCCACAGGCGACAAGATGCGATTCGAGAAGTTCGGCCGATCTGTGCATTTACAGATTCTCTCCGCCGCCGACTGCCAAGTGGCGACCAAGCTGGACCCGGCCTTGTGGGTCGCCAGCGGCGCCCCTGTGGCGACGGTGAATTGCGACGCGACGTTCCTCAAGCTCGTCGACAGCGACAACGACGGACGGATTCTCTGCTGGGAAATGTCCGACGCGATCGGCTGGGCGCGGGAAGTGCTCGCCGACCATAGCGGCATTGATAAGGGCAGCGATTCTCTGACCATCTCAGCCGTCAACGGCGACTGCCCCGACGGAGCGCGAGTCGGCGAGGCGATGGGCAAGATGCTCACCCAGCTCGATAGGCCGGAAGATAGGCCCGTGACGCTCGCCGAGGTGCGGCAGTTTATCTCCGCAGTGGAAGCTACGTCTGTCAGCGCTGCCGGCGTCGTGTTGCCGTCCAGCGAGCAGGCCGACGACGTGCGCCAGTTCCTCACCGATGTAGTGGTGGCTATGGGCGGCGCAGCCCACCCAAGTGGCGCCGACGGCGTGGATGCAGCCAAGCTGGAGGCCTTCCTGGCCGCCGGTCAGGCGGGGCTGGACTGGCTGGCGCGGGGCACGAGGCCCAGCGACGGATCGAGCGGCATACACCCGCTGGGCGAGGCCACCGGGGAGGCCCATGACATTTACAGAGCTCTGCGGGCGAAAATAGAGAAGTACTTCAGCCAGTGCCAAGCCATTCGCCTGGACGAACGCCTGGCCGGGCGGATGGGCCTGACCGACGAGGAACTCACTGCCCTGGACATGGACGACCCCGCCGTCATCGAGGAAGTGCTGGCCGGCGCGCCGATCGCCGTCGCCCGCCCCGACAGCCTGCTGCACTACGACGAGCCGACCAACCCCCGCGACGCCGGCCGACTGACCGACTTCCGCCGACTGGTAGCTGGGCCTTTGCTGGACGACGATGGCGCGACGCTGTCTTATGGGCAGTTCCGCAGAATACGCGCCGCCTTCGCCGAGCGCGACGCCTGGCTGGCCGATAAGCCCGCCGACAGCGTGCTGGCACTGGGGGCCGACAAGCTAACAGCCTACGCGGACGAACGTTTCGCCAAAGCCGCTCAGGCCCTGATAGCCGAGAGCAGCGAAACCACGCTCGTGCTGGAAAATATCCGTCTCGTCGAAAAGGCGATCCTCTACCAGGCGAACATCCTGGCGCTGGCCAACAACTTCGTCAGCTTCCCCGACCTTTACGACCCCGACAAACGAGCGATGTTCGAGGTCGGCACGCTGGTGATGGACGGGCGGCGGTTCAACCTCGCCGTTCGCGTTACCAACCGCGCCGAGCACGCGAAGATCGCCCGCGGCAGCAACATGTTCTTGATGTACGTGGAAGTAACACCGCCCGCTCCGCACGCCAAGCATGAAGTAGCCGTCCCCGTCACCGCCGGCGGGCGCGGGAACTTGTGCGCCGGCAAGCGGGGCGTGTTCCGCGGGCTGGACGGCAAGGAATGCGACGCGCGAATCGTCGAGATTGTCGAAAATCCAATCAGCGTCGCCGAGGCCCTCGTCTCGCCGTTCGTGCGGGTGGGCAAAATGCTGTCCGGCAAGATCGAGTCGATAACCGCCTCGGCCGACAAGAAGTTCGACACCCAGGCGTCGGCGGCTATCAATAAGGTGTCCGCACCTCACCCGCCAGCCGGTGCGCCCGCCGCAGCGCCGGCCAGCAAGTTCGCCTCCGGCGGCATGCTGATGGGCGCGGGCGTTGCCCTGGCCGTGGTGGGCACAGCCCTGGCCTACATCGCCGAGAAACTCACCAAGCTGCACTGGTACGAAATATGGCTCGGCATCGGCGGGGTGATGGTGGCGGTGCTGCTGCCGACGTTCATCCTCGCCTGGCTAAAGCTGCGCAAGCGCGACCTCAGTGCGATTCTGGAAGGCTCGGGCTGGGCCATCAACCCCCGCATGCGACTGACGCGAAAGCAGTGCCGCATTTTCACCGAACGGCCCCGCCGACCGCGCGGAGCGACACTAATAGGCAGCCGAAAGAAACAACGCATCGTCATCGCCGTGCTCGTCATTCTTGGCTTGGCCCTGGCAGGATGGTTCATCGTGGGCCGCATAATCGACAGCCGCAAGCCGGTTGAGCAAACTCAGACCATCGAAACCCCACCGGCTGATAATACCGAAGACCCCGCCGAGCAAGATGCGGACCCGCCGGCCGAGCCCGCTGTCACGCCAGAACCCGCCCCCAGCCCGCCGACCCCGCCTGCCGAGCCGACCAACTAGCCTTGCCCACTACGCTTGCGGGGCATCCGCCAGCGGGCACGGCATCTTCCCGGGCCTGCTGAAAATCACCAGCAGCAATGCGAAGGTATGGCCCGTCATCTCCAGAGGCTCTTCCACGCCGTTGGACCAAATGTGCTCCTGAGGCAGGAACTGAAGCCATCGCTGGTCCAGCATCTGCGAGAGAACGTAGCAGAAGAACATTCCCACCAGCAGCGTTACCACCCATCGGCTGGTGAAATATTTCGCCAACTGCCTGTACCAAATCCACGCCACCGTAAACAGTATCGGCACGACTATGTGGACGAGAATGTTGCTGAACTCGAAGCGTATTTCCCGTTGCGTCAGGGCTGCCATCATCAGGGCGAGCCAAAGGAAATATACGTGCCGCCCCGCAGCCAGTCGGACAAGTGATACTGCCGTCGCCGCCATCAGCGCGACCACCGCAGCTATTTCGAAAAAGCCCTTCCAGGCCTGGAGGGCGGCGTTGGGCCGAAGTGCTGGATCGTCAGACAGTGGAACGACGCCCGATGAAATCAGCACTGCCAGCGCCCCCCCGACAATCAGCGGCGCCAGCAGCACGACGGGCCTCATCGCCTTGGCGTCGAAACGCAGAATAGGCCCCAGGTCGTTAAACTTCCCCCCAACAAAAGATGACAGCTTACTCATGATGAATCACATCCGCTCCGTTGGGGATACAGTCAAGCCCAGCCGCCGCCAAGCCGAACGCAGAGCATACAGGCGGCGACGCGCAATGTCTAAGCTCTAATGACCTATGAATGCCTAAGCCCGAATGCCTAATGTCTAACTGCCTGCGGCGGAATGATAAATGCTGAACGACAAATGCTAAATGAAGAAGGCCCGGGCCCGACGTGCCTCGGCATTGCCGTCCGCCTGAGCCCGATAGGGCGAAAGTTGTTAGCCGGGCCCGTGAGGGCCCGGTGCGACGAGACGATCAGCAGAGCCCGACAGGGCGAAAGAAATGCGTGTCGGCCATGGCATGGCGCCCGGCCACGCAGCTAGCTGCCCGCCAGTTGGAATCGCACGTAGATGACGCACGCCATGGCCGCCGTCTCAGCCATTGCCATGATGCCCTTGCCCATCTGCACCTGCGAGCCGCATTGGAACCAGCACCCTATGGCTATGTCTTGGTCAACTTCGACATCCGCCTCGTGCACCGTCGAGTCGGCGCTGAAGGCGAACCTTGCGTCGTCAGCCACCGCAACACCTTCCGGCAGCGTCATCGGCCCGCGAGTCGAGAAGAAGCCCGCATAATGCCCGGGTACGGACAGTGATCTCAGCCGTATCGCGCATTTCGGCTCGGGCGAGCCCGGCCCGATGGGGAACGCGTCGCTCACGCCGACATCTATCAGCCATGGCCCCGCCTCCTCCATGCCCGCAAGGAAGCCAGACCCGTAGTCCACATCCCCCAACGCCTTACCACCGACAAGCCATTGCCACGCCACGCAAGGAAGTATCGACGGCGGCGTGCCCTCCGGCAGCTTGGCAACGAACGACGCCCCTTCCAAGCCGATCAACGGCGCAACATCGCCCGCCGAAAACACCGTACGGTGCAGCCGGCCCGGGCCAACAGACTCCGCAAACTCCGCCGCCGACCGAACCGCAGGACTCACAGGAATATCCATATCACAACCCTTTCAATCTGTCGTCACCGACACCCGCCCTGTCACTGTCAGCATGCCCACGCTGTTCAGGCCGTAGGGTGGGCAACTCGTTGCCCACCAATGTTGACGCCAATGTTCCGTGGGCAACAAGTTGCCCACCCTACGCGCTCATATATCAATCCTCATAGTTCCCTTCTTTACGCCACACATCCAGGATCAGTTCATACCGTTCCATCGCCATGCCTGTGTAGACGCAGTTGCTTGTGGAGAATACGTAGCCGCCGCCGGGCATGCCGTTTTGCAGGCAGTAGCGGGCGGAGGCTATTACTTCTTCGTCCGTGCCCGTTTGCAGTAGGCCGCAGTTTACATTGCCTATCAGGCATACCTTGTCGCCGACTAGGCGTTTGACTTCGGCGATGTCGACGTGGCCTTGCGGGTCCAGGCTGTGAAGCGCGTGGGGGCGGGCGGAGACCAGCGAATCCAGGATCGGCATGATGTTGCCGTCCGTGTGTTTGATCGCGTAGAAGCCCATCTCGCGGTAGGCGGCTATCACGTCGGTGAGGTAGGGCGTGACGAACTCGTCGAACATGGCCGGGGAGAGGAAGGGCTGATCGTTGTAGCAGTAGTCGGCGCACATGGCAAAGCCGTCCAGCGCGCCGTGGGCGGCGAAGGTCTCGGCCTCGGCCACGCACGCTTCCACAGCCCGCGCACAGCCGTCCTTGACCTTCTGCGGCTCCTCGGCCAGCTCGACCACGACGTCCATCATGCGGTCGCCGCCCGGCAGTGACATCGTCGGGTCGCCGTGGCACAGTAGCAGCAGCTCGTCGCCGGATATGTCGCGTATCTTGTCCATCACGCGGCGGAGCTCGTCGTTGGGGTCAGGCCAGCCTCGCGCGCAGTGCACCATTATGCCCGAGTGCTCGTACTTGCGAGCGACGTCTACGTACACTTGGGCGATGTCGAGGCGGTGGGCTTCGCGCTCGGTCTCGGACATTTGGTCCCACTGGCTGTATAGCCGCTGCTCGGGGTGGACCTTGCCGATGGCCTCCATTGTGGGGTAGAACACCAGCTCCCAGTGCGGCACTCGGCCCGGCGGCTGCTTGCCTTCGAGAGCCATGATGAACTTTTCGCGCGGCGTCATAGTCGCTCCTCGGTGAGTGTTGCTCGGCTGGGCTTTGGGTGCAGCATTGCACAAACGGCAGACCAGAACATAATGTGATAAGTCTCTCAACACAAAGCGCAAAGACAAGGGCGCCAGTGAAAGTGGCCCGCCGCGGCGGGCGTCCCAGGAGCATCCTGCTCCTGGATGCAGTAGAAGAAGCAACAGCAGCAGCAGAAGAAGAAGAAGCAAGACAGCAGGGCCAAGATGGCCCTGCGACGCATGGGCAAGATGCCCATGCCACGAAAAGCGACGCTCGCCGCGGCGAGCCACGAAAAGCGACGCCCGTACGGGCCACGAAAGAATGAACGTCATCGCATCCATCTCGATTGCGTGTGACAGGCCCGCGATGTTGGCGGGGCTGGCCGTGGTGGCGCTGCCGGTGCTGGCGGCGGCGTGGGGGCTGCGTCGCGGACGCGTAGTGCCCGGCTGGGCGGTGGCGATGCAGTGCGTGGCAGTGGCGCTGCTGGTAGCGGCGATGGCGGGCCCGCGGCTGACGGGCGTTGGCAAGTCCGGCCTGCCGTGGCTGGTGATGACGGACGTGTCGGCATCGGTTCGCGGGCAGTCAACGGAGCCCGTGCGCTTCGGCGACGACCGCGACGTGCAGCGGCTGGATTTCGCGGGCGCCGCCGGGGCGCCGGGGCAAGTGATCGACGCAACAGCGACGCGGCTGGCTGGGCCGTTGCGCCTGGCGGCTGCGCGGGCGGCCGATGGACGGATAGCAGGCGTGGTGATACGCACTGATGGGCAGTTCACGGGCGACGGCTGGCGACAGGCCGCCCGCGCGATGGGCCAGGCCGATGTGCCGGTTACCATTATCCCGCAAGACTTACCGCCCGGCGACGCCCGGCTGGCGGACATCACCGCAGCCCGCGCGGCGGAGAGCGATGTGACACTCCGCGTTACCATCGCCGCCAGCGCCGCCGGCAGGCGAACGCTGACCGTCCGGCGAGATTCGCCCGGCGACAAAACATTGCTCACGCGAGAGCTATCCCTACTGGCCGGCGACGTGGTGACGCTACGACTGACCGACAGCGTCAGCGCCCACAGCAGCGCCCACTACACCGCCGAGCTGTCGGCCGGCGACGCCTGGCCGGAAAACGACGCCGCCTCGGCGATTATCCTGCCTCGCGAGCAGCGCGTGCTTTACCTTGCCAGCGACGCCCCGCCCTGGCCTCACGCGCTGGCGGAAGATACGGACCTGACGATCGACTCGACCCCGCTGGCCGGCGCGCCGGACACCGCCGCCGCCCTGGCCGACTACGCCTGCGTCATCGTGGCCGACCCGACCGGCGGTGGGCTCAATGCTCGCCAGCGCGAAGCGATCGGCCGGTACGTGCGGTCCGGCGGCGGGCTGGTGCTCGTCGGCTCGGGCCCGAGAGCAACTGCCGCCGACCGCGACGACCCCCTCAACGAAGTAGCCGCCCTTGTGGCCAACCCCTACGACCGATCTCCCCTGGCGGTGACGGTCGTGCTGGACGCATCCGGCTCGATGGCCACGCAGGTCGCCCGTCGGCCGCGGTTCGGCCAGGCCAGCCAGGCCGTCATGGCGATGCGACGATACCTGACGGACGGCGATACGATTTCGGTCGTGACATTCGCCGAGACAGCGAAGCTCACCTACGATAGCGGCGACGGACCTGCGGATTTCGCAGCCATCGGCGATGCGCTGGGCGAGATCGCCCCGGCGGGCCCCACGCACGCCGGGCCCGCGATAACGCTGGCAGCTACCCCCGCGGCCGCGGACCGACGGCGACTGATAATCCTCGTCAGCGATCTGATGACCGAGCCGTTCGACGTTTCCGCCGCCGTCGACGCGCTGGGCGCAGCCGATGCTTCCTTGGCGGTCGTAGCCATCGGCCAGGCTGAGGGCGATAGCGGAGCGGCCATGCTGCGGTCGCTCGCCGAGGCCGTCGACGGGCGGTTCGAGCAACTCTCGCCGGATGCGGATCTGTCCGAGCTGGCGGGCATCTTCGGGCAGTTCGTCCGCCACGCTCGCGGCGGCGCGGTGCGGCGGGTGGATCCCGTCACGATCGACCTGACATCGCTACCCCTCGCCGAGCAGCTCACCATGCCGCCGCTGGACGCCTACATACTCTCCGCCACCACCGGGCAGGACGTGGAAGTGTACTGCCGCGTCGCGGGCGACCCGGTGTTGGC